>Ga0123333_10001496_pt1 | contig 24648 bp, 24 predicted proteins | sample BioC12SIPDNA_3_FD_89957 | JGI IMG/M metagenome (GOLD analysis project Ga0123333, IMG submission 89957) | Anaerobic biogas reactor microbial communites from Washington, USA - Biogas_R2_B C12 SIP DNA | ecosystem: Engineered > Bioreactor > Anaerobic > Unclassified | place: Washington, USA... | reverse complement strand
TGGGGTCCCGCACGCAGCCAGGAACGCCCCGGCGGTCGAGAGCGCTGCCAACTCCAAGAACTTGCGCCGCGAGAATTTCCTCTGGGTCAACATCATATCCTCCCTCTGGTAGGAATGCGTTACGGAGAGGTGCCAGCCCACCGCTCCTCAGCAACAACCAAGGCGCACTCGCCCATGGAGGCTGGTCCACGGCAACACACCGGAAGCCGACAGGTTTGTCAGAGATTTGTGTACGTAGATGTCATGCCACTGGCTGAGAGCACGGAGTCTGGCATGACAATCGATGATTACAACATACAGCCACATTATAGTGCAAACAGCAATCCAAGTCAACCTTTTGAACCAGATTGATCATTTTCGAAAGCACCTCTATCACGCCCTGTCCGCAAGGCGAACACCCGACTACGGCAAGTGTCGTGATCGCTGCCGATAGCCAGAGCCAAATGCGCCGGCCCAGCACTGCATATGCCCCGAAGTTGCGGACAGGAACCGGACGCCGAGCGCCATTCAGCCGTGACGAGGCCGCCATTCCGCGCCAGCTTCACTGCGCCGTGCCAGCGGCGGCCTACGTGAACTGGCTTTCCTGGCCACAGCGGGGCTGCTACCGAGCGGTGGCGTCGTGTTGGCGCATCTCTCCGCCGTGCGCGCGCCCTCTGCCGGAGTAGAAGCTATCACAAACGATCGAATACGATCATTCGCGTTGACACCGGTGACTGACCATGATACAATCCAGTTGATGCCGAACGGGGCCTTTGAGCCTGGTTCCCAGAGGTAATCCTTGGCAAAAGAAACTGCAGACCGACTCATCTTCATCGGTGTTGATGGCGGTGGCACCAAGACAGCCTGTCTCGTGGCAGACGGCACGGGCCGGATCCTGGGAGCGGGGCTGGGCGGCCCTATCAACCTCAACTTCGTCTCCGAGGAGACAGCGCGCGCGTCCATGGGACAGGCCGTGGGGTCTGCCTGGCGTGCGGCAGGCCCACCGCCGCAGCCCCCTGCTGTCGCCGGGGTCAGCGGACCCATCGCATTGGCGCTGTCCGCCGAGATCATCACGCAGGAGACCGGGGCCGCAAGCGTCATCGGTGTCGGGGAGGGCGAGGCGGCGTGGAAGGCGGTATCACCGTGGCTCACCCATGACTGCGGCGTGGCCGTCGACGCAGGCACAGGATCTCTGGCGTTTGGCTTCAACCGTGAAGGTGAGCGCGCTGGCGCCGGTGGCGCCGGTACCCTCCTGGGTGACGAGGGCAGCGGCTATTGGATTGGGCTGGAGGCTATGCGTGCTGCCTTGCGGGCTGAGGACGGTCGCGGGCCCCCCACCCGTCTCAAAGAAGCGCTGTGCACTGCCCTGAGCCTCCGCCACATCCGCGAGCTCATTCACCTCATCTATCAGATCGGCATGAAGCGCCATGAGGTCGCTGCCCTCGCGCCTGTGGTCGCCCATGTGGCCCGTGAAGGTGACGCAACCGCCGCACGGATCCTGGCCGAGGCGGGGCGCGAGCTCGCCCTCGATGCGGAGGCCGTCGTAAGGCGGCTGAAGATGGAGGACGAGGCCTTTGCCGTCGTACCCTTCGGATCCGTCTTCGCAGCGGGCCCGCTGCTGGTTGACCCTTTCCGCGAGGCCGTGCAACAGGTCGCGCCCGGGGCCCAGATCGTCGAGGCTCACTACGCGCCCGTCGTTGGCTCGCTGATGGCGGCGATGGAGGCCGGCGGCATCGAGCTCAAGGGAGCCTTTCTGCAGCACTTCAGCGAGGAGCTGGCCCGTCACCCTCTCGCGCTCGGACCCAAACTGCGGTCTAGTTCATAAGGAGATTGAGATGTCCGCCATTGAGTATATGCGTCGTGCTGACGAGATTCTGGCAGAGATCCGAGAGACCCAGCTCGCTGCGATCACGGCGGCGGCTGGCCTGATCGCCGACTCGGTTTCCGCCGGCGGCGCCCTTCACTACTTTGACAGCGGCCACTGCACGGGCGAGCTTCTGGGGCGCGCTGGCGGCCTATTCGCTATCCACCCTATCAAAGTGACAGCGGCAGTCGAACACCCCCTGCCGCCGGGCCGGAGCCGCTCCGAGCCAGCGCGCCGCGGCTGGTACCAGGACGAGCACATCGTCGACTACGTCGTCGACCAGTGCCACTTCCGCGCCGGAGACGTCCTGCTCCTGTGCTCGGTCTCCGGTTCGAGCCCGTTCAGCGTCGACCTGGCACTGGGCGCCCAGAAGCGTGGGGTCAAGGTAGTTGCGATTACATCGCCGACCTACTCCAAGGCCATCAAGTCGCGCCACCCCTCGGGCAAGTTCCTGTATGAGGTAGCGGACCTGGTCATCGACAACTGCGGCGAAGTCGGTGACGCGCTGCTCGAGATGCCGGGCCTCGACACCAAGGCATGTCCTTCTTCCGGGCTGGCCTTCGTCTACATCACGTGGTCGCTGGTCGCTGAGCTGGTGCGCAACCTCACCGAGCGCGGCGTCAAGCCTCACCTCTACAGGAGTATCAACCTACCGGGCGCCTGGGAGTTTAACGAGGAAGCGAGAAAGGGCTATGAGAGCTCCGGCATCTAGCAGCAGGCTTACGATCCTCGGCGGGCGCGTTGTGACGCCCCTCACGACCCTGGACACGGGCGCCGTCGTGATCGACGCGGGCAAAATCACCGCGGTGACAGAAGCGCCCCCTCCGGCACCGGATCTGGGCGAGGTGATCGACGCCCGGGGCCTGACAGTGGCGCCCGGACTGATCGACATCCATATCCACGGCGCTATGGGGTATGACACGATGGACGCGACGCCCGAGGCGATCGCCGGAATGGCGCGTTTTGTGGCGGAGCACGGCGTCACCAGCTTCCTGCCCACCACGGTCACCGCCAACCGCGCCGACACATTGGCGGCGATCGAGAACGTCGCGGCGTGTATGGGCCAGCAGACCGGGGGCGCGCAGGTGCTGGGCATCTACCTGGAGGGACCCTACGTCAACGCCAGGCAAAAGGGCGCCCAAGCGCCCGATCATATCCGCGTCGCCGACCCCGATGAATACGAGGCCTTCTTCCAGGCAGGTCCGGTGCGTCTCGTCACGCTGGCGCCGGAGATCCCCGAGAACCGCGCGCTAATCCCCTACGCCGTGGAACGCGGCGCCGCGGTCGCGGTGGGGCACTCGGTCGCCAACTACGATGAGGTGCTGCGGGCCGTCTCGCTGGGCATGAACCAGGCGACGCACACCTTCAACGGGATGACTGGCATCCACCATCGCGAGCCCGGCACGGCAGGGGCCTCGCTGAGCTGTGACGCCATCTATGCCCAGGTGATCGTGGATTTCGTCCACATCCACCCCGCCGTGGTGAAGGTCCTGGTACGCGCCAAGGGGCTCGACCGTGCCGTGCTCATAACCGATGCGATGCGCGCCACCGGGATGCCCGACGGTGTCTACGACCTCGGAGGGCAGAACGTCACGGTTGTGGACGGCGCGGCACGTCTGGCATCGGGTAGCCTGGCCGGCAGCACCTTGACGCTGGATCGCGCAGTGCGGAACGTCATGCAAGCCGCAGGCCTCTCCCTGGACGAAGCCCTCCGCATGGCCACGCTGACGGCCGCGCAATCGATCGGCGTTGCTGACCATAAAGGAAGCCTGGAGCCCGGCAAGGATGCCGACGTCGTGCTCCTCGACGCCGAACACCGCGTCGTCATGACCATCGTCGGCGGGCAGGTTGTCTACCGGGCCAACGGCGCGGGATAGGGCCGGCGATCTCCTATGTCGAGCCTTTCCCACGACCCGCTGTCGGATCGGTCAGGCGGGCTCTGCTGGCGGTTGGCACGTTCACGTGTACACACTACTCACAAGGAGTTAAGCAGATGAAGTCATCAGAGTATCTGAAGCAAGCGGCGGCAATCCTGGAGCGCATCGAGGCCACCCAGAGCGAGAAGATCGGCGAGGCGGCCGAGATCATCAGCCAGGCCATCGCGGATGGCCACAGCCTCTTCGGGTTCGGGTGCACCCACTCCTCGCTCCCCGTGGAGGACATCTTCTACCGCGCAGGTGGCCTGATGCTGATCAACCCCATCTTCGCCCCCGGGCTCTCCCTCGACATCCGCCCCCCCACCTTCACCTCGAAACTGGAGCGGCTCGAAGGCTATGCCAAACTGGTACTGGATCGCACACCCGCCAAGGCCGGAGACGTCCTTATCCTGGTATCGGTCTCCGGGCGCAATGCGATACCGGTGGAGATGGCCCAAGCCGCCAAGGAGAAAGGGATGACCGTGATCGGTCTGACCTCGATGGCCTACACGTCGGCGTTCTCCTCGCGTCACCCGTCCGGCAAGAAGATGTACGAGTACGCCGATGTCGTGCTGGACAACCTGGTACCTCCCGGTGACGCGATCCTGGAGATCGAAGGCCTGCCGCAGAAGTGCTGTCCCATCTCCGGCATCACCAGCATCGCTGTCCTGCACGCCCTGATCGCAGAGACCATCGAGCGCCTGATCGCCAAGGGCTTCACGCCGCCGGTCTATCTGGCTGCGAACGCTCAGGGCGGCGACGAGTGGAATGCGCGCCTGCTGGGCGAATACAAGGACCGCATCTTCTACATGTAGCGACCTGCCCTACTCCCGCATGCGGATGAACTCAGGTTGGGCCACCTGCATCGCATACGGAACCAGGCCCGCACAGATGGCCTCGACGTCATCGGCTACCAGACGCCCTATGTTCTGGATGGCCTCGCCCTGCGCGCCAGCCCTGTGCGACGAGAGCACGGCATGGCTGGCGCGCCGGATGGGATGGTCCTGCGCCAGCGGCTCCTCGGGGAAGACATCGATCGCGGCGCGGAAGCGCCCCTGAAGCAGGGCTTCGGTAAGTGCGTCGAAGTCAACCACGTGCGACCGGCTCAGGAGGACGAAGACCGCATCGGGTCGTATGAGGGCCAGCTTCTCGCGGCTGATCAGCGCCCGGTTCGAGACCGTCGGCACAGCCAGGATGAAGATCACGCGCGACGTCTCGAGAAGCGTCTCGAGGCCGACGGGCTCGACTCCCTGTTGGCGCAGATACGTTGGCGTGAGCCACGGATCGTAGACCTGGATCGGGCAGCCAAAAGGCGCCAGCAGCGGCTTGAGCGCCCGCGCCAGCCCGCCGAAACCGATGAAACCCGCCGGCTTGCCATAGAGCGTGAACGGCGTGCCGATCTCGGTATCGAATGCGGTGTGACTCCAGTTCGGCTCACCGGTGCGGAACGCTCGATCGGTCCACGCGATCTGCCGTGCGCTCGCCAGTGCGAGCCCCAGCCCCATCTCGGCAACCGCCGGGCCAAAAGCCGGCGCGCAACTGAGCACGCGAATGCCCCGCGCAAAGCACGCCCCATAGTCCAAGCTGGCGGGCGACGGGAAGCCGCCACTCACCTCCAGGATGGCGCGCAGCTTGGGCCAGCGCGCGACATCGCCGTAACGCCACCCGCCCGCGATCACGGCGACGACATCGCCGCGCACCCGGTCGATCTCGGCCTCTGGCATCGGATCATCGCGGGCCCAGAGCACATCCGCCACAGCGTGCAGGCGGGCCAGGTCACGCTCGGCGAAGATGTTTTCCATCCGCCGGAAATGCGGGTCTAGCAGTATCTTCTCCTTCATCGATCTCGCCCCCTCCATCTCGATCCGCAAAGCCGGGCCGGCCACGGCGCGTGCCGGCGCACGGTGGGTCGGTTATCTGCCGTCGCGCGTGATTATACGTCAGGCCTCGGGATCCGTCAGGTTATGCTGTCGGCTGCTGAGGGCGGCAGAAAGCGCCGCGGGCCCGTCCGGGAAGGAGCTACGTACTGACGACAGTGGACTTCAGCCAGCGGGCAATCTGAAGAGCGGCCCAGCTGTCAGTTGCGCGCTGGCGCGCTTGGCAGTATACTGCGCTCAGGTTAGCACATCCCTATCATCCAGAGGAGCACAGCAATGGACTTCGGAAAGGCTTTCACCTTCGCTTTCGACGATCCTGAGTGGGTTCGGAAGGTTCTTATCAACGCGCTCATCGGCCTTATCCCGATCGTCGGCCAGATCTACCTGCTGGGCTGGGGGCTGGAGACGGCACGCCGGGTCGCGATGCGCAGTGGCGAGCCACTGCCCGATGTCGACTTCGGCACCCACCTGGGCCACGGGTTCAGGGCCTTCGTCGTCAGCATCGTCTGGACTGCGCCGATCTGGGTGATCGCGCTGGTCCTCGGCATCATCTCGGCAGTAGCTACCGAGATCGACCCCGACATCGGCAACACGATCGGAGCCGTCCTCGGCATCTGCGTGGGGCTGGTGGGCCTGATCTTCGGCCTGTTTCTGGGAGTGGTGTTGCCGGCAGCCCTCACACGTTCCGCCGTGTTCGGATCCATCAAGGACGGGCTGAACGTCGGCGCCGTCTGGGCACTGGTGCGCTCCGCTCCCGGCGCCTGGCTGATGGTCCTGCTCGGCAATATCCTCGCCGGCATCCTGGCAGGCATTGCAGGCACCCTGTTATGCGGCATCGGTGTCTTCGTCACCACCGCCCTGTACCAGGTGATCATGGGGCACCTCTACGGGCAGGCCTACCTGCAGAGCAGCGCCGTGTAGGTTCGATGGCCTTCAGCCATCAGCGGTTCACCCAAGGCCCAGACCGAACACAACAGCGAGGCGGCCCTCACCATAGGGCCGCCTCCCCCGTAGCGTGGACCTCTCCTCCGCGTTCTGCTGTCCGCGCCTCACCCTCCCCCTAGCGCCACCACCCGCTTCCGGTAATAGACGTAGTCCGCCAGCGGGACCTCGGCCGGAACCCCGTGATCGCACGTGGGGATATAACCACCTCGCTCCCGCATCGGCGGGATGATGCGCTCCAACATCGCGTCGATGGCGTCACGCCCCGACGCCAGGACCCGCTTGTCGATCCCGCCAAAGATGGCCAGATCCGGATACGCCTGCGCGGTGCGCACGACATCACAGCCCGCCGCCACCTCGAAGGGGCTCATCACGTCCATCCCAATCGCCTCCCGATAGAGCGGGATCACAGGATCGGCGAAACCGTCCGTATCGACCTGGACGTAGAGGTGGCGCGACCTGTCGATCTGGCGCGCTTTGATGTTCGCGACGAGTTGCTGGTAGTAGGGGAAAAGAAACGCCTTCATCATCCGCGGCGAGATCAGCGGGCCGCCGTTGTAACAGATGTCCTCGGCGATGAAGAACTCGTCGAGCGTCACGTACTCCTGGTGCCGCGCGATCACGGCATCGGCCAGCGCGAACCACGCCTCCATGCACGCGTGCACCACCTCGGGCTTGTCGTAGAACGCGTAGAGCAGCTCCTCCGGCCCCATCAGGCTGCGCAGGTACATATACCCGCCGACCAGATTCTGTGTCACCATCAGCCCCTGCGCCGCCGCGGCCCGTGCATCGGCCATCCGTGCTTCCAGATCCGGGTACCGCTCCGGCGTTGCCGGGTCCATCCGCCACAGGATCTGCTCCTCGAAACTGCGCTGATCCTTCACCGGGTGATCGACGTACTCGGGCATGAACCCGTCGCGCCGGCCCTTGAAGTAGAGCACGTGCCGCCCGGCGAAATCCTGCACCAGCTCGTAATCGCCCCGGTCCTCCAGCACCCGCGTCTCGAAGACGGGGCAGAGCCCCGCCTCACACCAACCCAACTGTCCCAGGCTGATCTTGCCCGGCGGATCGTAGTGGAAGAGCTCGGCTAGGTCAGCCCCCTCGGGCAGGCCTTGCTCGGCCCAGGCCTCCAACGAGTAGAAGCCGAACTCCCGCTTTACCAGCGGAATCCCCGGCGTGATTGCGTACGTGTCGCGCAGATGCCGCGCCGCCGGCAGCATCCGCTCACGCGGCAGCAAAGAGTGAATCCCGTCGAAATCCTCAATCATATAGGTCTCCAGTCAGTCGTTGAATCGCTGATTTCACAGAGGCACATGATCACGCAGAGCCGCCATCCGGGACCCACAGGCATGCCTGTCTCAGCGAAATCAACTGGCCGTCACCATAATCAGCGATTCCACCCACTCTGCGAAATCATCCGCCCATCACCGTAATCAGCGATTCAGCGGATTCAGCGATTCATCCCTTCCAGCCGCGCCACCAGCCCGTCCAACACCCCAAACGTCACCTCGACCGCCTCCGGCGTGGTCAGGTCAACGCCCGCCATCTTGAGCGCGTCCAGCGCGTAGACGGAACTGCCGGCCTTGAGAAAGCTCAAGTACGCGTCGACGGCGCCTGGTGTGCCATCCAGGATGCGGCGTGCCAGGGCGTTGGCGCCCGAGATGCCCGTGGCGTACTGATACACGTAATAGTCGATGTAGAGGTGCCCGAAGGTCGCCCACGTGATGCCGACGCGGTTGCGGTCGAAGGCCATCTCGTCGCCATAGCCCTCGGCAAAGAGATCCGCCATCAGGTCGATCATGCTGTCGGCACTCAGGCCCTGCCCGCGTTCCGCGCGCCGGTGAGCTTCCAGCTCGAACCGCGCCAGCGTGGGCATGATGAAGAAATAGCGATGGAAGTTCGACATCGCCTCCTCGATCACTGCGATCTCAAAGGCGGGATCGTCTGCATGCGTGCGCAGCAGGTAGTCACGCACCATCGCCTGGTGGAAGTTCGAAGCCACCTCTGCGACGAAGAGCGCGTAGTCGGCATAGAGGTACGGCTGCGTCTGCCAGGTCAGGTAGGAATGCATCGAGTGGCCCAGCTCGTGCGCCAGCGTGCTCATGCTGAAGAGGTTGTCGTTGTAGCTCATGACGATGAACGGGAAGGTGCCCTGGCGCCCCGACGAGAACGCCCCCGCCGACTTGCCCTGGTTCGGATAGACGTCGACCCAGCGCTGCTCTAGCGCACCACGGCGCAATACGCGCACGTACGCCTCGCCCATGGGCGCCAGGCCCCGCACGATCCAGTCAATGGCCTGCTCGAACGGGACCTGGGGCTGGCGGTCGGTCAGCGGCGCCCAGACATCATAGGGCTGCAGCGTATCGATGCCCAGCATCTTCCGGCGCACGGCCCAGTAGCGATGCCAGATAGGTAGATGCTTGCGGAACGTGGCGATGAGATTGTGGAAGACCTCGGTCGGTACGTTGTGCCGGGAAAGCGCCATGTCGAGCGTCGACTCATAGCGGCGCACGCGCATTTGGAAAACGTTCTGCTTGAGCGAGGTGCTGAGCGCCGTCGCCAGCGTGTTCTTGAAGGCCAGGAACTGATCGGTGTAGTGCTCGTAAGCAGTGCGCCGCGCCTCCCGGTCAGGGCCCGCAAGGATGCGGTTCAGCGTCCCCTGTGTCACCTCTATCTCAGCCCCGTCCGTCGCACGGGCGGGGGCAAACCTGAGATCGGCATCGGTCAACGCGTCCGCCGTCGAGGCGATGCCACGGAATGGATCGGCGAGCAACCCAAGGACCTGCTCCACCTCCGCCGAGCGTACGTGTCTCTGCTGCCGAAAGAGATCATCCACGTAGTGCGTCATGCTGGCAAGCGCGGGCTCGTGGCCAATCCACGCGCGCAGCTTGGCCTCGCCCATCGACAGCAGCTCGGGATCGACGAACGCCTGTGCCGCCCGGAAGCGCCCCGCCAGATCGCGCGCCCGGGCCACCGCAGCCGCCGCCTCCTGGTCGCGCAGGTCGACGGCGTAGCTCAGCGAGGCGTACACAACAACCTTGCTCAGGCGACTGGACAGCACGTCCATCACATCCATCAGGTGCGCGAGCACTTGGGGCCGCTCACCGAGGCGGCCCTCGAAAGCTGCAAGGGCCGGCAGGGCGTCGCCCAGCCGGTTGAGTTCCGCCTCCCAGGCGGCCTTCGAAGCGAAGAGACTTTCGGCGTTCCACTTGTACTTCTCGGGTATCTCGTGCCGCAGCGGCACGCTCTGTTGGGTCATCACAAGAACTCCTTGCTATGAAAAGGTCAAGCCGTCCGAATTCAGTTACCTTCGGGCGATTATACCCGCAACATGCCATCACCTCAACGCAAAGGTGGGCGCGCGCAGCGACCCACCGTATCGGCGACCCCCTGCCCGCCGCATCTCCCCAGCACCCAAGCCCGGCGGGGACCACAGGGAGTCCACGCCCCTGCCCGCACCCGCCCACCGGTTGCTTGCCTATGCTGCACGTCCGCCTGGGCGTTCGCGTGGATCGTTGAGCTCCACATGGGCCTCACAGTCCAGGTGGCTATGCTCGCGACGGTGTTCGGAACGGTCCTGTCACAGCTGGGCTTCGGATGGTTGGGCGACCACGTCGACCAGCGGCACCCTTCCACGGTCGCGTTGCCATCGGCCAGATCCCCTTCGTCATCAACCTGGCCGCTGCAATCGGCTTCCTCGTCTTGGGCAGCCGCAGCGTGCTGCTTCTGTCCACCTGACGAACGACAGTCCCAACCTAACGCGCGCGCGAATCCAACCTATCGCACCATCACGCGCCCCCAATGTGTGCTACGCTGTGATTTATGTGTGTGCGAGGGGGGCCGCGCCGTCTGGGTCAGGCGACTGCCCTCGAGCGTTCAGGGAACAGGAGGGCGAGAGAGCGATGGCATCAAAGGGTCAGGTCGAGTACATCAACCCCGAAACCATGCACCGGAACCCGGCCTTCACCAACGTCGTGGTCGTGACCGGATCCGTCAAGACAGTATATGTCGGCGGACAGAACTCCGTAGACCCGGCGGGCACCATTGTGGGCAAGGGCGACCTGCACGCGCAGACCGTGCAGACCCTGAAGAACATCGAGGCGGCCCTCGCCGCCGCTGGCGCCGGACCCGAGCACATCGTCCGCTGGACTCTGTATGTGGTCCAGGGACAGTCGCTTCAGGAGGGGTTCCGGGCCTTCCAGAGCGTCTGGGGCCAGCCCGCCAACCCGCCCGCCATCTCGATGGCATTCGTCGCGGGGTTGGCGCACCCGGACTACCTCGTGGAGATGGACGCCGTTGCCGTAGTCCCCCAGTGAGCTACGGGGCAGCCGTATGCTGCCCACAACCCAGAGTGCTCCGACCGGCGTGGAAAGGATATGGGCATGGGAAAGATCACAGTATTTGAGAGCCTAACCCTCGACGGCGTCATGCAGGCACCAGGACGGCCCGACGAGGACACCCGGGGAGGCTTTGCGTACGGCGGCTGGGCCGTCCCTTACGCAGACTCGGTCCAGGCCAGCATGGCTGGCGAGGGTATGGCCACCACAGCGGGTCTGCTGCTGGGCCGGCGAACCTACGAGGACTTCTACGCGGTTTGGCCCAACCAGACCGGCAACCCCTACACGGAGTGGCTCAACAACGCCCAGAAGTACGTGGCCTCCACGACGCTCAAGGAACCCCTGCCGTGGCAGAACTCGACCCTTCTCAAGGGCGACGTCGCTGAGGCCGTGACCGCACTCAAGGCGCAGTCGAATATGGATATCGTCGTGCTGGGCAGCGGCGAGCTGGTCCAGACGCTGATGCGACACAACCTCGTCGACCACTACCAACTCCTGATCCACCCACTCATCCTGGGATCAGGGCGCCGTCTCTTCAGGGAACACGGTACATTCCTGGCGCTCCAGTTGGTCGAGACCAAAGTGACGACCAGCGGCGTAGTGATCGCGACCTACCAGCCATCACCATCGGTGGCGGGGTGAACCGGAGGCAATGAGATGAAAAAGCTAGTTGTCGGCACCTTTCTGACACTCGACGGCGTGATGCAGGCGCCAGGCGACCCTCAAGAGGACACCGAAGGCGGGTTTGTCCATGGTGGCTGGCAGATGCCTTACTTCGACGCCGATGCCGGGAAGCTGATGGGCGAGCAGATGGCGGCAACGGACGCACTGCTCCTGGGTCGGGTCACGTATGAGATCTTTGCTGGCTACTGGCCAAACGCTCCCGAAGACGACCCCATGGCCCAGAGACTGAACAGCATGCCCAAATACGTCTGGTCAACGGTCTTGGCCAGGATCAAGTGGAACAACGCGATGCTCATGAAGGGCGACATCGAGGAAGAGGTCAACAAACTGAAGCGGCAGCCGGGCTCCGGTATGCTGGCTGTCATCGGCAGTGGCGAACTGGTGCGATCGCTGATGCGGCACGGCCTCGTCGATGAGTACAAGCTCTGGGTCCACCCCCTTGTAATAGGCAGTGGGAAGCGCCTGTTCGGCGAGGGCGTCGGGCCACTCCATTTGACGCTCGTGGACGCTCAGACGACCACCTCGGGCATCGCGGTGCTCACCTACCAACCCGTGGCCCAAGCCTAGATCGGATAGGATTGACCTGTCAACCATAGGAGAATGTCCAGATGGACAATCCACCCAGCACCGTTGAGGATTACCTGGCGACCGTCTCACCCGAAGCGCGGCTCGCCCTCGAGCAACTACGCGAGACGATCAAGGCCGCAGCGCCCGGCGCCACCGAAACCATCAGCTACCGCATCCCTACGTTGAAGTATGAGCGCCCGCTCGTGGCGTACTCTGCACACTCAGACCATTACTCACTCCACCTGATGAGTCCCTCGTTAATGAAAGACTACCACGAGGAACTGCTGGCCTACACCACCACGACCGCGACCATCCACTTCCCGTATGGGAAGCCGCTGCCAACCGAGCTCGTGACGAGGCTGGTCAAGGCACGCATCGCGGAGAACGAGGTGCGTCCGAAGCGTCAGGGAGGCCAATCATGAGCGCGGCGCGGGTCGGCACGTCTTCGGTTGAAAAGCTCCGCGCCATCCTCCAGGGCAACGTGATCGCCCCGGGCGATGCCGGCTACGACAAGGCGCGCATGCCCTTCTACGGCGGCATTGACCGCCGCCCCGCGGCTATTGCGCGCGTCGCCGGCGATGCCGACGTTGCGCGGGTCATCACGTTTGCGCGGGAGACCAGATTGCCCCTCGCCGTGCGCAGCGGCGGGCACAGCACTGTCGGTCACAGCGTCGTCGATGGCGGCATCGTGCTCGACCTCTCGGACATGCGCGCGTTGGAGATCGACGCGGAGCATCGCACGGCATGGGCCCAGGCGGGGCTGACGACCGGCGACTATACGGCCGCCACAGGCGCCCACAACCTTGCAACAGGGTTCGGGGACACCGGCTCGGTGGGAATCGGGGGACTGACGCTGGGAGGCGGCGTGGGGTTCCTCGTCCGCAAACACGGCCTCACGATCGATTCCCTGCTCGCTGCCGATGTCGTGACCGCCGACGCTAAGGTGCTCCGCGCGAATGCCGTCACCCACCCCGAGCTCTTCTGGGCGCTTCGCGGCGGCGGCGGCAACTTCGGCGTGGTGACCCGCTTCCAGTTCAGACTACACGAAGTGGGGTCGATCGTGGGCGGCATGTTGATCCTGCCGGCTACGCCCGACGTCGTCGCCGGGTTCGTCGCTGCGGCCGATGCCGCCCCCGAGGAGCTATCCACCATCGCCAACGTGATGGTGGCGCCGCCCATGCCGCTCGTGCCAGAGGAGTTCCACGGTCAGATGATCCTGATGGCCATGCTGGTCTATGCCGGGCCGGCCGATGCCGGTGAGCGCGCCGTCGCGCCATTCCGCAAGCTCGCCAGGCCACTCGCTGACATGGTGAAGCCGATGCGCTATCCTGAGATCTACGAACCCGAGGAGGGCGACTACCATCCAAAGGCCGTGGCGCGCACGATGTTCATCGACACGGTCCATCGAGGCATCGCCGAGACGATCCTGGAATACCTGCAAGCCTCCGACGCCCCGATGCGTGTGGCACAGTTGCGGGTCCTGGGCGGGGCGATGGCCCGTATACCGGTAGAGACCACCGCGTTCGCGCACCGCCGGTCGCGCATCATGGTGAACCTCGCAGCGTTCTACGAGACTCCCGACGATAGGGGCGTGCGCGAGCAGTGGGTCACGCGCTTCGCCCAGGCGCTACGCCAGAACGACACCGGCGCCTACGTCAACTTCCTGGGCGACGAGGGCCTCTCGCAGGTGCACGCCGCCTACCCAGGCCCCACGTGGGAACGCCTCGTCACCGTCAAGCGGCGCTACGACCCGACGAACCTTTTCCATCTGAATCACAACATCCCGCCCGGCGGCGACGAGCAAGACCGATGAAACACGTCATCAACGCCCTGCCCAAGATCGTCTTCTCCAGAACGCTGGAGGAGGTCGACTGGCATAACGCCCGGCTGGCCTCCGCTAGCGTTGCCGAAGAGATACCGCGGCTGAAGCGGCAGTTCAGCGGTGATATCGCGCTCTTTGGCAGTGCCGGGCTCGCAGCAACGCTCATCCGCCTGGGCCTGATCGACGAATACCGCATCTTCCTCACGCCGTTCGTGCTCGGTGCCGGCAGCAGGATGTTCGACGATATCACCGGCAGAATCGACTTGCGCCTGACCAAGGCGAACACGTGGAGCACGGGCACGGTTGCGCTTCACTACGAACCCGTATCCGGAGCACGCTGACGTGGACAGGGGCGACGGCGCCGCGGCACGGCGGTGACCGTTGCGCCCTGGCGTTGCGCAAGGATCGTCACGATGGCTACACTATGGAGGGCTACCACCCACAGGTCGCTGAGGGGTTACGTCACATCTCGGCCGACGCGTTGCCTCCTCAGATGCGCGAGCGCTACGCGGCCGTCGCCCCTCGCCCTGAGGACTGGACCAAGCTGATCGCCAAGGTCGCTGAACACGCCAGGACGTTCGAAGGGATGCCGGTCGACGAGGTCCGGGCCATCGCAGCCCCGGCTCTGGTACTGGTCGCAGATCGCGATATCGTGCGGATCGACCACGCGCAGGAGCTGGCCCGGCTAATACGAGCCAGCCTGGAAGTCCTACCGAACAGCGACCACGTATCGTATCTCCTGGCCGATCCCGACGTCCTGCTATCGAGGCTCACACCCTTTCTGGAGACGCGCGGCTGAACGGAAGATCGTGCGGCGACAACGCGAGGCAGGTCTCGCCACGTGACGGCCAGCCGCATCGATTGGCCCACCGTCGTGGGCCTGGGCCACTTGACTGGGCCGGCTCGCGATCCACAATGCGCGTGGTGCATCCAGCACGCGCGACCCAGTCGTGCGGGCAACGCGAGCGGATGGGCGCGCCTGTAACGGGACACCGCCACGCAGCCGTTCGCACCAATCTGCAAGGATGTCGCTATGACCATACAGATCGTCTTCGAAACCCATTCCATCAGCGAGGACAATGAACGCGCCCTCGCCTCGGGCTGGCATCACAGCCGCCTTTCGGACGAGGGGCGCCAGCTGGCCGTAGAACTTGGCAGGCGCCATGGTCACGATGGCATCCAGGCCGTGTTCACGTCCGACCTTCGGCGCGCGGTGGAGACCGCCGAGATCGCCTTCGGCAGCGCCGCCATCCCGACCTTCCAAGACTGGCGTCTGCGCGAGTGTGACTACGGCGACCACAACGGCCGGCCACGGGCCGAGGTCCATCGCGACCGGCGGGCGCGCCTCGATACCCCCTATCCCGGCGGCGAGAGTTGGCGGCAGGCAGTCCGGCGGGTCAGGCGCTTCCTCGACGACCTTTCCCCGCGTTGGGAAGGCGCGCGGGTGCTGGTCATCGGCCACATCGCCACGCGCTGGGCCTTCGAGCACTACCTCAACAACGTGCCCCTCGAGGTCCTCGCCGTCGAGACATTCACCTGGCAGCCGGGCTGGGAATATACGAGCGATCGCACCTCGTTTTCGGTGAGGCACCTTGCGCTGGTGGTTCCCGACCTGCGAGCCGCTGAGCGGTTCTACCAAAAGGTGTTCGGGATGGACCTGATCGGGCGGGAAGCCGTGCTTGGGGATGGGCTATGGTACACGCTGCCGCTCGCCAGGCAGTGGGAAGAGGCAGACGCCGCCGGTATCGATCTAGGGATGGTCGCCCTCCGCAAGGACCGCTTGGTCCTGGCCCTGTTTGGCGGCGATGCCCCTCCGGGACAGATCTACGCGATCGGCCTGACGATGCCCGCTGCGTCGATCGCCGACGTCCGCGACCGGCTACCGGACGGCACGCGGGTCAGTGCTAGCTCTCCCAATCACCTCGAGTTCCGCGACCCCTACGGCATCGCTTGGCAGATCTCCATCCCCGGCAGCGAGTTCCGCACCACCGGCGACTGGTCGGGCCGCTGGATCCAGCTATAAAGGCCCGGAGCGCAACCCCTCGGAGATTGGGCCATATGGACCTTGAGTTCAAACACTTCAGGCAAGAGCACTACCCCGAATACGCATCGTGGTTCACCGACCCCGATCTGAACCGCTGGCTCGGGCCGATGGACACCGCTTGGCTCGACGCCGTCCTGTGCGAACCCCAGTCGGTCGGCGTGACGTGGGCCGTTTTCCGTGACGCGGCGCTGGTCGCCGTTGTGGAGACGTGCTTCGATCTGCAGGACCCGCTGGTGTGCTATATCAGGGCCATCGCCACCAAGCCCGCCCTACGCGGGTCGGGCATTGGCACCGCCGTCCTACAGCACCTATTCGACCGCCACGCCCGGCAGGGCATCGCCAAGCACACGACCTACATCTCGACCCACAACCCGGGCAGCATCCGCTTCTTCGAACGGCTGGGCTTTGTGCGCACCACATCCGAGCCCAACGCGCACGGCTACGCCGAGTGGCGACGCGCTGGACAGACTAGTTCCTGATGCACACCTTCTCGCCCCGGCCAACCGTCTCGTACCGGAGGCCCGCGACCCTGCTAGCCATTCGGGGCCAGAATGCGGGAAGGCACCGTGACAGGGAACGCCAACACTACATCCAGGAAGCGATGAGGTCGAGACGCCCATGGAAACCAAAGTGAACAGGTACCAGGCCGAGCTCCGGACGCTCCAGGACTGGGATGCCTATCTCTTGGCGGAATCCGGCCTACCTGGTCCGCGCGGCAACATCGAGCTGGCACAGGCCGTCGCCACCGAAGGCGATCGCGAGCGCTTCGAACGCTATGTAGCCTACACCGCTGAGGTGGCACCGGTGAACTCGCCCTATGAGTACCTCGCCTTCTGCGGCATCCTCGGCCTTGGCCGCTTGCTTGCGGAGGGCGACTGCAGCCTGCTGGTGGCCCTGCGTGGCCACGCCTCTGACCCACGCTGGCGCGTCCGCGAGGCGGTCGCGATGGCCTTACAGGAGCTGGGTGACGTCGATATGGGCCGCTTGGTTGGGGCCATGCGTGGATGGGCCACCGGCACGCCGCTCGAGCAGCGCGCTGCAGCCGCTGCCCTCTGCGAGCCCCGTCTGCTGAGGGAGACTGAGCACGTCCGCGCCACCCTCGACCTCCTGGACCTCATTACCGCCAGCATAGAGCATGTGCGCGACCGCCGCAGCGAGGACTTCCGAGCCTTGCGCAAAGGCCTGGGCTACTGCTGGAGCGTCGCCGTCGTCGCGCTGCCCAACGACGGCAGACGGCTCATGGAAAAATGGTGTGCGTCCACGGACAGGGACATCCTATGGATCATACGCGAGAACCTGAAGAAGGCGCGCCTGGCGCGGATGGACCATGAGTGGGTGAGCCAGCCAAGGACGAAGGTAGAAGGATGATCACCCTCCTCCTCCACCACCGCCCCGCCCGCACCGATGACGCCGTCGCCGGCGAGATCGTCAGGATCGCCACACGCTTGACCGAGCGCTGGTTCACGCCTAATGTGCCGGAAGACACCCGGCGCGACCTGCTGTTCCACGACACCTTCTGCCTCTACGAGGATGGGCAGGTGCGCGCATTCCTCATCTTCACCAGCCGCGACGGTCGGATCGAGATCACCCTGATGGGAACCGACCCCGCGTGCCGCGGGCGCGGCTACGGCTCACTGCTGATGGAGCGCTTCTTGCAGCACGGGCGCGATCTCGGCTTCGAGCAGGCAGTCGCGATGACCGTCCCGCCCGATACCAAGCCCGCCTACGCGGCAACCGTTGCCTTCTACGAGAGGCACGGCTTCGTCGTGACCCGGCGCTACGACGAGCTCTGGGAAGACGGCGCACTCGAGCTCGTCCGGCCCCTTGCTTAGCACCGGCCTGCCCGCCGGCGTCCACGCCACCGTAGGCAGCGAGTCCTCCACCGTAAAAGACCGAGGCGTGCCACGGGCGAGCCCCCATGGAACGCGGGATTTGCCTCGCGTAGCCGAGTCTTTAGCGTTGGCCGGCGCAACTGCCCCAACAGGCCGCCCCACAACAGGCGGCAGGCCGGTCTGGATGGGCCTCACGCGTTGGTCTGAGCGTTCGCGGTGCGCAAGGTGCGCACCTCACGCGGAAGTTGACTCTCAGCGGCGTCAGCGCAGGGGCATGCGCGGCCGGCTGCCTTGCCCACCCCGAACCTCGGCCCGCGCCATCGCGATGCCAAGCGGCAGCCCCAACACGGCCATCACGATCACGCGCCAAAACGCCACCTGCCGGAACGCCAGGTAGACCAGGGCCCCAGCCACGGCGCCGGAGACGGATATCACGGGAAGATAGAGCGCGATCGCGCATCCGGGGCCCGAGACCACCTCCAGGTCCGCCTCCGTGTCTGGTTCGACCGGCTCCCACAGTGCGGCCCCCGGCGATGTCCTGAGCCTCCGCGAAGTCTTTAGAAGCCGCTGGACCAGCACCACGAAGCCGACACCGCCCGCACAGCCGAGAACGGCGATCCCGATCCCGAGCGCTAGCCAGAGGAGGAAGCATAGGTCCCGCCCCAGGAGGTTTGGCCACCCCCAGAGCAACCAGGCGATGCCCGCGCCCCCGCTCAGGCCGCCGGCGAGCCCCGCGGGGAGCCATTCCCGGCGCTGAGGATCATAGCGCAGCCGGCGCCAACGCTCCGCCACCCCCAGGGTCACTAGACCCCTGCCAGAACCGCGATCCCCCATTCCGTAGGCTCGAGCGTCACCTTCTGACCGCCATCGATGCTCTCGATGGGAATCTCCTTGCCGCTGAGAAGGTCGCGCGCTACCTCGCCAAAGGTGCCCGGCTGGAAGATCAGCTCGACCGTCGCCCCGGGCGTCGGTGCGAACACGAAGGCCAACGGGCGCAGGCCGTTGTCAGCGCCGCCGAGGCCTGGCGCGGCGCCGACCCTCACGTGGACGAAATCGCTGCCCACGGGCTGCGGCGAGACGACCTCGGCAGGACGCACCACGCCCGCCTCAGCCACCAGCGCCACGAGAAAGTCTTCGAAGGCCACCCCGCCCCTGTGCAGGTAGGCGTCGCCCAGGTAGGTGCCGCACAGGATCGCGCGCCCCTTGCCCACGGGCACCTGCGCCAGCAGGGCCTCCCCCTCGTCCGTCACCAGCGGCGTGAGCCACTGCGCGGCAGGGACCTCGAACGCGGCGCCCCCAAGCTCCAGCACCACGCTATCGCCGTTCAACTGCCGGCGCCCTGCCTCGCGGGTGCCGGTCAAGGCCACAAGGTGTCGCGCTTCCGGATAGCGGTAGACACCTGCCACATCGAAGGCCCCGGTCTCGGACTCGCAGAAGACCACCCCACCCCGCCGCACGAACTCGCCGAGCGCCCCGGCCAGGGCATCATCCATCACCACAGTCCGCGGCACAACCAACAGCTTGAGCCCCTGAAGCCCATCCAGATGGCTCTCCTCGACGATCCGATAGGGGATGTTGCGCCGGACGAGGGCCCGTGCATACCCCTGGATTCCCGCCAGGGCCGTCTGGGCCGTGCCGTCCTGTGCCCAGTAGAGGTAGTAGGATTGGGGGCTGAAGAGGATGCCGACCTGCGCCGGCGCCGGCTCGTAGGCTTGCAGCAGCTCCCCGTGCGCCTCCAGCACCGCGCCGGTCTTCCTCATCGCTGCCAGGCGCTCCGGTGCCAGCCCGTCGTTGCCCGCTAGCCCGAAGCCCGTGCTCTCTCGCCCAAAGACCTCGTCGCGCCAGCACCAGAAGAGAATGGCATCGGCCCCCGCCGAGATGCCGGTCCACACCCAGCCCTGTTGCGACGCTGCATCGACGCTCTGAGCCACGCTGAATCCGATGTTCGATCGCCCCCCCTGTAGCTCGCTCAGCCAGATGCGCTTGTCCTGCCGTGCCGAGGCGGAGAAGTCGATCCGGTTGATGAACTGCGCGCGGTCCATCTCCAGCCCGCCCCACTTGGGGAAGCTGGACGTCCCGATGCCATCGATCCGATCGGAGAAGCCCCAGTCGTTGCCGCGGTGGAGCGCCGTCGCGTTGGGATAGCTGTCGCCGCCGTGGAGCACCGTCGGCTGCGCGCCATGCACGGTGACCGGCCGCGCAGCGTCGATGCCCTTGACGACCTCATAGCGATCATAGGCGTGCTGGACCGAGCGCCAGCAGATAAAGTCTTGGAAAGCCATCATCTCGGTGTAGGGCCGGTTGGGCATCTTGCCGGGACGCACGTCCTCCCACGAGGTGTAGCGGCGCTGCCACGCCTCGTTGAGCGCCGCAAGGCTCCCGTACTTGGCCTCGAGCCAGGTGCGGAAACGGTTCAACGTGTAGTCGCAGTAGCACACCAGGCCGTCGGCCTGCACGTTCCAGCGTAACTCGTTCCACACGTCCCAGCCAAAGAGATTGGGCGCCGTGCGGTAGTGCGTCGTCGTGGCAGCCAGGAAGGCGCGCATCCGCTCCCACACCCCCGGATGGTCGAAGCACCCCCCAGGCGTCAGCCCGAAGTGAACCTCGCCACGGTTCGACGAGACAACCTTGTGGCCGAAGTTATCGACCATCTCGCTCCCCGGCACGGCCCGGTGGATCCAGTACGGGTGGATCGCGGCAATGGTGCTCAGCACCACCTCGAGCCCGTGCTTGTCCGCGACCTCAACGATGCGGTCGTAGTCGTCGAAACGGAACTTTCCCGGCTCGGCCTCCACCCAGGCCCACACGACCCACAACTGAATCGTATTGAGCCCCGAGTCGGCCATCTGCCGGATATCATCTTCCCAATACCGTTCGTTCGGGAACGGTGGCCGGTAGTACTGCGTCCCAAGATGAATCACGTCTACCTCCGATCAAAGCGATACGTTGAGAGACCTGCAGTGCGCAGCCATCGGATCCGGAGTCGCAAGTCGAACGTTGCCGGCTAAGTGTACGCGCCTTTCAAGCGGAGGCAAAGCCGTCCCGCGATGTTACTTTCATGCATGTTCGAAGCCACGTATAATCAGGACCGTCAGCCACCATAAGGAGGGACTATGCCAAGAACGCTGCTCTACAATGCTGGCGTCGTCACCATGGACGCCCAACGCCGCCAGTTCAACAACGGTGCCGTGCTTGTCGAGGGAGACCGGATCGCCGCCGTGGGACGCTCGTCAGACCTGTTGGCCCACGTAGCCTCCCAACCCGCCACCGAGACAGCCATCGTTGACCTGCGTGGGCGGTGGATCTTGCCGGGCCTCATCAACACCCACGTGCACACATCGCAACAGCTCGGTCGCGGCCTGGGCGACGATGTGAGCCTGCTCACCTGGCTCTTCGAGCGCATCTGGCCCTACGAGAGCAATATGACAGAGGAGGACAGCTACGTTAGTACGCTGCTCTGCGGCCTGGAGCAGATCCGCAGCGGCGTCACCTGCTTCGCCGAGCCCGGCGGGCAGTTCGTTGATGGGATGGGCCGCGCCACGATGGAGCTGGGCCTGCGCGGCATCCTCGCGCGCTCGACCATGGACATGGGCGAGGGCCTTCCCGACACCTGGCACGAGTCGACCCAGGAGACGCTCGACATCCAGGTCGCCAACTTCGAGCGTTGGCACGGCAAGGCAGGCGGGCGGATCCGCGCCTGGTTTGGGCTCCGCACCATCTTCAACAACTCCGACGACCTGATCCTGAAGACCAAGGCCCTGGCAGACCGGCACGGCGTCGGCGTCCATATGCACGTCGCCGAGATTGAGGAGGAAGTACGGTTCGCCGAGGAGACCCGCGGCGCGACGACCGTGACCCACCTGCGTGACTTGGGCGTGCTCGACCACAACTTCCTCGCTGTGCACTCGGTCTGGCTCACCGACGCCGAGGTCGGCATGTTCGCCGAGCACGACGTCAAGGTGTCGCACAACCCCGCGGCGGCGATGCGCGTCCTGGGCTTCGCGAAGGTGCCCGAGATGCTTGCGGCGGGTGTCTGCGTAGCGCTGGGTACCGACGGGGCACCCTCGAACAACCGCATGACGCTCATCGACGAGATGTGGCTGGCGTCCCTCATCCACAAAGGCCGCACCCTCGACCCCACCGTCGTGCCGGCGCAGGGGGTGCTGGCGATGGTGACGTGCGACGCGGCGCGCGCGCTCCTGTGGGAGGACGAGATCGGCTCGCTGGAGGTGGGCAAGAAAGCCGACCTGACGGTCATCGACCCGGACTCACCCGCGATGCTCCCCCTCCACGACCCGATCGCCAATATGGTCAACGCGATGCACGCCCACAATGTCGCAAGCGTGATGGTCGACGGGCGCTGGCTGATGCGCGACCGCCAGATTCTGGCCGTCAACGAGCAGGAGATCATCGAGGAAGCCAAGGCCCGGGCTGCCGCAATCGCGCGCCGCGCCGGGATCGAGATGCCGAGCCGGTTCAATGTCGTGAGCTAGGAAAGCCGGCCGGGACGACCCACTCAGTGCTGCGAAGTCCACCGGGATGGTCCTATAAGAGCGTTGTTGTGACGGATTACCGAGTCAGGAAAGGAGTAACGTATGGATCAGAAAGCATTCAGTGCGGCGTTGGGCCAGGTCCCCGCGGACCTGGTGATCACCAACGGCCAGATCGTCAACGTCTTCACCGGCGAGATCTATCCCGGAGGTGTCGCCGTGTCAGGCGACCGCATCATCGCCCAGGGCGACGTCGCCTATGCCATCGGGACAGGGACAGAGATCATCGACGCCGAGGGCCAGTTCATCGTCCCGGGCTTTGTCGAGGGCCACATCCACCCGGAGAGCGCCAACCTCAGCTTGACCAGCTTCGCTGACGTTGTGTTGGCACACGGCACGACCACGGTCTTCACGGATCTGCACGAGATCGGCGTCGTGGGCGGGGCGGACGCGATGGACGCGGCACTGGCCGAGGGACGCGCGACCCCTCTGACCTTCAAGTTCGTCTTCCCCTCGCACGTCCCCTTCTCCCCCGGCCTGGAGACCAGCGGCGGGATGATCGATGCGAACGTGATCGAGCAGGCGCTTGCGCGCGACGATGTCGTCGGCATCGGCGAGGTGGTGTCGCAGTACGTAGCCTTTGGCCTGCCCGACCTGCTGCGCTCGATCGAGGCCACGCGGCAGGCGGGCAAGGTGCTCTCAGGCCACGGCCCGGAGACCCACGGGCCGATGTGGAACGCCTTCGCTTCATTGGGCATCGCCAATGACCACGAGGCCCTCTCGCTCGACGATGTTCTCGTCCGCGTGCGTAACGGCGTCTACGCGCACCTGCGGCACAACCTGCTGGTACCCACCCTCCCCGAGCTCATCAAGGGCATCACGGAGCTGGGGCTCAACACCCGGCTCATGTGCCTGGTCACCGACGACACCAGCGCGATCACCTTGACCGACGAGGGACACCTGGACTACCTGGTGCGGCTGGCGCTCTCCCTGGGCGTCGACTTCGTCACCGCGATCCAGATGGTCACGCTCAACGTCGCTGAGTCTTTCAGGATGGCCGACGAGATGGGCAGCCTTGCCCCGGGCAGAGTGGCCGACATCAACATCGTGACGGGCGCGGACGACTTCAAGGTATTGACAACCATCGCCCGCGGCCAGGTCGTGGCGCGCAACGGACAGACGGTGAAGGTGACCCCGTCCCCCGAGCACGACCCCATCCTGCTCAATACCTTCCACCTGAAGGCGCCCGTCACCGCACAGGACCTCGTCATCGCGGCGCCGCCCGGCGCGACGCAGGCCCACGTCCACGTGATGCGCACGCTGCCCTGGATCCCGATCACCGAGGGTGCCGAAGCGGACCTTGCGGTGAAGGAGGGCTACATCGCTGCCGACACCGTGCAGGACCTGCTGCCCATCGCCGTGGTCGAGCGGCACCACGCTACCGGCAACATCGGCAAGGCGTTCATCGGTGGCTTCGGCCTCAAGCGCGGAGCCATCGCTTCGAGCATCGCGCACGACAACCACAACATCGTCGTGATGGGCGTCAGCCCCGAGGATATGGCGGTAGCGACCAATGCCGTGGCCGAAATGCAGGGCGGTGTCGTCGTCGTCGACAGCGGCGAGGTCATCGCCTCGATTCCGCTGCCGCTTGTGGGGCTGCTCTCCGATCTGGACGCGTGGTCGTTCGCCCGGGCCCGCAAGGAAGTCCTGGCCAAGGCGCAGGCAATGGGCTGCGCCGTGCCCGAACCGTTCATGTTCCTGTCGTTCATCACGCTGGCGGCCATCCCCGCCTACGCGATCACCGACAGAGGCTATATCGACTGTATGAAGCAGGCGATCATCGACCCGGTGCTCAGTTGGTCGTAAGGCAGTAACGCTCTTGGTCGAGTGAGGGCCCGAGGCTCCGCAAGTAGGCCTCGGGCCCGGATCGTGCTCCCCTCTCCTCCCCGCCGCAGGGCGCCTGCCTGCCGTCAGTCTCGTCCCCCCACGCGCGCTCGTTCCGCAGCCGTCCAGTTCGCGGCCCTCCCGACGCCGCGCAGCCCGGCCTGGTCCCTTGAGCGGCCTCCCATACCGTGTTACGATACAGGTACAGGACTCCGATCGCTCAGGTGAGCGATATCGAAGACAGACAAGGCGAGCAACGAAACGAACCCAATTGCCCTAATCTACTGCGCAGGTACACAACCGCGCTAAATTTCTTGCTCTCCGCAGCTCCCCGTCGCGTGGGCCTCTGCCCCGCGACGCCCGCCACCGCCACCTCGTCCGCCGCCACACGCCACCTTACCCACGCTGCC
>Ga0123333_10001494_pt1 | contig 24663 bp, 13 predicted proteins | sample BioC12SIPDNA_3_FD_89957 | JGI IMG/M metagenome (GOLD analysis project Ga0123333, IMG submission 89957) | Anaerobic biogas reactor microbial communites from Washington, USA - Biogas_R2_B C12 SIP DNA | ecosystem: Engineered > Bioreactor > Anaerobic > Unclassified | place: Washington, USA... | reverse complement strand
GAGCGCCGCCCACCGCGCGCTCGATCCGGCGACCGCGACCGCCACGGCGTCGTCGTGGGCGATCGAGCCGGTCACGTCGGGCGGCAGGACCGGTCGTCCCCCGTCGCCGACCGGGACGGCGACCGGCCGCCCGAGGGCGGCGCGGAGGGCGGCCCGGCCGGTGGCGAACTCGTCACGCCGTCGCGGCCGGGCGGCGGCCATCGCCGCCCGCTCGTCGGCGAAGAGGGACGCCCGGTGCACGGCGTCGATCGGAAGGACCTCGCACCGCACTCCGGTCGGGGCCAGCGAGGCGAGGGCGTCGGCGAGCGAGGCCGCGACGGCCGCCGCCGGGCGGGTCATCGCGCGGTGGCCCCCGCGGACGGCTCGGACACGGGGTCGTCGGGGCTCGGGCCGCGGTCGGCAGCGGCCAGCACGTCGCGGAGGTGTCCGGCGAGCACCCGGACGTGCGGTTCGAGCACGGCGCTGTCGTGGGTGCCGGGCACCTCGGTGACGTCGACCCGGTCGCACCACGGGCCCCAGCCGTTGTCGTGGAAGATGAAGCGGCGGTCGATGTTGATCTGCCGGTCGGGGCCGAACACGTGGAGCGGATCGAGCTTGGGCCGGAACAGCGTGAGCGTGCCCGCGTAGAAGCGCATCTCGTAGCGCTCCAGGGCGCGGTAGAAGGCCCGCTCGATCTCGGTCGAGTGGAGCGCTCCGGCGTCGGCCTCGTCGGTGACCGCGTCGCGGCGGCGCCGCTTCTCCTGCTGCCACTTCACGCGGTTGACCGCCCACTCCCGTACGTAGGCGACGCCCTGGCGCGACAGGTTGTCGCGCTGGATCTTGAGCCGCTCGCCGAACGTGAGGGGTGGGTTGAGCGGCGTCGGCGTGTCGAGCAGCACGACCGCGCCGACCTCCTCGCCCGCGTCGAGGAGCTGGAGCGCCATCTCGACCGCGGTGATGCCACCGCCGGAGAACCCGCCGAGCAGGTAGGGACCGGTGGGTTGGACGCTTCGGATCTCGTCGAGGTAGTCGCGGGCCATCTCGACGAAGTCCTCGTGGGGGTCCTCGCCGCCGTACAGGCCCCTCGCCTGGACGCCGAAGAACGGCCGGTCCTCACCGATGCGGTGGGCGAGCTGGCGCAGGTTCATCACGTTGCCGAACATTCCGGCCACGAGGAAGAAGGGGAGGCCGGGGCCGCCCTCTCCGGGGTGCATGGCCACGAGGTGGCGGTAGCGGGGGCGGGGCGCGACCACGACCGGCGCGCCGTCGGGCTCGTCACCGTCGTCGCCGGGTCGGGCCTCGCGGATCAGGGCGGCCACCGCCTCGATCGTCGGGGCGTCGAACAGCACCGACACCGGGAAGTCGACCGAGAACAGCTTGCGCACCCGGGCGAACAGGCGCACGGCGATGAGGCTGTGGCCGCCCAGGTCGAAGAAGTCGTCGCGGACGCCGACCTCGCTGATGCCGAGCAGCTCCTGCCAGAGGCCGACGAGCGTGCGCTCCAGATCGTCGCGGGCCTCGACGTAATCGGTGTCGATGTCGGGCCGGGCGAAGGTGACGTCCTGCTCGCCGGGGCCACGGAGCTGGGCGGCCGCGGCGGCGGCGACCTGGGCCCGCAGGGCGGTCAGGTCCATCGACGAGACGTACCGGACCGGGACCGGCTCCATGCGGAGCACCCGCAGGAACGCGCGGGCGCCCTCCTCGGCCTGGATCCCCTGCGCCACGTTGTGGCGCAGCGCCAGCTCCGCCGCCGACGGGGCGGCGTCCGGATCGGTGGTGCGCTCGACCTCGCCGGGGCGGGTCGGAGGGGCGACGTCGAGGGGACCGTCGAGCCTCCGGATCGAGAAGCCCCGGACCTCGACCGCGACCGAGCCGTCGGGGTGGCACAGGTCGACGTCGAACGTGGCGACCTCGTCGTGGGGGCCCATCGGGCGGATCCGGGCCCGGGCGACGACGTCGGCGCCGAGGCGGTCGAGCACCTGGATCCGGTCGTAGCGGACCGGCACCCAGAGCGTCTCGCCCGTGTACCCGGGGATGAGGTCCATCGCGAAGCCGGTGCCGAGGTCGACCAGGGCCGGGTGCAGGCCCACGTCGTCGAGGTCGGCGGCGAAGCGGTCGGGGAGGTGCAGTCGGGCGATCGACGTGCCGTCGCCCTGGCGCACCCGCGTGACGACGTCCCACCGGGGCCCGAAGCGGAGGTGGTCCTGCTGGGCGGTGCGCAGCGGTCGTGCGTCCGGCGCGGCGTCCTCGGCGGCGACGAGGTCGACGGGCTCGGGCGGTGCGGGTCGGCGCAGGCGCAGCGTCGCCTCGGCGGCCACGACCCAGCCGCCGCCCGGAGCGGCCGCCCCGCCCTCGGCCGTGGTGGTCGGCTCGTCGATCGCCTGGCGCACCCGCATCCGGTAGCCCTCGGCGTCGGGGGTCAGCTCGATCTGGGCCTCGACGCGATCGTCGCGGGCGGCGAGGGGACGGAGGAACAGCAGATCGGACAGCTCGAACGGCGACGTGACGCCGATCTCGGCGAGGGCGGCGCGGGCCAGCTCGGGGTACCCGGCACCGGGCAGCAGGGCCTCGCCGGACGCGACGCGGTGCTCGTCGAGCACCCACGTCGTCGGCGCGTCCCACGCGATGCCGATGCGGGTCACGCCCTGGTGGTCGGTGGCGACCGTGTCGAGCAGCGGGTGCTCGGCGGGTCGGTCGGCCGGCGCGTCGTGGGCGGCGGTGGCGTCGGCGGCCATGCCGACGTCGGCCCACACGCCCCAGCCGAGGGTCAGGTACTCGGTGCGGCCGTGGGCGTGGCGGGCGCCGGCGAGGGCGTCGAGGAAGGCGTTGGCGGCGACGTAGTCGACCTGGCCGACCGGCGCGGTGGCGGTGCTGGTGGAGCCGAACGCGACGAACAGGTCGAGGTCGTCGTCCGCGAGCACCTCCTCGAGCACGAGCGTGCCGTACACCTTGGGCGCGAGGACCTCGTCGAGGTCGCTGAGGTCCTTGCCGATCAGCGGGCCGTCGTCGATCGCGCCGGCGGCGTGGACCACGGCGTGGATCCCGCCGTGGCTCGCGCGGATCGAGGCGGTGACGGCGCGCATCTGGTCGGCGTCGGTGACGTCGCCGGTGGCGACGGTGATGTCGGCCCCCTCGGCCTCGAGGGCGAGCAGGGCGGCGAGCCGCCGACCGAGGGCGTCGCCGACGGCGGCGCGGTCGGGCCAGGTGGCGCGGTCGGGGAGGTCGCGGCGGCTGAGCAGCACGACGCGGCAGCCGCGGTCGCGGTGGAGCGCACCGGCGACGGTGAGCCCGATGCCGCCGAGTCCGCCGGTGACGAGCACCGTGCCGCCCTCGCGGACGCGGGGCTCGGCCTCGGTCGGTCGGGTGCGTTGGAAGTCCCGCACGAAGCGGCGGTCGCCGCGGATCGCGGCGATGGCGTCCGACGGCGGCGCGGTGACCTCGGCGAACACCATGTCGCGCAGCACGACGTCGCGGCTCGGTGGCCGGTCGCGCTCGGCCAAGGCGTCGCGGACCGATCCGAGGCCGCCGTCGCGGGCGGCGCGCAGGGCGTCGACCGCGGTGCGGGCGGCCACGTCGAGGCGGCCGGTGGGGAACAGGTCGCGCTGGTCGATGTCGAAGGTCGAGACGGTGACCCCGGCCAGTTCCCGCGGGATGACCTGGACGGGTCCGAGCACGGTCGCCTGCTCGGGCCACGGCGTCGGGTCGGTGGGCAGGACGCGTTGGGAGCCCATCGTCGCGACGGAGATGTGCAGCGGTCGCTTCAGGTCGGTCGCGTCCCACGCCTGGGCGAGCAGCACCAGGCTCTGGAAGCCGAGCTCCTGGTTGCGGTGGAAGAACGAGCTCCCGGGGCGGAACTGGCGGTCGTCGTCGCCGATCAGGGCGAGGTGGACGATCCGGTCGGGCGTGTGCCCGGCGAGGATCACGTCGTGGAACAGCGCCTCGTACTCGGGGAGGCCGTTCTCCGGGGCGATCACGTAGGACTGGTCCGACACCGCCTGGTAGGAGTCGCCGGGCTGTACGAGCACCACGTCGTCGCCGCGGCGGCGCAGCCGGTCGGCGAGGTCGTCAGCGAGCCCGGTGCGGTCGGCGACCAGCATCCACGTGAGGTGGCCGGTGGTGGCGGGCTCGACGTCGCGGCTGCGCCACACCGGCGCCCAGTCCCAGTCGTCCTCGTCGTCGCGGGAGGCGAAGGCATCGGCCCGACCGACGTCGGCCGGGGTGCCCGGCTCGATCAGGAACGGCTGGGTCTGGAACGCGTAGGTCGGCAGGGGTACCCGGCGGCGACCGTCGGTCTCGACGAGGAGGGCGAGGTCGACGTCGTGGCCCGACGCCCAGAGGCGGCCGAGCGCGGTGCGCAGGGCGACGTCGTCGGCGACGTCCTCCTCGGGGTGGCGCATGGTCGGGATGGCCTCGTGGGGCGCCTTGATCGCCGGGTGGCCGCGAACGAGTGACGAGAGCGTCTTGCCCGGTCCGACCTCGAGCAGGATCCGGTTCGGGTCCTCGGCGAGCGTGGCCACGCAGTCGGAGAACCGCACGGTGCCGCGCATGTGGGCGACCCAGTAGTCGGGGTCGGTGGCGTCGGCGTCGGTGATCCAGGTGCCGGTGCGGTTCGACACCCATGGGATCGTGGGCGGTCGAAGCTCGATCGAGCGGAGGTAGGCGCCGAACTCGTCGAGCACCGGGTCGAGCAGGCGGCTGTGGGGCGCGGTGTCGATGCGGACCGCCTGCGCCTCTACACCGGTCGCCGCCAGGCGTTCGCGGAACGTGGCCAGCGCGTCGCGCGGCCCGGACACCACGCTGAGGTCGGGGGCGTTGACGACGGCGAGGTCGAGGGCGAGCTCGTCGATCAGGTCCTGGATCTCGTCGGGGGGGACCGGGGCCACGACCATCCCGCCGCCGGCCCGCTCGAACAGGCGCCCGCGCAGGGCGACGAGGCCCAGCGCGTCGGGGAACGACATCGTGCCCGAGACGCACGCGGCGGTGTTCTCGCCGAGGCTGTGGCCGACGAGCGCGGTGGGCTCGATGCCCCATTCGACCAGCAGGCGGGCCAGCGCGACCTCGACGAGGAAGATCGCCGGGATCTGGAACCGGGGCCGCTCGAGCTGCTCGTCGGCGCCGTCGACGTCGTCGAGCAGCAGGGGGCGCAGGTCGAGGTCGTGCGCGTCGAGGAGCAGGCGGAACCCCTCGTCGAGCGTCGCGGCGAACGTCGGCTCGGTCGCGTACAGGTCGGCCGCCATGCGCGCGTGCTGGGCGCCGCCGCCCGGGAACATGAAGGCGATGGACCGGGGTCCGGTCGGGGCGGTGTGGGTGTGGATCCGCCGGCTGTCGCCCGCCTCGAGCAGGCGGGCGGCCTCGTCGAGGTCGTGGGCGGCGAGCACCCTCCGCTCGGGGAAGGGGTGCCGTCCGACCTGGAGCGTCCAGGAGACGTCATCGAGCGAGAGGTCGGGGTGGCTGCGCAGGTGGGCGGCGAGTCGGCCGGCGGCGGCGTCGAGCGACTTGCGCGTGCGGGCGGACAGGCCGATCACCGTCGCCCGACCGCTCGCCGGCGCGGCGGTCGCCTCGGGCGCCTCCTCGAGCACGGCGAAGGCGTTGGTGCCGCCGACACCGAGCGAGTTGACCCCCGCCCGCCGGGGCCCGTCGCGGTCGTCGGGCCACGGGCGCAGCTCGTCGACGACGGTGAACGGGGTGTCCTCGAGCCCGAGGATCGGGTTGGGCTTCTCGAAGTTCAGCGACGGCGGGATCTCGCCGTGGTGCACCGCGAGCGTGGCCTTGATCAGGCTGGCGACACCGGCCGCGGTGTCGAGGTGGCCGATGTTGGTCTTGACGCTGCCGATGCCGCACGAGCCGGCGGGGATCGGTCCGTCGGCCTGGAACGCCTGGGTGAGCGCCGCCACCTCGATCGGGTCGCCGACCGGAGTGCCGGTGCCATGGCACTCGACGTAGGAGATCGTGTCCGGATCGACGTCGGCGACGGCCAGGGCCTCGGCCACGCACTCGGCCTGGCCGTCGACCGACGGGGCGAGGTAGCCGACCTTGCGGGACCCGTCGTTGTTGACCGCCGTGCCCCGGATCACCGCGTACACGTGGTCACCGTCGGCGAGGGCGTCGTCGAGGCGGCGCAGCACCACGACGCCGACGCCGCTGCCGAACACCGTGCCCGCCGAGCGATGGTCGAAGGCCCGGCAGTGGCCATCGGGGGAGAGGATCTCGCCGTCGACGTACTGGTAGCCGTGACGGTGCGGGATCTCGATGGTCACCCCGCCCGCCAGCGCCATGTCGCACTCGCCGTTCAACAGGTGCTGTACGCCGAGGTGGGCGGCGACCATCGAGGTCGAGCAGGCGGTCTGCACGTTGACCGCCGGGCCCTGGAGGTCGAACAGGTAGCTCGCCCGCGTGACGAGGAAGTCCTTGTCGTTGCCGGTGTGGCGCAGCAGGAAGAGGCCGACGTCGTCGACCAGGCCCGGGTTGGAGAGGACGTGGCGGCGGTAGTAGTCGGCGGTGCCACAACCGGCGAAGATGCCGATCGCCCCGTCGAAGCCGGACGGCACGTGGCCCGCATCCTCCATCGCCTCCCACGCGCACATGAGGAAGTGGCGGTGCTGGGGGTCCATGATCCCGGCCTCCTTCGGCGACAGGCCGAAGAAGTCGGGGTCGAAGTCGTACACGCCCTCCAGCGGCGCGGCCGCCTTCACGTACCCGGGGCGCAGCAGCACGTCGCGGGGCACGCCCGCTTCGATGAGCTCCTCGTCGGAGAGGGGGCGCACCCGCTCGGTGCCGGAGGTGAGGTCGCGCCAGTAGGCCTCGACCGACGGTGCGCCCGGGAGGTGGGCCGCCATGCCGACGATCGCGATGTCGTCGGTGCCGTCGTCGGCGTCGTGATCGTCGTGCGGGGCGGACATCTTTGCTCAGCGCGCCCCTCGCCGCCGGGTCCGGCGCCGGGCGGCCCGATCGCGGCCGCGCTGCACGACCTCGGTCGAAGGCCCGGACTCCAGCGACTCGGCGAAGGAGCGGACCGTCGGGTACCGGTACAGGTCGGTGAGCGGGCAGGTCACGTCGAGGACCTCGCGCAGGCGCCGGTGGAGGCGCACGACCAGCAGCGAGTGCCCGCCGATGTCGAAGAAGTTGTCGTCGACGCCGATGTCGTCGAGGCCGAGCGTCTCGGACCAGACCTTGAGCACCGACCGCTCGAGGTCGCTGCCGGCGGGGGCCGGTGCCGCACCGCGGCCGCGGGCGCCGAGCACCTCGGCGAGCGACGGGAGCGCGTTGCGGTCGATCTTGCCGTTCGGGGTGTGGGGCAGGGCCGGCAGCACCGCGACGTGGCCCGGGATCATCACGTCGGGCAGCGTGACCCGCAGGTGGTCCTTGACCGCGTCGGGGGTCAGCTCGTGGCCCGGGCGGGGCGACACGTAGCCGACGAGCTGCTGGTCGCCGGGGGTGTCCTCCCGGACGACCGCCACGCACTCCAGCACGCCGTCGAGGCTGCCCATGCGCGTCTCGATCTCGCCGAGTTCGATGCGGTACCCGCGGATCTTGACCTGGTGGTCGGCCCGCCCGATGTACTCCAGGACGCCGCCGCCGTCGGGCGCCTCGCGCCAGCGGACCAGGTCGCCGGTCGTGTACATCCGCCGGCCCCCGCCGCGGAAGGGGTCGGGGACGAACCGCTCGGCGGTCAGTTCGGGCCGGTCGTGGTAGCCGCGGACGACGCCGTCGCCGCCGATCCACAGGTCGCCGGCGACGCCGGGCGGCAGCAGCCGCCGATGGTCGTCGAGGACGTAGACCGAGGTGTTGGCGATCGGGGTGCCGATCGGGATGTCGGCGTCGTCGGGGGTGAGGCGGTGCGTCGTCGACCAGATCGTCGTCTCGGTCGGTCCGTACATGTTGGTGATCGTCGCACCGGGGGCGAGGGCCCGGAGGTCGTCGGCGAGGGCGACCGGGAAGGCCTCACCACCGACGTAGAGGTGGTCGATCGTCGCCAGGGCGGCGCGCGACTCGTCGTGCTGGGACAGCATCCGGGCCATCGACGGCGTGAACTGGAGGTGCGTGACGCCGTGGCGTTCGACCTGGGCGGCGAAGGAGTGGTCGACCTCGACGGCCGGAACGGCGGCGTCCTCACCGCGGTTGGCGGCCCGGCGGATCTCGTCGAGCACCGGCAGGCTGGCGAGGACGGTGTCGGTGTCGATGCCGAAATCGACGAGGCACGCGACCTCGTCGACGCCGATTGCCTTCAGGCCGTCGATCGTGCGGCGGCAGCGCTCCGGCGTGCCGAACAGGCCGCTGGTCTCGTAGTACCGGTTGAACGCGAAGTCCAGCACGGCGTCGAGGTCCTCGTCGCTCAGGTTCTTGAAGTCCTCGTCGGCCAGCCCGCCGTCGGTGGCTCCCTCGGGTCGCGAGAACGCCGGGAACGCCCAGGCGTACTCCTTCAGGAGTGAGAACGAGGTGCCCAGGTAGTCCTTCAGGGGCTGGCGGGCCAGTTCGCGGACCTCGTCCTCGTCGTCGCCGACGAACGTGTGCAGCATCAACGAGACGATCCCGGTGTCGGGGTCGTGCCCCGCCTCCGCCCGCGCCGTCCGGTAGGCCTCGATCTTGGGGGCGAGCTGCTCGACCGACTGGCCGAGCAGGTGGGTGAGCACGTTGGCGCCGATGCGACCCGCCGCGACGTAGGTGTCGACGTTGCCGGCCGAGGTCACCCAGAGCGGCAGCTCGGCCTGCACCGGCCGCGGGAGGATCGACACCTCGATCTCGGTGCCGTCCGGGCGCGGGTACCCGACCGCCTCGCCGCGCCACAGGCGACGGATCTCCTCGGCCTCGTCGAACATCGTCTGCTTGGCGGTCGCGTAGGTCTCGGGGCGCAGCACGAAGTCGTCGGGCTGCCAGCCGGACGCGACCGAGATGCCGACCCGCCCGTCCGAGAGGTTGTCGACGACGCTCCACGCCTCGGCGACGCGGATCGGGTGCTGGAGGGGCACGACGACCGACCCGGCGCGGATCGCGACGTTCTCGGTGATGGCGGCGACCGCCGCGCCGGTGACCGCCGGGTTGGGGTAGAGCCCGCCGAAGTCGTGGAAGTGCCGCTCGGGCGTCCACACCGCGGCGAAGCCGTGGGAGTCCGCGAAGCGGGCTCCGTCGAGCAGCAGGCGGTAGCGGTCGCGGCCCGGGGCCCCGGACGCGTCGCCCGAGAAGTAGAAGAGCGAGAAGTCCATCGGGCGCCCCGCGTGGGCCTCCGCGAAGCCGTCGGCCTCGTCGCCGGTGCGGGCCCGGTCGAGGTACACGACGACCTCGAAGCCACGGGTGAGGGTGTAGAGCAGCTCCAGCACCGAGATGTCGAACGACAGGCTGGTGACGGCCAGCCAGGTGCCGGGCGGGTCGTGGGGTACGACGTCGTCCATCGCCGCGAAGAAGTTCACGACGTTGCGGTGCTCGACGAGCACGCCCTTCGGCAGACCGGTGCTGCCCGAGGTGTAGATGCAGTAGGCGAGGTCGTCGGGACCGGCGTCGGCCTCCGGGCGGGTGGCCGGCCGCCCGGCGATGGCGGCGGCGTCGGCGGTCAGGTCGACCACGGCAGGGGCCTCGGCGGGGGGTGCCACCGGACCGTCGGTGACGATCACCCGGCAGCCACTGTCGGTGATCATGTGGGCGACGCGGTCGCGCGGGTAGGTGGGGTCGAGCGGCACGTAGGCGGCGCCGGCCCGGTGGGTGGCGACCACGGCGACGACGAGCTCGAGGCTGCGCGGGACGTGCACGCCGACGAGGTCGCCCCGTCCGACCCCGAGCGAGCGCAGGTGGTGCGCGAGGCGCGAGGCGCGCTCGTCGAGCTCACGGTAGGTGAGCGTCGAGCCCTCGAACACCAGGGCCGGGGCGTCGGGGGTGGCGTCGGCCTGTGCCGCGATCTGCTCGTGGATGGTGGTCGACGGCACGTCGCGGGCCGTGTCGTTCCACTCGTCGAGGAGGCGGCTCCGGGTGGCGGCGTCGACGAGGTCGACCGCCTCGACCGCCGCGCCGGGGTCGCCGCCGACGACGGCCAGGACCGCCTCGAGCGAGGACGCGAACCGGGCGGCGTCGGCGTCGTCGAGCAGGGCCCCGTCGTGGACGAGGCTCCACCCGGCTTCGTCGCGGCGCAGTTCGAGCACCACCCCTGGGGTCGGGTCGCCGGTCGACCCGAGGCGCACCGCGACCGGCACGAGCCCTCCCGCCGCGAGGCGGGGGTCGGCGGCCAGGTCGGGGTGGCGGCCGACCAGGTCGGCCAGCGCCGGGCCGCGACGCTCGGCGGCGCCGAGCCGGTCGGTCACCGCGTCGACGACGTCGGCGACCGTCGGGCCGTCGATCGAGAGCGCGACCGGCGTGGCCGGGGCGAGCAGGGGCGCGACCGCGTCGGGGGCGGCCGGTGCCACCAGGCCGAGGTGGAAGTGGGGCTTGCGGGCGAGGCGGCCGAGCAGCAGCGCCGCCCCGGCGACCACCGCGCCGTCGTCGAGGCCGGCGGGCACCGCGAGCGGCCGGGTGCGGTGCGCCGGGCGGTGGTCGGCCCCGGCGGCGCGCGCCCACGGGACCTCGACCGGCTCGAGCTCGTGCAGCGCCGCCAGGTGGGCCCGCTCGTGGCGTGCGGCCGCGCTCCCCGCCTCGGTCAGGGCGGCGCGCGCCGCGTCGTCGGGCACCGGCAGGCGGTCGCCCTCGGCGACTCCGAGGCCGTCGACGGGGCGACCGGTGAGGCTGGTCAGGTCCGAGAGGGCGACCGCGCCATCGGCGGCCGCCACGACGATGGTGCCGTCGTCGGCCGACAGGACCTCGCCCGGGGTCCCGGCGTCGTCGAGGACCTCGGATCGCCCGACGGCCACGACCCGGCCATCGCCGAGGAGCACCTTGGGCGCGGCGAGCGGGTTCGGGTAGGGCCCGAAGGTCAGGGCGCGCACCAGCCGGTCGACCTCGGTCGCAGGCCGCCGCCAGTCGATCACCGCCATGGCCTCGGGGCGGTCGTGGCGGCTGAAGGTGTGGCGCTCGGCGTCGGGATCCTGGGGCTCGGGGCGGTGGGTCCCGGCGGCGAGCTGGTCGACCAGTTCACCGAAGGACTCGAGCGCGCCCTCGAAGTTGCGGGTGTTGAGCGAGAGCGACGTCTCGCCGGGGGCGATGTCGAAGTCGCGGCGCGCGACGACGTCGCCCTCGTCGACACCGGCGGTGATCAGGTGCCACGTGATCCCGTAGGTGGCCTCGCCGCGCAGGAGCGCCCACGCGGGCGTGTTGAGGCCGGCGTACCGGGGGAGCGGACCGTCGTGGAAGTTGACCGCCCCCGCCGTCGGGACCGCGAGCACCTCGTCGGGGAGGATCGCCAGGTGGGTGATGGCGAACAGCCACTGGAACTCGTGGCCGGCCAGCTCGCCCGCCCACTCCGAGGCGGGGCCGGTGGCGTCGACGACCGGGATGCCGTGTGACGCCGCCCAGGTGGCGACCCGGGGCGACGAGGCGGCGACGACCTCGACCCGGTGGCCCCCCGCGAGGAGCGTCTCGCCGCACTCGATCAGCAACGAGTCGGCCCCGACCAGGGCGCACGTCAGCGACGGGCGCGCTGCGGTCGTGTCGGGATCGGCCTGCATCGGGTGCCTCCGGCTGGGGATCGGTGGTGGTTCGCGGCCCGAGAGGGGGTTGTTCCGCCGGTCGGCGCGAGGCTAGCTGGCGTCAGCGGCCCCCCTCTTCGGGCCAAACGCTGTTCTCCGGTGCCTGTCGGTACCAGACGTGCTGGTCGTGAGGGCTTGGGGTGACGGTCACACCCAGGGCCTCGGCGTACGCGTCGATGCCGAGCAGCTCCTCGCCGGCGCAGGTGAAGCCGATCTCGTCGCAGGACACCCCCGCGGCCGCCTCGGTCAGTCCGCCGGTCCAGTAGAGAGTCACCGCCACCGAGGGGTCGGCGTCGCACCCAGACACCGCGTCGTCCGGCACCGGGTCGTCGATCACCACGCCGACCACCCGCCCGTCGAACGTCTCGCCCCGGCAGTGCAGCGCGCCGACGGCGGCGGCGCCGTTGCTGAAGCCGTTGAGGATCACCTGCTCGCAGCCCACGGCGTCGATCCACCCCTCGATGTTCGCGGTGGCCGAGGCGACCTCGTCGTCGGTGCCGTAGCGCCACTGGAAGCCGTCGCCGGCGGTGTCGTTGCCGTACGGGAGCACCTCCGCGTGGTCGCCCCGGTCGACCGGGGCGCCGCCGGTCTCGCTCCGGCCGTGGACGCGGACGAGGCAGCGCTCGGCCTGCACGTCGGCCCGCTCGGGGATGGTCGGCGCGGTGCGCCCGTCGTCGGAGGAGCAGGCGGCGACGACGATCGCGACGAGCAGCAGCGCCGGGCGTGCGGAGCGGACCATTCGGCTCGAATCTACGGTGCCACCTCGGCTCGGGCGCATCGGGACCGCGATCGCGGATCGCTACCATCCGGCGGATGGACAGCGACGGTCCGAACCCCGACGTCTCGATCGTCGTGACCACCCGCAACCGCGACACGCTCCTGCGCCGGCTGCTCGACCGGCTGGTCTCGCTCGACCCCGGTCCCGCGTACGAGGTGCTCGTCGTCGACGAGGGGTCGAGCGACGGCACCCCCGGGGTGCTCGACGAGTTCCGCGACCGGTACGGAGTCCGGTCCGTCCGCCACGACGATCCGGTCGGCCTTCCCGCCGCCCGCAACGTGGGCATCGCGGCTACCACCGGCACCCACGTGGCCTGGATCGACGACGACGACCTGACCTCGCCCGATCGCCTGCGCCGGCAGTGGGAGGCGCTCCGGGACGGGCGGTTCCGGTGGTCGTGCGCGGGACGGGTCGACATCGACGACGCCCTCCGGGTCATCGGCCACGTGCGCTGCCCGCCGGGCACCGGAACCCTCCCGTCGCTCCTGCGGTGGAACTCGATCCCCGCCGCCGCGCAGGGGCTGCTGGTCGAACGCGACCTGCTCGACGAGGTGGGGCCGTTCGACGTCGCGCTACGTGCCGCCGAGGACTGGGAGATGTGCATCCGGCTGGCCGACCGTTCGGCGCCGCACCTGCTCGACGAGCCCCTCGTCGGCTACCGGACGGGCGTGGCCTCGATGAGCACGGACACATCGCGGATGGACACGGCGATCGATGCGGTGATCGACAAGCACGCCGAGCTCTACCGGGAGTTCTCGACCGCCCCGGACCGGGCGGCGCTGCACCGGAGCCTGCTGGCCGCCGACCTGGCGTCGTCGCGGCGCCGGGCCGTGGCGCGCGCCGCCCGGTTGGCCCGGGCCGAGCGGTCGCCGACCGCGGTCGCCCGGTTGGCGGCCATCGCGGTGGCCCCGGGGTGGGTGGCCCGCCGCTCGGCGGAGGCTCGGCGCGCCCAGGTCCCGGCCGAGTGGGAGAGCCGGGCCCGCCGGTGGCTCGACGCCGTGCCCCGGGCGGGTCTCGCGCGCTGAGCCGGAGCCTCCGGGTGTGACCGTCGGCGCAGGAGTCCGGCGATACTCCTCATAGTCCGCGAGACCTAGCCGATGGGTTCGCCGACGCAGGAGCCCGACGTTTAGCACCGTCGGCTCCGGGGAGTGGTCGTGAATGGTCTCCGGTCCGGTAACGGTTCCGGAGGCTCGGGCGACCACCACCAGGCGTCGAGCCCCGACCCCCGAAGGCAGGAAGCGAACCCATGCAGGCAGTCCCCCCCGGCCCGGTTCACGGTCACCGCATCCGTCGGACCGTGACGATCGCGACGTTGCTCGCGCTCGTGTTCACCTTCTCGGGATGCGACCTGAGCGTCTTCGGCTTCGGTGAGGCCAAGAGCGATGAGCCCCGCAACCTCGCCGTCCAGGTCCGGAGCACCTCGGCCACCCTGCGCTGGGAGGCGCCGAGGACGGACCGGGCGATCGAGCACTACAAGGTCCAGATCGCCACCTCCTCCAAGCAGTGGAAGGTGGTCGCCCGCGTACCCCGGACGACGCGGTCGCACGAGATCACCGGGCTGGAGCCCGGCACGAAGTACTACTTCCGGGTCTGGGTGCGCTTCGACCACGATTACGGCAAGGCCGCCAAGGTCAGCGCGACGACCCCCCGGACCGACACCGCCAGCCGACCCTCGGGTCCGGCGGTGGCCCCGCCGGTCACCGCTCCGCCCGCGACGGCTCCGCCCGCGACCGCTCCGCCGGCCACGGCGCCGCCCGCCACGGCCCCTCCGGCGACCGATCCTCCGGCGACCGATCCCCCTACCAGCGAACCCGGTGCCCGGTGCTCGCCGACGGCGTACCCGACCGACGGTTGCACCGGTGCCCCGACGACCTCGGGTCTCCAGGTCCACGAGGGTGACCTCACCGTCACGCGTGCCGGCGCCGTGATCGACGGCTACCGGGTGACCGGGCGCCTCCTCGTCCGGGCGTCGAACGTGACGATCCGCAACTCGGTCGTGTACGGCGGCATCGACGGCTGGAGGGCCGAAGGCGGGACGTCGTTCACCGTCGAGGACACCACCGTCGGTCGGGCCGGCGTGTGCGTCGGCCGCCACGGTGTCGGCAGCGAGAACTACACCGCCCGCCGCGTGCGGGTGCTGGGCTTCGCCGACGGGTTCTGGGTCAGCGGCTCGAACGTGACGATCCAGGGTTCGTACGCCACCATGTGCCGTTCCGGATGCTGGCACTCCGATGGCGTCCAGGTGCTGAACGCCGCCGGCGCGCGGAACATCACCATCGACCGCAACGTGCTGGACATGCGCCCCGTCGACGACCCGTGCGCCACCACCTGCCCGATCTTCGTCCCGACCGACCAGAACCCGGGTGTCCGGGTGACGATCACCAACAACGTGGTGGCCGGCGGCGAGGACGGCATCTGCATCTACAACCGTGGTTCCGGCTCCTTCCCGAGCGTCACCGGGAACCTGTCGGTCCGAGGCTCCCACGACCGCACACCCTTCGCGGTCTACTGCGGGAACATCGGAGTGTGGTCCGGCAACGCCGAGGTCGACTACGACTTCGCCACCGGCCGGGTGATCCGCACGGTCCGCACGATGGACCTCTGCTAGCGGGCCTCTGCTAGACGTGTCCCTGTCCGCGGGGGCGGCGACGACCTCGCCGCCCCCGGGGCCGTCCACGCCCCCCGCCCCGCCCAGGCCGAGCCATCGATGCCGCTGACGACCGACCCCGCCCCGCACCGGTGAGCGCCACCGACGATCGACCGGTGCGCGTTCCGGGGCCTTCCGACGGTGAGGCTCGGGTTGGAGGCACCGACCGGCTCCGGATGGCCTACGTCGCCGCGACGTATCCCGGTGTCACGTTCATCCAGGACGAGATCACCAGCCTCGACGATCGGGGGGCGGAGGTGTTGCGGATCGCCCTCAACCCGGCCCGCGACGAACAGGTGCTCACCGATCGCGACGCGAGCGAGCGGGCGCGGACGCTGTACGTCAAGGGGTCGAGCCCGGCCCGGATCGCGAAGGTGGTCCTGGCCACGGCGGTCGCGCACCCGGTGGCCTTCGTCGGCGGCGTGGTCCGGGCCCTACGGGCCGGGCGGACCCGGTCCGGCGTGGCGGTCCGGCCCCTGCTCCAGTTCGTCGAGGCGCTCCTGGTGTGGGACCACTGTCGCCGCCACGGGGTCCGTGCCCTCCACGCCCACTTCGCGCAGGCGCCGGCCACGGTGGCGTGGATGGCCGCCGAGATGGGCAACGCCGTCGGTGGCCCCCGGTGGACCTGGGGGATGACGATCCACGGTCCCCACGACTTCTTCAACGAGCACGCCGACCTGCTCGAGGTGAAGCTCGCCCGCGCCGACCTGGTCGTGTGCATCAGCCACTACACGCGGGCGCAGGTCCTGCGCCTCGTCCGCCCGGCCGACCGGGAGAAGATCCGCCTCGTCCTCTGCGGCATCGACCTGGAGCGCTTCACCGAGCGCGAGCCGCGCCCGGTCGCGTCGCCACCGGTCGTGGTGACCACCGCCCGCCTGTCCCCGGAGAAGGGTCACCTCGTGCTCCTCGACGCGGTGCGGCAGCTCGCCGACGAGGGGTTCGAGGTGTCGGTGCGGCTGATCGGCGACGGGCCCCTGCGCGACGAGCTGCGGGACCGCATCGAGGCCATGGACCTCTCGTCCCGCGTCGTGCTGACCGGTCCGCTGCCGCCGGAACGGGTGGCGGCCGAGCTGCGGGCGGCCGACCTCTTCTGCCTCCCCAGCGCCGCCGAAGGGCTGCCGATCTCGATCATGGAGGCGATGGCGGTCGGGGTGCCCGTGCTGTCGACCTACGTCGCCGGGATCCCCGAGCTGCTCGTCGACGACCAGACCGGCTGGATCGTGCCGGCCGGCTCCGTCGACGCCCTCGCGACCGGGATCCGCACCGCGCTGGGCTCGTCCCGGCGCCCCGACGTGATCGCCGCCGGCCGGCGCGCGGTGGAGGCCCGCCACGACCTGCGGGCCAGCATCGACGAGCTCAAGGCCCAGTTCGAGGCGCACCACCGCTAGGAGCGGTGGGCGGAACCGGTTCGCGACTGGACTCGTCGCGGGCCCAGGACTCCTCGCTTCGGCGACGGCGACGTCGGCCCTCCAGGGCGGCCGCGACCGCGACCGCGAGGACGACGGGAACGTCGCGCGCGAGCCGGGGCTCGCGCCGCAGGAGGGACGGCAACGACTCCCGGGGTGCGGCACCCGGCATCACCCCGAACCGGTCGGTCAGCTCGCGTCGACCGGCCGTGACCCGGGTTCGGCGGCTCACGAGGCCACGCCAGTCGCGCGGCGGACGCATCTCGAAGGTCGCGCCCCGGGCCCGGCGTCGCTCGGCCGGGACGAACAGGTCGTGGACGTACTGGTCGTCGTTGGTGATCGTCGGGAAGCAGCCGAGCCGGTCCAGGCCGTCGGGCGCGAGGACGTATACACCCGATCCGACCGGCTCCTCGGTGCACCACGGCAGGGCCAGCCAGACCCGGGCGTAGGACCGTGCGTACCAGCGGGCACCGCGGAGGTCGAGGCGCATCGTCGGTGCCCCGACGAGGGCCCCGACCTCGAGCATCTCGTCGACGGTCGCGTGCAGGGCGGCGAGGGACACCTCGACGTCGGCGTCGACGTAGGCGTGCCAGGCGCGGCTCGCCTCCCGGCGGCCGGTCTCGAGCGCCTCGCGCTTCGAAGCCTCGGCTAGATCCACGAGCCCGATGCCTGCGTCGTGCTCGCGGACGACGTCGGCGGTGCGGTCGGTGCAGCCGTTCGCCACGACGATGATCTCGTCGTCGGGCCGACGCCCCTCGCGCACGAGGGCGTCGAGGCCGCGGGCGATCGTCCGCTCCTCGTTGTGGGCGGGCACGATCACCGACAGCGCCGGACCCCGGCCCGGCCGGTCGGGTTCGTCGGAGGTCATGCCAGTCGCAGCGGAGCGCGGTCGTCGGCCGACTCGACCGACCACGACGTCGCGTCACGGATCGTCGACCACGCGAGGTCGTCGATCGAGGAGACCAGGGCGAGGCCAGCGTCGAGGAGGCCCCGCGCGATCTGCTCCTGGTGGTCGTCGACGTGCTCGCGGTGCCGAGCGCACCGCGGGACCAGTATGGGCATCTTGCCGGAGTGCAGGATCGACAGGGCGATGCCCGCACCGGCGTGGGCGACGACCGCGTCGGAGCCGCGGACGGCGGCGACGAGCTCGGCCTCGGGAACGGCCTCCCGCGCGTCGATCCCGAGGCCGGACACGTCGGTGGCGCCGGTCTGCCACAGCACGTCGACGTCGGCCGGCACCACCTGCACCAGCCGCTCGACGAGGCGGCGGAACCCGAACTTCGACGTTCCCAGGCTCACGACCATCCGGCGGACCGGGTGTCCGTCGCCGCGCTGCACGCGGAGGCCGTCGAGGACCGACCCGGCGTGCGCCCAGCCGTCGCCCGCCAGGTGGGGCCACTGGGTGTAGGTCCTCACGCCGGGCGTGCGGTGGAGGATGCGTCCGGTCAGGGAGAAGCCCTCGGCGCGCGTCACGCTCTCGATGTAGTGGGCGGGGATGCGGTGGCGTGCGGCCCACGGGAGGGTGGATAGCGCCACGCTCGAGCCCGTGCTGACCGCGGCCACCACCTCCTCCTCCTCGAACAGCCGCCGGACGCTCCGTGCGTTGCGCAGGGCGGCGCGCCAGTCGCGGGTGGGCGCCGGGTCGATCCAGTGCACCCGTTCGCCGTCGAGCATCGACCGGGACTGGGGCGTCGGCGCGGTGACCCACAGCGGTTCGCCCGTCAGTGGCAGGTGGGGCGCCAGGGCCCGGAGCTGCGCGAGGTGGCCGCCATCGTTGGCGGCGAGTACGAGTACGGGCACCCTCGTAGCATAAGTGGTCGGAGGCTCACTTTCCGCGCGTACACCGCGGTCGATCCTCCGCCGGGGCCCTCGAGATCAGCCGTCGGTGACCGGCACCCGCCTCCGCACCGACGGGCGCATCGAGGCGACCGGGTCCGCGGCACGGTGGGCGCGGGTCGTCACCACCCAGATCACGGCGACCAGCCCGAGGAACGGACCGAGGAAGATGTTCTCGGCGACCGACATCAGCAGTAGGGAGGCGACGGTGAGGATCCCCCACTGGCCGACGGCGACCGTCTCGCTCCGCCGGGTCAGGCGGGCCGAGGCCCGCAGGGTCTGGAGCACCGCGATCGTGTACATCGTGAGACCCACCAGGCCGACCTGGAGCACCAGGTCGAGCGCACCGTTGTGGGCGTGGGCGGCGGGGAAGCCGATCCGGGCCTGGAGGTCGGCGGTGACCGGCGAGGCCTCGTCGTGCCACACCGCGCCGAGTCCGTAGCCGAGGAGGGGCCGGTCCTGGATCGTCCGGATCGACTCGGTCCAGATGATCGTCCGGCCGCTGAAGGTGACGTCCTTGTCGTAGAGGTCGAGCAAGGTCGGCAGGAACCCGAGGACCAGCATCAGCCCGGTAGCGGCGCTCACCGCCGACGCGGTGAGGAAGAAGGCGCGCTTGCGCGGCGAGTTCTGGCGCTCGATCGCCGAGATCCACAACCAGACGAAGCCCACGATCAGCAGGCCGCCACCGACCGATGCCGACCGGGTCCCCAGGATGGTCACGAGGTGGACCGCCATCGCGGCGGTCCGGTCGCGGCCCCTGGGCTGCACCAGCACCGCGCACAGCCCGAAGATGAGGAACATCCCGAGCAGGTTCTTGTGGATGAACGAGCCGCGGAACCCGAACTGGCTGCCGACGTCGGTGCCCGACCCGACCTCCGCCACCCGCGCGACCGGGAGGGCGAGGGAGATCCCGAGGCTCCACACCGCCATGGCGGTCGACGTGGTCGCGACGGTCCGGACGGCCTTCGTCGCCGGGATCGTCGCCACCACCGCGAGGACCAGTACGAGGCCGGGCAGGTCGGTCCGGAGCCGGATGAACGTCATCGACGGCTCGATCGACCACCACAGGCTGGTCGCGAGCACCCCGACGAGCGCGACCAGCGACCACTGCACGGTGATCGAACGGAGGCGCTCGACCGGGGTGAGGAGAAGCACCCCGAGGCACCAGCCGGGGAACAGCAGCCACTTGACGCTGCCCGGGAACGAGACGAGGAGGTCGAAGGCGTCGAAGTAGAGGAGCAGCCACCCGGCGAGGGTCAGCGGCGCCAGCGCGTCGACCAGCGGTGGGCGGGGCGAACCGGCCGGGGTCGGTCGCGTCGGCGCCCGGGTGCCGGCCCCGGTCGCGCGCGCCGGCGAGGTCGACGGGCGCGGCACGCCGGCCATCGTACCTGCGCCCGCGCGGCCGGCCGGGGCGGCCGGCCGGTCATCGCGCGTGGCCGGCCATGAGGGCGGCGAGCAGGTCCCGGTGGCCGGCGCGGTGCTCGGCCCACCGGTCCGGGTCGGCCTCGGAGGGGTGGCGGGCGGCGAGCGCGTCGGCCCAGTGCCCGCGCCCGGTCGCGCGCAGGCGGTCGAGGTAGGCGGGCAGATGGCCACGGGTGTGGTACGGCCCGCCCTCGCCGACGACGGTCGCGAGCGGGTCGGCCAACCCCGACCGGGCGAGCTGGTCGTCGGTCCAGTCGGCCAGAGTCGAGCGGGCGGCCACCAGGGTGTCGGCGTGGGCCGGGTCCTCGGCGAGGTCGACGGTCTGGTGGGGGTCGGCGGCCACGTCGAACAGCATCTCGTCGGGCCAGGCGTGGTAGCCGTCGTGCCAGGTGCGCAGGTACAGGTGGTCGCCAGTGCGGACGCCCCGCTGGCACGTCCAGGCGCCCTGGGTGAGGACGAGGTGGTCGCGCCCGGCGTCCGCGCCGTCCCGGAGGGCGGGGGCGAGCGAGGTGCCGTCCCACGAGTCGGGCACGGTCCCCCCGGCCAGCTCGACGACCGTGGCGGCCACGTCGAGGTGGTAGTGGAGGCCGGGCTGCACCCGGGGTTCGAGGCCGGGCCAGCGCAGCACCGCCGGGACGTGGGCCACCGGTTCGTCGGCGGTCTGGTGGTCGGCGTACACGCCCAGCTCGCCGAAGGACTCGCCGTGGTCGGAGCCGATCAGGATCGCCGTCTCCTCGAGCACGCCGAGCGACGCCAGCCGGTCGACCAGGGCGCCGACGGCGTCGTCGGCGTAGCGGACGCCCACGTCGTAGCCGTCGAAGATGCCCTTGACCGCGTCGAGGTCGGCCGCATCCCACGGCTGGCGGGACGGCGGCGGGCCCCACTCGTCGGGCCGGAAGCCCCAGGGCTCACGGGCCGAGTGGGGCCCGGGTAGGTCCCAGTTGCGGGCGCGGACCGCCTCGGTGTGCCACTCGGGTATCGGGTCGGAGGCGAAGGGGTTCCCGTAGTCGTCGGGCGTGTTGTACGGCGTGTGGGGATCCCAGAGGTGGACGTGCAGGAACCAGCGGTCGTCGGCGCCGCGGCGGTCGAGCCAGTCGAGGGCGCCGGGCAGCACCTGGTCGGCGCGCTCCGCGCCCATGCCGCGCATCAGGTTGAGCGCCTCCATGAACCCGTGGTTCCACCAGGCCGCCGAGTGGCGGAACGGGAAGCTGGAGATCGACGCGGTGTGGTAGCCGGCCTGGTACAGCCGCCACGCCCACGACCTCGTCATGCGGCCGCTCATGAACGGTCGGCGGGCGCCGTCCGGGCGCAGGTCGGCGGCGACCCCGCCGTGGGTGACCACGCCGTTGCGGGTGCCGAACTCGCCGGTGGCCAGGGCGGTGCGGCTCGGGAGGCACGGGACGTCCGACGCGTACACCTGCTCGAAGCGCACCCCCTCGGCGGCGAGGGCGTCGATGTTGGGGGTGGTGTCGCGGTGGTAGCCGGCGCAGCCGAGGTGGTCGGCCCGCAGCGTGTCGATGTCGACGTAGAGGATCCGCACCGGTGCTCCTTCGGGGTCAGGCGAGCCCGAGCCGCTCGTACTGGTCGTCGGGGGCCTCGACGTCGGCGAGGGCGTGGCGGAGCAGCTCCTCCATCTCGGCCTCGGCGGGGGTGCCGGCCCGGTCGTGCTCCTCGGCGGGGTCGTCGTCGGTGTCGAAGAGCAGGTGGCGGCCGTCGACCTCCGCCGCGCCCCAGTACGGCACCGGATCGCCGACCCCGTACGGCTGGCGGATCACCGGCACGTCCGAGCCGGGCATGCGGTCGAGGCGGGCGCGGTCGTCGGGCCGGGGGAGCCGCAGCCCGGGGTAGGCGGGGATCGGCATGGTCGACCAGCGGTTGGACCACATCGACAGCGGGCGGTTGACCGGTAGGGGGGAGCGGGCGTAGCGGCGGTGGCCGTCGACGACCTGCACCCGCTGGCCCCACACGCCGGTGAGCGCCCAGTCGCGGACCGAGTCGGCGTCGCCGGTCACCAGCGGGACGAGCGACCGCCCGTGGGTGCGGTGCCCGGGCGTCACGCCGAACACGTCGCACAGCGTGGCGTGCAGGTCGACCGATGTGGTGAGGGCGTCGACGGGGCCGGCGGGCCGGCCGGGCCAGGCGATCAGCAGCGGGATGTGGCCGAGGGTCCCGTAGACGGGGACGGCGGGCTTGCCGAACACGTCGTGCTCGCCGAGGTAGTGGCCGTGGTCGGTGCAGAGCACGACGGCGGTGTCGTCCCAGAGGTCGCCCCGGTCGAGCTCGTCGAGGATCCGGCCCAGCCAGTGGTCGACGAACGTGAGCTTGGCTCCGTAGTTGGCCCGGATGTGGCGGGCGGTCGCCTCGTCGAGGTGGCCGCCCGCGACCGCGTCGGCGGTGTACGGCGGCCAGATGACGCGGGGCCCGTCCCAGTCGGGGTCGTAGCGCGAGGCCCACGGCTCGGGCACGTCGAAGGGCTCGTGGGGGTCGAACTCGTCGACGAAGAGCAGGAAGCGGTCGGCGGCCGGCGCCTCCTCGGCGAGCCAGCGGGCGGCCCGGGCCATCGTGCGCGGCCCGGGGAAGTCGGCCTCCTCGCGGAACCACGTGCGGTTCTCGTCGTACGCGTGGTGCACCCACCCCTCGCGGACGGGTAGGGCGGGCGCCCCCGCCCAGGACGGGTCGGGCACGGTTCGCCACGGGTCGCTCTCGTGGCCGCGGACGTACTCCCAGCCGCCGAAGTCGGTGTGGTAGTTCTCGCCGCCGGTCTCGAACAGGTGGGGGTGGTCCGACACCAGCATCGTCGTGACCCCCGCCCGGCGCAGCGGGAACGTGATCGGGTCCTCCCAGACCTCGATCGATCCCCACGGCCGCCACAGGAAGTCGAGCGCGCCGCAGAGGATGTCGTGGCGGGCGGGCATGCACGGGAGCGACCCGGTGTGGTGGCGGTCGAACCGCAGGGACCGGGCGGCCAGGCGGTCGAGGTTGGGTGTGTCGAACTCGTCGGAGCCGTACGCGCCGACCAGGTGGCGGTTGAGGCTGTCGAGCAGGATCACGACGACGTTCCGGGGCATCGCCGCGGGCCCGGGGGCCCCGGTGGATCCGTCGGCTTCGGTGGATCCGGTCACGAGGCGAGCCTCCCCAGGGCACGACGGTCGAGCAGGCCGGTGTCGACCCACGATCGCAGCGAGTCGGCGAGGGTCTCGTCGACCGGGCGGAGCCGCACCCCGGCGATCGCCTCGACGTCGTCGTCGGTGCCCGGCCAGCGGGTGAGGATGCCCATGCCCTCGGCGGTCAGCGGTCCGGGGACGGGCACGATCCGGCGCAGCGCGTCGGCCAGCGCCCCGGAGAGTCGCAGGGCGGCCGGGGGCACGGGGACGACCGGGCACCGCCGGCCGGTGAGCTCCTCCAGCAGCCGCGACAGTTCGGTCATGGTCACGAGGTGGCCTCCGACCATCACCCGTCGCGGTCCGAGGCCGGGCTCGACGAGGGCGGCGTGGGTGGCGGCGAGGTCGCGGACGTCGACGATCGACAGCGCCCCGCCCCGGGTCGGGATGCTGCGCAACGAGAGGAACTTGGCGACTCCGGTCGACGCCTCGCCGAGAGCGGTGCCGGCCGCGGGGCCGAGGATGCCGCCGGGATAGGTGATGACGACCGGCGCGCCCTCGGCCTGGAGGCGGCGGGCCTCACGCTCGCTCGCCGCCTTCGACGCCGAGTAGCCGTCGTGCAGGTCGGCGACCGGCATGTCCGAGCGCAGCGGCCCCGCGTCCGGTCGGTAGACCGCGCTCGTGCTCGACACGCAGACGATGGGATCGAGGCCCCGCTCGGCGGCGCCGCCCGCGACGAGCGCGGTGCCCCGCGGGTTCTGGGCGGCCATGCTGGCGGCGTGGCGACGGTCGAGGCTGACCACCGCCGCCGCGTGGACCACGGCGTCGCACCCGTCGAGCAGTTCGGCGACCGCGCCCGCGTCGGTCATGGGTCCGACGACCGTCTCGGTCAGGTCGACCCCGAGCGCGCCGACCGTCCGCGTCAGGCGGGAGCGGTCGCGGACCAGGGCGCGCACCTCGTGCCCGGCGGCGAGCAGGGCGGCGGTGGTGTGGGCGCCGACGAAGCCGGTGGCGCCGGTGACCGCGACCTTCACGGTGGTTCCTCTCGACGGGCGGGCGTACGGCATCATGCACGCGGATGAGGTCCGTGTCGTGAGGGAGCGCCTACGTGTCGCCCGCGAGCGGGTCGCGTCGTTCCGGGTGCCCGCCGCGGTGACCGCGTCGCGGCCCTTCCGCGCGGTCGCGCCGCGGGTGCTGCCGTCGCTCCACCGGGCGATCCACCGTCTGAGCGGGGGCCGCACCCTGCTCACGACCTCGGGTCAGCCGATGGCGATCCTGGAGACGACCGGGGCGCGCACCGGGGCCCGGCGGGAGACCCCGCTGGGGGTCGTGCCGCGCGACGACGGCACGTTCGTCGTCGTCGGCAGCAACTTCGCCCGGGAGACCCACCCGGCGTGGACCGCCAACCTGATCGCCCACCCCGAGGCGGCGATGACCTTCCGGCGCCGTCGGGTCGAGGTCACCGCCCGGCTGCTCTCCGACGCCGAGCGCGACGAGGTGTGGCCCGAGCTGCTGCGCTGGTTCCCCGGCTGGGAGCGCTACACCGAGGTCACCGACCGCACGTTCCGGGTGTTCGAGCTCACGCCGCGCTGACGCCGGTCAGCCGACCCGGTCCTCCAGCTCGCGGCTGAGCAGGATCTGCCGGGCGAGCTGGGCTCGGGTGAGCGGGGCCGCCGCGTCGACCTCGGCGGTGGTCGGCTTGCGGTCGAGCAGGCCGGCGTAGAGCATCACCGCGTCGACGATGGGCGCGGTGGCCCGGACGTTCTCCGGCGACTGGGAGAACCCGATCATCACCTGCCCACGGTTGCGGTGGCCCGAGGTCAGCACCCCGGTCCAGTAGTTCCAGCCCGCCGTCTCGGGCGCGCGGCCGAGCACGTTGCGGTACACGAGG
>Ga0123333_10001493_pt1 | contig 24684 bp, 19 predicted proteins | sample BioC12SIPDNA_3_FD_89957 | JGI IMG/M metagenome (GOLD analysis project Ga0123333, IMG submission 89957) | Anaerobic biogas reactor microbial communites from Washington, USA - Biogas_R2_B C12 SIP DNA | ecosystem: Engineered > Bioreactor > Anaerobic > Unclassified | place: Washington, USA... | reverse complement strand
CCAAGGATGGTCAGACCGGAGAACTCTTCATCGTCCAGGCCCGGCCGGAAACCGTCCACTCCCTGAAGGACAGGGCCAAACTCAGGAAATATGTGCTGCAGGGAAAGGGGGAAGTTTTGGTCCAGGGCCAGTCCGTGGGCGAACTCATCGGCCAGGGCTCGGTGCAGGTCATCAAATCCGCACAGATGATCCAGTCCTTCCGCAAGGGCCAGGTCCTGGTCACGGACATGACCGACCCGGATTGGGAGCCCATCATGAAAATAGCTGCAGCCATTGTCACCAACCGGGGTGGGCGCACCTGCCACACGGCCATTGTCAGCCGGGAGCTGGGCATCCCCTGCATCGTCGGCACCGGAAACGCCACCACCAGGCTTGTGCAGGACGAAAGCGTGACCGTGGACTGCTCCGAGGGCTCCATCGGCAGCGTGTACCGGGGCCTTTTGCCCTTCGAGATCCAGGAGACGGACCTCGGCACCCTGCCCAAGCCGAAAACCAAGATCATGATGAACCTGGCCAGTCCCGAACAGGCCTTCGAAAAAAGCTTCATCCCCAATGACGGCGTGGGGCTGGCCCGTGAGGAGTTCATCATCAACTCCTATATCAAGATCCATCCATTGGCCCTTCTGCACTACGAGACCCTGCCGGACGAGATCCTCAAGCGCGCCATCGCGGACATGACCTCGGGCTACGCTGACAAGGCCGAATACTTCGTGGACAAGCTGGCTGAAGGGGTGGGCATGATTGCGGCTGCCTTCTACCCCAAGCAGGTCATCGTGCGTCTGTCGGACTTCAAGTCCAACGAGTATGCCAACCTCATCGGCGGCAAGCTCTTCGAGCCTGGGGAGGAGAACCCCATGATCGGCTGGCGCGGGGCCTCGCGCTATTATTCCGGAGTGTACAGGGAGGCCTTCGGCCTGGAATGCCGGGCCATGAAGAAGATCCGCGAGGACATGGGCCTGACCAACGTGGACATCATGATCCCCTTCCCGCGCACCGTGGAGGAGGCCAAAAAGGTCGTCGAGACCATGGCCGAGTTCGGCCTCAAACAGGGTGAGAACGGGCTCAGGGTCATCGGCATGTGCGAGATCCCGTCCAACGTGATCATGGCGGAGGAGTTCCTGGAGGTCTTCGACGGGTTCTCCATCGGCACCAACGACCTGACCCAGCTCATCCTCGGCGTGGACCGCGACTCGTCCCTGGTGGCCCACGTCTACGACGAGCGCAACCCGGCCGTGAAGAGGTTCGTCAGGCAGGTCATCGAGGTGTCGGTGAAAAAGGGCAAGTACATCGGCATCTGCGGCCAGGCCCCCAGTGACTACCCTGAATTCGCCGAGTTCGTGGTGGAGTGCGGGATCCAATCCATGTCGCTCAATCCCGACACGGTCATCAAGACCACCCTCCTCGTGGCCGAGGCGGAAAAGCGGCTGGGTATTGTCTAGTGCCCTGCCAGGACAGCGGCCACATGCCGAAGGTGCACGTCCTGGGGCTCCGGGGACTCTACCTGCGCCTGTGCCTGTGATTGATGCGCGAATGCGCCACGGTGGCGTACCGGCGCCCTGTGGACCACAGCGTCCATTGCCTGCCCCCGCCGTCAGTTTCGCGCGGCCGTGATGGCCGCGGCGATGTCGTCGGCCAGCCTCTCGACGTTGCGTTGCTGGGCTGCGACCCAGGAGGCGTGTCCGGCGTCCGGCAGGGCCTGGGCCGCGTCCGTGCGCCGCACCAGCGGCCCGCCCTCCCCTGCGGAATCCAGCAGGGTCCAGCGGGCGGTGAGCGTGGCCTCGCGACCGAGGCTCCCGCCCATGGCCACCACGTCGACCAGGACGCGGAAACGGGGCCGGAGCCGCTGGTCCGGCGGGAAGAGGGACACGTTTTCGGTGCCGAGCGACCGCGAAAGCCGCTCGGCCAGGGCCCTGGCCATGTCCCGGTCCACCTCGCCCGTCCAGCGGTGGTATTCGGCCATGCGGTACTGCCCCTTTTCCCCGCCCGTGGCGATACGCGTCTGTTTGAGGATGTCGGGCAGGGTCACGGGGCCGACGCTGACCGACACGGCATTGCCGGCAAAGGACGGAACCGAAGCCTGCGGGACGTGCAGGCTGTAGTAGGAAATGGTCTGCGCCTTGCCGGCGCAGCCTGTCAGCAGTGCAACCCAGGCCAGGCCCAGGACCGCCGCGAGGGTCATGCGACTATTCATCCTTCCTCTCTCCTTCCTTGCCGAACAGCAGCGACTGCGGTCGGTTCTCGATGGCGGTGCTCAGCTCGCGCATGGAGCGCAGGGTCAAGTGCAGCTCTTCGAGGGTTTTCTCCAATCTGAAGTTGAGGGGTGACTCCTTGCCCAGGGTCCCCTGCACCTCCTCCAGGGTCTTCTGCAGCGCGATCAGGCTGGCCTGCAGGGCAGGCGCCGTCTCGCCGTTCAGGCGCCGCACGAACCCGCCGGCGTCCCTGACCGTGACAGTGGTCTCCTGCAGCACGTTGTCGAGATTCTTGCCGATCTTCTCGAAGGGCACCTTCTCCAGGTTGCGGGTGATCCGCGCGATGCTCTCCTGGATCTGGTCGATGGAGCCCGACACGCTGGGGATGACCGGCAAGCCCTTATCGTGCCTGAGGACGTCGCGGGGTTCGTCAGGATGGAACCCAAGATCCACCAGCAGCTGCCCCGTCAGCAGGTTCCCGGTCTTGAGCTGCGCCTTCAGGTTGCGCTCCTCCACGAGCCACTTGAGCAGAGGCTCGGGACTATCCGGCGTCGCGGCGGGGACGGACTGCACCATGTTCTGGATCCGCTCGGGCTCGATGCTGACGATGACAGGTACGAACAACTCCTTGAGCTTCTTGTCGTAGATCAGATCGACGCTGGTCACCTGGCCGATCTTGATGCCGTAGATCTCCACCGGCGCACCGATGTTCAGGCCGCGCACGGACTGGTCGAAATAGATCAGCCAGCTCCTGTGCACCGTGTAGGTCTTCTCGTTGATGCTCTCCCGGTGGGGGTAGAGGTTGAACACCGCATTCTCCTCGGCCGCTTTGCCCGGCTGCACGCCCTCAGGGGCATCGAAGGCGAGGCCGCCGCCAACGATGGAGATGAGGGATTCGGTGTCGATCTTGAGCCCCTGGGCGCTCAGGGACACGTCGAGCCCGCTGGCGTTCCAGAAGCGTGTGGTCTCGGTGACCTTGGCGTCATGCGGGGATTCGATGAAGACCTGCACGTCGATGGCCTGGCCGTCCGGGGCGAAGCCGTAGCTGACCACCTGACCGACCTGGATCTGGCGATAGTAGACCGGCGCCCCGATGGTGATGGAGCCGAGTTGGCTGGAGCGCAGCCAGAAATGGCGGCCCGGCAGGCCGGAGGTGATGACCGGCGGCACTTCGAGCCCGGTGAAACTGGTGGTGTGCGCCCCGCCCACGGCCGGGTCGACGCTGATGAACGCGCCCGACAGCAGGGTGTCAAGGCCCGAGGCCGTGCCGCCGCGGATCTGGGCCTTGGCCACCCAGAAGCGGGTCCGGTCGTTCAGGAACCGCTCGAAGTCCTTGGACAGCTCCGCGGTGACCACGACGTGCTTCAAGTCGTCTCCGAGGTGGATGCTGTCGACCTGCCCGATGACCACGTCCTTGTACTTGATCTTGGTCTTGCCGGCTTCGAGGCCCGCGGCCGTGGCGAACCGGATGGAGATGACCGGGCCCTTCTCGCTGATGGCCTTGTAGCCCAGCCAGCCGCCCACGATCAGCGCCAGCAGGGGAACGATCCAGACCAGGGTGATGCCGGTCCTCTTTCTGACTTGGGCCGGGACGGCAAGATCTTCGGCCAGGGGTGCGTCGGTCATGAATCCTCCTCAATGACATCCCAAATGATGCGGGGGTCGAAACTTTCGGCCGCCAGCATGGTCAGCACCACCACCGTGGCGAAGAACACGGCCGCCGGGCCGGCCTCGATGCTGGCCACGGCACCGAGCTTGACCAGGGCCACCAGGATGGTGACCACGTACACGTCGACCATGGACCACCGGCCCACCAGCTCGGTCATGCGGTACAGCACCGTGCGGTCCTTGGGGCGCCAGCGCCAGCGCAGCTGCACGCTGACCAGCAGGAAGATCAGGATGGCCAGCTTGGCCAGGGGTACGAAGATGCTGGCGATGAAGATGACGGCGGCGATCTCCCACGAACCGCTGTGGATGAAGTAGATGACGCCGCTCATGATCGTGTCCGCCTGCACGGTGCCCAGGGCCGAAGTGACGGTCATGGGCAGGACGTTGGCCGGGACGTACATGATGGCCGCGGCCAGCAGCAGGGCCCAGGCGCGGGCGATGCTGTTGGGCTTGCGGGCGTGCAATCCTGCGCCGCAACGGGGGCAGCGGCCGTGCCCCGCCTGGGCGGCCGGCACGAGCAGGCGGCAGTCGTGGCAACTGACCAGACCGAGGCTTTTGGCCGATGTCGGCTTGGCGCTCATCGGCGCGGGTCCAGCCGCTCCCAGATCAGCGGCGGGTCGAGGGTGGTCATGGCCGCGGTGATGACGAAGGTCAGCAGTCCCAGGGCCATGACGGCCACGCCCGGGATGATGGACGCCATCTTGGCCAGCTTGACCAGCGCCACCAGGATGCCGATCAGGAAGACCTCCATCATGGCCCAGGCCTGGAGGTGGTGGATGATGCGAAAGATCGGGACGGCCCCCGGGGCACGCAGCCGCATCCTCAGCGGGACGAGAATGTAGATCAGCCCCACCAGCTGCAGCAGCGGTATCCCCACGCAGGTCAGCAGCACGAGCCCTCCCAGGCCGTACAGGTGCTGCTTCCAGAGCTCGATGATGCCGGTCAGGAGCGTGGTCTCCTGCACGAAGCCGCCGCTCTTCATGGCCAGGAAGGGGTTGGTCAGGGCGATGGCGAAGAGCACCAGCCCGCAGAAGGAGAAGGCCAGGGGCCGGTCGATGCAGTTCCGTTTCCGGCGGTACAGCACGGCCCCGCAGCGCGGGCAGAGGGAGGTCGAACCGGGCTCGCCCGCGACCCCGGCCAGAAGGTCGCAATTGGGGCAGGCCAGAACGCGTTTCGGCGCATCGCACTGCGCAGACGCCGACCGCCCGTCGAAGGGTCTGCCTAGGCCATGCGGCGACTGAAGGTCGTGTTCAATGCTCATCCGGCCTCCTTCCCACCACCTTCACATTCTCTTTTTCGACATCGCGGGACGATTCCCGACAGCCTGTCCTTTCGTCAAGGTTCTTTCCGCATCGCGCCCTGCGGCTGAGGGCCATGATGACCTCGCTGAAGCAGGCGTCGTGGCCGACGATCTGGCCGTGGCGGAACGGCCTCTCGCTCAGCGGGTCTTCGCGCAGGGCGTAGTCGCGGACCTTCCCGTCCCGCCGGATGCCGAGCACGCGGTGTCCTTCCCGCTCCATGAGCGCGGCCGAGGCCTTCTTGTGCAGCCGCTGATCCCCGTCACCCAGTACCTCCAGCAGGGACGCCATTTCCTGCAGGAAGACCCGGGCGAACTCGGGGTCCTGGCGGCAGATGTCCCGGCAGTTGTCGATCAGGTCGGCCAACTTGACGGTCTTGGCCCGGCTTGAGGCGCCGGCCAGGTGCGCGCGGTCCATGGCCTTGCGCGCGGCGCGGTTGCCGTCGGCTGGCCGGCTGACGTCCCTCAGCTCCTCCACCAGGGCGGCCAGGGTCGGGCCGAACTCGCGCTCGATGTCGAGAAAACTGGCTGGCGTGTCCTCAACCACGTCGTGCAACCAGGCGGCGATCGTATCCGGGTCGTCCGTGACCGTGGCCACGATCCCGGCCACGTCCCTCAGGTGCACGTCATAGGGCTCGAAGGAGTATTTGCGGCGATGATTGATGCGCGAATGCGCTTCGGTGGCGTAGCGCCGGACCCTGGCAACCAGATCGTGCATACGGACTTCTCGTGCCTTCAGAAATTTATGCGGCGTATGAGTATTTTCCGAGGACATGCACGTCGGATTCGCCGACGCCTTTCCCCATACGTCACTCGACGATCTCGGCATCCCGGATGACCCCATCCGGCAGGACGTCCGGCTGCGGGGTGACCTGGATGTACTTGATGCTCGAAACGGGAATGACGAGCAGGCTGTCGGACGTCTCGACGATGACCTTGTCCTGCTCCAGCGCCTTCTTGACCTTGGTGGCCAGGGTGGAGGTGTCCGTGACCTTCGGATACCGGAAAGTGATCTTCGACCCGTCCGTGAAATGGACGACCATGATTGCCATCTGTGCCATGACGCATCTCCTCGATTGAACGTTTTCAGCCCTGGCCTGCAGGGGGTTACGGCATGCCAGGGGTGAAGAGTCAGGGTTTCTCGACGCTGACGGCGATGGTTTCCGTGATGCGGAAGACCACCTTCTCGCCCACCTTGCGCTGCTTCAGGTCCACGTCTTTGCGGACGGGGAAGGTCCGCTTCGTCCCGTCCTTGAACTCCAGCGTCGCCTCGTGCTTGGCGAGGTCGATGGCCGTGACCGTGCCGACCACCTGCCTGGTGCCGGAGATGATCCCGCCGGGCTGCTCGCCCTTCGGGGACGTGGCGACCACGGAGGAGGCCACTTCGCCCGACGTCCCGCCTTCCTCGTCCAGATAGACCACGAGCTCGTCGGTCAGGGTCAGCCTGACCATGTCGCCGACGGCGACCTGGTCGAAGTTGGCGGCCGCGGGGCCGGCCTTGGCTTCGAAGGTCCTGCCGGTTTCGTCCTGGAGCTTGGCGGTGCGCTTGACCTTGTCGATCCCGACGACCTTGGCGACCACCTCATGGGTGTTGACGACCACTCCGCCGGGCACGCCTTCCACGTTGACCGTCGCGCTGCCGGCCATGGCCCGCGCGGGGGCGAGGAAAAGCAGGCAGGAGACGAGGAGCGCCCCGGCGAAGGCCGCCAAGGCTCGGGCTCCCGTGGGCATGTCCGATACGCTGAAATCTGATGCGTTCATTGAATTGTCCTTGTTCGATAAGAGGTTGATCCGAATTGCCGCGAAACACTCGTATCCCGCATGGCCTTGAACATCGATATGGTGACTCCGGCGCTCACTGCGCCCGTGTCGCGGCCGACTGCTCGACCGTGTTCATCCAGCCCCCACCCATGGCCTTGTAGAGTCCGATCATGGCCCGGTGCAGCGCGACCCTGGTCTGGGTGAAGGACAGCTCCGCGTTGAAGAGGCTCCGCTCGGCGTCGAGCACGGTCAGGAAGTCCGTGTAGCCTTCGTCATAGCGCAGTCTGGCGACCTCGTCGTACTGGCGCAGGGACGCGACCTGCTTGTCCTGGGCGTCGAGCTGTCGGCCCGTCTGCTGCTGGTCCGTCAGGGCGTCGTTGACCTCCCGGAAGGCATTCTGCACGGCCTGCCGGTATCCGGCCAGGGCCTGGCGCTGGATCGCTTCGGCCGCCTTGACGTTGCCGGCGATCCTGCCGGCCGTGAAGATGGGCACCGTCACGGGCGCGCTGTAGCTCCAGGCCTGGGCCGAATCGCGGAAGAGGTCCTTGAGGTCGGCGCTGGCGAAGCCGAAGAGGCCCGTCAGGGAGATGGCCGGGAAGTAGGCCGCCTTGGCCACGCCGATCTGGGCGTTGGCGGCGACCAGGGCCTGCTCGGCCTGGCGCACGTCGGGGCGCCTCTCCAGGAGGTCCGACGGCAGACCGGCCACGACGGCTGGCAGCGTCAGTTCCTCGATGGGCAGGCCGCGCGGGATGGGGCCGGGGTTGCGCCCCAGCAGCACGGAAAGGCCGTTCTCCTGCTGGGCGATGGCCTTCTCGATGGGCGGGATGATGGCCATGGCCTCTTCGTACTGGGACTTGTTCTGGGTCAGCTCCAGCAGGGAGATGATGCCGCCGTCGTAGCGCTCCTGAAAGATTCTGTAGGACCCCTCGCGGCTGCGCACGGTATTCCGGGCGATCTCCAGCTGCCGGTCCAGACCGCGCAGGTTGACGTAGGCCGCGGCCACGTTCCCGACCAGGGACAGGATGACCCCGCGTCGCGCCTCCTCCGTGCCCAGCAACTGGGCGCGCGCCGCCTCGGTGCTGCGGCGGATGCGGCCCCACAGGTCGATCTCCCAGGCGGCGTTCAATGTGGTCGAATACGTCTCGGTCAGGGTCGCGTAGCCTTCGGCCGGCTTGTTTTCGGCCTCCCGGGTGATCTGGTCGCGGCTATAGGAAGCGCCGGCCCCGACCTGGGGAAAGAGGTCGGCCCGCACGATGCCATACCGCCCTTCGAATTCCTCGATGCGGGCGGTGGCGATGAGCAGATCCTTGTTTTCCCGCAGGGCCGTGTCGATCAGGCCGCTCAGGACCGGGTCGCCGAACTGGCCCCACCAGGCCGTGTCGGCCAGGTTGTTGGCCTCGCCGGCCTCAATGCGCCAGGCGGCCGGCATGTCCAGGTTTGGGCGCACGTAGTCGGGTCCGAGGGTGCAGCCGGCCCCGAGCAGGGCCAGCATGAAGGCGAGCACGAGGTTACGCATGGTGCACCTCCTTGGGCCCTTCGGCCGGCGGCGCGGGTTTCTTCCCTCCGATCTTCTCCACCACGTAGTAGAACACGGGGATGAGGAAGACGCCGATGACCGTGGCCGCGAGCATCCCGCCGATGACCGCGCTGCCCATGACCTGGCGGGAGACCGCGCCGGCCCCGGAGGCGATGGCCAGCGGCACGCAGCCGAGGATGAAGGCAAAGGAGGTCATGAGGATGGGCCGCAACCTGAGCTTCGCCCCCTCCAGCGTGGCCTCCAGCAGGGGCCTGCCCTTCTCGTATTCCATCTTGGCGAACTCTACGATGAGGATGGCGTTCTTGGCCGACAGGCCGATGAGCATGACCAGGCCGATCTGGGCGTAGACGTTGTTCTCCTGCCCGCGCAGCATGAGGGCTCCGAAGGCGCCCGCCACGGCGATGGGTGTGCCCAGCAGGACCGAGAACGGCAGGGACCAGCTCTCGTACTGCGCTGCCAGGATCAGGAACACGCACAGGAGCGAGAAGCCGAAGATGACCATGGGCGAGACGCCCTTCTGGGCCTGCCATTCCTGGAAGGACATGCCCATGTAGTCGAAGCCCATCTCCGGGGGCATGGTTTCGGCGAAGACCTCCTCCAGCGCCTTCATGGCCTGAGCCGAGCTGTAGCCCGGCGCTGCGTTGGCATTGATCTGGGCGCAGCGGTACAGGTTGTAGCGCATGGTGAACTCGGGCCCGGAGATGTTCCGGACCGAGGTCAGGGCCGAAAGGGGCACCGTCGCGCCCTCGCTGTTGCGCACGTAGAACTGTCCGACGTTCTCGATGTTGGTCCGGTACTCGCCCTCGGCCTGGATGTAGACCTGCCACTGGCGTCCGAACTTGTTGAAGTAGTTGATGAAGCCGCTGCCCATGAAGCTCTGCAGGGTCTTGTAGACATCGTCGATCTTGACCCCCTGCTTGAGGACCTTGTCGCGGTCCACGTCGACGAAGAGCTGCGGGACCGTGGGCCGGAAGGTCGTGGACACGCTGCCCAGCTCCGGGCGCTTCTTCGCCGCCTCGACGAAGGTGTTCACGTTCGCGGCCAGGAACTCGATATCCTTGCCCGCCCGGTCCTCGAGCATGAAGGTCGCGCCGCCCGAGGTGCCGATGCCGGGGATGGCCGGGGGGGAGAAGGCGAAGCCGATGGCCCCGCTGATCCCGGCGAGCTTCCCGTTGATGCCCTTCTTGATGGTCTCGTACTGCAGTTCCGGCGTCTTGCGCGCGGCCCAGTCCTCGAGGGTGATGAAGAAGAAGGTGCTGTAGGTGTTGGTCACGCCGCTCAGCAGGTTGTAGCCCACGACGGAGGTGCAGTACTTCACGCCGGGGGTGTCCATGATCAGCTTTTCGGCCTCTGCCGTGATCGCACGGGTCCGCTGCAGCGACGAGGCGTCGGGCAGCTGCACCGCGCCGTACATGTAGCCCTGGTCCTCCTCGGGCAGGAAGCCCGTGGCCACGCGCCCGCCGAAGAAGCCCGTCAGGACCGTGATGCCCACGAGGAGGAGCATGCTGACGAGGCTCTTGTGCACGGCCAGCCGGCAGATGCCGACATAGCCGTCCGTGGCCCGCCCGAACATGCGGTTGAACCAGTCGTAGAACTTCTGCAGCGGTCCCGAACCCTTCTCCTTGGGCTTCAGCAGCAGTGCGCTGAGGGCCGGGCTCAGGGTCAGGGCGTTGAAGGCCGAGATGATGACCGAGATGGCGATGGTCAGGGCGAACTGCTGGTAGAGCCGCCCGGTGATGCCGGGGATGAAGGCCGTGGGGATGAAGACCGCGGCCAGGATGACGGCGATGGCGATGACCGGCCCCGAGACCTCCTCCATGGCCCTGAAGGTTGCCTCCTTGGGCGAGAGGCCGTGCTCGATGTGGTGCTCCACCGCCTCGACCACGACGATGGCGTCGTCCACGACCAGGCCGATGGCCAGGACCAGGCCGAAGAGGGAGAGGGTGTTGATGGAAAACCCCAGCAGCGGGAAGAGCATGAACGTGCCGACCAGGGACACGGGCACGGCCAGGAGCGGAATGAGCGTCGCCCGCCAGCCCTGCAGGAAGATGAAGACCACGATGATGACCAGGGCCAGGGCCTCGAACAGGGTGTGCTGGATCTCCTTGATGCCCTCGGTCACGGCCAGGGTGGTGTCCAGGGAGACGACGTAGTCCAGGTCCGCCGGGAAGCGCTCCTTGAGCGTGGCCATGAGGGCCTTGGCCCCGTCGGCAGCCTCGACCGCGTTGGTGCCCGGCATCTGGTACAGGGCGATCAGCGCGGCGGGCTTGCCCTGCAGGCGGCCCTCCAGGCTGTAGGTCTGGGCACCCAGTTCGATGCGCGCCACGTCCCTGACGCGCACCACGGACCCGTCCGGGTTGGCGCGCAGGATGATGGCCCCGAATTCCTCCTCGGACTGCAGGCGTCCCTGGGCCCGGACCGTGTAGGTGAACTCCTGTCCCGCCGGAACCGGCTCGGACCCCACCTGCCCGGCGGGGTTGACCGTGTTCTGGGCCTTGATGGCGTTCATGATCTCGGGGATGGTGATGTTCAGCTTGGCCAGCTGGTCGGGCTTGACCCACAGTCGCATGGCGTACTGCCCCGCGCCGAAGACGGTGACGCTGGCGATGCCCTTGATGCGGGTCATCTGGTCGTTGATGTTGATGTAGCAGTAGTTGGCCAGGAAGATGTTGTCGTAGGTGCCGTTCGGCGAAAAGAGGCCGAACATGATGAGCGGCGAGGAGGTCGACTTCTCGACCTTCACGCCGTACTCGCGCACTTCCGACGGCAGCTTGGCCTCGGCCTGCCCTTTGCGCATCTGGGCCAGGAGCTGGTCGGTGTTGGGGTCGGTCTTGACGTCGAAGTTGACGGTCAGCTTCGTTTCGCCGTTGTTGGCGTTGGTGGAGTACATGTAGTTCATGTTGTCCACGCCCGACATCTCCTGCTCGATGGGCGTGGCCACCGCTTGCTCTAGGGTCAGGGCGTCGGCGCCGGTGTAGGTGGCCGAAACCTTGATCTCGGGCGGGACGATGTTCGGGAACTGCGCCGTGGGCAGCCCGAGCATGGCCACGATGCCGACGATGAGCATCAGGATGGAGATGACCATGGCCACGATGGGCCGGTTGATGAAGAATCGTGCCATGGCGCCTACCCCTTGCTGGCGGGCGCCGGGGCCGCGGGTTCGAAGGGCTTGGGCGTCACGCTCATCCCCGGCCTGACTTTCTGGGTGCCCTCGGCGACCACCGCCTCTCCGGGATTGAGCCCCTTCTCGATGACCCAGCCCGAATCGATCTTCTGGCCAACCTGGACCGGACGGACATCGACCTTGTTGTCCGCGGCGACCACGGCCACGAGGTATCTGCCCTGCATTTCCGTCACCGCGCGCTGCGGCACGATCAAGGCGCCGGACTTGGTCTGCAGGACGGCCCTGACCTTGCCGAACATGCCGGGCCGCAGGAGGTTTTCCGGGTTGGCGAAGACGGTGCCGATCTTCAGGGTGCCCGTGGCCGGGTCGACCTGGCGGTCCGCCAGGGCCATCCTGCCCTGGTGCGGATAGACGCTGCCGTCGGCCAGTACCAGCTGCAGGGGGGCGTCCGTCGCCCTGTTTTCAGCCGTCCTGGCCCGCAGGTACTCCTGCTCGCTGACGTTGATGTAGGCCTTGATGGGGTCCAGGGCGGAGACGGAGGTCAACTCCTCCTGCATGCTGGGGCTGACCAGGTTGCCCAGCTGGGCCTTGGCGATGCCCGCCACGCCGTCCACGGGCGAGGTGATCCTGGTGAAGCCCAGCTCCAGCTGGGCCTTTTCCAGGTTGGCCTGGGCCACGGCGATGCCGGCCTTGGCGGTCACCACCGCGGCCTTGGTCACCAGGTCGCGCCCGATGGCGTAGTCGAGATCCTTCTGGGACACGGCGTTCTTGGCGGCCAGCGGCTTTATCCTGGCCAGGTCGGCCCGGGCCGTGGCGGCGGAGGCCTCCTGCGCGGCCAACTCGCCCTTGGCCTGTTCCAGGGCGGCCTGGGCCTGCTTGACCTCGGCCTGGAAGGTGCGCGGGTCAATCTCGAAGAGGACCTGCCCTTTCCTGACGATGTCGCCTTCGACGTAGTTCTGTTTGACCAGATACCCCGTGACCTGCGGGCGGATGACCGCGTTGATGGACCCGTCCAGGACGCCGATCCATTCGCTGAAGATCGGCACGTCCTGCTGGACGACCTTCACCACCTCCACCACCGGAACCGGTGGAGGCCCGGCCTGCTCCTTCTGCTGACACCCCCCCGCAACGATCAGGACCGACAGGAAGGAGGCGGCAACACCCATGTGTGCCATACACCTGATCGTCTGGGAAAAGCGCGTCGAGTCGAAAACTCTCCCGATTCTGGCCATGTACGTCTCCTTGCTAGGGAATCAATCCCGTTTCCGAAGTGCCATCCGCCTTTGCCGGGCGACGGCGACGCCTGTTTCGCGAGCCCTGTCCCGCACATCGATGCAGCGGGCACGCGAAACTTCGCGCGCCCGTCCGGGAAGGAGGAAAGACTGGCGGCGCATCGTATCCTGCGCCGCCAGTGTGTTAAATACCAGTTCCGTTTCGTGGCCGTCCACTATCTCGCCGAAGGTCAGGAGGGTGCCGACATCTGGCGGTCCCGGTCCATCACCCGGACGACGCACCCGGCGGACAGGAACCTCTCCTTCCACGTTGCGGACCGGAACCCGAATCGCAAAACGTCCCGGCGGGGCAATGCCGCCTGCGACGACTTGACGGCCAACGAACACCTATTTCGTCCACAGAACGTCGATGCGCTCCTTGAGCAGGGCGGCCCATTCGTTCATGGCCTCCTCGGTCTGGCCGGTCTTGGTGAACCCGGAGGAACTGTACTTCTTGCCGACCTTGGTGTCGGCGAAGAGAACCAGATTCTTGCCGGTCATGGCATCGACGAACTTGACCTCCACGGCGCACTTGCCCACGCCCATGGCCTGACCCGTGGCCACCTGCTTGCCCGCGGACAGGAGGATGCCGACGGGAATGACGGAGGTCAGGGCGTTGGACACGGGGCTGCTGGCCTCGACCTCGACCACCGCCGCCTGCACGGCGATGACGCCGGGGCCCGGCTGGGCGGCCAATTGCAGCTTCTGCCCGTCAGGCACGCGCGTCAGCACGTCATGGAAATACGTGGCCAGCAGATTCAGGTCGTCCATCTTCAGGCCCGAATCCTTGACCATGTTCTCGGCGTTCCACAGCTTCACCGGCTCGATGTACATGGCCGTGTAGTCCTTGGCTTTGAACTCGGGGCTCCGCCAGCCGAGCCCGCCCTTCAGTTCCGGGACGGCCTGCAGCTTGGCGTAGTCGGCGCCGAGGAAGTGGTCGGCTGGGTTGAAATCCGTGGTGGACTGTTTCCCGCTCGTGGCGCAGGCGCACAGGGACAGCATGACGGCGAGGATGAGCATCTTCTTCATATGGACTCCTTGTTGGGTTGAAATGAACATACGACGTGTTTCCTCCGCCGGATCAAAGCCCGGCCATCGTCCCCGTCCGCGCCCGCTCGATGAACTCCATCCCGCCGGCCTCGGTGACGGTGAAAAACTCGACGATTGGGCGCTTGCGCGAGAACTCCATGGCCTCCAGCATCCGCGAGAAAATGGCCGAACGCAGATGGTTCTCATGGGCCTCCTGCGACAACCATATCTCCGTATAGACAATGGCCCCGTCCTCCCCGGTCTCGAAGGCGACGGAGCAGTCCTTGCAGTCCGCGGCGGCCCCGAGAGCGGCTTTCATGGACTCGAGCACATCGATGATGGCCGGGGCATAACCGGCCGCTGGGTAGATCTTGATGACGGCGAGGTTCATGTCAGCAATCCTTTCAAAATGTGCACCAAGAAAGACTATGGGGAAATTTCCAACTCCAGATCCAGGAACGAAAAACTATTCTGGACCTTAAGCTACCCTGGGAGATCGCTCGCTTTGAGGCAAAAACTCCCAGATAGCCTGTGATGTCAGCAAAGAACGTGCACAATGCGTCATCACGCGTATTCGACACGCAACAGGCTGAATTCATGAAAACATGATGATGATTCGGAAGAGTCCTGACAGGAGCGGCGCAGAGAGCGAGACGATATGAAATACAGAGGACGAAATGCCGTCCTCCCGATCATGTTCGTTCAAGAATAATGCCCAGCTTGCGCATGCGGGAATAGAGGGTCGATGGCTTCATCTGCAGCACCTCCGCCGCTCCCCGGGGCCCCTTGATCCTGTTCCGGGTGCTCTTCAGGACGGAGAGGATGTACTGGCGTTCCACATCCTCCAGGGATCGCCCCCTTTCGATCGTGAGGTGGCTGCTCGCCAGGCGCTGCAGTTGGAGGGTTTCCCCGGAGCTGACGATGAGGGAATGTTCGATGACGTTGCGCAGCTCGCGCACGTTGCCGGGCCAGGCGTAGGTTTGCAGGATCTCCATGTCCCGGCTGGTGATGCGGCGGATCTTCTTCCCCATGCGTTCGCCGAACTCACTGACGAACTCCCAGACCAGCTGAGGGATGTCCTCGGGGCGCTCCCGCAACGGCGGGACCGTGATGGGGAAGATGCTCAGCCGGTAGTAGAGGTCGCGCCGGAACCTGCCGTGCTCGATCTCCTCCTCCAGGTTGCGGTTGGTGGCCGCGACGACCCGCACGTCGACCTTGATGGTCTGGGGGCTGCCCAGGCGCTCGAACTCGCCGTCCTGCAGGACGCGCAGGAGCTTGGCTTGGGTCTCCAGCGACATCTCGGTGATCTCGTCGAGGAAGAGCGTGGAGCCATGGGCCAGCTCGAACCTCCCGCGCTGTTTGCTCAAGGCGCCGGTGAAAGCCCCCTTCTCGCGTCCGAACAGCTCGCTCTCCACCAAGGCGCCGGGCAGGGCCGCGCAGTTGACCTTGACCATGGGGCGGTTGCCCCGGTCGCTCAGGCGGTGGATGGTCTGGGCGATGAGCCCCTTGCCCGTGCCGGTCTCGCCCTGCAGCAGGACGGTGCTCCCGGTCCGGGCCACCTGGACGATCTGGGTCATGACCTCGCGCATCTTCGCGCTCGAGCCCAGCACCTCCCCCTGCTCGATGATGACCCCGGCCTCCTTGCGCAGAAATTCGTTCTCCCGCTCCAGCTGCCGCTTGAGCTCCTCGATCTCGCGGACCTTGTCCTGCAGCCTCTGCTCCATCTCCATGCTCTGGGTGATATCCAGGGTCACGCCCACGAGCAGCTTCTTCCGCTCGGGGCCGACCTCGGCGACCCGCCCCCTGGAGATGAGCCAGCGAATACCGTTGCCGTTATTCCTGAGCCGGTACTTGAAGGTGATTTCCTCCCCCGTTCTACGGGCCTCCTCGATCTGCGCGAGCACCGGTAAGTGGTCGACGGGGTCGATCCGGGCCAAGACCTCCTTCATGGTTACCGGTTGGTCCGGCGCGAATCCAAAATGGCCGCGAACTGTCGGAGTGATCCAGAACACGCCGCTCTCAAAATCGAGTTCCCACATCCCACACCCTGCGGATCGTGCCGCCAGTTCCAACCGATCCCTGGTGTCCTTGAGGATGAGCTCGGACTCGCGGCGCTGCAGGGCGCTGACGAATATCTCGCCAATGAGCCGGATCTGGGCGACGACCTCCTCCAGCCAATATTGTTCCGTCTTCACGGCGTGCAAAACCAGAATGTGGTGAACGCGTTGGCCGATCATCAAGGGTACGCTCAGGATGGACCTGGTGCCGATGGCTTCGTGGGAGCGTTTGTCGATTTCCGCCTCGGGCGGGAAATCCGAGAGACTCGTGATGGACACGATGCGCTGCTGGACCACCATCGTCTGATAGGCCCAGGGAAAGTGCTCAACCAGATTGATGTCCCGGGCAACCTCCTTGATCCCGTCCGCGTAACAGACATGTGCGACGTGCGCGAGGGGGGAACCGTTGCCGACCGAGACCAGTCCGCCACGATCGGCGTTCAGGGCGGGGATCACCTCGGCCAGGGACTGCGTGATGTCCTCGTCCAGGGACTCGGCTGTCGATCGGACCAGACGGGCCGAAATTTCGGCGGTCAGCTTATGAAGGTCTATCAGGATGCTCATGAATGATTACTGCGTTTGGTTATTCCATTTGCGCAGCCGAGGCTGCGGAGTGCGAGATCCATGCAGGGGGCTCGAAAAGAAGCCGGGCGCACCCGGTTCAACATCGTGAGAACACATTTCAATATGAGTTTTCAATGACATGAAATCGATTCACGAGCAAGGGACCGCAGGAGAAAACGGCTTGCGTCATACGCAGGGAGCGGTCGGCCGCAACGCGCCGTCGCTGGTAAGACAATTCGGCATACCTGTGCCTGCCTGCTGCATGGCGCAGACAAACCATCGGGACTCGAATACCTTCCCTCGCAGCCGCAACGCGAACAAGACGTCGACGCTGCCCGCACGCCCTGGGGAGTGCATGTGGGAGTGCATGGGCTGTCAAACACCGACACGTGTCGGAAGATCTCCTACTTGTTGGCCTTCTGGCCGGCGTTGTAGCCGCTCTGGTAAGAGGCTTCCTTGGACTTCTGGTTCTGGTCGTAGATGTAGCCGCCAGCGGCTCCTGCGGCCGCGCCGACCGCCGCGCCCATGACCGTGTGCCCGCTCACGGCGCCGATCAGGGCGCCTGCGCTGGCGCCGATGGCGCCGCCGGTGACGGTGCGCTGCTGGGTGTCCGACATCCCTGAGCAGCCGGACAGGCCGAGACCGATGGCCAGTATGAGGACAAGAATGATCCGTTTCATGGTTATCTCCTTGGAGCTGTGCATGAAATCATGCCGTTTGTTCATGGGTTTCCCGTCTCGCACGCCGTCACTTGCAGGGCCAGGTCTCGATCAGGAACCGGAACTCAGTTTCCACGGGCTTCTCCCCCATGAACTGGGGATGCGCCTTGGCCCACTCGATGAACTTCCCGATGGCCTCGTTGCGGGTCGGGGGAGCCTCGGGGAAGCAGACGAGCTTGACCCCGTCGGGACCGGCCGCTGCGGCCACATAGTACTGATAGGCCCCGACCAGGAACCCGTGGCAGAAGTTCACCGCCTGGTTGTAGAGGGGGTCTTTGGGGGAAACGGTGCACAGATCGATCAGGTTCTGCGTCGTCTTGACCTCGAAATCCTTCTCCGTGACCGCCCCGGCCAGGGCCGGAAGCATCAGGAGCACCGCCAGGGCCACCATCATCGCCTTGCCTTTCATGATTGCCTCTCCTTGGTTGGATGTTCCGCAACTCGGGACCGAGAGCCGCGCCGCCGGTCGCCGCGGGCGTGGCTGTCTTCAGTCCATATCAAATTGCATACCACGTCGGTCGGAACGGTATCCGTCTCCGACATGGCCCGCAGCGCACCATTTTTCGTCAGTGCGGGCCACAGGGCACCGGAACCCCTTCAACCCAGGGACGAAATAACGTCCCGCACGTTTGACGATCGAGAAGATGTGACGCGCCGACGGCCCGCGAGATGTGACTGGTGAAAAACGCTCGACTGTCGAATGGTCTTGTCCCTTGTCACTGAATTGGTGTATGAGGTGATAAAGTCGTTCACCTCCGCCCCCCTCCCGCACACGCCACACAAAATGCATGCTTTTTGCTACACCCTCGCAGAACGACAGGAGCACTTTCGTCGACCCGGCCCCGGACAATCCGCGGCAGCGGTCGCAACCCACCTGCAGGCAGGGCCTGCGGGAAGGAGTTTTTGTCATGACATCCGAACAGAGGCGACTTGAGGAGGCCCGGGACGGACAAGCCCCGTGGAAGCACTGGGGGCCGTACCTGAGCGAGCGGCAATGGGGCACGGTGCGCGAGGACTACAGCGAGGGAGGCGACGCCTGGAACTTCTTCGTCCACGACCACGCCCGCTCCCGCGCCTACCGCTGGGGCGAGGACGGCATCGCCGGGATTTCCGACGACAGGCAGCAGCTCTGCTTCGCCCTGGCCCTGTGGAACGGCCGGGACCCCATCCTCAAGGAGCGGCTCTTCGGGCTGACCAACAGCGAGGGGAATCACGGCGAGGACGTCAAGGAGTACTACTTCTACCTGGACAGCACGCCGACCCACTCCTACATGAAATGCCTCTACAAGTACCCGCAGGCCCCTTTCCCCTATGAAGACCTGATCCGTACGAACGCGCGCCGGTCGAGGGACGAGATGGAGTACGAGCTGCTCGATACCGGCGTCTTCGACGGGGACCGTTATTTCGACGTCTTCGTGGAATACGCCAAGGCCGGGCCCGAGGACATCCTGGTGCGCATCACGGCCCACAACCGCGGACCCGACGCGGCCGAACTGCACCTGCTGCCGACCCTGTGGTTCCGCAACGACTGGGCGTCCTGGATCACCGAGATCAACCGGGCCCCCGAAAAGCCGAGCCTCAGGCAGATCGATGCGCCGGATGGTGAGAGCTCCCTCGTGGCGACGCACCGGCTGCTGGGCGAATTCGTCCTGTCCTGCGACGGCGGCGCGCCGCTCCTCTTCACCGACAATTCCACGAACAACGACCGCCTCTTTCCGGGCCGACCCAACGCCGGGCCGTACGTCAAGGACGGCATCAACGACTGCGTGGTGAAGGGTCGGGCTGACGCCGTGAACCCCGCCAAGGAGGGCACCAAGGCATCGGCGCATTACCGCTCGTCGGTCGCCGCCGGAGGGGCCGTCACGGTCCGGCTGCGGCTGCGCAAGAAAACCGCTGACGGGCTCTGCGCGCCCTTCGGTGATGACTTCGAGGGGATCTTCTCCGCCCGGCTGCGCGAAGCGGATGAATTCTTCGCGGCCATGACCCCGCCGGCAGTGGGCCAGGACGCGGCGAACGTCATGCGCCAGGCCATGGCCGGCATGCTGTGGAGCAAGCAGTTCTACTTCTTCGACGGGGACAGCTGGCTGGAGGAGCACAACTCCCATCCCCTGCATTCGGGGTATCACAGCGCCCGGAACTCCGAATGGTTCCACATGGTCAACGAGGACGTCATCTCCATGCCCGACAAGTGGGAGTACCCCTGGTACGCGGCCTGGGACCTGGCCTTCCACGCCCTGCCCTTGGCCATGGCGGACCCGGATTTCGCCAAGGATCAGCTGCAGCTCATGCTGCGCGGCGTCTATCTGCACCCCAGCGGCCAGATGCCCGCCTACGAGTGGAACTTCAGCGACGTGAACCCCCCGGTCCACGCCTGGGCCACGCTCTTCCTGCACCGCACCGAGCAGGCCATGCGCGGAGAGGCGGACATGGAATACCTCAAGACGACCTTCAACAAGCTCGTCCTCAACTTCACCTGGTGGGTCAACCGCAAGGACCGCTTCGGCAAGAATCTGTTCGAGGGCGGCTTCCTGGGCCTCGACAACATCGGCGTCTTCGACCGCAGCGCCCCGCTGCCCACGGGCGGTTACCTGGAACAGGCCGACGGCACGGCCTGGATGGCGCTCTTCACCCAGAACATGAGCGAACTGGCGATCGAACTCGCCGCCTTCGATTCCGACTACGAGGACATGGTTCTCAAGTTCGTCGAGCACTTCTGCTTTATCGCCGCGGCCATGAACCGGCCCGGCGGGGAAGGGATGTGGGACGAGGAGGACGGCTTCTATTACGACCTGCTGCGGCTGCCTGACGGCAGCTCCCAGCGGCTCAAGGTGCGCTCCATGGTCGGCCTGCTGCCCCTGTGCGCCACGACCGTGGTCGAAAAGTGGCAGCGGGAGAGCATTCCCGGAGCCCTGTCCCAGATCATGCGGCGGCTGAAGCGGATGCCGGAACTCCTCGACTCGATCCACAAGACGGGCCCCGGCCACCTGGGCGTGGCCGAGCGGGGAATCCTGGCCCTGGTCAGCGAGGAACGCCTGCGGCGCATCCTCTCGAAGATGCTCGACGAGAACGAGTTCCTGAGCCCCTATGGCATTCGCTCCCTGTCGAAGTTCCACCAGACCAACCCGTTCGTCTTCCATGTCCACGGACAGGAGCACCGGGTCGACTATCTGCCCGCCGAGTCGGACACGGGCATGTTCGGCGGCAACTCCAACTGGCGCGGCCCGGTCTGGATGCCGGTCAACATCATCATCCTGCGCGCCCTGCTGAACTACTACCTTTACTACGGCGACAGCTTCAGGATCGAGTGTCCCACGGGCTCGGGCCGGCTCATGAACCTCTTCGAAGTCAGCAAGGAGATCGCGGACCGGCTGGCCCGGATCTTCACCAGGGGCGAGGACGGCCGCAGGCCCGTCTATGGCGGCACGGAGAAATTCCAGTCCGACCCGCACTGGCGGGACCACCTCCTCTTCTACGAATACTTCCACGGCGACAACGGCGCCGGCCTCGGCGCCAGCCACCAGACCGGCTGGACCGGCCTCGTGGCCAAGACCATCCAGCTTTTCGGACTGCTGGACCCGGAACATGCCCTCCGGGAAGGCAAGCAGGTGGCGTTCCGGCAGGACGCCAACTCGCGCAAGGGGGGCCGGAAATGAAACACTTGGAAAACAACCCTGTCATCTACGAGATCAACACCTGGGTCTGGTTGCGGGAGCTGGCGCAAAAACACCGGCAGCCGGTGGACCTCGGCACTATCCCCGCACGGGAGTGGGACGACATCGCGTCCCTGGGCTTCGACGCCGTCTGGCTCATGGGCGTCTGGGAGCGCAGCCCGGCGGGCATCGAGGTCTCCATGCGCAACGCCGGCCTGCTGGAGGACTTCCGCCGCGCCCTGCCCGGCTTCGACGCCGCCGACAACGTCGGCTCGCCCTACTGCATCCGCCGCTACGTCGCGGACGCGCACCTCGGCGGCCCGCAAGGGCTGGCCGCGGCGCGCGCGGCCCTGGCCGAGCGGGGCATGGGCCTGATTCTCGACTTCGTGCCCAACCACGTGGCCCCGGACCACCCCTGGACGCGGGAGCACCCCGAGTACTTCATCCAGGGCAGCGCTAAAGATCTGGTCTGCGACCCGTCGTCCTTCATCGAGATCGGCGGGCGCGTCTTCGCCTGCGGCCGTGACCCCTACTTCCCGGCCTGGCCCGACGTGCTCCAATTGAACGCCTTCGACCCCGGCCTGCGCCGGGCCGCCATCGACACCCTGACGGACATCGCCGGGCAGTGCGACGGAGCGCGCTGCGACATGGCCATGCTCCTGCTGAACGACGTGTTCGAAAGGACCTGGAAAAAACGTGCCGGCGAACGGCCGGAGGCCGACTACTGGCGGGAGGTCGTCCCGGCCGTGCGACGGGCCGCACCAGGCTTCGTCTTCATGGCCGAAGCCTACTGGGACCTGGAGTGGGAGCTGCAGCAGCAGGGCTTCGACTTCTGCTACGACAAGCGTCTCTACGACCGGCTCGAACATGACGCCCCGGCAGCCATCCGCTCCCACCTCAAGGCCGGACTCGACTATCAGCAGCGCCTTGTCCGCTTCATCGAAAACCATGACGAGCCCCGAACCGCCTCGGTCTTCGGCCGGGGGGCGGACCGCGCCGCCGCGGTCGTCGCCCTGACCCTGCCCGGCGCGGCCCTGGTCCACGAGGGACAGCTCGACGGACGCCGCGTGCGCCTGCCCGTGTTCCTGGCCCGCCGCCCGGACGAGGAACCCGACGGGGAACTCTTCGCCTTCTATCGCGGCCTGCTCGCCCGCCTGCGCGAGAACGGCTGCAGACGCGGCCGGTGGCGTCTGCTGGAATGCCGCGGCTGGCCCGACAACATGACCTGCGAGAACCTGCTGGCCTGGATCTGGGAAACGGACGAGGCCCGTTGCCTGGTGGTCGTCAACTTCTCCCCGGCTCCGGCGCAGGCCCTGGTCGCTGGTTTCGGGAATGACGTCGCCGGCGCGGCATGGCGTCTGGTGGATCTGGACGGAAGCGCTTACGTCCGCGACGGCGGAGAGATGAGCGACCGGGGCCTTTATGTCGATCTGCCCGGCTGGGGCTTTCACGTCATGGACTGGAGTCGGGAACACGCATGACAAAGGCCCCGCTCTCTTGACCGTGAGGGAGGGAAAGGCCCAATTTCCCCATGTGGCGGACTGCCGCGTCAGAATTTGCAGGCGAGACCGGTGGGGTAGGTGCCGAACAGCGTGGCGACCATCATGTCCAGCCTAGAGGAGGGGGACAGGGATGCGAACCAGCCGATGCCCTTAAAATCGGCGGAATCCAATAATCTGCGGCTCACCCGGTGGACGATCCGGTGTTCAGGGCTGGACCTTCTCCAGGGTGGAGATGGAATACCCGCCCTGCGTTACAGCTCGCCGTCACGCCCGGAAAACACGGACCTGCGTGTAGGCCCTGCCGGAGGCGCCGCGGCGGGGAAAACCCAGACCGACCGTAAAGATCATCGCTTTGAATGGCCGGGACGCGTCCCGGCAGGGGGGCGCCATGAAATTCTTCTCCAGGAACTCCACACGGACAGCCGATCCCGTCGTTGAGCGGCTCGTGCGGCGCATCGCCGAAGACAATGCCATCGACATCTCGGACACGAAATGTTCGGCCATGCTCGCCGAGGCGGTGCAGGCGGCCTGCGCCTACACCAGGGGCATGATCGACGCCCTGGGCGAACCCTTTGTCCTGGACCGCAAGCGGGCCACGGGCAGCACCCTGGGCCCCATTATCTTCGACAACCGCAAGGACGCCCTGGACGCTCTGCGCAGTTCGTCCAAAATCAGGCAGGTCTTCACCGACCCCAAGGTGCGCGAATGCGTCTTTCTCCTGACCATGCACCGCAGGGAATACGTCATCTTCGGGACGGAAATCGAAGGGGAGATGGTCCGCAGGGATGTCATGCAGGACGCGGTGGAATTCCTGGACCACAACTTCTCGGCCGCAGCCCCGTCGCTGGCCGAACTGCGGGATATCTTGACGGAGAATGTGGTCCTCTTCCTGGCCGACCTGGCGCCAGAGCTTCTGCGCCGGGATGAAACGATGCGGGGCGAACTCCACCGCTCCGAGGAACTGCTCAAGGCCCAGATGCAAACCCTGGGCTATGCCCTGAGGGAGAGCGGACCCTTTGCCGCGCCGCCTTCGCTGCACTCCAAGATTTCCCAGGGCTCGCAGGAGATGCGGAGTCTGCTGGACAGGCTCTCGTCCCTATCGGCCAAATGGGATCCGGCGAAATGTCTCCAGGAGATCTGCGACATCCTCCTGGCGCCGCAGAACCATGTCCGGCTGGAGCTCGTGGAAATGCACGTCGGAGATTTCGGCGTCAAATCCAAGGCCGGCAAGTTCATTCGCTTCCATGAGTGCGTACTCGGGGACAAAGAACGCCTGGCCGTCTTCATGGCCTCCATGGACCGCGACAACGCGCTCTATCTCTGGCCGGATCTGGAAGGCTGACGGACGGGAAAATCCTGTCCCTTCTCCGGTCGACAATGGAATGCTGGTTTCAGGGCTGGACCTTCTCCAGGGTGAAGGTGAAACTCCCGCCGCAGGAGAGATAGCCGTTGGACCAGCGCCAGACGGACTTCCCAACTCCCGTGGTCTCGCTCTTGAACTCGATGTCCACGGCTTCCGAGACGAACCCGCCGGTGGTCACGTACGAGCCGACCAGGTGCACGAACTGCGGCCGTTCGGGGTTGACGACGCCCCTGTACGGCCGTTTGACCGTGTTTTCCATGCCCACGACTTCTTCGCCCTTCTGGATGAAGGTCAGGGTGTATTCGCCAGGCTTGCCCTTGCCCAGGTCGTTCTTGCACTTGTTGGTCGATTCGGTGACCGTGCCGCGCCACTGCCCGGTGCAGTCCATGGCGTGGGACAGGACGGGGCTCAAGCACGCGACGCTCAGCAAGGCCACGAGAAAAATGAAACGTTTCATGATCGACGTCCTCTTGTTTGCTTTTTCGGGAGCCCCGCCTGCGCGGGGCGCTTTCCACCCGGCATTGAATTTTCGACCCCGGCCATCACTGTCCGACAACCCCCGAAGTCGGCACGGAAAGGCGTCGCACGTGCACAAAGAAGGCGACGGTGCAGACGATCGTCACGGCGATGCCGATGATGGTCGCGACGTTGATCGAGAGGTTGAATCCGATGGGCGAGTTGGCGATGAAACTGACCACCACCGCAGTCATGAACACCGCCGGGACCGTGGCGATCCAGTGCGCTTTTCCGATCCTGGCCAGGTAGACGGCGGCGGTCCAGAGCACGACTGCGGCCAGGGTCTGGTTGGCCCAGCCGAAATAGCGCCAGATCAGCCCGAAATCCGACAGCGAGATGAGAAAGCCGATGGCGAAAAGGGGCAAGGCGATGACAAGCCGCTTCCCCTGCTCCTTCTGGGAGAAATCGAGCATGTCGGCGACGATGAGGCGGGCGCT
>Ga0123333_10001492_pt1 | contig 24695 bp, 17 predicted proteins | sample BioC12SIPDNA_3_FD_89957 | JGI IMG/M metagenome (GOLD analysis project Ga0123333, IMG submission 89957) | Anaerobic biogas reactor microbial communites from Washington, USA - Biogas_R2_B C12 SIP DNA | ecosystem: Engineered > Bioreactor > Anaerobic > Unclassified | place: Washington, USA... | reverse complement strand
TGCCGATAAAAACCTAATGCATTGAGCAGTATCACACTCACAGGAGGCAGATGAGAGAAGACACCATGACCTCCAACCAGGGCCTCTTGCAGGCCGACAACGTACTGATTATCGCCATCGACAATCCGCACCTGTGCCTGGGGCGGCGGCTGTGCCGGATGGTCGAGAGACTGGTCCAGATGCTCCCAGCCCAACGGATCACCGTCTGCGGCAACTACCCATCCGACCTGAAAACCGACGGCGATCGCGTCACGCTGATCCCGATCGTCCACGGCGGACCCGTGCCCGATGAGCAGGCCTTCCGCGAGTCCTTTCAGCGGTTCGAGGGCGTCGAGTTGCTGCGGCAGATCCGCATGCCGGTCAGCGGGCTGGACCTCTTCGACGCCACCGGCTACGACGGACTGATCTATCCCTACCGCGTCTCGTGCGAACTCGACTGGTCCGGCCTGCAAAAACTCCGCGGGCCCTACGACCTGGTGATGATCGCCGGCGGCAGCCACTTCAACTATCCACTTCCCGAGCGGGTGCTGGCCACCGCCCGCCCGTCCGACCGCGCCGCGAGTATCCCTCTGATCGGCGTGCCGTTGGGCCCGGTGACCGGACCCTTAAGCCCGCACTGGTGCGGCTCGTGCGACACGCTGCTGCTGCCGGGCCAGCGAATCCTGCACGAACTGCGCAAAACCAACGAATCGGTCAACGGCCAGGTGCAGCCTGATCTGTTCGACGGAATCGCCGAACCGGTCTCACAGCGCTTCAGCGAGAGCGGCCGTCCCAGCGTCCTGCTGGACTGGACGTTCCTGCACAACTGGCAGCTCAAGACCATCCTGGGCGAACTGGCCGCCAACGGCCTGGCCGAGCGGATCGAGCTTCATCTGACCGCGGTGAGCGAAGAGACCACGGCGATGCTCTGGGCCAAATGGGGCACCATGCTGGAAGACTTGGACCCGCGGTGGGTCACGGTCAACACCGACCGCTACTACCAAGCGGCCGGTGGGGCCGACGCGGTGGTCACCTTCGTCGGCGGCCGCGACACCTGGGTCTGGCGGCAAGACGGCAAACCGACCATCGCCTGCGACCTGGCAGGCTGGTGGCGGGCCTTCGGCTTCGAGGGGCCCGACCCGGTGGCCTCGCCGCGCCGGATCGTCTCGCAACTTGCCCGCATCGCGTCTTCGGTGGAGGGAAAGGTCTGATGGCAGCCGCGAACGCATCGACATCGGAGAAACCCGCAACGTTCAATCCCTGGCGGCTCCAGGAGTGCCGGATTCTGTTCTTCACCGGCCTGCCCCACCACTATCAGCAGTTGGCCCCGCTGGTCCAACGGCTTGAAACCCTCGGGGCCAACCTGACCTTCGCGACCACGCAGAACGTCAACTTCGGCTGCGACTTCAAGGGCGACTTCGAAGTCCCGCTGGTTCGGGCGGGCAAGGACATGATGTTCCTGCCCGAGCGATTCGAAGCCGAGGTGGCCAACGACCTGGTCCGCGACTACCGCCGGGCCGAAAAAATGATCGCCAACGCCGTCCGCCAGGCCCCAAAGTGGTCGCAGGAACTGCCGGTGGCCGCGGTGCGGCTGCGAACCATGATCGGCTTGGACTACGACCGCCTGGCCGAAAAGATGCTCGACGCGGTCGAGCCGGAACTGGTGCTGGTGCTCCATGAGTTCAACTGCTGGACCCGACCGCTGTGCGCCCAATCATTGGCCCGCGGCGTCCCGGTGCTGAGCTTTGTCGAAGGAATGCCGTACAACAACCTGTCCAAAGGCGTTTTCACTGGGCAATTCTCCTCGAAGATGTGCCTGTGGGGCGACTCCCAGCGACGATGGATGCTCAACGAGGGCACCGACCCCGACATACTGACGATCACCGGGCCGATGCATCTCGATGAGGCCAAGCGCAACGGCATGAGCCGCATCGACGAACTGAAAGCCGAGTTCGGTCTGCCGCGGAACAAGCGAATCCTCCTGCTGGTTCTCCCTCGGCTCCATTTCGGGGTCCCAGCGGCGGAGATTCTCAAATCGCTGGTTGAATTTCTCGATTCCCGCGACAATTATTTCCTGGCCGTCAAATGGCACCCTCACGAGCGGGACGATGAACAGGCGGCCGCCAGGACCGAACACCCGCGGCTTCGGTCGTTCAAGGAGCAGGACGTGCGAAAGCTGATCGCGGTCAGCGACGTGGCGATCTGCACCGGCACCAGCGCGGGGGCGGAGGTCCTGGCGTTCGACAAACCGCTGATCGAGGTCAACTGGAACGGCAGGAACGTCAACCTCGACTACGCCGGCCAGGGCGTGGCCCTGGAGGTCCGCAACGCAGCCGACTGGCTGGTGATCGACCGCGTACTCGATGAAGGCCTTCCGCCCAAGGTGCAACAGGCGGCGGAGCGTTACGTACACGATGCATTCTTCAAGCTCGACGGCCACTGCGTCGATCGGGCGGTGGAGCAGGCGCTGGCCCTGCTGCGGTAAATACAGATGTATAAGGTGCTGATAGCCCAGGCGCGTTTCGGATCAAGCCGGCTGCCCGGCAAGGTGCTCTACCCCATCGCCGGCCGGCCCATGCTGGCCCACGTCATCGACCGCCTGCGGGCCGTTCGACGCGCCGACCTGGTGGTGGTGGCCACGTCCTACAACCCGGTCGACGACATCGTCGCCGACTGGGCCAAGGTCCTCGAAACCCAGGTCTTCCGCGGCAGTGAAGAGGACGTCCTGAGCCGCTACGTCGCCGCCTCCAAACACTACAAAGCCGACCTGGTCGTCCGCGTCTGCTGCGACGCGCCCCTGATCGACCCGGTGGTCATCGACCGGGCCATCGAGCAATACCTCGAACATCGCGACAGCGTGGACTACGTGAGCAACATGATGACCCGGACCTTCCCGCGCGGCCAGTCGGTCGAGGTGATCCGGCCGCTGGTCCTCGAAGAACTCGACATCCGCGCCGCCGACCCCCATCAGCGCGAGCACGTCACGCCCTACCTGCTCGAAAACCCCACCCATTTCCGGGTCTCCGAATACCTCAACTCGATCGACCTGTCGGGCATGAACTGGACCGTCGACACCCGCGACGATCTGCTCTTCGTCCGCGAGGTCTACAACCGCCTCTACAAGCCCGGCAAAATCTTCGGCATGAGCGACGTGCTCAGGCTCCTGGAGGCCAATCCGGAGCTGGCGGCGAAAGGATCCATCAAATGATGCTGCGCGACTTTCCCGCCGAGATCGACCTCGGCGAACGCAAGGTCGGTCCCGGCCACCCGGTCTACGTCATCGCCGAAGCCGGGCCCAACCACAACCGCGACTTCGACCTCGCCATCCGGCTCATCGACGTCGCCGTCGAGGCCAAAGCCGACTCGGTCAAGTTCCAGACCTACTCAGCCGAACAGATGTACTCCAAGCAGACCAAGACCATGGAGTACCTCTACGAGAAAGGCGTCCTCAAGCCCGGCCAGACCGTCTGGGACATGATCAAATCGATCGAGATCCCGCGCCAGTGGCAAAAGGACCTCGCCGCCTACTGCCGCCAGAAGAACATCACCTTCCTCTCGACCCCCTTCGACCTGGAGGCCGTCGAGGAACTCGAAGCCGTCGGCTGCCCAGCCTACAAGATCGCCTCGTTCGAGATCGTCCACTACCCCCTGCTCAAGGCCTGCGCCCAGACGGGCAAACCGATCCTCCTCTCGACCGGCATGGCCAGCCTCGGCGACATCGAGCAGGCCCTTGAGGCCATCTGGTCGGCCGGCGGACGACAGGTTTTACTCTTCCACTGCGAGATCGCCTATCCGCCCCGCTTTCAGGACGTGCACCTGCGGGCCATCCAGACCATGGCCCAGGCCTTCGGCACGCCGGTCGGCTGGTCCGATCACACCACCGGGTACGCCTGCGACATCGCCGCCGTCGCCCTCGGCGCCTGCGCGATCGAGAAACACTATACCGTCGATAAGTCCCTGCCCGGCCCGGACCACCACTACGCCCTGCTGCCCGACGAACTCGCCGCCATGGTCAAAGCCATCCGCGAAACCCAGGCCGCCCTCGGCACCCCCAAAAAAGGCACCAGCGAGGGCGAACTCGAGATGTACCACCTGGCCCGCCGGTCACTCGTCGCCGCCAGGGCGGTCAAGATGGGCCAGACCATCGGAGCCGACGCGATCGCCGTCAAACGCCCCGGCTACGGCATCCACCCCCAGTTCCTCGACGTCATCGTCGGCCGCAAAGCCGCCCGCGACATCCAAACCGACGACGTCCTGACCTGGGACATGATCTAGCGACGCATCTCCGGCGGACAGGAAAGCGCAGCCGCCTGCCTTCGCGACGCCTTCGCTCAATTCACGAACTGCACGCTGTCCCACGCCTCCTGCCGGTCCGACGTGTTGGTCACGTTCTGGAAACCGTTTCCGTCCACGGCGATGGTATAGATGTCCATCTGCCGGCTGGCCTGCGGCACGCTGGCGTCGAGCCCCATAAAAACGATGCTCTGCCCATCATGAGTGAAATCAGCGCAGCCGGCAAAGACGGTGCCGGTCTCCAGCGGCGTCAACGTTCCCGTACCGATGTGATAGATGTACAGCTTGGCGCTCCGGGTCGTCTCGTTCATCCCCGGGAAACACGCCATCGAACCGTCCGGGCTCAGGCCCACGTGGTCCGACATGACCATCAGACCCGTCGCCGCGTCCAGATCGATCAACCGCCCGCTGAAAATATCCAGAACGGCCATGTGGAAATCACCTTCTTCGGGTCGCATCTGGAACGAACAGACCGTCCCGTTGGCGCAGACGTACAGGTCCTCGCAGAACTTGTCCGTCAGGTAGCTCGGCGTCGCGCCGCTGGGCGTGGTCCGCATCAGCCATTCCTTGTCGTTCTCGTTCCGGCTGAACAGCAGCACCGATCCATCCTTCGAGACCGCCAGATCGTTCGGGGCAAAATCGTCCAGAACCCCGTTCCCGTCCCAGTCGAACTTCAGAACGCCGGGATTCCCTCCGTTGCCGTCGCACGAGAAGATCGCGTATTCAACCTCCACGAACCCGTTCGGGTCGGTGGTCGTCCGCTTGCCCGTAAAGTACACCCGTCCGGCCCCGGTGATACCGACCGCGAAAGCGGAAAGGCGGTACAGCTCCGCACCCGTGGCCGCGCTCAAATCGACCGCCGATGCCGCGCCCCAACTCCCAGCCGCGAAGAGATGCTTCTCATTCGTCCCGCCCGCAACGTGAAACAGGGCCACTCCACTGTCCGAGAGCCCCAGCGGGTCGATCGCGGTATTGGGATCGGCGGGAATCGCGGTCCACTGCCCCGTGGTCAGGTCCAGCACCTCCCCCTGAAGCGCCTGGCCGGTGAACGCCGAGTACAGAAGATGAGCCGTCACCGGCAAAGGCTTCAGCAGCGACACCACGTCGCTGGTCAGCAGGTATCGGGACTCCTTGAACGCGGCGAGCACGTAATACGCGTCCTTCTGATCGTCGTAGTCCTCGTCGCGAAACTCCGTATCGGTCGGCGACAGCGCTTTGGTCCGGTTGATCCACTGCCAGGCTCTCGCCGTTGACGTCCGCTTGTAGACCCGGTAACGGTCGAAATCGCCCTGGACCGCGTTCCACGTCAATTTGACTATCTTCTTGCCCGTCGTGTCGGTTTCCTTGGCCGCTTGAAGCTTGATCCCCTCGTCGAACCCAAGGCCCAGCGACCACCGATCGCACGTCTTGAACGATTCGGTGTCGTAGACCTCCACGAGCAGCACGTAGTCGCCGTTAAGGTTCTTGCCCTTCAATTCATTCGAGAAAAACGCCACGTCCGCAACGCCGCCGTCGAACGGCAGCGTCATCTCGCGCTCGCCGGACAGCAGTTTCTGGCTCGACCCCTGCGGACACAGGCTCCAGAGCGCCTTGACCCTGGCCGTCGAACGGGCCGCGTTGCCAAGCCGCATCCGCAGATCCATCGCGTAATAGTTGGGAATCGTCGTGACGGTCTGGCCGTCGCCGTTGTGGCTGCGAAACGCACTGGCCGCCAGCGTCTCGTCCCGCCAGTTGAAACTCACCCGCCGAAGCGAATCGACGCTGTTCGGATCGTCCTCCATGGGCGAGACGAACGCCAGTCCCTTGCCCTTGTCGATCGCGCTGAGGGGCAGGCAGGCGACCGCCTTGGCCGACCGCGCCGTGCAGTCCAGGACCATGGTGTAATAGATCGCTCCGGGCTGCCACTTCTCCTCGATCGACGAGAACCCGCGCCGCGTGTACATCGACCGCGCGGGGTCGTGGATGGTCAACATCCCCGTTCCCTTCTCGTAGCCGACCACCGTCACCACGTGGCTTTCCGAGGTCAGAAACAGGACCACCGGCACCCGGTCGTCCATGATCCGCTTGCCGAGGTACAACTTGAGGTTGTTCTTCTCCGTCTTGCCCCAGCAATCCCGCCGCGGTATGCAGTTCGTCCGCCGATAGATCAGTCCGCCATACCACTGAGACGAGTGGTAGAAGCTGGCCCACTTACCCGCGTCGGGGATATTCAGGGAATTGACCAGTTCCCACGGCTTCCACGGATCGGCGCCCTCCAGGTAATTCGCCACCATGCACGTCGAAGCCGCCCAACAGAAACCGGTCCCGCCCTGCTCGTAAAACGGCACCGACAGGATAACCTCCGTCTCCTGCGACTGGATGTAGTCGCCGAAGATGTCCGCGATGAGGATGCCCAGAATCGAGGTATCATCGGAGTCCTTGGCCGCCGCCGTCTTGGCCGTCGCCGACCCGACCGCGGGCCGGATGGCGTCCAGGGCGATCTCCAGGCGATCCTCGAACGCCCGACAATCCACGCTGACCGCCTCGTTCATCCGCGTCGCCGGATCGTAGTAGAACAGCTTGACGTCCGCGATCTCCTCGGGACCGGCCACCGGGTTGGTCAGGTCCGAATAGAGAACGACCAGCTTGGTTCCCGCATAGTACGACGGATCGGGCGACACCTGGAAGCACGTCCGGTTGCCCACCGAGTCCAGCTCCGACACGTCGCACTTGCTCAGCGTGAAGGTCCGTGGCACACTCAACTGCCCGTCCGCGAGGATCAACGACGTTCCGCTCGAGAGGGCGACCTGCCCGCCCGCCGCGTCGACCGCTCCCGAAACGCTGGCCAGTTCCGGCAGCACCATCGGCTCGGTGAACATCTCCGGCACCTGCGTCCCAAATCCCTGCGCCGCCCAGTACAGAATCATCTCGGCGTCGGCGCGGGTGACCTGCCCGTCCTCGTCGACATCCGCCGCAGTCGTCTGGTCCGTGGAAGGTGTGATGACGCCGCCCGCGATCCGAAGCGCCATGGCCGCGTCGATCGACGTGATATCGCCGTCGCCGTTGACGTCGCCCAGCGCCGCGCCCACCGTCTCAGCCGCGACAAAACCCGCTAGTCCCACGAACGCGACAAAGGCCAGAAACGCCGGCAAACTTCGCCTCGTTCCCCGCCCGCGCATTTTCCCGCCCAGCAGAAAGACCGCCGGAAAGACCGCCAACGCCACGATCATGCCCATCATCATGCAGCCGCCCGCCGGTGTAATCGGACCCGAGTTGTTCGGGTCGGCGTCGTTGGGATCGGTGTCATTCGGATCCACGTCGTTCGGATCCGTCTCATTCGGATCGATGGCATTGGGATCCGGATCGTTGGGATCAGCTTCGTTGGGATCGCCGATCGTCACCAAGCCCGCTGCTACCGTGGCCGTCTCGGCCGCGCCGTCCGAGCCATATACCGTCGCCTTGGCAATGCTGATCTCGCAGACCTGGTCCGCGGCGTCCGCCGCGATCTCAAATCCGATCCGAAGGATCGCCCCGCTGCCGCCGCTCGCCGGCTGATCAGCCGCCATGGCCACGTTCAGGCTCGACCGCCCGGCAACCGAAGCCACCAGAAACTCCGACGTCAGCCCGCCCGCCTCCACCGATGTCGGTGAAAGCACAGCCCAGTCCCACCCGATCGTCAGGTCCGCCGACAGCATATCCGCAGCGTCATCCGCCTCGACCTCAACGATGATCTGCTCACCCGCCTGCCCGGCTGAGTCGGCTACCCTCAGCTCCACCGCCGCCGCCTGCACCCACAACCCCGCCAGAACCGCCCCAACGACGCACATCCAGGCCCATTTTCCACCACGCATTTGGCTGTCTCCCAACATGGGACGCCTGGCGCGCCCAGCCATACCCGCCGTCCATCAACACCACTGCACCCCAATAACTCATCCTAACAACTCCCGCCGCCAGGGTCAACCCGCCCACCAACCGCCTCCGCCCGGGCCGCCATACCCGCTATTGACGCCCGTCCCGCCCCGCATTACACTCGTCCCGTATTCGTAGGGATTGGTCCCGTCTGTGTGGGAAGCCCAGCCTCAAAGTGGCAAAGGAATGCGACTCGATGAGGGATCGGCCGAACGTACTGGTGGTCATGTGCGACCAGCTCCGCGCCGACGTCCTCGGCTGTTACGGCCATCCGATCGTCCGCACGCCCAACATCGACCGCCTCGCTGAAACCGGTGTGACCTTCACCAACGCCTATTCCCAAACCCCGGTCTGCGTGCCCGCCCGCCAGAACCTGCTCACCGGCCGCCACAGCCATCAGCTTGACCTGCTGGGTAACGCCAACGAACCGATCGGCCGATTCCCCATGCTCGCCGAACTCCTCAGCCGCGCCGGCTACGCCACCGCCGCCATCGGCAAGATGCACTTCCACCCGCCGCGCCAGCCGCACGGCTTTGCCCACATGGAACTCAGCGAGGAAATCCCCGAAAACCGCGACCAGGACGACTACCTGATCTACTTGCGTGACAACGGCCTGGGCCACGTGCTCGAACCGCACGGCCAGCGCCACGAAACCTACTACGAACCGCAGATCTCCGTCCTGCCCGCCCAGCACACGACCACCGCCTGGACCGCCCGACGGACCGCCGCCTACATCCGCCAGGCCGCCGGCACCGACACGCCGTTCTTCTGCATGACCGGTTTCCTCAAGCCGCATCCGCCGTTCGATCCGCCGTGGGGATTCGAACGCCTGTACGACCCGCGCGACATCCCGACGCCCGTCCGCTGCGACGCCGACCGCGACCCCAAAGACGTGTTTCTGCTCACCCAGACGCACGGCAAGTGGCGAGAACTCACCGCGGACGACAAAGCCAAAACCATCCGCAGCCGCTACTACGGCCTCGTCTCGCACATCGACGCCGAATTCGGCCACATCCTCGACGCCCTCGACCAGACCGGCCAACGCGACAACACCCTGATCGTCTTCACCTCCGATCACGGCGAACTCCTCGGCGACCACTACCAGTACGGCAAACGCTCCTACTTCGAAGCCGCCGCCCGCGTGCCGCTGATCGTCGCCTGGCCCAAAACCCTGCCGCGGAACCAACAGCGAGAACACCTGGCCGTCCTGCAGGACGTGTTCACCACCGTCCTTCACGCCGCCGGCGTCGAAACGCCAGACGGCGTCTACGGCGTCAACCTTCTGCCCGCCGCCGCCGATCCCGCCGCCGCCAGCCGCGACTCCGTCGTCGGCGAGTTCGGCCACCTGGAACACGCCCAAACCTCCACGCGAAGCCCCGTATCGAGGGCCTCAACGCGAACCGTGACCCTCAAGTTCATGTGGCGGCAGGACCGCTGGAAGTACATCTACTGCGTCAACGGCGGCCGCCAGCAGCTCTTCGATATCGCCGCCTCGCGCGATGAAATCGACGACCAGGCCGATCGCCGCCCGGAACTGTGCCGGCAGTTCTACGACAACCTCGTGGCCCACTACCAGGCCCTGCCCGGCCAGCCGTTCCTGGAAAACAGCCGACTGCCGGTCCGCCCGTTCCGCTACAACCCAGCCCTCAAGGAGGAGTTCGGCGTCCGCAACTTCCAGTTTCCCCGATGGCCGCAGAACGAACGACCGACCTGAACCAAGACGAGCAACCATGACAATGGATTGGAACAAAGTTCTCAAACATTACGATCTGCCCAAAGGCGCGAAGCTGAGCCCCATCGGCGGCACCGCCAGCCCCAAGGTGCGGGTCGAAACCGCCGGCACACGCTACATCCTGCGCCGACGGCCAACCGACATGGTCAAAACCCCCTGGATCGAATACGACCACGCCCTGCGGTCATTCCTGGCCCAGCGCGATCTTCCCGCTCCCGCGCCCGTGCCCGCCGCCGACGGCCGAACCTGGCTGCAACTCGACGACGGCGTCTACGAAATGTCAGCCGAACTGCCCGGCAAGATGCAGCCGAGCCCGGACCTCAAGCAGTTAAACGCCGCTGGAGCCATCCTGGCCCGCTTCCACCAACTCGGCTTCGAGTTCGACCACGCCGGCAAACGCGATTTCATCCGCGAAGACCACGTCACGATCCTCAAACCCCTGCTGACCGAGCTCACCGCCCTGCCCGCCAAACCCGACCAGAAACAGCAGCTCGCCGCGCTGGCAAACGAACTCGACGATGTAGCCCTGGGCCTCGAAGGCACCGATCAGGGCCTCGAACAATCCATCATCCACGGTGACTTCCACCCGGGCAACCTGCTCTTCGAAGGCAAACAGGTCAGCGCCGTCCTCGACTACGACTACGCCGCCCGCGGCGCGACCCTCCGCGACCTCGGCGACGCCCTGATGTTCTTTGCCACCCGCCACCGCCACCCCTTCGACCCCGACGATATCCGCTCCCTCACCCAGCCGTGGCTGATCGACACCGACCGCACCGTCAGCTTCCTTTCCGGCTACAAATCCGTCCGCCCCATCCCCCCCCACTGGCCCATCCTCAGCTCCCTGATGCTCTCCCGATGGATCCAGATCCGCCTCCGAGGCTCGCGCAAAGTCCCACCCGACAAGAAGTTAGCGTTCGTCCTGGACGGCTTCTGGGAGCCCGTCCACCTCCTGAAGCGCCACTACCAGGCCTGGCTCAAGGTCGTCGTCGAAAAGCTCTGATCGCCACGCTTTCCTGCGAATAAACTATAGACACGGGCAAAGCGCATGATATAATATTGGTTTTCGACCATAGTACAAAAGAAGAGACATCCATAAGCGGATTGTAGGAGCGAGTTTACGTGGCACATTCAATCTCGGCCAAGAAACGAATTCGGCAGAACGAAACGCGGCGGATGCGCAACCAGGTGAGAACCAGCGCCCTCAAGACCGAAGTCAAGAAGTACCTCAAGCTCATCCAGCAGCGCGAAGTCGACGCCGCCGGCGAAGAGCTCAAGCGGGTCTACAAGACCCTCGACCAGGTCGCAGCCAAGGGCACCATCCACGCCAACACCGCCGCCCGCCGCAAGGCTCGGCTGGCCAAGCGCTTCCAGGCCCTCAAAGCCGCTCAGACCGCCTGACCGCTGAGCGCTTGATAAGTCGATATCCCAATGCCTGTCGTTTCGACAGGCATTTTTTATTGGTGCAGAAGAAGGCCGCGAACCGCTGAGTTTCGGGCTTTTTGCCGGTTCAGGGCATAATCATTAACAAAGCCAATGTATTGGCTTTATTAATGATTTCCGCTACTCTCCCAGCAATGAATGATCTGCGATATGATTCGTGGACGACGCAATGCACTACTACTTCTAATAAAGACCTCATGCCCTGAACCGGCAAAAAGCCCGAAAAGCCAAGAGGCCCCACAATGACCTTCGATGAACAAAGCCTGGGCAAGTTCGTCTCACGCGGCGGAGCCAAGCTCGCCTGGGCACTCGACCGCTTCAACCTCAGCCCAGCCGGCATGGTCTGTGCCGATCTGGGGGCCAACGTCGGCGGCTTCACCGACTGCCTCCTCCAGCGCGGAGCCGCCCGCGTCTACGCCGTCGATACCGGCTACGGCGTCCTCGACTACAAGCTCCGCAAGGACGAACGCGTCGTGGTGATGGAACGGACCAGCGCCCTGCACGTCCGACTGCCGGAACTCTGCGACCTGGTGACCATCGACCTCGCCTGGACCCCTCAGCGGCTGAGCCTGCCCAAAGCCGCCCAACTCATCAAACCCGACGGCCGAATCCTCTCACTCCTCAAACCCCAGTACGAAGCCCCCAAAAACCTCCTCCGCGACGGCAAGTTGACCCCCGACCAAGCCCAAACCATCGCCCACGATCTCTCCACCCAAATCCCCACCTGGAACCTCACCCTCCAAGACCAAGCCCAAACCCCCCTCCCCGGCCGAGGCGGAAACCAAGAATACGTCCTCCTGCTTGAACGCGAATAGCGGCACAGTCCGACGTGGGCGTTGAAATGCCACTTGCTATCGACAGTGCAATCGAATATGATGCAGTTGTTGTAATGAAGTGGCGTTTCCGTGCCTCACAGGAAGCATGGGGAGTGCGGAGAATTTGCAGTTATGCGTCAAGAGCAGCCAACCGCAGCACAGCCCAGTGGTGTTCACCTTAGGCCCAAGCTCTCCATGTCAGCGCACGTGGTTGTCAGCACAGGTGGTCGGCAAGCTGCAGGGCTGTGCGTTGCAGGAGATGTCTCTGGCACATAACCCAGAGTGACCACGAATGGAAGACAAAGTCAACACCCCACCGGCCGGACGTGATCGCTACTCGACGCAAGACGGAAGTGATTCAATGCATAGGTTGACAATCCACAATTTCGGACCGATTCGTGACGCATCGGTTGATATGAGTCGATTCCTCGTGCTGATTGGGCCGCAGTCATCAGGCAAGAGCACGATCGCGAAGCTCATCCACTACAGTCTCCACGTCCGTGATGAGGTGACGGCTTTTGTAATGGAGCGTGCACAAAACGCGGAGGCTAACCGACCAGACTACGCTCTCAAAAAGCGCCTGCGCAATCGCTTCGTCGAGTTTTTCGGCCCTGGGAAGCTTAGCCACGATGTGAATGTGACCTACAACTATGGAAATGGATGTGAACTACGCGTAACGCTTGACAGACAGCACCATCGTTACGTATCTCCTTTTTTTTCTCACGAGGCGTGGCAACGCATATTAGAGCTGATTAGCAGTGTGGAAGGGCAGCTTCGTCCGCAAAGGACACAACCGACGTTCCTATCCGCCGTTAAGAAACTTGCGGTAGACCAGCAGAGAGCAGCTATTCTTGACCGCGTGCGCAAGGAATGCAATGCCATTTTTGGGTACCAGAATGAGCTTGTGTTTATCCCCTCTGGGCGTAGCATTCTGTCCACTCTCTCCGATCAGATGCAGTATGTCCACCCACACCTCCTGGACTTCCCGATGCGCCAGTTTACCGAGACGGTGAACGCTACGAAGGCATTCTTTGACAAGTCATTAGACGAGATAGTACGTGACCGCCAGGCCCTATCAACCGCGTCCGTTTGGTTCTCTGCTGTCAGAAGAGCACAATCATTTGTTAAGCGAGTACTCAAGGGCGAGTATCGCCACGACAAAGAGGGGGGCAAGCTTTACGTCTCAGACGACATCTTCACCAAGATCAACTATGCTTCGTCTGGGCAACAGGAATCGGTATGGATACTCCTCTTGTTGTTCCTTCTCGTACTTGAGCGATCACGCTCTCTTGTCGTGATCGAAGAGCCAGAGGCACACCTCTACCCCATTGCACAGAAGGACCTGCTTGAATACATTGTCTTCGTCTTCAACGCAATCAAATGTGACTTCGTGCTTACAACGCATTCCCCCTACGCCCTCACTTGCATCAATAATATGATGTACGCACATGATCTTGCACAACACGTTAAACCTGATGATGTAAGTAGGGTGATCCCGGAGGGTGTCTGGCTAGACCCGTCACAGGTGAATGGCTACTTTGTAGCGGATGGCACGACAGAAAATCTACTATCTACAGACACGCCCGCCCTTCGATGTGAGCTCATCGACAGTGCTTCCGATCTGCTCAATCGAGACATGGATGCACTCCTGCAACTGGAGACTAGCGGATCGCGGCGATGAAAACTCGGCTAGGAACAAATGGCCTGCTAAGCGACGATGCACGGACTGTCGCCTGCTTTGAAGAACTAGGGTGCCGATATCGCGCTCGAAACCCTCAGGGTCGCAGGGTATTGCGATACCGTGTCGATGGATGCATGCTCACGCGAGGTGAAGTCTGCGATTTCGCCTTATGTGTCCCTTCCTTTGGCACCGTGTGCTTTGTCGAGCTTAAGGGTAGCGACTTGAAGAAGGCGGCGAGCCAGCTTCGGTCTACAATTGAGAGCTTGCGCGAGACCATGAGTCCTTACGTAGTGCATGCGCGAGTAGTATTGCGACGTGTTCAGCGACCGGACTTGCGGTGTTCACAACTCCTTGCGCTAGAGCGATGGCTCGCGCGCCAAGGAGGTACAATGCAGCGGTGTACTATTTCACTTGAGGAATGCATAGAGCGGATGAATCCACGAGGCGGAGGTTAGCCGCGTTCTTTTGCCCTGCGGCAGGTTTCAGGGGCGATCAATGGCTCTTTTCACGCTATATAGGGTCAATTCCAGAACAGAACCTCAACATAGGGCAACGACAGCGTGTTTCCTTGCAAGCGGCGCAGCACTCCTGCTGGTCGCGGCATGGTTTGGCATGGCGTCAATCGACTACGCGCCGCAGACGCGGTTCTTCCCGTTCCGGACCAGCGGGTGGTTCATAATCGGCTTGGTTTTCACGTTGCCGGTGGCCGTCGGTTACGCGGGATTGTTCCTGCTGGTCTCGCGGTGGGTTGGTCTGCGTATATCGTGGGTCGCGATGCTCGCGGTGTCCGCCGTCCTGATCGCGCTGGCGGTGCGTTCCGCACTGCCGGATCGCCGGTTAAAGCCGATACTCGGCGATGCCGCCGTCGAGGCCGCCTCGCTGGAGGTTCTCCGCATCCACGACACCTTCAACGACGGATCGGTCTACGCCGGCGTCATCTCCAGCCGGACCGACCTGATGGCTCTGATCCGCCAACACCGGCGATTGAAGACCCGCGTGGAGGAGCTGCCGTTGGTCCACCTCAAAGCCGCCTTCCCAAATATCGATCTGCCGGAAGCCGCCGAAGTGTACTACGACAATGACGGGGAATTCCTGTCGGCTTCGGACGGACGCCGCGTCTACTTCTGGCATTCGTACGGACCCAACAGATCGTATGATGAAGAACACCCCCCCGCGGATGCCACATCGAGAATGGCACCTTAGTAGCGAAAGGGTGCATCGAGGCGACGCACCCCTCATCAGGTTATCATCTTCAAAAGGGGAGAAGACTCCGCCGGGGGCGGCGGAACCCCATTTCCACCCACCAAATAAATCCCCTTGAAGCCTCCCAAACCCGCGTATAGGATGCGGCGCGTTCCGGTCCGCTGGGGACCGGGCGATCAGCGGCTTGAGGCGGACTGCCCGATCGCACCGCCTCAGCGACGGCATTCGAACAAACGGAGCATCCGATGGCCAGCGAAGCGACGAACCAGCAGTCCGAAACCTACCGGGCCGATCAGCCGGTGACCAATGCGGTGATCCATGCCACCCGCGAATTCCGCCGGCGGCTGCTGGCCGACCCGCACCGCCCGGGCTTCCACTTCACGTTTCCCGAGGACGACGGCCGGCCCGGCGACCCGAACGGAGCCTTCTACGCCAACGGCCGCTACCACCTGATGTACCTCTACAGCCACGCCGACCTCGGCTACGTCTGGGGCCACGCGTCGAGCAAGGACCTGCTGCACTGGCGGCATCACCCCTACGCGATCGCGCCCGGCGAGGGCGACGAAGGCTGCTTCAGCGGCGGCGGCTTCGTCGACCGCGACGGCCGAGCCGTCCTCTCCTACTGGGGCCTCTGGGCCCAGCGCGGCATCTGCCTGGCCTTCAGCGACGACGAGCACTACGACCGCTGGACCAAGAGCCCAGCCAACCCCGTCATCCAATCCACCGAAATGGGCCTGACCGAAACCACCGACCGCAACGGCCGGCCGCTGGTCTACGGATCAGCCGACCCGTCGCAAATCTGGATCAAGGACGGCCGCTACTACATGCTGACCGGCAACCTCCTGGTCCTAAACAAGTACGGCCGCGCCGACGACTCGCCGCCCGAACACCAGGGCGACCGCCTGTACCTCTTCGTCTCCGACGATCTCGAGAAATGGGAATACCTCCACCCCTTCTACGAATCCCGCCGCGACTGGACCGACCGCAGCGAAGACGACATGTGCCCTGTCTTCCTGCCGCTGCCCGCCGGCCCCGACGGCGGTGAGCCAAGCGGCAAGCACCTGCTGCTCTTCATCTCGCACAACAAGGGCTGCCAGTACTACATCGGCCGCTACGACACCGCCAACGACAAGTTCCTCCCCGAGACTCACGGCCGCATGACCTGGGTCGACAATGCCTACTTCGCCCCGGAAGCCCTCGTCGACGACCGCGGACGACAGATCATGTGGGCGTGGATCTTCGACGACCGGCCCGAACCCCTCTGGCGGGCCAGCGGCTGGAACGGCATGTACGGCCTGCCGCGAACCCTCTGGCTCGGCCACGACGGAACCCTCCGCATGGCCCCGGTCGCCGAACTCAAAACACTCCGGCAAAAGGCCAAGACCCGCCGCAACGTCACCATCCCAGCCGACCGGGAAATCGAACTCAAGGGCCTCGGCAAGGAGCTCATGGAACTGGAAATCACGCTCACGCCGGGCCAAGCCGCCCAGTGCGGCGTCAAGGTCTGCTGCTCGGACGACGGCCGCGAGGAAACCGCCCTCTACTACGACGCCGCCGAAGGCAAGCTCCTCTGCGACACCACCCGCTCCGGACTCGACTTCGGACGCAAAACCGTCGAAGGCGGGCCCTTCACCCTCAGCCCCGGCGAAACGCTGACCCTGCGGGTCTTCGTCGACCGCTCGATCGTCGAAGTCTACGCCAACGACCGCCAAGCCGTCGCCCGCGCCGTCTATCCGACCCTCAACGGCCGAGGCGTCAAACTCTTCGCCCGCGGCGGCCAGGCCCACGCCGCCTCGGTCAAAGTATGGGAACTGATGCCGTCAAACCCGTATTGACGGCGATTGGCGGTGGACGCTGAACGACACGCGATAGCCGGACGATCCAAGGCAAACCAATACCACCGCACACAAACGGAGAAACAACATGGCCGCCATGACATCTCACGAACGATTCACCCGCATGTTCGAACATCGCCAAGCCGACCGCATCCCCATCATCGACTCGCCCTGGAGTTCCACCATCGAGCGCTGGCACCGCGAAGGCATGCCGGCCGATGTGGACTACGTCGACTTCTTCGGCCTCGACGCCACCGCCTATATCGGCGCCGACAACTCGCCCCGCTACGAGGCCAAAACCCTCGAAGAGACCGACGAGTACGTCATCTACACCACCGCCTGGGGCGCCACGCTCAAAAGCTGGAAACACGCCGCCTCCACCCCCGAGTTCATCGACTTCACCATCGTCGACCGCCAGAGCTGGCGGCAGGCCAAGGACCGCATGCGCCCCTCCAAAGACCGCATCGACTGGCAGCACCTGCGCGAAAACTACCCGAAATGGCGCAAAGCCGGACGTTGGATCAGCGCGGGCCTCTGGTTCGGCTTCGACGTGACCCACTCCTGGATCGTCGGCACCGAGCGCCTGCTGTTCGCCATGATGGAAGACCCCGACTGGTGCCGCGACATCTTCTCGCACGAGCTCGAAACGCACCTGGCCCTGCTCGACATGATCTGGGACGCCGGATACGAATTCGACTCCGTCTCCTGGCCCGACGACATGGGATACAAGGGCACCCAGTTCTTCTCGCTGGCCGCCTACCGCGAAATGGTCAAGCCCTACCACCAGCGGGCCATCGAATGGGCCCACGCCAAAGGCGTCAAGACCCACCTCCACTCCTGCGGCAACATCAACCCGTTCGTGCCGGAGCTGATCGGGATCGGCCTGGACGCCCTCAATCCGCTCGAGGTCAAAGCGGGAATGGACCCGGTCCACCTCAAGAAGACCTACGGCCAAGACCTGGTCCTGCACGGCGGCATCAACGCCGTACTCTGGGACCATCCCGACCAGATCAAAGCCGAGATGGAACGCGTCCTGCCGGTCATGAAGGAAAACGGCGGCTACGTCTTCTCATCCGACCACTCCGTGCCCTCAAGCGTCAGCCTCGAAGACTTCCGACACATCGTCGCACTCGCCAAAAAACTCGGATCATACTGAGGTCCAGAGAACGAGACTCCGGCTGCCTCCGGGCTAATCGCCCTGACCCGCCACGCTGCTCTTGGCGCACTTGAGACAGACCGGGTTCTCCTGGTAGCGGCCTTCGCGATGGAGCCGGCGCAAAGCCTTCATCGCCGGGCCGGTCCAGATCTCCGCGAGCGACTGCTCAGCGACGTTGCCGACGGGAATCTGCTGGCCCCATATGGTGCAGCACGGCAGCGCCTGGCCGTCCACGCGGAACGTCAGTTGATGCCACGGATGGTGACACCGAAAATCGCGATTGACGATCCGGCTGGCCGGAGTCAGATCGACCTTCATCTCGTCAAACTCGATCAGTTCCTGGACGCACACGTAGTCAGCCAATCCCGTCCATCGGGCCAGAAACCCATCCAACTCGTGCTCGTTTAGACGCGTCTTGACGAAGCTGACCCGCGTGATCGGCAACACCTGCCCGCGCTCAGCCTTGCGCCGGATAAAACGCTCCAGGTTGCCCACCGCCGCCCCAAAGTCGCCGCCGGACCGGATCGCCGCGTACGTCTCAGAGCTGTCCGCGTCCAGCGACACCTTCAGCCGCGTCAATGGCGTATCCAACAGCCGTTCGGTCCATTCCGCATCCAGCAGTTGCGCATTGGTGCTGCACAGAATGTCCAGAATGCCGTGCGACCCCGCGTACTCGATGAACTCGGGAAGGTCGTCTCGCAATAGCGGCTCGTTGTAGTAGCTCAAGTCAATCGCCCGCAGCCCCAGCGGCACACCCTCGTCGATCACCTTGCGAAACAACTCAAACGGAAACCGCCCCGAAACCCGATCGAAACCCGCCGGCCGGGCCTGCCGGGGCATCCCGTGCGGGCACATCGAACATCGCAGATTGCACCCGGTGCTGAACTCGAAATCACAGTGCAGCGGAACCGGCGTCTCCAGCTCAAACCGCCCGGCACAATCCCACTGCCGGCGATACTCTCGAAACGCCTCCCCCTTGACCGCCGCCATGACCTCGTGGAAATCCTGTTTGGCCAGAAGGGAAACGAATTTGTCCCGCTCCGAGTACCTGTACTTATCTTTTATTGTCACCCTTGGAGAATTCCTGCCGTCAACAGTAAAGCAAAACCGCCGTACGTCCGAATAACATGATATGTATACGATCGGCCACTTCAGGATCAAACAAGAGGGAAATCGATGAATCGCAGCAGCGTCGAGGCCCTGCGGAACGAACTGGGCAGGATCATCACCGATATTCGCGAGGCGTGCTCTGGAACCGGTCCGATCGTCATCTACGGCTGCGGCTACGTCGTGCCCAAGCTCATCCGATTCGTCAAGTCCTGCGGCGGCGGCGACCGAATCAAAGCCATCCTCGATGACAGCCCAGCCAAGTGGGACGTCGTCATCGACGGGATCGCCTCCCGTCCGCCCAAGCCCGAGGACCTGACCTCAGCCGAGGCCGTCATCTTCGCGTTCCCGCCCGGCGACGACGTGTTCGCCAAACTCGGAATCGAACGAGACGCCGTGGCCGTCGTCGAAGGCTACATGCTCGACTACGCCCTGGCCGTCTGCGAGCACAAACTGACCCGCGTCAACTGGGTCACCACCAGCGCCTGCAATTCCCGCTGCGTCTTCTGCGCCTACTGGAACTCGGACGTCGTCCACCTCGACGCCGATCTGATCGTCGAGACGGTCAACGCCCTCCCCGAAACCACCCACACCCTCTCCGGCGGCGAGTTCTTCTGCCATCCGCAGTGGCGAAGCATCCTGAGCCGTATCCGCAACAAGGACAACATGCTGCTCTTCACCAACGGCCTGTTGCCCGACCGCGCCTTCCAGGCCTGCGACGAGTACGGAATCACCCGCTTCGCCGCCTCGCTCGACGGAGGTCCGGAAACCTACCGCCGCGTCCGAGGCGTCGACGGCTTCGACAAGGTCATGACGACCCTGCGCGGCCTCAAACAGCGGCCGGGGACGATCGTGAACGTCACCTTCGTCATCACGCCGGACAAGACGGCCCAGGACTTCAAGACCGTCGAACAGATCTGCGGCGAACTGGGCCTCTACTTCGCCGTGGCCCGCTACCACCAGACCGACCCGCGCCTGCCCGAAGCCGCGTGGAACGACGAGGAACTGCATCGCTTCGATGAGTTGATCCGCAACAGCCCCGTCATCTCCGAACTGGACCGGCACGTACATGGAATCTACGCCGACGGATTCCGCCGACGATTGAAGCTCACGTGCACAGCCGGGTTCACCACCCCATACGTCGACCAATACGCGGACCTCTACTGGTGCGGCCAGAAAAAACTCCCGGCCTTCCGGATCGGCAACCTGGCCGACGCACCCATCACCGATCTGGTCCGGTCCGAGCGGTTCTACGAGATTGCCCGCAAGCTCCACCACTGCAACGACTGCTGGTGTGCGACAAACCGTCGCTTTGATCTCTATCTCCACCAGGCGAGGAACCGACAGGACCGCTGTCCAGCGGCGGCAGTTGACTGAGGTACCCTGATATCTCCCGCAGCCTCGCCCCCAGAACCATCGGCAGATCCCACCGCGCCAGGTGTTCCTGCATCTGGGCCAGGATCCTCGCCCGATCCTCGGGATGCTCAAAGAACCAGGCAAGACGTTCGTGAAATTGCTCACGCGTCGTGTAGTAGACCTCGCGTATCGACTCGCCGAGGAACGCGCTAAGCCAATGGCCGGTCTGCGTCAGAATCCCAGCCGCCCGGATGATGTCGTCGTCCACCCGATCGAACGCCCGAAACACGGTCCCGCGAAGGTGGCTCAACGCCAGCCGCTGCACCTCGTCCAACTCGCTCGACGCAAGAACATCGTCAAATCGCCGTCCGCTCTGCCGGCCAAACCACTCCAGCATGTCCCCCATCACAACCGCCGAATCGTCGTTCGGATGCCTCGGAAAAAGGAAAAACCCCCCCGCGGCGACCCCTTCGAAAAGACGCGGGTGGCCGTTGCCGGTGATTACCGCCTGCAACGCAACCGCACTGTTGCGGTAAAGTTCCGCCAGAGGCGGTCCGTTCTCGATCACACCGCACGCGTAACGGCCAAGCGTCGGATGCCGCTCCCATCCCCGGCCGTACAGCTTCAGCGGGTAGCCGCTCTCAGCCGCCCACTCGAGAATCTGATGCCGGTATATCCCGTTCCCGAACTTGGTAAACACAAAGTCGCCGATCGTCGGCCGCAGTTGCGGGACCATGTCCAGGTCGATGCCGCGAGACCGCAGGGCGTCGACCAGCCGCTGTTCCCACTGCAGCTTGATCAAAACAAACTCGCCCTCGGCGAACCGACGTCTCATGTCCTCGACCAGTTCGGCGATCGCGCCGCGGACTACGGGGTGATCCTCTTCTCCCAACGTCTTGCCGAACATCGCGTCGAATTCCGCGAAGAGCTGATCCGTCGTCTGGCTGGCGTGCGAAACGAAAACGATCTGCCGCGCCGGATCGCTGCCCGCCGCGCCCGCAAGCCGACGGCGATTCGCCACCATCGGGAAATAGAACGCCTGCTTCTCGGGATAGTCATAGTTCAACGTCAGGTCGCAGATCGGGCTGATCGTGAAAATCAGGTCCGTCAGGCCGAGCCGCCGACCGGCCCCGTGGCAGTAGAGGTCCGGCATGCGGTCCTGAATCCACGTGATATACGGAAGCGACGCCGGAAAAACCCCCTTGGGCCACTCACGCCGCACGTGGTCGATCTGGAACACCAGGTCCGGCTTGAAGTCCCACACCTTCTCGGCAAGAGTGCTTCCCGTGCTTCGGTCCGTCCGGTCCTCTTCGATGTCGATGAACGTCTCCCATCCCAACTGCTCAAATGCGTCGGCCGCGTCGCGCGTCGAATACTGCAGCACGGTTGAAAAGATCGTGGTAATCAGATACACCCGCGGCCGACGCGGCGGGTGGGCGCCGAAGAGCTGGGCGTACCGTTGCGGCGGAATGCGGCTGTAGTACTGCCCGATCTGCTGCACCAGCTTCTCGTAGCGGTCCTTGCGCTCCTGCCCCAACCCTTCGACTACAGCCGTGACATCCCCCTGTGTCGGCGTCGACGACCGGACCATATGCACCGGAAGGAGTTTGCTCGATCGCTGCCGCAGAAACTCCGCAAACTGGTCCAGGCAGTTGGGCCCCGCGAAGAAGTAAACGTTCTCCGCCTCGATCAGACGCCGCCAGTCGCGAAGGAACAGATTGGCCACCAGCACCTCAAGCCGCTGTTCCAGAACGTACAGCGGATTCAGCATGCCCAGCAGAAGCGCGGGCTGATTCTCAAAGACGATGTCCAGATACAAACCGTTCCCCAGACCATTGAAGAGGATCGCCGATCCCAACCGGAGCGACCCTTCCAGCTCCCTAAGCGTTCGCCGAACCATTTCCTCATACGGTCCGTCGTTCAGGATCATCTCCTCACCGTCAAGCTCCAGCGCCACCACCGGCGGATTGTGGCCGGGGTCCACCCTCATCTTAAACCCGCCGGCGGCATCCGCCACCGCCTTGGCAAGCACCGTCCCGTGCCTCCGCCCCAGAACGGCCAGGTTCTTGCGGAAGTTCGCCTGAAATGACTGCGTCACTTATCGTTCTCCACTCACCGTGATGCCCACGGGTGCCGTCCGCCCGCTGGCCACGTCCTATAACCACCTATCGGCCGACCAGAGGCCACCCGGTGAGAAAAGATCGCCTCGAAGCCTGCCAAAACCTGCGTCGGAACATCAAAAACGCCTTTTTTATCGGGCCTCCACGCCTTGCCCTCAAGTGGCCGTTTCACCCCTGTCGATATCTCGGTTATCATGAACCCACACTCAGACTGCTCCGGTTCCGTACCTTTCGCCGAACTCATCGACCAGACCCGTCAAGCCATGGATCAGGCCCAGTCCATCGTCATCTACGGGGTCGGCAACATCTTTCCCAAGGTCTGGAGCTTTGTCCACGAAACCGGAAACGCCGCAAAGGTCTCAGCCATCCTGGACGATCAGCCGGGCAAGGGCAGAATGACCCGAGGTACGCTGCGGGTCCAGCCGCCGACCCGATCGGTCCTCGAAAACGCCGACATCATCGTCTTCACCTTTCCCACCTACGAAGGCTGCCTCAGACGGCTCGGCCTCGACCCGGGCCGGCCCGGAATCGTGCGGGGAGACCTGCTGGACTATGCCCTGACGCTGAGCCGGCGAGAGTTGAACACCATCTCTTGGATCATCACCTCAGCCTGCAATTCCCGCTGCAATATCTGCGGCTACTGGCGCAGTCCTCAGGTCCACCTCGATATCGATCGGGTCGCCGATACCATCAATGCCTACCCGCGAACCAACCACTACATTGCCGGCGGCGAGACCTACTGCCATCCCCAGTGGCAAACCCTCTTTCAGCGAATCCGCGTCAAGGACGACATTCTCGTCCTGACCAACGGCCTCCTCCCCGAACAGATCTGGAAGTCCTGCGACCAGCACGGGATCGTCAAGTTCAGCGTGTCGCTCGACGGCGGACCGCGCGCCTACCAGCGTATCCGCGGCGTGGACGGCTATGACCGCGTGGTGCGGACGCTTCGCGGACTGGTCAAACGCCCCGGAACCACCGTCATCGTCGCCATCGTAATCGGTCCGTTCACCGAATTGGAGGACTTCGAACACGTCGAGGCGCTCTGCCGCGAGTTGGGCCTCTACCTGGCGCCCATCATCTACCGCGAGTGGCAGCAGTTCGAGGGCCTGCCGACGGCGGAGATCATGCTCAAAAAACTCCCCCAATTCTCCGAATTGCTCCATCGCAGTCCGGTCGTCAGCGATCTCGACCGGCGCTTCTGCGACACCTACGTCACCTGGTACCATGGCCGCCTGCGAGCCCCATGCACCAGCGGCTACACCAAAGTATGCATCAATGAGCGAGGCCAGGTCACCTGGTGCACCGACAAGCTCGACCCGCAACACCACCTGGGAAACCTCTACGAGGCGTCGCTGCCGGACATCATGGCCTCCGAGCGGTTCTACAAGATCGCAGCCGAACTACGCGATTGCAACGACTGCTGGAACCGCAGCTTCCGACGCTTTGACGTGAGCTGTCACTGGGACCGGATCGCCGCCCGCCTTGGCAACGATAACCCTCCGCCCCAAACCGGCCCCGCTAGACCTTCGCCGACGCAGCCGGCGACGGCTTGAGCGTCTCCACCCGGCTCGGAACCTCCGCAACGCACTTCTCGCACAGGAAACCCTCCAGCAGCTCCCGCGCCTGCCAGTCCGCATACTGCTGCGGCGGATGCTTCATCGTGAACGCGCTGATCGCCGTCAGCGGACCGCCGATCCCACGGTCCATCGCCAGCTTGCAGCAGCGGATCGCGTCCACCGCCACACCCGCGCTGTTCGGCGAATCCTCCACGCTCAGCCGCAGCTCCAGGTTGAACGGCACATCCCCGAACTGCCGCCCTTCCATCCGGATGAAGCACACCTTATTGTCGTCCTGCCAGTGAATAAAGTCGCTCGGCCCGATGTGGATGTTCTGCGGGTCCAAGGGCTCGGTAAGCTGCGATTGGACCGCTTCGGTCTTCGAAATCCGCTTGCTCTTGAGCCGGTCGCGATTCAGCATGTTCAAAAAGTCCGTGTTGCCAGCCGTGTTAAGCTGGTACGTCCGCTCCAGCTTCACCCCGCGGTCCTCAAACAGCTTGGGCAGCACCCGATGCGTGATCGTCGCCCCGAACT
>Ga0123333_10001490_pt1 | contig 24706 bp, 16 predicted proteins | sample BioC12SIPDNA_3_FD_89957 | JGI IMG/M metagenome (GOLD analysis project Ga0123333, IMG submission 89957) | Anaerobic biogas reactor microbial communites from Washington, USA - Biogas_R2_B C12 SIP DNA | ecosystem: Engineered > Bioreactor > Anaerobic > Unclassified | place: Washington, USA... | reverse complement strand
CGCCGGCGGCGACCTCCAACCGTTGGGCGTCAGTCGCTACGCGCGCATCTCGGCTGTGGCCGTCAGCGCGACCGTGGCCCATGTCCACGTGTCCGACACCGAGGGCGACGCGACGCTGCGCATCAGCGTCGACGCTGAAGGCCGGTTGGTCGTCGAGCCCTCCGCCTACACCGCGCGGCAGGGATTGGCGGGCGTTCGCTGGAACGTCGCCGGCATCCAGCCGGGGCTCGACCTCGTCGCGCCCTTGTGGCAGGGCTGTCGCATGCCGTTGGAGCACCCGCTGCTCGCTACAGCCGCCGCGTTCGATCAGCCCTTCTCCTGGTCGGCGGCTTACGAATGGCCCTTCATGTGGGAGGCGGCGCTGGCGATCCTCCAGGCTTCGCACGGCGGCTGGAGCGTCTCCGCGCACGACGCGCGTCACGCGCCCAAGCGCCTGAGCGTCGGTCACCCCGACGACCCGCGGACCCTGGGATTCGAGACCCAGGTTCACGGCCCCTTGCACGACAGCACTGCCGCCGGCTCGCTGGCCTGGCTCATCGACACGCACGCCGGCGGCTGGGAGGCCGCGGCAGGCGTCTACCGCGACTGGCTGCGCGATTCTCACGACCACGACCATCTCCTCGCGCTGCGCCCCGACTGGGCCGGGGACATCCGCTTCACGCTGCAGTGGTGTCCCTGCGACGCCCAGATCCTCGACGCTGTGGCGCGGCTGATGGACCCGCGCCACGTCTTGATCCACGTGCCCAACTGGCGCGCGGACCGCTATGACGAGAACTACCCGGAGTACGTGCCGGGCAGCCAAGGGCAGGCCTTCATCGCCTACGCCGTCGAGCGGGGCTTCCGCGTGCTGCCGCACTTCAACTACTTCGCCATCGACCCGAATCACCCGGCCTTTTCGCGCCTGATGCCCTATGTGATGCGTGCGCTGGACACGCAGCGGCTGATGGGCTGGCGATGGGTCGAGGGGGAGTGGGTCGCCTTTCCGCAGGGCCACACGCTTCTCAGGGGCCTGCGCGACGAGAAGACTATGGCCTACATCCACACCGGGGCCAGTGCCTGGCGCCGGCTGCTGGTGGAGCGTATTGCCGCCGCCGCGGCGGACCTCGCCGTGCCGGGTGTCTTCGTTGACCAGACGCTCTGCACCTGGAATCTCGACAACGCCCTGGTCGAGACCCTCTCCAGCGCCGAGGGCATGGTCGCGCTCACGCGCGAGTTGTGCGACCTTGACGGCGTCCCGGCGGTGGGTGGGGAGGGGCTCAACGAGCTCAGCGCGCAGTATCAGACCTTCGCACAGGCGCACCTGTTCAAGAGCCACCACACCAACACCGAACGCTTCGAGGAGTTGAACCCGGTGCCGTTGGGCCGATTCCTCTACGGCGACCTGTGCCGTACGATGGGATATGCCGGGTTGGGGGGCGACACGCCGGAGAGCGCGCTGCGGCTCGAGGTCCACGAAAAGCTGGGTGCGTTGCCTTCGTTGACGATCCGGTCAGCCGGACAACTGGAGCACCCCACGCCCGCCGTCCGTCGCGTCCTCGACCGCGCCACCGAATGAGGATCGGTCCTTGGCAGCGGTCGCGCTGCCCCGCGGTGCGGTAGGGATGCTCCGTCTCGGCACGAGTCCGACCTGAACCGGGGAGGGGACCGCTGGACCGTGCTTCACAGCCAACCCGATGAGGAGAGATGCCGCGGACGTCACGATCTACGCCGGTATCGCCACGACGCGCTCGCGTGTCAGCTCTGCGGCGTAGGCGATGGCTGCCTGTATGTCCGCTTGACTCAATGTGGGATAGCTGTGTAGAATGTCCTCCATAGATAGCCCAGCAGCCAAGTTGTCGAGGATCACCGACACCATGATGCGAGTGCCTTTGATGCAGGCCTTGCCATGGCAGACCGCAGGATCAACGTCGATGTGCTCTTGCCAACTCACGATGCACCTCCCCCGTGCTTGGTTGCCACTATTGTACCGCGTTCACCTTGCAGCGGCGAACCGGTTGCAGAAAGCAGGTAGGCCATGCTCCATCTGAGCAATGACGCGATCCATCTGGTCTGCGACCCCAGCGGCTACGACCTTGCGCTGATCGACCGGCGGCGCGGCACACGCTGGGCGCTCGATGAGCGTACGCTGGTCTACAGCGCCGGCAGCGACCCTGTCGAACGGGCTCCGCTCGTGCCCGTGGGAGCCCTCAAAACGAACAATGACACGCTGACCGTGACCTCTGACGCCGGCGGCGCCGAGGTGCGGATGGTCTACACGCTTCGCGATGACCACGTCGAGGTGGTGCTGCCCGTCCCTGACGCCGCCGCCGTGCGCGCCGTAGCCCTGCCCGGCTCCTTCGCGCCCGTGGGCGAGCGGCTCCGGCTGTTGCTTCCCATCATGCAGGGGATGCTCTGGGACGGGCGCGGCGAGGCGTTCGAGCACGTGCGCGCCGAGGGCTCGCACCTGGGCTTCTCGATGGCCTTTGTGGGCTACCTGGGCGAAACGGGCGGCCTGCTCCTGACCACCGAGACCTCCGACGATCAACGCTGGTGGTTCGGAAAGCGAGCCGACGGGCGCTTCTGGGCCACCGACCTGCAGATCGCCTCGCTGGGCGCGCTGGCCTACTCCCGCAGCGTGCGCCTCTATCCCACCGATGGCGACATCGTCGCCGTGGCCAAGCGCTACCGGCGCCGCGTCCAGGACCGTGGGCGCTTCATCACCTGGGACGAGAAACTGGAGACGCGCCCCGGCCTCGAGCGGCTCTTCGGGGCGCTGATGGCCTTCATCGGCTACTGCCGCGACGACGTCGACTACGTGGCGGGCTGCCGGCGCCTTCAGGCCTATGGCTTCGACCGTGCCCTGATCTACCCTGTCCGCTTTAACGTCTACGACCCCGACATCCGTATGGGCGGTGTGCCGCCGGTCGCGGTCGCGCCCGAGGCTGTCGCAGCCATCAAGGCCCTGGGCTATGACGTGGCGCCGTGGAGCTGGCTCAACGAGGCGCTCGATGACGGCACCGCCGAGACGCGCGCGCTCTTTCGCCGCAACGCCGCAGGCGAGACGATGAAACACTGGGCCATCGACGACCAGCAATGGTATCACGCCTGCTACACCGTCGTCGAGCCCTTTCAGCAGCGGGCGCTTGGCGGCCCCCAGAGCGACATCACCTGGGACCACTACGATGTGCTGGCCTGTGTGCCGCCTATGGAGTGCTACGCCCTCGACCATCCCGGCCACCCCGGCCGCCCACTTGCGCGAGCGGAGGAGCGCGACTGGATCAAGCGTGCCTTTCTCGCCAACCACGCTCGCGGCATGGCCGTGAGCTCCGAAAACTTCAACGACGCATACAGCCTGGAGCAGGATCTGGGCTCGGTGAAGGCCTGGCCCCAGTACGGCCCGTGGCCTTTCTGGCCCGTCCCGCTCACGATGCTCGTCTACCACGACAGCATGATCCACAGTTGGTGGGAGGTGCACAACTACAACAACCCGTGGCACGGGCGTACCCGCGGACCGGCGCAGTTCGAGTATGGCGGGGGCCGGCCGCGCCTCCAGGCTGCGCTCGACGCGCTGATGGGCTGCCCGCCGGACGTCTTCCCCTTCGGCGCGCAGTACGGCTACACGGGCCGCGGCACCGAGACCTTCCTGTACAAGTTCCGCTTCGACGACCCCGAGGTGCAGTTGGCGCTCCGCGAGGCCCTGCCCGTGGCGCAGCTTCATCGCCGCATCGGCAAGCACGAGATGGTCCACTTCCGCATCCTCTCCGCCGACGGCTACGTCCAGGAGTCCGCTTTCGCCGATGGGACGCGCGTCATCGCCAACTTCTCGCGCGACACGCTGGGTGAACTGCCCGACGCAGGCGCGCTGCCGCCCGAGAGCTGGCAGGTGCTCTAGACGGCCCGCGAGCCGCGGGCCGACCGGCCCGGCCTCCTTTACATCCACGCCGCGTTATACTATAATCTAACCTATGCGCTGGGTGGTCACGCCGTATTCCTATATCTATCTGCTGGCCGGCCTCATCACACTGGTTACGGCTGCGATGAACTGGAGCCGCCGCAACGAGCGCGGGATGCGCCCGTTGGCGTGGGTCGTCTTTTGCGTTGCGGTCTGGTGCTTCGCCTGCGCCATCGAGATGGCCGCCGTCGGCCGCGACCACAAGATCTTCTGGGTGACGGTGCAGTACGTCGTCAGTGACCTCATCGCCAACTTCACGCTGTTCTTTGTGCTGGAATACCACGATCGCAAGCACTGGCTGACGCCGTGGCGTCTGGCAGCGCTCTGGCTCGTGCCGGTCCTCAACACACTCCTCCTGCTCACCAACAGTGCCCACCACCTGATATGGACCGGCTTTGTCCCCGGCCCGCCCGGCTCCAACCTGCTCTTCTTCGAGCACGGCCCTCTCTACTATGTGGCGATTGTCTACCAGTCGCTGTTGCTCGTGTCGGCCATTGGCATCCTGGCATACGCCGGCCTGAAGGCCAGCGGGCGGGCACGCCACCGCACCTGCGCGATGGCGGCCAGCCTCTCGGCGCCGGTGTTAACCAGCCTGGCTTACTATCTGCTGCCCGCCCAGCTCGGTAGTTTCGACCTGATGCCTCTGGGCTTCACCACTGCGGCGCTGCTCGTGTCGATGGTCGCGTTCCGCGATATGCAACGACGGGTCGTCGAGCGGACCGCCGAGTTGGAGCGCCTCGTCGGTGCCCTTCGCGAAGAGGTCGCTACGCGGATGCGGCTGGAGGCCGACCTCCGCGAGGCGCAGGACAAGCTTACCGGGCGTCTGGTCGACCAAAATCGCACGCTGATTGGCCTGTACAACCTGATCACGATGGCGAGCCAATCCGAAGACGCACCGCAGCTCCTGCATCACATTGTGGGCCGCATCAGGTCAGTCCTGAGAAGCGATGCTGTCTGCTTCCTGCGTGCGCCGGCAGGTGCGCCGCTACACCTGGAAGCATACGATGGGACATCCGCAGCGGCGAGCATCGCCCTGCAGTCCCTGCCCGGAGGGTGGCTGGATCCGGACAGCGACGTGAGGGTCGACATGCGCATGGCCGGCGCTCCCAGCCTGCCCGAGCCCCTGCGCCGCTCCGGGTTCGGCGCCTGTCTCTTCAAATCCGTGGCGCTTCACGGCGGGACTTCAGGCGTGCTGGGAGCGCTATGGCAGGCGGAGCGCGACTTCTCGGTCGAGGATATCGCCCTGTTCAGCGTCCTTGGCGATGGGCTGGCCGTGATCCTCGAGAACGCGCGCCTGCGTGAGTCACTGGCCGAGGCTGCGATCGCCCAGGAACGGCGGCGCCTCTCGCGCGACCTGCACGATTCGGTGATGCAGCTCCTCTACGGTCAGGCGCTGGCAGCCGAGACCGCGCGTCATTGCGGCACGGGCGACCCAGAGCGCCTGGGAGCCCTGCTGGCCCACATCGACGGCAGCGCCAAGCAAGCGGTCAAGGAGATGCGCCTCGTCGTCTACGAACTGGGGCTGCCCGAGCCGGAGGCCTCCGGTTTCCTGGGCAGCCTGCAGGCACGCCTGCAGGCTGTCGAACAGCGCGCAGGCGTGGCGGTGCGCCTCGACGTTGCCGAGGACGCCGGCTGGCCCCCGGCTTGGGATAGCGACCTCTACCTGATGGTCACCGAGGCGCTGAACAACGCCCTCAAGCACGCCCAGGCAACCGGGCTCTCTGTGAGCCTCTCCGGCGGCGATCACGCCTTGGCGATAGAGATCGCCGACAACGGGTGTGGCTTCGACCCCTCGGAGGCCGCTCAAGTCAGTGGGGGGATGGGTCTGCAGAACATCGCGGCGCGCGCCGCCAGGTTGGGAGGACGTGTCGAGCTCCATTCCGAGATCGGCACAGGAACGCGCATCCGCTTCTTGTGGGACGCGCTACCATAGAGGGTGCTGAGGTGAGCGATGGCGATGATTACAGTATTGCTGGTTGACGATCATCCTATGATGCGCGAGTCGATGCGCATGGCGATTGACGTCGAGCCGGATATGCAGGTGATTGGTGAGGCCGCGAATGGCGTGCAGGCGGTCCAGCGCGCCCTCGAATTGGCCCCCAACTGCACGGTGATGGACCTGTTTCTTCCTCTGAAGGATGGCGTGACCGCCATCGCCGAGATTACCGCGCAGAACCCGCGCGCGCGCATCCTCGCGATGACCAGCGCCGTCGATGATAGCCAGGTGGTCGCCGCGATCCAGGCCGGTGCGCTGGGCTACCTGCTCAAGGCCGCTTCGCGCGATCAGTTTGTGCAAGGGGTGCGCACGGTCGCCCGAGGACGCCGGTTCCTGCCTCCCGACGTCGCCGAGAAGCTGGCCAATGGCCTGCGGCAGGAGCGCATCAGCCAGCTATTCCAGCCACCGGCTCCGCACACCGCCACCGGCGTCGAGGCCCTGACGCCGCGCCAGCAGGAGATCCTGGCGCTGCTCGGTCAAGGCCTCTCCAATCAGGCCATCGCCGAGACGCTGGTGATCAGTGAGTCGACCGTGCGGGTCCATATCCACCACATCCTGGACCGCCTCGACCTCGATGACCGCAACCAGGCCATTATCTATGCGCTAAGCCATCTCCGCGCCTGAGCCTGGTGTGCATGGCGCTGCCTATAACCGTATTTAAACACAGCGTTTACTAGAAGTAAAAATCTCGTCCAGCATTTAAACGCTGCGCCGATGAAGTCTGAGCCGGACTCTGTCATACTGGCGGTATGACATGGTCCGGCTCTTTCATTTCCGTTGTGCTTGCCGCTACTGCCGGCATACTGAGCAGCTCCCTGCGCAGCTATCTGCGTACCATGCCCAACGTCCATATCGTCGCCGAGGTTGGGTGTTCGCAGAACCTGATCGCAACCCTTGAGGCGTATCGCCCCCAGGTGCTGGTGCTCGATGCCGACCTGCCAAGCCTGGATCTGGCCCCGAGCGTGCAGCACGCGCTCCGGGTCTGTGGCGAACTGGGCGTGGTCGTCCTGGCCAACGGCCACGATCAACACGCGGTCGCAATCGGCGCCGGCGCGCACCACGTCCTGCTCAAGGGCTTTCTCGGTCAGCAACTGCGCCAGGCCGTCCTCGCTGGCGCCGCGCCGCACCCTTCATCGAGCGAAGGAGACTGTGCATGAATCGATCGTAATACAGTGAGACACACATATCTCGAGCAGGCGGCGTGGGCACATGGGCGTGCCAGTCACTCACCGGTCCACGGAGACGCTGCCGGCGCATTGGACTGCACTCATTGTCACAGGAGGTCTACATGGAAACTATATCCAAACTCGTACAACGCGGCTTATTTGTCGGTCTCATTCTGGCGGTGGCGGCGATGCTGTCCCTCGCACAGCCTAGCGACATCGTGCGGGCCGGCACCGGCGCGGCACCCAACCCGCTCCCGCGCGACGGCGCCGTACCCCTCACGGGCATCGACGCTGGCGTCGTCGCCTCGGGCCTGCGCGCCCCCACGGGGATGGGCGTCATGGTGGGCGGCTGCGAGTCAGCCTACACCGTCACCAGCGTCGACGACAGCGGGCTCGGCACGCTGCGCAACGGCATCGACGTGCTGTGCGCGGGCGGGACGATCGACTTTGCTCTCAGATACCCCGCGACGATCACGCTCTTGAGCGAGCTCGAAGTTACCACGAGCATGACGATCACAGGCCCCGGCCCCGAAAACCTCGCGTTGAGCGGCAACAACGCCACCCGTCTCTTCACACTCGAGGCGGTGAGCTCGCTTGTCGAGGTGAACATGTCCGGCCTGACCCTTCGCGACGGCTACGTAGATACCGTCGGCGGGGCAATCGACCTTTTCAACAATGCCCTGCTGCGCTTGGAGAACGTGGACGTTGTCTCGAACACGGCAGGTACCTCAGGCGGGGGCATCAGCGTTGAGCGGGCCAGACTGGAGGTGACTGAGTGTCGCTTCGCGGACAACACCGCGTCCGAGGGCGATGGCGGCGCGATCGCGGGCGACGATCGTAGCACGGTGACGGTTGTGGACAGCACGTTCACCGGTAACACCGCGCTTGCCGATGGGATGGACGGCGGCGCGATCTACAATGGCCTCGACCTCAGCAGCGAGAACGTCCTCAACGTCAGCGGGAGCACCTTCACCGATAACCGGGCCTATGAGGGCGGAGCAATCCGCAGCCGGTCGCTGCTCCATCTCAGCAACAGCACCTTCTACCACAACGTCGCCACCGACGGAGACGGCGGCGGCAGCGCGCTGCGCCTGCAGAGCACCGCCTATGTCACGAATACGACGATCTACAGCAACACCACGACAGGTTCCGGCGGGGCCGTCCGCATCACCGATGATGAGGGGAGCTACGTCTTCCACAACACGCTCATCGCGAGTAACGTGGGGAATGACTGCAGCTTGGCCGGGGACGCCGAGATCGGGGGAAGCAATAACCTGGCGAGTGATGACACCTGTCCGGACACACCGTACGAAGCCCCGCCTTTCTACCAGGTGTACCCCGACTTCCTACTTGTCGGGGCCTTGGGGGATTACGGCGGAAAGACGCAGACGGTTCCCCTTCTCCCTGGCAGCATGGGCATCGATTTCGTCGACTCCGAGGCGTGCCCCGCGACCGATCAGCGCGGGATCGCACGCCCTGTCGGCAGTGCATGCGATATCGGCGCCTTCGAGTCGCGCGGCTTCACGATCACGAAGGACGGTGGCGACGGGCAGAGCACACCGTGGCTCAAGGCTTTCACCAACCCTCTGAGCGTGACCGTCAGCAGCGCCTACGGCGAGCCGGTAGACGGCGGAATGGTGGGCTACCTGGCCCCGCGGCCAACCCAGGCCAGCGCCTACCCCGTGCCCAACCAGCCTATGCCGACCCTCAGCGCCGGGAAGGCAGCCCTGTCCTTCGTCGCGAACGAATTCGCGGGCAGTTATGTGATCACCATGAGTACCACGGGCGTCGCTACCCCGGTGGCGTTTAGCCTGACCAATCTGCAGCACGCCACCACCGTGACCGTGGCCATGGAGGATGACAGCTATGCCTATATGGATGTCGTCTACTTCACAGCCACTGTCACCGACACCGATGCCAGCACAATCCCTACGGGTTCGGTCACCTTCACCGTCTACCGGGCCGACGGCACCACGTATGACACGCTTGGACCGTGCGCGCTCCTTACCGATGGCACGGCTGAGAGCGAGTTGTGGCAGCCCCCTGTCGGCGACTACACCATCGTCGCTGCCTACGGCGGCACGGACAAGTACAAGTCCTCGACCTCTGAAGCGACCGGCTTCACCGTCGACCCCATGCCCACGCGGGTTACGTTAAGCAACCCGGTGATGGGCTCGGTCTATGGCACGATCACCACCTTCGTGGCCGAGGTCAAGACGGATCTGCCGGACATGCTGATGCGGATGGATCCCATCGTGCCGACAGGCGTGGTGACCTTCACCAGTGGTTCCGAGGTCCTTGGCACGGCCACCCTTGACACCTATGGCCGCGCGGCCTTCAGCACCAACACGCTGCCCGGCGGCACGCATAGCATCACCGCAGCCTATGGTGGTGACCCGAACTGCCAGTCCAGCACGTCCGGCGCGCTGACCTACCAGGTCTGGAAGAGCGACACCAAGACCAGCCTCTACGGCGCCCCGGCGACGACGACCTATGGTGAGCCCGTCACCCTCATCGCGTCGGTTCGAGGTATCACTACGGTCGGGCCGCTTGCCCTCACGGACATGCCCGCGGTGCCCTCGGGCCAGGTCGTCTTTGCCATCGGCGAGGATGATCTGGGGTCCGCGTCGCTCGACGAGAACGGCGTCGCCAGGCTGGTGGTGTACACGTTGGCCGCCGGATCGCACGAGGTCGTGGCCCGCTTCGAGGGCGATGACAACTACGCCTCCAGCGATTCGCTTGAACACACGCAGTTCGTCGGCCCTACGGCTGCCACGTTCAACATCGAAACCCCGCAGCAGCCCAGCGCCTCCTACGTGGGGGGGAGCGCGACCTTCACCGTAACAATCTCCGGGCCCGAGCTCCCCGCCGCCAGGTTGGCCGGGTTCGCGCCCTCGCTGGCGCCCGCGACGGGCACGGTCAAGCTGTCTGAGGGGGATGAGCTCCTGGGCTCTCTGACGCTGGTTGATGGCAGCGCGGTCTTCGTCATCGACGGCTTCACACGCGGTACGCACACCCTCACCATCGAGTATGAAGGCGACACGAACTACCTGCAGGGGATCTCCGATCCGCTGACCCACATCGTCTTCGAACGCTTCTTCGTCCCGCTTGTGACGCTCAACTGGGGAGCAACAGACTAAGCGCCGGGGGGGCGCTGCCATCGCCAAGGAGGGAGCCCACGGGCTCCCTCCTTCTGTTGCGCTTGCCAGTTTGCCTGCTCCGGTAGTACAATGGAGATGAGGCCCCGCGACATCGTCCATCGCTCTACGCCCGGACCTCTCTGCAACTTTGCAGCTGAGAACCGATGACTGCTAACTGGCATCTGCCCTGAGGCTACCGATGTCACTCGAACCCGGCGACCTCTTGCAGGAGCGGTATCAGGTCCTGTCCACCCTGGGGCAGGGCGGTATGGGTGCCGTCTATCGCTGCCGCGACGCCCGGCTGGACACCGTCGTGGCGGTCAAGGAGATGCTGGTGCAGCCAGGCCTGGATGAGGCCCTTGTCGACGAGCTGCGCGCGCAGTTCCGGGCCGAGGCGCGCATCCTTGCCCGCCTGCGCCACCCCCATCTCGTCCAGGTGAGCGATTTCTTCGCCGAGCGCGGCAACGCCTACCTGGTGATGGACTTTGTCGAAGGCGAGAACCTGGCCGAACGGATCGCGCGCGAGGGTGCCCAACCTGAAGCACGGGTGCTCGAATGGGCCGGGCAACTCCTCGCCGCCCTCGCCTACTGCCACGCCCAGGGCATCATCCACCGCGACGTCAAGCCCCACAACGTGATCCTGCGCGCCGACGGGCAGGCGGTCCTGGTTGACTTCGGCCTGGTCAAGCTCTGGGACCCGCGTGACCCGCGCACCCGGACCGTCGTCCGCGGGATGGGCACCCCCGAGTATGCGCCGCCCGAGCAGTACGGCGTCCGTCCCGGTCATGCCGATGCCCGCAGCGATGTCTACAGCTTGGGCGCCACGCTCTATCACACGCTCACCGGCCAGGCGCCCCCGACGGCGACCGACCGTATGGTCGATCCCACCGCGCTCAGACCCGTCCGCGAGGTCGTCCCCTCGATCTCCGTCGCCACCGCCGGCGCCGTGATGCGTGCGCTCGAACCCCAGCCACCGCTGCGCTTCCAGAGCGCGGCGGAGATGGCGGCGGCGCTCTCTCGCGCGCCGGGCACTCCGGCGGACCAGGTCTCCGCCGGCGAAGCCGGTGGAGAGTCCGACCGTCGCAGCGAGGCTGGTGTGCCGGCAGCGGCATCCCGCGAGCCGGAGCGCCCGCTCGTCCCCGAGGGGCACGTTGGTGGGCCATCGCCCCGCACGCCGCGGGCGGCGGCGCAGATCGACCCGCGCCAGGTAACCGTGGGTGCGCAACGCGAAGGACCGAAGAAGCTGCGCTGGCAGCGAGTCGCCGTCGTGGTCGTGGCTCTGCTCCTGGTGGGTGGCGGCGCCGGGCTCGTCTATCGCTGGATCTCCGACCGGTCGGACCTGGCAGTGTTCCAGGCGCCGCGCGCTACCCCCATCCCAACCCGCCGCCCTGCGCCGACGCATACGCCACGCCCGCCGGACAGGACGGAGGCGGTGGACGAGGCGGCACCGGCGGAGCCCGTTCCGCCGGTCAAGCTGGCGCTGCTTGCTCCGATCGAAGGGGAGCTTGCCTATCTGGGCGATGCCACGAGGCGTGGCGCCGCCCTGGCCGTGGATACGTGGAACGCCCGCGGCGGCGTGCTCGACCGCCCCGTCGAACTGCTCGTGGTCGACAGCCAGTGCAACCCCGACCCCGCGGTCGACGCCTTCAAGCGGGTGGTCGACCGCGAGGGCGTCCGCTTCGCCATTGGCGACGCCTGTTCGAACGCCTCGATCGCGCTCTCAGAGATCGCGATGAGCCGCGGGGTGCTGCTGGTCTCGCCTTCGTCGACCGGCCCCATGGTGACTCAGAATCCTGAAGGCCACGTCAGGGCACTGGTCTTTCGCACCTGTTTTGTCGATCCCTTCCAGGGCTGGGTTGCGGCGCGCTTTGCGCTCGAATGGCTGGGGCTGCGCCGTGCCGCCATGCTCGTGGTGACGGAGGACCCCTATTCCGAGGGCCTTGCCGAGGCCTTCGCCAGCGCCTACCGGGAGCTGGGCGGCGACCTGGTCCTGGTCGAACGATATGGTGCTGAGGCGGGTGTGCCGCCCGACCTGTCGGCGGTGCTGCCCCGCCTGCGCGAGCTCGCGCCCGACCTGATCTACCTTCCCACCTACTACACTATCGTCAACCAGGTTGCAGGCCAGCTTCGCGAGGCTGGTATCGAGGCGCTTCTGCTCGGGGGCGATGGCTGGGACTCGCCAGAGCTGGACCGTCCTCCGGTGGAGGGGGGCTACTTCACCGCTCACTTCTCACCCGCCGACCCCCGTCCCGAGGTGCAGGCGTTCGTGGCGCGCTACGAAGAGGCCTACCGGCGGCCGCCTGATGCGCTGGCAGCGCTTGGCTATGACGCAGCCGACCTGATCCTCGCTGCTATGGAGCGGGCGGGCACGACTGACGATCCCATCGCCGTCGCCCGCGCGCTGGAAAGCGGCGCCTACCTCGCGGTCACCGGCGAGCTGGCCTTCGACCACAACCACAACCCCGTCAAACACGCCGTTGTCTACCGGGTCGAGCGCGACGGTTTCGTCTACGCGGAGACGATCGCGCCCTAGAGTTCCCCGTGGCCCCCGCAAGTTGCCCTCCGCGGGCCGCGCCCGTCTCCGCCCGGGCGCTACGGTCTGCCTCCACGCCCAATGTAGAGGGCGGACAATGGCCCGCCCGAAGCCTGCCTTCGCGGCCTCTCGTTTCTGTGCCCTCCGCGGATCACGCCGGTCTGCGACAGGCCCCCCGCCTTACCGCTCCACGCGCGCTCGCAGCCGGCGTGCCGGATTTCCTACCATCACGCTGTTTGGCGCCACATCCGCGAGCACCACGGCGCCCATCCCGATAAGGCTGCCCTGGCCGATGCGCAGATACTGCCGGATCGTGCAAGCTTGCCCCAGGTAACACCCCGCCTCGACGTGGACGTGACCTGCCAGCGTCGCGCCGCTGCACACCGTGACGTCATCCTCCAGCACGTTGTCGTGGTTGACCACGGCGCCCGCGAGCGCGAAGACCCGCTCGCCCAACACGGCGTTGTGGCCCACGAAGCAGCCGGGATAGATCACGCATCCCGCCCCGATGCGCGCCGATGCCGCCACAAATGCCGTCGGCGCGATGAGCGAAGCCAGCCGCTCGGGCGGTAACGGCGGCGCGCCGCAGCCGTACTCCACCGCGAAGGCCGCGTCTGGATAGGCATCGATCGCCGTGTACGTGTCGAGCACCCGGTGGCCGCTCCCCATCCGCTCTCCCACCAGCCCAACCTCCGTCTCGGGTACCAGAAACCCGAGCAGGCTCCAGCCTCCGGCGCCGGCCCCCGGGGCGCCCGCTGCCCGGATGTCGGCCCCCGGCAGCATCGCGAAATGCGCCATCTCCTGCGCGTGCGGCCCCGCCCCCAGGATGATCAACTGCGGCATCCGATACCTCCTTCACACACTCCACCTCTGCAGACCTTTGGGCTCTCCTGCGCCGTCCGGCACCCTGTCCAGCCACAGAGCCCAAAGGTCTCGCCCACGTGCCACGCTACGCACCTCTGCAGACCTTTGGGCTCTCCGACGCCAGCCGGCACCCTGTCCAGCCGCAGAGCCCAAAGGTCTCAGCCCGCGACTTCGCCGAGCGTCACCAGCGCCACGCTGTTGGCGGGCAGCGCGACCTGGCACGCGAACTCGCGCAACACGACGACGCGTCGCCGCTCGACCGGCTGCAGCGCGAGCGTCTCCGCATCCCAGCGCCGCGCGCCGTCGATGCGGGCCACCGTGAGCAGCCGCGGGCCGGGCGCCAGCCCCTCGAAGCGCAGCGTTGCCACCTGGTTTGCCTGTGTATCCAGGCTGTGGTTGACCGCGAGCACCGCCACCGCCCCCGCGCTAGTGCCCGCCAGCACACGCACATCGCGGTGATCCGACCGCGCCGCGACCTGCGTCTCGCCAAGCTGCGCCAGCATCTGGAAGACGAAATACTGCGAGCGCACCTCGCCGCCCACGCCGAACAGGCCAAAGCGATGTGGCACCTCGTTCCAGTGGCGGACCATGTTGGCGACGCCCCCTCGGGTGAAGAAGGGCGCGAAGTCCTCCGGATCGCACACCTGATCCCACAGGTGGTAGTAGAAGGAAGCGTCCAGCCCGGCGCTGCGCATCTCAAGGATCGCCGCGGCGACCGATGCCGCCCGTCGCGGGTCGAACGCCCCGTCCTCCACGCTGACCGGCGGGAAGTCACAGCTCCACTCGGTCACCATCAGCTCGGGCGCCAGCCCTGCCTCCTGCGCCAGCAGTCGCGCGATGCGTACGAGGTACCCGTGGCGTCCCGGGTCGCTGTGGTAGAGATGCCACGAGAGGAAATCGAGCGGTGTGCCGGTCCGCGCGCAGTGCTTGAGCAGGCCCGGCAGCGGCTCACGGTGCATCTCCGCCATCGCCGGACCGCCCACCTTCGCCTGCGGGAACGCCTCCAGTACCGCGCGCGCGGTCATCTCGTAGTAAGCGGCATAGTCCGCCGGGTCAAGGATGCGGTAGGGCGATCCGCCGCCCTCGCCCAGATCCGGCTCATTCCCGATCTCCCAATGCGTCACGATAGGCCGCTCGACCGAGTAACGGTGCACGAGCGCCCGCACGACCGCCTGCCACTCGCCCACGTCGGTCGGGCGCCACACGGCGTGGTCGATCGCAGGGTAGAGGGGTGGGGGCTTGATCGTGATCGCCGCGATCACGTTCGCCCCGGTGCGCGCCAGCGCATCCATGTACGGGTCGAGCCGCGACCAGTCGAACCGGTCGTGGTCGGGGTAGACGCGGAAGAACTCCTGGATGAAGATGCGGATCAGCCGTGGGCGGAGCGCTGCCGTCCCCTGCACGACCCGTTCGGGCAGCGGCAGGGGGTTGATCCCCCCGTGCCCCACCGAATGCCGCCACAGCGCCAGCGGCCCCAGCTCAGACTGCGTTTCGATCGTGATCCCGACCATCGCCCCTCCTGTGGCGGGCGCCGGGTCGCACTTCCTCCCCGGCGCCCATCCAACTAGCTCTATGGTGTCACGGATCTAGCTTCAGCCGCCTCTCGAGAAAGCACCCAAGCCGAGAATCGACCTGCCCTCGGCCCTAGCGCACCTGCTCCACCGCCCAATCCAACGCCGCCTGCAGCATCGCCTGGGGCGGCGTGGCGATCAGCCCCTCCTCGACCAGCAGCTCCGCCGTCCGCTGCGCTGCATCGATGTCGGCCTCGGCCTGGGCATAGGCCTCCTCACGTGTCAGCGTCACTCGCGCCAGCCCCTCCGCGACCGCCTGCATGGCCACGTCGGCGGCAACGGTGGGGAAGACGGCGCGCTCGTCCATCCGCGCGATGATGTTCTCGGAGTCGATGCCCCGCGCCTCGGCGAAGCTCGCCAACGACTGCGCTGCCGCGATCGTCATCCCGTCGGAGATCGCCCGCGCGCGCACCAGCAGCGCGCCCTTGAGGATGCCGGGGAAGCCGACCGAGTTGTTTACCTGATTGGGGAAGTCGCCGCGGCCCGTGGCAACGATCGTGGCCCCGGCCTCTTTCGCCTCGTAGGGGTATATCTCGGGCACGGGGTTGGCGCACGCGAAGACGATCGACTTCGACGCCATCCGGCCGACCGATGCCGGCTTCACGACGCCCGGCCCCGGGCGCGACGCGGCGATGAGCACGTCGGCCCCGGTCATGGCCGTGTCGAAGTCGTTGATACGGTCCGGGTTGGTCTGCTGGCACAGCTCCCACTTGCGGTAGAATCGCGGGTCGGTCTCGATGTCAACGCGGCCCTTGTGCAGTCCGCCGCGCGAGTCGAAGACCACCATCCGCGCCGGATCGCCGCCCGCCGCAAGGATGATGCGTGCAATGGTCGTGTTCGACGCGCCCGCGCCCAGCAGCACCATCCGTGCTTCTTCCAGCGGCTTGCCCACCAGCTTGAGCGCGTTGACCAGCCCGGCGAGCGTCACGCATGCCGTGCCCTGCGCGTCGTCGTGCCACACTGGGATGTCGCACGTCTCGCGCAGTGTGTCGAGCACCTTGAAGCAGTTGGGCTGCGAGATGTCCTCCAGGTTCACCGCGCCGAAGCTGGGCTGTACCATCCGCACGAAGTCGATGATCTTGTCGGCCGAGTGCTCGCCGTTCGCATCGCGACTGTCGATACACAGTGGCGTCGCGTCGATCCCCCCGAGGATCTTCATCAGGAAGGCCTTGCCTTCCATCACCCCCAGTCCGCCGGACGGGGTGACGTTGCCGTCGCCCAGCACACGTGTCGAATCGCTCACCACTGCGACGAAGTTGCCGCGGTTTGAGAGCTCGTACGACGCGTCGATGTCGTCGCGGATGCCGGTCGAGATCGCAGACACGCCCGGCGTATACCACACATTGAACCAGTTGAAGCCGAACAGCCCCGCCTTGGGGACCGTCTGCAGCTTCCCGCGGTAGAAGCGATGCGCCTCAAGGGCGAGGCGTTTCAGAAAGAGCGTCTTGGCCCGCGCGGCCTGCTCCTCCGTCAAGTCGTGCGGGAGGGCTTCGTCCAGGTTTTCCAGCGTCAAGTCCAGGGTCTCTGCCATAGGTACCTCCTCATCGTGTGGGGCTGAGCGCGACCGCGCCCCGCCGGAATGATTGGCTGAATGACGTGCCGCCACGGCTTCCGCGCCGCCGTGGCTTCCGCGTCGCTACGGCTTCCGAGCCGCCACGGCTTCCGCGCCGCCACGGCTTCCGCGCCGCCACGGCTTCCGCGCCGCCACGGCTTCTGAGCCGCCACGGCTTCTGAGCCGCCACGGCTTCTGAGCCGCATCATATCATAGTGCCCCGGCGCTGCAAAGGCGTCGTGTGCCCCGAATCGCTGATTCCTCTGACATGAATGATCACGCAGCCCTCTGCGCGGCTGAAGCAGGAACCCGCCCCGCCCCAACCGGCGCCGACCATACGCCGCGTCCTGCACAATAGTTTGTAGGGGCAACCCATTCCTGCGGTCCTGCTGTACACCCAACCCCGCCTGGACGCAGACAGGCCTCCTCCACACTGGTCGCACGCCGGAATGGGTCGCCCTCTGCGCTCACTCTTGCCCCAGGGGGCTTGTATTTACTAGAAATCTATGCTATTAATAGATCGTATGAGTCTGAGGCCCCCCAGAAGACCCTACATCAATCCGTTGGGTCGGGGTATGGCACCAGGCCGAAGGGAGTGTGACGATGGACATGCTACTGTGTGCGCGCGAGGCCGAGGAACGCTGGCAGCGCCAATTCGCCGGGAAACGGGAACCGGTGATGCTCAGTCCGGGGCGCGGAGGAGCACGGGCGAGCTTCCTGAGTGGGCTGGTCTGCACGCTACGCGCCCTCTTCGCGGGGCCCTCGATAGCGATCCGCGAGTGCGCCTATCAGGTGTAGGCCGGGAAACCGTTGTGGAACAGCTTGGACCCATGTCAGGAGCCGGGCCTGCCGCGCGAGGGGCGGGCCCGGCTTGACATGCGGCCCAATTATGTTATCTTAACGCGCAGAAAGAAGTGGAGGTGCAAACTTGGGTAAGTCACATCGCGGTAAGGGTATCATCAGGCTGCCTCATCGGGGTCGCGGGACCTGCCCCAATTGCCAACGGACCGGGGTCAAGCTGTTGTACGACCGCACCGCAAAAGACGGCACAAAGGTGAAGGTCTGCAAACAGTGCCGCAATAAGGCACTCTAAGAGGTTACGCCAGAGACGCCCGCAAGGGCGTCTCTGCTTTTGCGTCTCAGCCGCTGACTCGACCAGATCTCACGCCGCCAGGCGTGTCTCCCTACCACGTAAGGTTCGCGTTCGCAGGAGGTTGGTATGCAGGTGCCCCTGACCCCGCTCGCGTTGCTCCCTTTGCTGCAAGCGACCGTTGATTCTCTGATTGCCGCCCAACTCACATCAGCCGACCATCCGGCGTACGGAGCCGTCGTCAACTCCGACGACGGTCGCCCGGCGCCCTGGGCCACCTCGGGCTTGATCACGGCCGGCGCCTATCTCTGTCTGGTACGTGGCGCGGAGGACCCGGCCCTGCTCACCCGGCTGATCGCCGCCGCGGACGCGCTCCTGGCGCTCCAGCGCCCCGGCGGCCTGGTCGACCTGCCCACGGTCAATATCGATTCCAGCCCCGACACGGGCTTCATGGTCCAGCAGCTCTGCACGGTGTTGTCGCTCGGGAAGGACGCTGCCTGGGGCGGCCCGCGCTGGGAGGCGCTGCTCGACCGGGTGGCAGCCTTCGTGCGCCGCGCCGTGCCCGGGATGGCTGCAGGTGGCTTCCACACGCCCAACCACCGCTGGGTCATCGCCGCAGCCCTCACCCAGGCCCACGCGCTCTTTCCCGATCTCGATGTCGCTCCTGCCATCGACGCCTACCTCGCTGAAGGCATCGACGTCGACGCCGAAGGATTCTACATCGAACGCAGCATTGGCACCTACGACGCCGTCAACGACCGCTCCTGGCTCCTGATCGCCGAGCACCGCCCGGTCCGGGACGAATTGGACGGTGTCGACCGCAACCTGACGCTCGACCTGCACCTGCTTCACGCCGACGGCACGGCCGAGACGGGCCTCTCGCACCGCCAAGACTACGGCCAACGCGCCGTGCCCACCGGCCTGATCCCTTCCCTCCTGCTGTACGACCGCCTGCGCCCGACGCCGCGCTTTGTCGCCGCCGCGAACGCGCTCTGGCGGCTCGCCCCGGCCCCCGGTGACCTGCTCTGGACGCTCTACGCGCTGCTGCGGTGTGGCAGCTCGGTCAGGCCAGGTGCTGTCGAGGGTGTCTCGCGAGCGGCGGCGCCCGCGCCGGCACCCGGCGCGCCCGCTGCCGCCTCGCACGAGGCAAAGGATCCTCTGGCAGGCGCCCCGGCGGAGTCCCTGCCCGCCGACTTCGCCCTGCACCTGCCGCTCAACGGCATCTGGCGTCTGCGCCGTGGCCCGCTGAGCGTCTCGGTCTTCCGCGACACGCCGCGCCTGCTCAGCTTCGGCTTCGGGCGCGCGATGATCAGCGCCGTGCGCATCGACCAGACCTATTTCGGGGGCGACTGTGGTCGCTTCATCGGCAACGCGCTGACGGTGGACGCGGGCGAGGTCGTGCTGCGGTCCGAAGGCCTCGGCCGCCCGCGGCGCCCGGGCTACGAGCTGCCGTTGGGGCGCCCAGTGCCACCGGAGCGCTGGGCCGAGACGGTCGCCGAGCGCGGGTTGCGGACCCTGCCGCCCGCCCTGAGCACGCTCACGCTCCGCGAGATCGACGGCGGGCTGGCGCTCCACTACCACACGCTGGACGGCATGCCGGGAGTCGCGGCGCAGGTGGCGCTGGACTTTGAACCGGGCGGCATCTGGGAGACCGCCGACACGCGTATGATGCCACAGCCGGGGCAGGTCCTCTTCCTCAAGCAGGGGTGGGGCGAGATGCGCTACGGCACCGATGTCATCCGGATCGAGGGCGGTGCCTACGCCCACAGCATGTGGGCGATGCGCGAGACGGTCCCGCCGGGCGAGAGCGTGCGCGTCCTGCTCACCTTCGATACGCCCATCGACCACGTGATCCGCCTCCGCGGCAGCTGCGGCCCCGACGCCGTCGTCCGTGGCTAAGGGCCTGCCAGCGACGTAGGGCGAAGTTCCACTTCGCCCATCCGCAGGCGAACTACAAGTTCGCCCTACGTAGGCGCAGCGGCAGCTCGGCGCGTGCGGCCACCAACCCCAACGGCCGCGTAGGGCGAAGTTCCACTTTGCCCATCCGGAGGCGAACTACAAGTTCGTCTACGTACCGATTGCGCGCCGCGCCGTTTGACGGTAGCATACCTCCGGGGCGCTCACCTACATGCGCCCACGCTCACACCAGGAGGCGGCCGTGTCCAAGTGCAAACTCAAGTTCTCGATGGCGATCAGCCCGGAGGCCGATCCGGAGGCGTTGCAGTTCGCATCGCAGTTGGGGGTCGAGTGCGCCTACACCTGGGTGCGCCCCGAGCAGCGCACTGTGGCGTACCTTACCGAACTCCGCCAGAAGGTCGAGGACGCCGGCCTCACGCTCCATATGACCGGCAGCATGGACGTGGGCAAGTCCGACAAGATCCACCTGGCCCTGCCCGGACGCGACGAGAAGATCGCCGAGTTCCAGGCCTTCGTGCGCGCCCTGGGCGAGGCGGGTATCCCCTATACGACCTTCACGTGGGAGCCCGACCAGGTGTGGAGCTCCGCGCCGTCGACCACGCGGGGTGGGGCGGTCGCGCGCCACGTGGATCTGGCCGAAATGCGGCAGCGGCCCTTCACCCACGGCAGAGCCTATACGTCCGGCGAGATTTGGGACAACTTCAGCTACTTCATCGAGCGCATGCTCCCCGTGTGCGAGGAGGCCAATGTCCGCCTGGCCCTGCATCCCAACGACCCGCCCGTCGACGAGCTGGGCGGCATCCCCTGTCTGATCCACGACTGGGCGTCGTACGATCGCGCCTTTGCCATCGCCGGCAGCCCCTACCTGGGGATGGAGTTCTGCGTTGGGTGCTGGCTGGAGGGGGGGCCGCGCTTCGGCAACGTGCTCGACGGTATCCGCCACTTCCACGCTGCGGGCAAGATCTTCATCGTGCACTTCCGCAACATCAAGGCCCCGCTGCCCGTCTTCGACGAGGTCTTCCTCGACGATGGGTACATGGACATGTACCAGGTCATGAAGACGCTCTGCGAGGTGGGCTACGCGGGCACGATGACGCTCGATCACACGCCCCGCTTCGTCGGTGACTACGCCAAAGGGGGCGGCACCGCCTACGCCATCGGCTATATGCGCGCGCTCAAGGAGCGCGCCGAAGCCGAACTCGCCTGCTGCTGACAACGCGCGCCGCGCCCACGGATAGGCGCGCAGCCGGCGCGTCGCGCAGTCTCCAGGGACAGTGCAGAGCGATGGTCCACGGGGACCATGGAAAAGCCAACGGGACGCTGATGGCACCCGCCGTCAGCGTCCCGTCGCGATCCAGCAGTTATTCGATTCCGAAAACAGCGGCTAGCGACCCCTGAACGGGTTGAGCGCCCGCAGCCATTGCTCGAGCCACGCAGCCCGGTTACCCCGCGCCGTGAACGAGACGAGTGTGACCGACGTCGGCGAGCAGGTGGCAGAGGCCTGGTTGTTGGTCAGAACCTCATCTACAGATGTGGTTGTGAGCGCCACCGTGTTCACATAGTCGCCGCCCACGTCCTCGACCGTGATATCGACGACCCAGCTGGCGGTCGGATCCTGCTCCAGTTCCGGCAAGGAAGCATTGAGATCGCAGGTGACGGCTTGTCCCACTGCGGTGCAGGTGCCCATGGGCGTTGCGACGCCGCCAACCGTCCGCGTCGAGACGAAGCTATCGTACGTGACGCCGCTCGGCAAGGTGTCCATGATACGTGCGTTCAGTGCTGTGCCGGGCCCGTTGTTGACGACCGTGATCCTGTAGGAAAGGTCCCCGCCGGTGCCCTGGATGCACTCCTTGGACACCTCGGCATCGGCGATCGGTGTGTCGATCTCGGCCCACAAACATGCCGTGTTGTCTGAAGACTCCTGCGTGATAAATTCCGGGTTGACCGCGCCTGGGTCGAACACGTTCTGGCAGTTGTCGTTCTGTGCGAAGCCGTGGATTGTCACCGTGTACTGAACGCCGCCACACGTGAAGAAGGGGTCCTCTGTCTGCGCAATGAACACCCGATCGGGGCACGGGGCATCGTCCGCGTCCCCATAGACGCACGTGCCAGCAGTGTTGCTCGTTTCATCAAGGGAGACTCGCGGGTTGATGGTGAAGGTGGTGTCCGTGTCGCCGTCGTCATCGCAGTCGATGGGCACCGTCAGCGCCAGATCAACCCATTCGAAGGAATTGTTTGAGTAGACGGGATTGTTATAGTGCGTGAAGGTGCCCAGGAAGAAGGGCGTATCAAGGGCTAGATTGACCTTGCTGTTCACGCCGTCGAAGCCAAAACCGCTCTGAAGCTCAAATTCGCCGCTGTTTCCGGGGCAGCGAAACCTCGAACTCAGACCCCCATAGCGGACCTGATTCTCATCAGTAAGGTAACCCCCGGAACTCTGAATGCTGGGGGTTGAGTCGCTCCAGGGGAATGGGGAGCCCGTCATACTCGCCCAGCCGTCGCAAGTGGCGCCATTGGTGTCGATCGTTCCCCATACCCCGTCGACATTGCCCACTCCGAATGCCATCACGACGCCCACAGACAACAACGTCACGGCAACCACACCCGCCAACCACAGAAGACCCTTGCGCACTTTCATAAGTCATTCCCTCCTCTGACTGAGCTCCGGCACGGGACGTCAGTGGTCACACTAACTCCCAGGTCAACCCACCGCCACGCACTCTGCCGACAGGAGGCCCGCCAACACGTCCTCCCTCGACGCAGTGAACTACCCGGTCACGATCCCCTTCGCGTCCCGCGGCGCACAGTCGTGAACATGCCGAGGAACACCAACCTTTTACATACTCACCATATCACAAAACCATGGTTAGTGCAAGCAATTGCTCAAGTACGTTAGTACCATCTTCCTAACCAAGATCGCGCGAGGATAGCACCTAGGCGCGTTGCTCGGCCTTGATCAGCGGGGTAGGGCGGGGGGCGGACCGACACAGAAAGAGGCCCGCGGGACGCGCACAGCGTGCGCTCTGCGCGTCCCGGCGAGCCAGGTCTCTATCCGACGTGCGAAAGCGGGCTTAGTGGCCCCAGAACGACAATAGCGCCCGCAGCCATTGCGGCAGCCTGGGCGCCTGGCTGCTCCGCGCCGTGAACGAGACGAGTGTGACCGACGTCGGCGAGCAGGTGGCAGAGGCCTGGTTGTTGGTCAGGACCTCATCCACGGACGTGGTAGTGAGCGACACCGTGTTCACATAGTCGCCGCCCACGTCCTCGACCATGATATCGACGGCCCACCTCGCGGTCGGGTCGTCCGCCAGCTCTGGCAAGACAGCATTGAGATCGCAGCTGACGGCTTGTCCATCTGCGGTGCAGGTGCCCATGGGCGTTGCGACGCCGCCAACCGTCCGCATCGAGACATAGCTGGCGTATGTGACGCCGTCCGGCAAGGTGTCCTCGAGATGCGCGCCCAGCGCTGTGCCGGGCCCGTTGTTGACGACCACAATCCTGTAGTAAAGGTCCCCGCCGGTGCTCTGGATGCATTCCTTGGACACCGCGGCGTCGGCAGGTGGCAGATCGATCTCGGCCCACAGACAGGCTGGGTTGGGTGATTGCTCCCGAGTCAGGAAGCGTGTGCTTACCTGGTTCTCATCGAACACGGTCTCGCAGTCGGCGTTCTGTAGGAAGCCGTAGACATTGACCGTGTAGTCAACGTTGTCACAGATGAAAGTCGGCATCTCTGGTTGCTCGATGAGCACCTGATCGGCGCACCCGTTCTCGTTGGGGCCTTCGAGATACGGGCACGGATCGGCATTGTTGATCGTTTCCTCCAGGTAGAATCGCGGGTTGATGGTGAAGGTGGTGTCCGTGTCGCCGTCGTCATCGCAGTCGATGGGCACCGTCAGCGCCAGATCGACCCACTCGAGGAGATCGGGCGCCGACTCGAGCGGGTTGTTATAGTGCGTAAAGGTGCCCAGGTAGAAGGGCTCATCGAGGCTCACGCCGACCACGCCGTTCACGCCGTCGAAGCCAAAGCCGCTCTGAGCGAGAAACCCGGTCCTGGTGTCGGGGCACACTGTATAGCCCGAAGGGAACCCATAGCGCACCTGATTCTCGTCAGCGAGGAACCCTCCCGAGCTCTGAATAGAGGGGTCCGTCGTGCTCCAGGGGAACTCCGAGCCCGTCATGCTCGCCCAGCCGTCGCACGAGGCACCGGACCCGTCCTCGATAGCGTCCCACACCCCGTCGACATTGCCCACCCCCAATGCCATCACGACGCCCACAGACAACAACGTCACGGCGACCACGCCCACCAGCCACAGCAGACCCTTGCGCGCTTTCATGAATCACTCCCCTTTCCTGACCGAACGCCGGCATACATCGTCAGTGGTCTAGCCACGCCCTCCGACCAGCAGGGATCCGGTCCGGCGACCAGGCTCCCAGCAAGCGATCATCAATCAGGATGCCGCGGACTACCTGGCCAAAGCCGCCCGTAGGCGCACCGCAGCGGGCAGTCGCAGACGATTCGAGGAACAACAACTATCTCCCCATACAATAGCACAAAAACATGGTCAGCACAAGCGGCCAGTCAAGCGCATTGGTTAAATCTTCCTAACCTGGATCGACGGGGCAAGCTGGTATAGCCCCCTGTCTCGACCACCTTGGCCGTAGGGAATATCGGGCTAGACTATGGGCTTAGCCGATGCGTTGCGGTACATCGGACTGTCGAAATGGCCGAATCGCCGGCCTCGAGGCGGCCACAACCATAACGTGATGGGTGAGGATTGCGCACCATGCCCAAGACGCTTCTCCGCAAGGGCTGGACCTTCGAAGAGTTCTCGGTTGGCGATACCTTCGTCACCGCCGGACGGACCGTCACCGAGGCGGATATCGTCGCGTTCGCGGGCCTCTCGGGCGACTTCACGCAGCTCCACACCAACGTCGAGGCTGCCCGG
>Ga0123333_10001486_pt1 | contig 24728 bp, 17 predicted proteins | sample BioC12SIPDNA_3_FD_89957 | JGI IMG/M metagenome (GOLD analysis project Ga0123333, IMG submission 89957) | Anaerobic biogas reactor microbial communites from Washington, USA - Biogas_R2_B C12 SIP DNA | ecosystem: Engineered > Bioreactor > Anaerobic > Unclassified | place: Washington, USA... | reverse complement strand
TTACCTCCGGCTGGTGTATGAATATGATGATACCGCACGCACAAGGCGGCGGCGGTGATGCGGGACCATGAGGCGATAGGCAGAGTGGTTGCGATGCAAGATGACGCGTGTGCTGACACGGGCGATCGCACTCCCAAAGAGCCGCGGGCTTCAGCCCGCGCGGTGATTGTGCGTAGGCGTCGCCCAACACACGCGGTCAGGTGCTCGCCCCCCACACGCCGCGCGGTGCCGGGACGCCAAGCGACCGCCGATTTCCATCAAGAAACCGCCCCGGCGGAGCATGTGGTGTACGACGCCTACGGGCAGGCGACGCTTTACGCCTGGCCGTCGGCGGACGTGACCGGCGACGGGCAGGTGAACATCTTTGACCTGGTGGCGGTGCGCGGTGCCCTCAACACCATCTCGCCGCTGCACGATGTGAACCTCGACGGTGCGGTGGACATCTTCGACCTGGTGAGCTTGCGCGGCCAGCTCGACACCTCGGCCGTGGCCACCACGACCAGCAACGTGGGCAACCCCTACTACTTCACCGGCCGGCTGACCGACACCCTCCACGCCTCCGACCTCCTGGCCGCCAACGACCCCCACTTCCGCCGCCTCCAGGACAACCGCAACCGAACCTACGACCCCAAACACGGACGCTGGCTGCAGCGCGATCCGTTGGGGGTGCGGCAGGAGACACCACGCGGCGCCGTCACTCCGACCACGCAGTATACGGATGGGATGAGCGTGTATGAGTATGTGCGAAGTCAGGCAGCGAACGCAGTTGATCCGAGTGGTCACAAGTCACTTGTATACTTGGAATGCGTGGGTATCGAGCAAGGCTCCGGATCGAGTGGGCCGTTAGGCAAGATACCCCTTGGTGCGGTCGGCTTCAAGCACTGTTCCGTGGTCACGTGTTGTGAAGAGACAAGACAATGCGTGCGTTTACATACCAGCGGCGATCGCGGCGATGGCATGGCTGAAGCGCATCCAGAGAACATGGAAAGAATTGACTATCCTCCATCGCCAGGCGGCTGGACAAGACACGGTGTACTCTTGCCCAAGGAAGTAGTTCCAAAATCGGGTTCGTGTTGCCAGTTGTTTAGCTGCCTCCGAAACGCTCACAGGAATAGCAAGCCATACAAGTATGATCCGGTCAAAGGCCCTAACTCCAACACGTACGCTCGCTGTCTGCTCGCCCAATGTGGCATCGAGTTCAAAGGCTATTACGAGTGCAGGTATAACAGCCTTCCGGGGCGTCCTCCCGTGGAATGTTATTGGGTGACTAGGCCACGAGGGGCCCAGTGTTGGGGTGCCGCATGCCCGAAGAACCTGTTTCCGCCAACCTCCAAGGGCTTGCCCGTCATGTAGATCAGATTGACCGGAGAGAGAGAGTGTGTGTGTGGAGCGAGGAAGACTATTGTGAAGTGCAGGCCGCTTGTGATTGCATGTGTCCTCCTGGTTCTCGGCGGGTATCTGATGTGGGATTACATGCGCACAGCACAGAGTATCGCATCCCAGAGCCGCGCCTATGTTGGTGAGAAGATCCTTGTCTTGAGCGAGGAGTCGTCTGCCGTTTTTGAGATCGATAGGATCCAAACGGGGCCGTACTACCTGTACTTCTTTCTTCCCGAAAATGATCCCCTTCCGACGTGTGATCTGACGGCTCAAGAGATCCGCTCCCATATCCAAATCCGTATTGAGGAGATGGGTAAGTCTGCGAAAGCGTACAACCTTGAGATGTCCGATTCTACCTGTGGCAACAGTCCGACCCCGACCGGTCGAATGCCCCTCGGTGGTTTCGCGCCCCAGCTGGCGACCACACACCTGACGATCACGTGCACGCTGTTGGATGGACCGAAATGGCCTGACTACGTACGCTTCGCTGTTGGTAATATCCATACAGACAAGGGGGCGTCCGTTCACAAGGCTCTTCATCAGTATTACGCGCTCTCGGAAATTGTGCTTGCGGCGGTGCTGGTCGTGAATCTCCTTGTCGATGGGGTACCTTCAGATCAGGGGGATGAAAGGGGGGGCGGGCAAACGGGATTGCGCCAAGCAACCTGGAAAAGGGGGATGTGAATGAGCTGAGTCACTGAAACCTTTCATTGAGACCCTGTGGACTGAGTCGACCCAGGAGAGCCTCGCCAGCCTGATGTCCGGCTTATGGCTTCGGGAGGATCGCGACATGCGCTGGGCGCATGCACAGTACCTGATCCGGAGGTAGTTACGTGGTGACACGTGTCTTCAATGTGGCTATCAGCTTGCTTGTGTTCGTGTTGGCTTTTCACGTGGTGGCGTCGTTCTCCATACGCCCCAAGACTGAGCAACGCGTGCTGCCCAACACCGTGTTTCTGCAACCGAGGTCCGAAGGCTATCGCATCCAAGTGGCAATTCCACGGGCAGCCGTAGACTCGCCGCCCCAGGCAGTTCCCAAATCAGTCCACATCTGCCTGTTCGACTTGCCACGGCAAGATGCGAATTCGCGAACAGCCAAGATTCACGTGTATCCGCCACGATTGGATTACGAATGGGCGCTGTCCGGTGACTGGGGTTCGCTCGAGGATGCCACGAACCAGCCGGACTTCAATGCCGCGGTGCTCGCGAATTTGATGGCTCAAGGCGGCGTGGATATCACAGAAGAGGTTCGTTGCGAGGTTGAACAGCTTTTTGCGGTAGTGGCTCAGTTGGCGGAGGGACATGGACTGTTTGAGTCGCTCGGGCACGCGCAGGACTTCACTGTCTCCAGGCTGACGAAGACGGCCATGCATCCCAGGTCATATGTGTTCTGGTTGGCTGGCGTGGAAAGCATTCTCGGCTTTGTATGCGTTGCCTGCGGAGTACTGGTCTTGTTCAAGCGGAAGACGAGAAAGGCGTCATAGAGGGGACAAAGGGCCGGGTTCGTTTGTGGTGGGCGACGCATACGCCGGTGGCTGCGGGACAGAAGGGGCAGAGGCACACAGGCACAGAGGCAGAAAGGCAGAAGGGGCAAAGGCAGAAGGCACGAAGCGGCGGGGTGCGCCGGAGGGGGCGACTGCTACACTTCATAGGCTGATGATGGCGGGTGGGGACTGCTACGTGGGATAGCATTGGCCGGTTGGGGCAGACGGACAACGTGCCGGTCACGCTGGCCGCCAAGGGCGGGATAGCACTGGCCGGTTGGGGCAGGCACTTTTGTGCCTTGAAGGCGGTCCCGTGCACCGGCGCTGGTGTGCGTCAAGTGCTTGCGTGCGTCAAGTGATTAAACCGTGGGGAAAGATCTCTCGCCGGCAGGAAAGAGCCAGCCCCCGGACGCTCTGTTGGCTATGGGGTTCCGGCTTTTCCCGGAACCCAGCGATACCCCCAACGGGACTCGAACCCGTGTCTTCAGGATGAGAACCTGATATCCTAGACCACTAGACGATGGGGGCAGTTCAGCACGGACGGCGTATAGGATAGCGGAAACCGGGAGAATGTCAACCCGTTGTAACCCATTGTGGTTCGGCGAGTTGCGGGCGGCAGAGAAAAGGTGTCAGGATGACTTTTTTGGGGGGTGTTTGGCCCGGGCGGCGAGTCGCGCCCCCCGAAAAATCATCCTGACACCATTTTTGCTCGATTCGCGGGGCGGGGCGGGGTATAAAGGCGGTCGCAAGGAGGATGGATGTCGCCGGAGAGACTGCTTGAAGGCCTGACGCAGCCGCAGCGGGAAGCGGTGATGCATCGCGACGGCCCATTGCTCGTCCTGGCTGGGCCGGGCAGCGGCAAGACGCGGGTGATTACGCACCGGGCGGCGTACTTGGCGTGCACGGCGACGGGGCCGGAGCACATTCTGACCATCACCTTCACGAACAAGGCGGCCGGCGAAATGGCCGAGCGGATGGCCGGGCTGGGCCTGGGGCGGGGGGTGACCTGCTGCACGTTCCACGCGTTCTGTGCCCGGTTGCTGCGGATCTACCACGAGCAGGCGGGGCTGGGGGCGAACTTCTCGATCTACGACGACGGCGACCAGGTGGGGGCGATGCGGGAGGCGCTGGCCCGGCTGGACTTGTCGTCGGAGAACTTCACGCCGGGTGCGGTACTGGGCGCGATCAGTCGGGCGAAGAATGAGATGTGCACGCCGGCCGAGTTCCGCGCCCAGCGCCAAGGCTGGCAGGATCGCAAGATCGCGGACATCTTCGACACCTACCAGAAGGTCCTGACCGAGCAGAACGCGGTCGATTTCGACGATCTGCTGGTCAAGGCGGCGATGCTGTTGGGCGAGCACCCGGAGTTGCGTGAGCGGCTGGAAGATCGGTATCGCTATGTGCTGGTGGACGAGTACCAGGACACGAACCGGGCGCAGTATTTGATCGCCCGCGGGTTGTGCCTGGAGCGGGGCAATCTATGTGTGACCGGCGACCCGGACCAGTCGATTTATGCCTGGCGGGGTGCGGACATTGGCAACATCCTGGCGTTCGAGGAGGATTTCCCGGCGGCGCGGGTGGTGCGGCTGGAGGAGAACTACCGATCGACTCCGCAGATTCTGGGGGCGGCCGGTGCCTTGATCACCCACAATCGTCGCCGCAAGGTCAAGGCGTTGTTGACGACGAAGGGGGACGGCCGGGCGGTGTGGGTGGTGGAATGCGAGGACGAGAGGGCGGAGGCCGCGTATATCGCGAGCCAGATCGTTCAGCACGCAGAGCAGGGCGGCAGTTACCGCGACGTGGCGGTCTTCTACCGGGTGAACGCGTTGACGCGGAGCCTGGAGGGCGCGTTGCTCGATGCCCGGGTGCCGTACCAGATCGCCCGCGGGGTGGCATTCTACCAGCGTAAGGAAATCAAGGACGTGCTGGCGTACCTGCGGCTGGCGGCCAACCCGCAGGATCTGGCGGCATTCAAGCGGATCATCAACGTACCCGCGCGAGGGCTGGGCAAGGTGACGGTCGAGCGGGTGCTGGCTCGGGTGTATGAGACGGGTCGGCCGGTGCTGCAGGTCCTGGCTGATCCCGACAGCATCCCCGGAACCAAGAAGGCTGGGGCGGCGTTACGTTCGTTTGCCGGGCTGATGTGCGGCATTCGACGGGCGGCGGAGGGGCCGAGCGTCAAGGATGCGGTGGAGTATGTCACTCGTCACAGCGGATTGATTGCGACATGGGACGGGGATTCAGGCAACGACGCGTTGGAGAACGTCAACGAGTTGATCAACGCGGCAGCGGAGTACGATCGGCAGCACGTCGAGGGCGGCTCGGTGACCGGCTGGCTGGAGCAGGTCAGCCTGGTCAGCGATGTGGACGCGATCGAGGAAGGTGCGGGGGCGGTGACGTTGATGACGTTGCACGCGGCCAAGGGGTTGGAGTTCGACGTGGTTTATGTCGCGGGCGTCGAGCACGGTTTGCTGCCGCATGAGCGAGGGAACAAGGAGTTGGCGGACGTCGAGGAGGAGCGGCGGCTGCTATTCGTGGGGATGACTCGTGCCCGGCGGGAGTTGACGCTGAGTTGTGCGCGGTGGCGTGCGGTGAAGGGGCGGTTCGAGCGGCGGACGACGTCGTTGTTCTTGACGGAGCTGCCGCGCGAAGGCGTCGAGCGGACGACGTTGAGCGCGGAAGGTACGGGGGCGGATGGGGGGCCGCGCGAGGTGGTCATGCCGCCCGAGGCGGTGGAGTACGCGTCGTGGCGTAAGGGGCAACTGGTGCGGCACGCGGAGTACGGTTTGGGCCGGGTGCAGTGGATCCAGCCGCGGACGGGCGGGCTGTACGCGGGTGTGACCTTTAGCGACTGCGGCCAGAAGACGCTGGCTCTCAAGCATGCGCCGCTGGAGCTGGTGGATACGGACGAGTTGGATTGAGCTGGTTGTATCGCAGTGTGTGGCGGCTCTGATGGGATGGCAGCCCGCCATGGACACTCTAAAGGAATCAGGATGAACACGAGACAACTGTGGGAACGTTACCAGCGGTATCTGTGTTCGGTGCCGGGCATCGAGTTGGCGCTGGACGTGAGCCGCATGGCGTTCGATGAGGCTTTCTTGAATCGCATGGCGCCGGCGATGGCGGCGGCGTATGCGGCGATGGAGGCCCTGGAGCAGGGGGCGATCGCGAATCCAGACGAGCAACGGATGGTGGGGCACTATTGGCTGCGGGCTCCGCGGCTGGCCCCGTCGGCGGAGATCCGGACTGAGATCGAGCAGACTGTTGCCCGGATCAAGGCTTTCGCGGCGGATGTTCATTCCGGCCGGGTCAAGCCACCCAAGGCTCAGCGGTTCACGCAGGTTCTGGTGATCGGGATCGGGGGCTCGGCTTTGGGGCCGATGTTCGTCAGTGACGCGTTGGCCGAGCCGGGCCGCGATCGCATGGCGGTGCAGGTGCTGGACAACACGGACCCCGACGGCTTGGCGAGGACTTTGGCCATGTTGGCCGACCGTTGGGCCGAGACGCTCTGCGTGGTCATCAGCAAAAGCGGGGGGACGCCCGAGACACGCAACGGGATGTTGTACACCGTGGCGGCGTTTCGGCGGGCGGGGCTCGATCCCGCCCGGCAAATGGTGGCGATCACGGGTGCGGGATCGAAGCTGGACCGGCAGGCGCAGGCGGAGGGCTGGCTGGCGCGGTTTCCGATGTGGGACTGGGTCGGCGGGCGGACCAGCGAGACGAGCGCGGTGGGCTTGCTGCCGGCGGCTCTGCAGGGCTTGGACATTGATGAGCTGCTGGTGGGGGCCGCGGCATGCGACGAGGCGACGCGCTGTCGGGACACCATGCGGAATCCTGCGGCATTGATGGCCCTGATGTGGTATCATGCCACCGAGGGCCGGGGCGCGAAAGACATGGTGGTTCTGCCGTACAAGGACCGGCTGCTGCTGTTCAGCCGGTACTTGCAGCAACTGGTGATGGAGTCGCTGGGCAAGCGGCTCAACCTGCTGGGCGAGCGGGTCGACCAGGGGCTGACGGTGTACGGCAACAAGGGCTCGACGGACCAGCACGCGTATGTGCAGCAGTTGCGCGACGGCGTGGACAACTTCTTCGTGACGTTCATCCGGGTGCTGGAGTCCGGGGGCGAGCGTGTCGAGGTTGAGCCGGGCATCACCGCAGGCGATTACCTGCACGGTTTTTTGCTTGGCACGCGCGAGGCCCTGTTCGCCAACGACCGGCAGTCGATGGCCCTCACGGTGCGGCGAGTGGATGCGCGGACCATCGGCGTGCTGATCGCGTTGTTCGAGCGGGCGGTTGGGTTGTATGCGTCGTTGATCGGCATCAACGCGTACCACCAGCCGGGCGTGGAGGCGGGCAAGAAGGCGGCCGCGGCGGTGCTGGACTTGCAGACGCGGATTGCCGGTGCATTGAGTGCGGATCCGCACAGTGCAGAGCAGGTGGCCGAGGCGATCGGTTCGCCCGACGCGGCGGAGACGGTATACGCTTTGCTCGAGCACATGACGGCCAATGGACGGGCGCGGCAGGTTTCCGGGACAGACCCCGCATCCGCGACGTTCGTCGCGGCCGGCTGAGGGCAAGAAGATAGTGGAACCACTGATCCGGCTTCGCCTTGCTACGCCGAGACAAGTGAACACGGATGAACACCGATGAGAGAAAACGCCGAAGCAAAGCTCCGTGCGGTCGGATGCTTTGCGGTTCGGGCGTACCTCGACGCCCGCGGGGCACAAGGACCAATGGCGAAGCACCAATGACCAATCAAATCCGAATGACGAATGACAAACGTCCCCAAACCGCAGCCGGAGTTCTGGTTTCGGACTTGGTCGTTGATTGGTCATTGGGCCTTGGATATTCGACATTCTGCCCCGGGAGTGACTCATGCGACACGCGGTGATTATGGCGGGCGGATCTGGCACGCGGCTGTGGCCTTTAAGCCGCGAGGTCAAGCCCAAGCAACTGCTCCACATCTTCGAGGGCCGGTCGTTGCTGCGGCAGGCATACGAGCGGCTGCGGGGGCTATTGCCGCCGGAGCAGATTTATGTCGTCACCGCGGGCGATTACATGCCCGCCATGCGCGCCGAGCTGCCGGAGCTGCCGGCGGAGAACTTCCTGGCTGAGCCCTGCCCGCGGGATACCGCCAACGCGGTCGGGTTGGCAGCGCACCTGCTGGCTGCCCGCGACCCCGAGGGCACCATGGGCGTCTTCACCGCAGACCACATCATCAAACCGATGGAGGTATTCTGCCGCACGTTGGAGAAAGGCTTTGACGCGGCCGAGCGCTTCGCCGACGCGTTGGTGACCTTCGGGATTACGCCGCGCTCACCGCACACCGGGTACGGCTACATCTACCGCGGGGCCCGGCTCAGGGAAGGGATCTACGAGATCCAGCAGTTCGTCGAGAAGCCCGATCCCCCGACTGCGGAGCAGTATTTCGCCAGCAGCGAGTACTACTGGAACAGCGGCATGTTCGCCTGGCGCATCCCGACGATCATCGGGCAGATCGCCAAGCACCAGCCGAGGATTCACGCGGGCCTGCGTGAGGTGGCCGCCCATTTGCCCGACGCAGACGCCGCGGACGCGGTCCGCGCGCGGTTTGCCGAGTTGCCCCGAATCTCGATCGACTTCGCGGTGATGGAGCGTGCGGATCGGGTCATCGCTGTTGAGATGCCCTGCGATTGGCTCGATGTCGGATCTTGGACCGCTCTGGGTGAGGTCTTCACCCCGGACGCGGCCGGCAACGTAGTCGCCGCTCCGAACGTCGTCGCGCTCAACGCGGCCCGCAATATCCTGGTCAGCGAGTCGGACCACCTCGTGGCCGCCGTCGGCGTCGAAGGGCTGATCGTCGTGCACGCCGACGACGTGACCCTGGTTTGCCGTAAGGAAGACGCCCAGCACATCAAGGATCTGGTCCAGAAAGTCCGCACCCTGCACGAGGACCGGTACACCTAGAGAGCAAGATACTGTGGGGAGCTTTGCGCGTGCCGACCGATTCGTGTCCATCAGGATCAGGAAGCGATACGCCGCAGGTCATCATCCTGGCGGGCCCCAACGGTGCGGGCAAGTCGACCGCGGCCCCCGGACTGCTCAAGGGTCTTCTGGACCTTGACGACTTCGTCAACGCGGACGTGATCGCGCAGGGACTATCGGGCTTTGCTCCAGAGGCAGTTGCCCTGGAGGCGGGCGAAGTGATGCTCCGGCGGATCCACCGACTCGCCGACCAGCGAGGGAGTTTCGCCTTCGAGACGACGTGAGCCAGCCGCTCGTATGCGGTCTGGCTTCGGGAACTGGCTGGCTTGGGTTATCACATTCATCTGAGCTTTCTTTGGCTTTCGAGTCCCGAGCCAGCGTTCAGGCGGGTTGCGCAGCGGGTACGACTCGGGGGACACTCGGTGCCCGAAGCAACAATACGGCGGCGCTACCGGGTGGGGCTACGCAATTTCTTCGGTCTCTACCAGCCGCTGGCCACGACTTGGCGGGTCTGTGATAATCCTGAGACCGCCCCTGCCAGGTTGGTGGCCGCCGGCCAAGGTGGCAAGGATATCCAGGTCGTCGATCGGTTGAGCTGGGATTTGATCCGGGAGGCTGGGCGATGAGCAGAAAGACACGCGAGGAGGTAGAGAGAATCCTCCTTGAAGGTACGCTCATGGACGAGGCCATCGCCCAGGCGACTCGCGAAGCGATCCGACAGCACATCCGCGCGGGCAATCCGATCGCGGCCGACGTGGACGGCAAAGTGTGCTGGCTGGCCCCCTCGGAAGTTCAGCTCGACGGGGATGATGGAAAACGCCCTTGATTTCCCGTTGAAGCATCGCCCGGCTTGGGTTCGTTGCTTGCCGCTGGGTCAGTTGGGTCGGACGCTGTTCACGTCCCGGATGAAGTCCTTGCAGGCCTGTTCGATGCACTTGTCCCATTCGGAGGGGAAGCGCTCGATGTAGCGCATTTCGTCGAAGGCGTAGAGGATACTGCGGGACGCGGAGATCAGGGCACCGGTGCCGTCGGACTTGAAGCAGGGGGCGATGTCGGCGGCCGTTCCGCCCTGAGCGCCGAAGCCGGGGACGAGCAGAATGGCGTTGGGCAACATGCCGCGGAGTCGTACTGTCTGGTCTGCGTCGGTCGGGGCGACGACGGCTCCGAGGAGGCTGTACCCGCTGCTGCCCATCAGCGATGGATCACTTCCCCAAGCGGCGACCTGTTGTGCGACGTGCTCGGCGACGGTGAGTCCGCCTTCGAGCTTGGCGTTTTGGATGATGTCCGCCGAGGGGTTGCTGGTCCGGACCAGCGCGAAGACACCTTTGGCCTCGTCACGAGCGACATCCAGGAACGGTTGCAGACCGTCCAAGCCGAAGTAAGACGAGACGGTGATCGCGTCGGGGCCGACCATATCGTCGAGGTTGCCGAAGTCCGGATCCGACAGGGCACTGCGGGCGTACATCTCGGCGGTAGAGCCGATGTCGCCTCGTTTGCAGTCGCCGATGACCAGCAGACCGACGTCGCTGGCCTCCTGGATCAGCTCGTAGTAGGCCTCGATACCCTCCCAGTAATAGCGTTCGAAGAAGGCGGCATTGATCTTCACTGCGGGCACCAGCGGGGCGACGATGCGGATGGCTCGTCGGCAGAACTCCAGCACCGCGTCCAGGGCCGCTTCCGAGTCGGTCTCGTCGTTCATCGCCCGATGCTCGGTGATCTCCGCGGGCAGCTTACCGTAGACGGGGTCGATACCGACGCAGACGGGGGCATTCTTGGCTTTGATCGCTTTAAGCAGGCGATCCGCGAAGTTGTCAGGCACAACAGGTTCCTTTTTTAAGCGGCGGTGCACCACCATGTTGCAGCCGCACGGTTGGGAGGTGAGTTTAGCCCCCGGATGGGCAGGCCGCAAGGCTGAAGATGGCAGAAAGCCGATGTTTTAGCGAGATTGTTGGGGGACCGCGGGATAGGTGGATGGCCGGCCCAGGCGTTGGTGATACAATCGCTGACCGTGGACGGGACGGCGTGGCGGTATCCGCGGCGGAGATGGATCATTGGCCAGGAAACCCAGCGGCAAGGGCGGGCGTGGGCATCGGCGGGTGGCGTTTCGGCGCAACCGGCAACAGCCCGCCCGGCGCAAGCAGTGGGACATCCACCCCGAGGACGCCGCCAAGGCCGACCTGGATTCTCCCCAGCAGGAAGCGGTGGTCGCCAAGGGAGCCCTGTCCAGGAAACGCACCGTGACCGAGGCGGAAGCCGGCAGTGTGGACGCGGTCGAGGGTGTGGGGGAAGGGACAGCCGTCGCGGTGCGTGGGCGGTTTGTTGAGGTGGACGACGGCGGGCGAGTGTGGCTGTGCACGATTCGCCGGTTGCTCCGCACGCGGGTGATCAGCGATCGCAGCCCCGTCGTGGCCGGCGACCGAGTGCGATTCGCCATCAACAAGGGCGGGGAGGCGGCTGGCGAAGGGGTGATCGAGCAGGTGCTGCCCCGCCGAAGCAGTCTGCAGCGATCCGACGGCCGCCGCATGCATACCATCGCCGCGAACGTCGACCAAGTGCTGGTGATTGGCTCGATCCGCGAGCCGATGATCAAGCCGCACCTGATCGATCGCTACCTGGTGGCTGCTCATGCCGGCCATCTGGCGGCGGCGATCTGCATCAACAAGGTTGACCTCGACGCGGAGAACGAGGTTGCCCCGCACGTCGAGCGATATCGTCGTTTGGGCTATCCTGCCTTGGCGGCCAGTGCCGTGACCGGCGCCGGGGTGGACGAGCTCCGGACACTGCTGACGGGGAAATCGACGCTGCTCGCCGGGCAGAGCGGCGTGGGCAAGAGTTCGCTGCTCAATGCGGTGCAGCCGGGATTGAACCTGCGGACGGGTTGCGTGTCGGCCGCGACGGAGAAGGGCCGTCACACGACGACCACCGCGGTGTGGCTTCGTTTGGCCGCCGGGGGCGCAGTCGTGGACACGCCCGGGATCCGGGCCCTTGATGTCGCCATGGTGCCGTTGGACGAGTTGGAGATGCACTTCGTCGAGTTTGTCGACCTGGTTCAACACTGCCGCTTCCCCAATTGCGTGCACATCCACGAGGAAGGATGCGTCATCCAGGCCGCGGTCGAGTCCGGGCAAATCGATCTTGCCCGCTACGACAGCTATGTCGAGCTTTTCTACGAACTGAGCGAGGTCCGCCGAAAAAAGGTGTCAGGATGATTTTTCCGTCGCCAGGAGCCTGGGGTGATGGCGGCGATTGCCTTCGCGGAAAAAATCATCCTGACACCATTTTTCGGCCGATAGTACAAGGCGAGGGATACCATGGGAGTTTCGGTCTGCGCGCTCATTTTGGCGGTTGGATTGACGTCGTCAGCAAGCCAGCCGGCGCCGGAGGTGCCGTCGGATGGGCTGGAATCTCAGTCGCTGAACATCCGCCTGCTGCCGGCGGCGCCGACGGCCGCGCCAGCCATCTCGCAGGGCTTCACCGCCCGTTTCACCCGTGACGAGCTGAAGGCTTTGCTGACCATGCGGGCGGACAGTCTGCCGTTGCCGTTTCAGTTTCCAGGGCAATTGGAGGTGTACCTGGACGTGGTGGACCGGGTGGGGATGGGTGCCCTGGTTGAGCGGATCACGCCGTTCCTGACCGAGGAGCATGGCAAGGGATTCGATCCGTCGCGAGACGTGATTATTCAGCCGGTTCCGCCCGAAGAGCGGATCCAGCTCCAAGTGCCGGACTTGGCTCCACCGGTTTACGATGGCCCGGTGTACGAGGTTCTGGGCTTTCTCGTGCATGATCTGGACGAGGAAGCGTTCCTGCAGATTGGGATCCGGGCGGTGCAGACTGCCCGGCTGCTGCTGGACAGTGGGGATCCGGCGGCGGATCGGCGTTCCGCTGTGCATAAGCACGCCTTGGCGGAAGCGGAAGTTGCCCAGGTGCGGGTGGCTCAGCAACAGGGCGCTGAGGCGGCAGCTGTTCGCGAACAGCAGGCGGCAGCGGCGGCGGCGGCGCGCGAGGCCGCTCGGCAGCGGATCGGGCGAGCCCTGGGCATTTACGACTCGGCCCGGAACGTCTACGAAGGCACACCTAACTGGGCCAAAGAATCGCGACGGTTCAGTTACGTGGTTCGCGAGGGCGAGTTCATCGCCCGGCTCAAACCGCTGGTCGACGAGATCAACCGCGAGATCGAACTGGCCGGCTTCTCGCCCCCAAGCTCCAGAGAAACCCCGGGCATTCACTTCGACGCGGATCTGCGCGACGTGGAGCTTCTCCTGCCCCTGCCGATGATGGAAAGCTTCCTCGATCAGGCGGATCGCCTCGAACAACGCATGGCCGAGGATCATATCATCAGCATCGAGGCAGTTCGGCTCACGGATCGCGACATCATCAACGGGGCCATCGCCTCTCGACTCAGCGTGCTCTCGCAGGGCGTGCACGACATGCGACGTGGAGCGGCGACCGACCGAGCGATCAGGCAGTTCTCGGTCAACTCACTGTTGGCGGTGGCCAACCGGCAACTGGCGGTGGCGAACCTTCGGGGAGTCGATTCAGGCGCCTTGCCGGTCGGCTCACCTGCTTTGCAGTTGCCGCCGCTGACGCTTGGGGCTGCTCAGGTAGACCGAGATTCGACGACCGTGGGCGGCGATTTCTCCGTGGGTGCCGACGATATCTTCTTCGATGGCCGTCAGCAATCCTATGGTTTCAGTTACATCGGCCCGGATGGCCTGGCGCATACGCTGTCGCTCGATGTGGTAGACAGCCTTCGCGAGTTCTGGGACCGCATCGAGCGCAACCTGATCGTTCATAAGATCAAGAAGACCGATGCGCCATCTGACTTCACCGTGCCGGTCGGCCCGGCAGCGAGGACCTTCAAGGGCATCGCCGCCCTGATTTCTCAGCAGAACCAGGAGATCGTGGTCACCGGGGATAGCGGGGTAGTGGTCCGGCTGTCGGCCACGGCGGGCACTTGGCTGATCATCCAGGATTTTGAGATCGAGCCGATCCCCGGCTCGTCGACCGATCTAACGCAGGAGGAGCGGCGACTGATCCGGGCTCGCGTCCTCCTGACTATGTTGCTTCGTGACCCACGGGTCTCCAACCAGGTCAAGGCCCGGCTGGTTGAGGCACCGACGCTGGAGGACTTCGAGCGAGAGGCCGAACCGCTGTACGAGGGGTACCGAACCATGCCGATTCGGTCGGGCAGCCTGGCGGCGATTTACGAGGACATTCACGACCGACGCGCCATGATCGCTCTGGAGGATGCCGGGATCGAGAAGAAGGAACAGAACTCGCGGATCAAGCTCAACTTCTACTCCAGCCAGGGTAACATCGTCCGTGTCCCGGGCACTACCGAGTTGGGGGACGCGAACGACCTGACCTCGTTCACCACGGAGGTCCAACCCAACGTCGTGACGCCGATTTCCTCATTCTTCACCAAGGCGTCGAGCGGAGCGGAAGGCACCTCTCCCCTGACCGGGGTTCGCAAGGGGGAGAGTTCAGAGGAAGAGAAGACAATGACCCACCTGGTGATTCGGGTGCGGTTTCCAACGGCGGAGCGAGAGCAGCGGGATCGCGATGAGGGGCGTCACCTCGGCTACTTCACCTTGCCGTTGGGGCGTCGGCCGCACAGCGCGGTCGATCTGCCCTTTCTGTCCAGTTCGGAGCATCCGCTGGAGCGACTGGCCAAGCTGCGGGTCGGGCTCATGTTCGATACGCTGCAGAGCGACCGGGTGAAGAAGCCGTTCGAGCTGATTAACCCAAACAGTCTGCTGGGTACCGTCGACCTGGATGTTCATGAGACCGCGATGACGCGTCTGCTCATGAACCGCGTGATCATCAATAACTCCCCGGGTTCCCAGCAGCCGCTTGCCTCGCGCTACCGCAGCCGATTCATGGTGGAGGTGCGTTCGCTGCTGGAGTACGACGACGAGTTCTTCGATTCGCCGAACATGGCCTTGCGGAACATGGCTCACTGGAACGATCCCGATCGCATCCTGGTGGCGTTGCACAATTCGCCGGGCCAGTTCGCTCTGCAACGGCTGGTCGAGATGATCGACCAACTTGGCGAGGAACTGGTCCCGTTGGATTTTGCGGAACAGTTCCTGGCGGTGGCACCGCCCAATCTGCTTGGCCTGCACAAGATCAGATCGCTGTCAACGGATGAGTTGGGGTCGTTGCGGCGGGATGTGGCCAACCACTACCTGCGGATGCAGGCGATTTACGGAGACGCTTTCATGGAGGCGGTCTCGCAGTTGTTCGGACTGGGCAGTTATCGGATTCGCAGCCAGGCTGAGCTGCTCGCGGGCCCACTGAGGGGCTACCACGACTTGGTCATCTTCGACTACACCGTGGCCAAAACCGCCTGCCCCGAGACGTTTGATCGGGCCTATGATCTGTTCTCCCTGCTGAAACGCGGGGGATACAAGGGCGAGCTGTTCAAGTCTTCGCTCCAGACCATCCAGGATCTCGATCCAGAGGTACGCAAGCACATCATCCGTGGGCGGCGAATCCTCACCCATACCGGCTGGTGGGACTTCTTCGACGGTTGAAAGCCGGCAAGATGAGTGGAGCACGGGCGGGCTCGCGCACGCACCACCGGGGGCCATTATCGCTTCCACGCCCATTCGCCAAGCGGCGGATCGAGAGGCCGCTCGGGGTGCATCTTTTGTTGAGGGGCAGGCCTGATCCGTGTGGCATTGCTCTGTGAGCGGTGTTCTTCTTGGGACAGGCACGCTGATACAGCAGTGGCACACGACGGCGCGTGCCAGCCCCGCCAGCCGCCACGGTTCGATGGATGCACCTGGCGCCGCTCGGTGGGGGCTCTCCGGCCCTTGTTCGGCCGCCAAAACTCCATACAATAGCGCGGTTACGGCCGACGACGTGTTCGGCACCAACCATTCGTGGAGGACGGCATGGCCAGTTACAGTACCGCAGACATTCGTAACATCGCCCTGGTGGGACATCAATCGTCGGGCAAGACCTCGTTGGCGGATGCCATTCTCCATGTGACGGGGGTTACCAACCGGTTGGGTGATGTGAATACGCAGAGCAGCCACCTGGACTTCACCGATGAGGCCAAGACGCGTGCGTGCTCGATCGACTCTGCCCTGTGCCACGTCACGGTGAAGGGCAAGCAGATCAACGTGATCGATACCCCTGGGGCCCCGGACTTTGCCGGGCCGGCCATTGCCGCGCTGGCGGGTGTGGAGACCGCGGTTTGCGTGGTCTCCGCCACGGCGGGCATCGAGGTCAACACCCGACGGATGATGGAGCGGGCCAAGAGCTACGGCATCGGCCGGATCCTGGTGGTCAACAAGATCGACTCCAACCTTGATTTGGCGGGTCTGATTGCCGGGTTACAGGAGCTCTTCGGGCAGGAGTGCCAGCCGATGAACCTGCCGACCAACAAAGGTGGCGGGGTCATCAACTGCTTCGCCCACAGCGACGGGTCGGCCGACGTCGGCAGCGTGGCGGATACCCACACCGCCCTGATCGAGCGGATCGTCGAGGCGGACGAAGCACTCATGGAGGAGTACCTCGAAAAAGGCGAAATCGATCCGGCAAGGCTGTCCGGCGTGATCAGCAAGGCGATCGCCGCGGGTTCGTTCGTCCCGATTCTCTTCACCAACGCCCGGGGCGAGGTCGGGGTGCAGGAACTGCTCGATATCGTCGCGGATTACTGCCCGTCCCCGGCGGAAGGGTTTCGCCGTGCGTTGGTCGAGGGTGACAAAAGCACGCCGATTGAGCCCGACCCGGCAGGTCGGTTCATCGGGCAAGTGTTCAAGATCTTTGCCGACCCGCGCAGCAACATCAAGTACACCATTTGCCGCGTGCACAGCGGTACGCTGCGATCGGACGGGTCGATCCACATCGGCGATGAGCGCAAGCCGCAGCGCCCCGGGCAGCTCTATAAGCTTCAGGGTGCCGAGCACCCCGAGATCGGCGAGGCCATCGCCGGTGATATCGTGGCCATGGCTAAACTCGATACGCGGATCGGCGATGTGCTCCACGTCGGCGACGGCGGTACGATCGAGATGCCCAAGTTTCCGCATCCCATGTTCGCCCTGGCGATCATGCCCAAGAGCCGCGGCGACGCGGACAAGGTGAGCGGAGCTCTGGCGAAATTCACCGAGGAAGACCCCTGCTTCCTGGCCGACCGCGATCCGGTCACCAGCGAGTTGGTCATCCACGGTATCGGCGATCTGCATCTGCGGACGATCCTCTCCCGGATGCAACACCACTTCAAGCTCGAAGTCGAGACCAAGCCGCCCAAGATCCCCTATCGCGAGACCATCACCGGCAGCGCGCGCGACGTCGAGTACACGCACAAGAAGCAGTCCGGCGGCGCGGGGCAGTTCGGTCGGGTCATCATCCACGTCGAGCCCAACGAACGAGGCAAGGGTTATGAGTTCGTGGATGAGATCTTCGGTGGGTCGATCGATCAGTCCTTCCGGCCGAGCGTGGACAAGGGTGTCCAGTCGCAGCTCAAGGAGGGCGTGGTCGCGGGCTATCCGGTGGTCGACGTGATCGTGCGGCTCGCGGACGGCAAGACCCACCCGGTGGACAGCAAGGACATCGCCTTCCAGATCGCGGGACGCGAGGCCTTCAAGAAGGCGTTCATGATGTGCAAGCCGGTGCTGCTCGAGCCCATCGTGCGGCTCGAAGTCACGGTACCCAACGACAAGGTGGGCGATATCCAGGGCGACCTGGCGTCTCGTCGCGGCCGGCCCGAGGGCCAGGAGATGCTGCCCGGCGGGCTGAGCGTGATCAGCGCTCGTGTGCCGTTGTCCGAGATGTCGGATTATCACTCGCGGATATCGAGCATTACCGGCGGCCAGGGCAGCTACTCCATGGAATTGTCGCACTACGAGCAGGTGCCGGCCAACGTGCAGCAGCAGATTGTCGAGGCGGCCAAGAAGGCTCGCGAAGAGGCTCGGGCCGCACACTGAGACGGCGTGTCGAGCGCAGGAGCGCTCCGGACTGAGCCGCGCCGAACAGAGCCGCGACCGTAAGGGAGCGGTATTCGCGGACTCCGCTCCCTTACCGTCGCGGCCTTGCTGGTTGTTAGATCTTTTGAAGAGTATCTTGGCCTCAGCTGATCCTGGCGCATCGAGGAGGTCTGCACGATGCGGTCATTGATTCTTTCGGCCGTCGTGGGTGGCGCAGCTCTGCTCCTCTCGGGCGGAACGCGTGTGGACGTAGCCGCCGCGGATACAGGGGCCGCGGCGACGCGGGCCGTTGGCGATGAGGGCCGCGAGCAGGCACCCTCGATACCGAGGCTCCAGGTCGCGGAGGCGATCGATCGAGCGATGGTCTTTCTTGCCGAACGGCAGGCCGAGGACGGCGGCTGGGCCGGCCCGTTTCCCGGATCCGACCCGGCTATTACCGCTCTGGTAGCTAGAGGGTTCATCTGTCACCCAAACTACGGATCGCGTCACGAGATCACCCGGCGGGCCGTCGCCTGCGTTTTGCGATTCCGCCAGCCCGACGGCGGCATCTACAACCCGCAGACGGGATACGCCAACTACACCACGAGTATCGTTCTGACCATGCTGGCGGACTTGAAGGACCCCCAACAGGTGGCCGTGATCCGCGGGGCGCAGAAGTTCCTGACCAACGAACAGTGGACCGAGAACCGCAAGGACGACGACGGCCGGCCGATCGACAAGGACCATGCGTGGTATGGCGGGGCGGGTTATGGACGTGGACGCCGGCCCGACCTGTCCAATACCCACATGATGATCGAGGCTTTGTACGCCAGCGGCTTGCCCGCCGACGATCCCGCGTTTCAGCGGGCCCTGGTTTTCATCGCACGCTGCCAGATGCTCAGCCGCACGAACGATCAGCCCTTCGCCCGGGAAGGGGGCGACGGCGGGTTCATCTACTCGCCGGCCAACGACGGCGAGAGCAAGGCGGGGACGATCGAGGTCGACGGGCGCGTCCGCCTTCGCTCCTACGGGTCGATGACCTACGCCGGCTTCAAGAGCATGCTCTATGCTCGCGTGGATCGCGAAGACCCGCGGGTGCGGGCGGCATGGGAATGGATCGGGCGGCACTACACGCTGGACTCCAACCCCAATATGCCCGAAAGCCAGACACAGGAGGGTCTGTACTATTACTACCATACATTCGCCAAGGCCCTGCTTGCCTGGGGCGAGCCCAAGGTGACCGACGCGGCGGGCGTCGCCCACGACTGGCGGGGCGATCTGTGTGCCGCCCTGTTGCGACGCCAGCGTGCCGACGGCAGTTGGATCAACGAGGCCGACCGGTGGTACGAGGGAAGCCCCGATCTGGTCACCGCGTATGCCATCGTCGCGTTGCAGACGGCTTTGCATGAGTCGCCCCCGGGGCATGTCCCGGCGACGCAGGCCCGGTGAATCGGTCCGTATCACCACTGTCCAGCCGCTGACGCACGCCCTTCGGTCACGGATCGCGTGTCGCCAGCACGTCCCCGCCGCTCTTTGACCCTCGCAACCGGGCGCTTACTATAATGCGATCATGAATCACACCGGCATTGTCTGGTCGGACGTCTTCTTACAGCACGACACTGGGCCGCATCATCCTGAACGCGCCGAGCGTCTGCAAAGCATTCACGATCGACTTGCGAGTACGGGGCTGCTGACTCGCTGCCGGGTCATTACTCCGGAGCCTGTCGACCTGAGCCTCGTCGAGCGGGTGCACGCGGGCGAATACATCGGCCGCTTCCAAGAGGCGTGCGAACAAGGACGACACTCGATCGACACGTCCGATTGTGCCATCTGCCCGATCAGCTTCGACGCGGCTCGGCTGGCAGCCGGCGCCGTGGTCGCGGCCGTCGACCAGGTCATGGCCGGCCGGTGCGTCAACGCCTTCTGTCCTGTCAGGCCTCCCGGACACCATGCCGAGTACCGCGCCGCCATGGGATTCTGCTTCTTCAACAACATCGCCATCGGGGCCGAGTATCTGCGCGTCCGGTACGGCCTCCAGCGACTGGTCATCCTCGACTGGGATGTCCACCACGGCAATGGAACGCAGCATCATTTCGAGGCCGACCCCGACCTGTTGTTCATCAGCCTGCATCAGCACCCCTACACCCTGTTCCCAGGAACCGGATTCGCCCAGGAAACGGGGGTTGGCGATGGAGTCAACGCGACGATGAACATCCCCCTCATGCCTGGATCGAGCGACGACGAGTATCGCGAAGCGTTTGACTTGCAGGTGTTGCCGGCCATCAGCAAGTTCAAACCCGAGTTCATCCTGGTCTCGACGGGCTTTGACGCCCACGTCTGTGACCCACTGGCCCAGATCAACCTCCAGACAGAGTCTTTTGCGTGGATGACGCGCGAGACCCGTGCGCTGGCCGAGTCGCTCTGCGGCGGCCGACTCGTGACCGTCGTCGAGGGCGGATACCACCTCGAAGCTTTGGCGGATTGTACGCAAGCACATGTCGAAGCGCTGGGCGGCAAGGGCTGATCCGAAACCAACCGGCGCGCATCCCGCGATCACGCGCAGCGGTCACCCCGCACCCGTAGCGGTCACCCGCTGACTTCGGCGAGCTCAGCCTCGAAGACAGCCGAGCCGTGGCGACCGGCGTGCATGGCCCGCGATGACCGATGAATGCCTCGTGAATCTCAACACCCGCGACATCATGCCGCGTGGTGTCCTGCATGCTCGACCTGCATTCTTGGGATCATGACCCTCCTTCCTGTCCGATTGCCTGATCGCTCCGGAGGGCATGTCGGCTTGACGTGACGTTCCCGGCAATAAAACCGGGCGATTGACCGTTTCACCTCATGTCCGTAGAGGACTCCACCGCTGCCGAGGTCGGTGGTGAGGCCTCGGGAGCGAGTATCGTGGACCTTCGTGAATGGAGAGATTGTGATGTTCCGAAAAAACCGGATGTGCGTGTGTGTGGCGGGCTTGGCATTGTGCATGGCGTCCGTGGGATGGGCGGCCGAGGGACCTGAGCGGCCGGCGGGTAGACAGGCCGGCCCACCGCCGGCAGCCGAGCGAGGAGAACAGATCTTCCAGAACATGGACAGGAATGGAGACGGGCTCATCGATCCGGAGGAGTTCCAGGCCTTTGCGCCACGGGTGATGCAGCGGATGCGCCAGGCGGAAGATCTTCCGGCGGCGGCACCCGCGCGGCGTGTGGCCTCTGAGCCCAGGCCCGGGCCCGAGGGGCCGGCCGCTGATGCAACCCAGCGCGATGGAATGGAGAGGCGAATCCGCCAGATGGTGGAAAAATGTGTACGTGAGATGATGCAAGAGCGGGAACCTGGACGCGATCTCAAGGAACCACTTCCGCCCATGACGGGTGAACGGATGCGAGGGCGGGATGAACCCGGCCAGATGCAAGAAGGTCGGCCTCAGCGCGAGCGGCTCGAACGCGGTCTGCGACAGAGAGGCGAAGGCCCTCGCGAGGGAATGAAAGAGCGTGCGCTCGGCGATCGACCGCGGGCAGGGCAGCGGGATCGCATGGAGACCCGTAGGTCGCTTCGTTCGGGAAGGCAGGGGGCAGAGGGATTGCGTGGCGGCCGTCAAGCGAGCCGGCCGTGGGCTCAGCTCCGGCGCGGCAACCGACAGGCCGGACCACAATGGGGCCTCGGGCCAGATGCCGGCTTTGGAATGGGGCCGGGGTGGGGCCTGAGGCCTCGAATGGGCCGTGGCCTGGGGCCCTGTCCGTGGATGGAGGACCGTGATCAGATGGAAGGCGCGGGGCCGAGAGATTCCTATGGATTCGGTCGCCCGGGCGGTGGGTTCGGCTGGCAGGGGATGGATTGTCCGCGACTCGGTGGACCCGGCAGGGATTGGGATCGGCCGGGCCCCGGACCTCGCGATGAGCGCGGCTGGGAAGGCCGACGCGGCCCGGCAAGGCCGTAAACTGACGCGAACTACCCGCGCTCCTCGCAAAGTGTGAAGTCTAAACGCATACGGCCGGGCTCAGTCCCGGCCGTGTGCTTTGGGCTAGGCGAAACCGTAAGCGGTCAGGCGGTGACGTCGAGCCCGCCGGCACCCGGGTCGGCGGCGTGGCTCTGGGCCAGGCCGGCGTTGGTGTAAATGGTACTGCTCGAACCAACCTGCATCTCTGTACTCTCGATGCTGAGCGACGAACTGGAGTACATCAGTACGCTTGATTGGCTCTCTGAAGTCTGCTGCATCTGCATGATCGTCCCCATCAGACCGAGCAGATCCTTCTTCTCGTCCTCGCTGCTGCTTTTCATGTACTCGAGAATCAAGAAGAGCAGGATGGCCCCGAGCAGTTCATTGCTGACGGCTGCCGAGGATGCGTTGTCGGCGACCAGCAGAGACTCGGAAGATTGGTTGATGGCCAGATTGGAGAGCGATGCCCATTCCTGCGACTGGATGGCGGAGGCTTGGGCTGGCGTGGTCTCGGCGACCATGCCGCCCTGGGCTGTGGCCGCGGATGTCGCCGGCATCGATGGACTGGTGATCGCCGGGCTGTAAACGCTGTTGATACCTGAAACCCCATCCATTTGTCTCTCCTCCTCCGGGCCTGCCCATACCCACACAAGGGTTGCCCCTGACCTCAGAATGGCAGCGGGTGTGCCTGCACCCAGGCGTGCTTATGGCCATGCCGATGTCAGGCTTAAGCCTATGTAGATGCGAATGTTAGAGGGCGTAGTGGATCTGTTCGGTCTGTGCGGTCTGTAGCGGGCTGTCGTGACGGACGGTTGTCGGCGGGTCAAGAAGATCTGTAACTGTAGGACGCAACGAAGATTACGGCGTTTGTGCCCAGGCAACAGAAGACCGGGGCATGATGAATCGCACAAGGGGGCAAGGCCCGTGGTTCCGTCGGCCGAGCATGCGGGCTGGGGCGATGGTCCTGGCCGAGGGCGGCCGGTCAAGTACATGTGAGAAGCTGTTGGTGCGTGGTTTGGGTCTAGGCGGTCGCGGGCGGAGGGCTGGTTGCCATGATCCGGGCCTTACCGCATGATGAGCGCGCGAGCGGTGTTAGGTGGCTGTGGGGTGACTTGGGCATGTTGCCGAGTGAGTCGATATCCAGGGCCGGTGGTCGAATCGAGGTAGTCACCGGCTGCATGTTCAGCGGCAAGAGCCGGTACCTGTTGGATCGTCTGCGGCAAGCCCACGAGCAGGGTTTGGCGGTCGTGGTCTTGAAGCACGCGTCCGATGACCGCTACGCGGCCGGAGAAATCGTGGCGCACGATGGCGGCCGGGCGGAGGCGATTCCGGTTGCCTCGGCTCGCGAGATTGTGGAGCGAGCCGGCGGGGCTGAGGTAGTCGTGATCGACGAGGCCCAGTTTTTCGATGCGGACCTGCCGGCGGTGTGCCGACACTTGGCGGCGACGGGGCGGACGGTGCTGGTGGCGGGGTTGGATCGGGATTCGTGGGGGGAGCCTTTCGGGCCGATGCCGGAATTGGCGGCACTGGCCGACGAGGTGACGCGGACGCGGGCGGTGTGCGCGCGGTGCGGAGCGCCGGCAGAGTACACCCAGCGGCTGGCGCCGGTGGAGACGGTTCGCATGATCGGCGGCGCGGAGAGTTACGAGCCGCGGTGTGCCGCGTGTTTCGAACCCCCGCCGGCACATCTGCGGCGGTGACACAGCCGCCGGTCGCCACGGGGGGCGACCGCTACGGGGGGAGGCCGCCACGGGGGGCGACCGCTACGGGGGCGTTGGGCGGATTTTGCGGGTGCTGGAGGGGCCGGCCGAGCCTGCGGCGTCCTCGGTTTCCTGCACCTTGCCCAGGACGCCCGGCAGGTCGATGCCCGCCTGCTTGGCCAGCTCGTGCATGAGCGGCAGGGCGCCGATCAGGCCCCGGAGGAACTGGCCAGTCGAGCCGGTGCTGACCGTGCCGTCGGTGCCGACGCTTTGACCTGAGTCCCAGACGGTGATCTTGTCGATCCGCAGGTTCTGGATGGCCTTGACCTGCTCGGCGATGAGCTCGGGGAGCTTCTCGATGATCAGCAGTGAGGGGGCCAGGTCCTTACGTTCGCCGCAGATGCTCAGCATTCGCTCGTATCCGGTGGCTTTGGCTTCGAGCACTTTCTGGAGACCCTCGGCCTCGGCGTTGTACTTGGCGAGGACGGCGTCGGCTTCACCCTTGGCGATGCGGCGCAGGCGTTCGGCCTCGGCCTCGGCGTCTATCTCGACCTTCGTCCGCTCGATCAACTGCTGGACGACCTGGGTCTTCTCCAGGCGGGCCATCTCCTGTTCCTTCTCCGCCAGGAGCACATCCCGGGCGGCGTTGGCCAGGGCTACTTCGCCGCGTCGTTGAGCTTCGGCGCGGGCTTCAGCCAGCGTGGCCTCGTAGTCAACGACCTTGGCCTTGGATTCGTTTTCCCCGCGCACCGCCTCGGCTTCAAGCTCCGCGACGCGGATACGCTGTTCGGCCTCGGCTGTCTTCTGCCCCTGGATGGCCTTGGCTCCCTGTTCAGCGGTGGCCACGTCCTGGGACCGACGGGACTCGGCTTCGCCGGCGATCCCCTCGGCTTCGAGCTGGGCGGTGCGAATCCGCTGGTTGCGCTGGGCTTGTTTGCGGCCGATCTCCGCCTGGGCGATCTGATCGGCCACCTGGACCTCTCGCTCGCGGTCGGCGGTGGCTTCGCCGATGTCGCCGTGACGCTTGGCCTCGGCGACCTCGATCTTGGCTTGGTTGATGGCCTCGGCGGCGGCTTTGCGCCCGATGGCGTCGATATAGCCGCTCTCGTCGGAGATGTCGCGGATGTTGACGTTGATGACCTCCAGGCCGATCTTGTTCAACTCCGCACCGCAGTACTTGTTGACCAAATCGAGGAAGGTCTCGCGGTCCTGGTTGATCTGTTCGATGGTCAGGGTGGCGATGACCAGGCGCATCTGGCCGAGGATGATGTCCCGGCCCTGGGAGGTGACCTCGCGGTCATTCATGCCCAAGAGGCGTTCGGCGGCGTTGTTCAGGATCGCCGGGTCGGTG
>Ga0123333_10001485_pt1 | contig 24734 bp, 21 predicted proteins | sample BioC12SIPDNA_3_FD_89957 | JGI IMG/M metagenome (GOLD analysis project Ga0123333, IMG submission 89957) | Anaerobic biogas reactor microbial communites from Washington, USA - Biogas_R2_B C12 SIP DNA | ecosystem: Engineered > Bioreactor > Anaerobic > Unclassified | place: Washington, USA... | reverse complement strand
GCCACCCACCACCACCACCGACTCCCCGCCACCCACCACCACCACCGACTCCCCGCCACCCACCACCACCACCGACTCCCCGCCACCCACCACCCGCACGAGTCCCGCCCACTGCATGGACTTTTGACACCGCCCGCGCCGGGTGCGTCAAAAAGAGGTGCACTCGGCGGGCCACGACGCCGGGGCGACACGGAGGTGCGTCAAAAGGAGGTGCACTCGGCGGGCCACGACGCCGGGGCGGCACAGGGCTGGGGCGCGAGGTCCGGTTGGGCTACTTCGTCGGGGCGGCGAGGCCGTTCAGCAGCAGCTCGGTCTCCTGGCGCACGTAGTCGTCCAGGCTCATCCGCGCACCCAGGTTCCAGTGCTTCAGCGCCCAGCCGTGGGCGATCATCAGCACGGTGTGGGCGACCAGCTCGGGGTCGACGGGGCGGAAGGCGCCGCTGGCCAGCCCCTCGATGACGATCTGCCGGACCGGCTGCACGGTCCGCAGCTCCAGTTCCTTGATGCGGCGCAGGCCGGGGCCGGACAGGGTCGCGCTCTCCCGGTAGGCGAGCACGGTCCCCTCCCGCTTGGCCGCGATGATCTCGCAGAGAGACCGCACCGCCCCGGCCAGCTGGGCCGCCGGCTCCTCATCGGCCCTGATCCGCTGGGGCAGCTGCTGCTCGAAGTCCTGCAGGATGTCCTCGATGACCGCCTGCAGCAGGTCGTGCTTGCCGCCGAAGTACTGGTAGACCAGCCCGACGCTGACGTCGGCCTCCTCCGCGAGCTGCTGGATGGACATCGCGTGGTAGCCGGTCCGCTGCATGAGGTGCGCGGCGGCGTCGAGGATCTGCCGGCGCCGGCGCTGCACGCGCTCGGCCCGCTTCGCCTCTCGCGGATCCTCCACTGAATCGTCATTCATCGCGCAACGACGGTAGCGCAGCCGTCTCCGAGGGTCAACAGCGCCACTCCACAGCGGAGATTCTGACCGTGGGTCTTGACAGGCGATGAACCGCGTGCCAGATTATGAATGAGCATTCAGTCAACTTCGGAGCAAAGGGGCCCACTATCATGACGGACTACCAGGACATCACCTACACCGTCGAGGACAACAAGGCCGCGGTCATCACGATCAACCGGCCCCACCGCTACAACGCCTTCACCGCTCGGACGGTCGAGGAGCTCATCAAGGCCTTCCGCGCCGCGTGGGCCGACCACAACGTGCGCAGCGTGATCCTGACCGGCACCGGCGACAAGGCCTTCTGCACCGGCGGCGACGTCAAGCAGCGCGCCGAAACCGGCGACTACGGCCCCTCGGAGTCCGGCATGTTCGAGATCATGGCGCTGCAGCAGGTCATCCGGAGCATCCCCAAGCCGGTCATCGCCGCGGTCAACGGCGTGGCGATCGGCGGCGGCCACGTCCTGCACGTGCTGTGCGACGTCTCCATCGCCAGCGAGACCGCGCGCTTCGGCCAGGCCGGCCCGCGTGTCGGGTCCTTCGACGCCGGCTTCGGCACGGCCTACCTGGCCCGTGTCGTCGGGGAGAAGAAGGCCCGCGAGATCTGGTTCTTCTGCCGGCAGTACTCCGCGGCCGAGGCCCTGGAGATGAACCTGGTCAACAAGGTGGTCGCCCCGGAGGACCTGATGACCGAAGCGCGGGCGTGGGCCGCCGAGATCGCCGCCCTCTCCCCCACCGCCATCAAGTTCTGCAAGCAGTCCTTCAACGCCGACACCGACCACCAGAACGGCTTCTCCACGATGGCGATGACCGCGCTGGACTCCTTCGCCGCCTCCGAGGAGGGGATGGAGGGCGCCCGCGCCTTCGCCGAGAAGCGCGCGCCCGAGTTCGACCGCTACGTCCAGTGGCACTGAGCGCGGCCCCCGACGAGCACGAGCACACCCCCGACGAGCACACCCCCGACGAGCACGCCCCGACGAGCTGAGAGCAGAGGACCATCGTGGACTACGGCTTTGACGAGGACCAGGAGGCCTACGCCCGCGAGATCCGCAGGTTCGCCACCAAGGTCCTGGCGCCGCACTACCAGTCGGACGACGCCGCGGCGACCTTCCGGACCGAGCTGAGCCGGGAGCTGGCCCAGGTGGGCCTCACCGGTCTGCGGATCCCGGAGGAGTATGGCGGGCAGGACGCCACCGCGGTCATCGCCGGGATCGCCGCGGAGGAGGTGGGCAAGGCGGACTTCAACGCCTCCTACGTCATCATCGTCACGGCGCTGATCAGCGACATCCTCGTCCGCAACGCCAACGACGAGCAGCGGGCCGCCTGGCTGCCCGGCATCGCCTCCGGCGAGACGGTCCCCTGCATCTGCATCACCGAGCCGGGCCACGGCACGGACGCCGCCAACCTGCAGCTCAAGGCGGTGCCCGACGAGGACGGCGACGGCTGGACCCTGCACGGCGAGAAGACCTCGATCACGCTGGGCACCGTCGCCCACCGCGGCGTCGTGCTGGCGCGCACCGGCGGACCCGGGGCGCGCGGGGTCAGCTCGTTCTGGGTGGACATGACCCACCCCTCGATCACCCGTTCCGGGTTCGACGACCTGGGCGGTCGGTCGATCGGCCGGGCCTCGATCCACTTCGACGGCACCCCGGTGTCGAGGGCCGACCTGATCGGTGAGGAGGGCGGCGGGTTCGTCTCGACCATGCAGGGCTTCGACTACTCCCGGGCCATCATCGGCCTGGCCTGCCTGGGCGCCGCGCAGGCTTCCCTCGAGGAGGCCCTGCAGTGGGCCCGCGACCGGCACACCTTCGGTCAGCCGATCGGCAAGTACCAGGGCGTCTCCTTCCCGCTCGCCGACGCCGCGACGCACATGCGCGGCGCGCGCCACGTCTGCTACGAGGCGCTGTGGCGCAAGGACCAGGGCCTGGAGCACAGCAGCGAGGCGGCGATGGCCAAGTTCTGGGCGCCGAAGCTGGCCGCCGAGGTGATCCACCGCTGCCTGCTCACCGTCGGCCACGTCGCCTACTCCACCGAGAGCCCCATCGGGCAGCGCCTGCGCGATGTCATCGGCCTGGAGATCGGCGACGGCACCGAGCAGGTCAGCAAGCTGGTCATCTCCCGCCACCTGCTCGGCCGCGAGAGCGCGCCGTGAGCACCTCCCCCACCCACTCCTGACGAACCACCCAGACTCGAGAGGCACCACCATGGGCAAGCTGGACAACAAGATCGCGATCGTGACCGGCGCCGGCCAGGGCATCGGCAAGGGCATCGCCACCAAGCTGGCGGCCGAGGGCGCGACCGTCGTGGTCACCGACATCAACGGCGAGACCGCGCAGGCCACGGCGGCCGAGCTCGGCGGCACCGGCATCGTCGCCGACGTCACCTCCCTGGAGTCCGTGCGCGCGATGGTCGAGCAGACCATCGCCGAGCACGGGCGCATCGACGTCCTGGTCAACAACGCCGGCTGGGACCTGTCCGGCCCGTTCCTGAAGTCCGACCCGGCCTACTGGGACAAGATCATGAAGATCAACCTCTTCGGGGTGCTCAACACCAGCTACACCGTGATGCCCCACATGGCGCAGGCGGGCTCGGGGTCGGTGGTCAACATCTCCTCCGACGCCGGCCGCGTCGGCTCCTCCGGCGAGGCGGTCTACTCCGCCGCCAAGGGCGGGATCCTGGCCTTCACCAAGACCATGGCCCGCGAGACGGCCCGCAACGGCCTGCGGGTCAACGCGGTCTGCCCCGGCCCCACCGACACCGCCCTGTTCGCCTCGATCGGCGGGGACAACCCCAAGCTGCGCGAGGCCCTCACCCGCGCCATCCCGATGCGTCGCCTCGGGCAGCCCGAGGACCTGGCCAACGCGGTGTCCTTCCTGGCCAGCGACGAGGCGGGCTTCATCACGGGCCAGACGCTGAGCGTCAGCGGCGGCCTCACGATGAACTGAGGGCGCCACGATGACCACCACCTTCGAGACCAGGCTGACCCCGGACCTCGTCCGGCACTACACCGATGCCGGCTACTGGACCGACCGGGTGATCACCGACTTCCTCGACGAGCACGCCGGGGCGACCCCGGACGCGACGGCCTTCGTCGACTCCCGCCGCAGCATCACCTTCGGCGAGCTCAAGCAGGAGGCGGACCGGTGCGCGCTCGGGCTGCTCGAGCTCGGCGTCGGACCGGGCGACGTCGTCTCCTTCCAGCTGCCCAACTGGATCGAGTGGATCGTGCTGCACCTGGCGGTCACCCGGATCGGGGCCGTCAACAACCCGCTCATCCCGATCTACCGGGACCGCGAGGTCGGCTTCATGATGGAGCTGGTCGGGTCCAAGCTGGTCGTGGTGCCCCGGGAGTTCCGCGGCTACGACTACCCCGGCATGGTCGAGCGGGTGCGGCCGCAACTGCCGGACCTGGAGCACGTCCTGGTCGTCGACCGGCCCGCGGGCGCCGCTTCCAGCGACGGCGCCGCTTCCACCGACGGCACCCTCGACTGGGACGAGTTCCTGGCCACCCCGTGGGAGGAGCGCCGCGACCCGGCCGAGCTGGCCGCGCTGCGCCCCGACCCCAACCACGTGACGCTGGTCATCTTCACCTCCGGCACGACCGGGGAGCCCAAGGGCGTGCTGCACACCCACAACACGCTGGTCGCGGCGAACAACCCGCTGCCGCAGCGGCTCGGCATCGACGCCGACACCGTCTTCCACATGGCCTCCACGCTGGCCCACCTGACCGGGTTCCTCTACGGCGCCCGGCTCGGGATCCAGAACGGCCGGCCGTGCGTGCTGCAGGACGTCTGGGACGCGACCCGCTTCTGCGAGCTCGTCGAGGAGCACCGGGTCAGCTACACCTCGGCGGCCACGCCGTTCCTGCACGACCTGCTGCAGACCGCCGCCAGCACCGACCGGGACCTGTCGAGCCTGCGGCTGTTCTGCTGCATGGGCGCACCGATCCCCCGCGTCATGGTCCGTCGCGCGCAGGAGCTGCTGCCCGGCATGACGGTGCTCGGCGGCTGGGGCCAGACCGAGAACGCCCTGGTCACCCTGGGGATCCCCGGGGACCCCGAGGCCAAGATCGTGGAGACTGACGGCTACCCCTGGCCGGGCATGAGCATCCGGGTCGTCGGCCCGGACGGGCAGCCCCGCGCCGCGACCGAGGAGGGCGCGCTGCAGGTCGAGGGGCCGTTCGTCACCGTCGGCTACGCCCACCGACCGCAGCTGACCGAGCAGGCCTTCCACGACGGGTGGTTCGACACCGGTGACCTGGCCACGATCGACGAGGACGGCTACGTCAAGATCGTCGGCCGCACCAAGGACATCATCATCCGCGGCGGCGAGAACATCCCGGTCGCCTACGTCGAGAACATCCTCTACGAGCACCCGGACATCGAGTCCCTGGCCGTCGTCGGCATCCCGGACCCGCGGCTCCAGGAACAGGCGGTGCTGGTGTGCCAGATGCGGGACGGCACCGAGCCGCTCACCCTGGAGAGCCTGCGCGCCTTCCTCGGCGAGAAGGGCGTGGCCAAGCAGTACTGGCCCGAGCACGTCCGGGTCGTCGACGCCCTCCCCCGCACCGCCAGTGGCAAGATCCAGAAGTTCAAGGTCCGCGACACCGTGAAGGACGCCCGATGAGCCAGTCCGCCTATCTCGTCAGCGGGACCCGCACCCCGTTCGGTCGCTACGGCGGCGCGCTGGCCCAGGTCCGCCCGGACGACCTGGCCCGCCACGTGATCCGCGGCGTGCTCGACGCCCACCCGTCCATCCCGGGCGAGGCCGTGTCCGAGGTCGTCCTGGGCTGCGCCAACCAGGCCGGGGAGGACAACCGGAACGTCGCCCGGATGGCGGCGCTGCTGGCCGGCCTCCCGCAGTCCGTGCCCGGCTACACCGTCAACCGGCTCTGCGCCTCGGGCCTGGACGCGGTCCTGCTCGGGGCCCGGGCGATCCGTCTCGGCGAGGCCGACCTCGTGGTCGCCGGTGGCGTGGAGAGTATGTCGCGCGCTCCCTTCGTGCTGCCCAAGTCACCTGCTGCCTTCGGTCGCCAGGCCGAGATCTTCGACACCACGATCGGCTGGCGGTTCGTCCACCCGGAGATGGAGCAGCACCACGGCACCGACCCGATGCCGCGCACCGCGCAGACCGTCGCCGAGCGCTACGACATCTCCCGGGAGGACCAGGACGCCTTCGCGCTGCGCTCCCAGGAGCGGGCCGCCGCGGCCCAGGCCGGCGGCCGGCTGGCCCGCGAGATCACCCCCGTGCAGGTGCCGCAGCGCAAGGGCGACCCGGTCGTCGTCGACACCGACGAGCACCCGCGGCAGACCAGCGCCGAGGCCCTCGGGAAGCTGCGCCCGATCTTCCCGGGCGGCTCGGTGACGGCCGGCAACTCCTCCGGCGTCAACGACGGGGCGGCCGCGGTGCTGCTCGCCTCGGCCGACGCCGTCGAGCGCTATGGCCTGGAGCCGCTGGCCCGGGTGGTCACCGGCACCTCCGCGGGCGTGGAGCCGGCGGTCATGGGCATCGGTCCCGTGCCGGCCGTCAACGCGCTGCTCGGACGCACCGGGCTGAGCCTGGCGGACATCGACGTGGTCGAGCTCAACGAGGCGTTCGCCGCTCAGTCGCTCGCCGTGCTGCGCCAGCTCGGGCTGCCCGACGACGCCGAGCACGTCAACCCCCACGGCGGCGCCATCGCCCTCGGCCACCCCCTGGGCGCCAGCGGCGCCCGGCTCGCGCTGACCGCCGCCCTCGAGCTGGCCGAGCGGGACGCCCGCCGGGCGGTCGCCACCCTCTGCGTCGGCGTCGGCCAGGGCGTGGCCGCGCTGCTCGAGCGCCCCTGACCCACGAAGCACTGACCCGAGCAGCACTGACCCGAGCGCCCGACCACGGAGAGACCATGCAGCTGGAGACCATCACCCTGGACGTCGCCGACGGGATCGCCGTCGCGACCATCACCCGCCCCGAGGTGCGCAACGCGCTCAACGCCCAGGTGCTCACCGACCTGCGGGCCGTGCTCGACCACGTCGCCGACGACGAGGCGGCCGGCGTCCTCGTCCTCACCGGCGCCGGCGAGAAGGCCTTCGCCGCCGGCGCCGACATCAACCAGGTCCTGAAGTACGACCTCGCCCACGGCCTGGCCTCGCGGATGCAGCGCCTCTACGACGAGGTCGAGCAGTTCGACAAGCCCACGATCGCGGCCGTCAACGGCTTCGCCCTGGGCGGCGGCTGCGAGCTGGCGATGTCCTGCGACATCCGGATCGCCTCCGACAACGCCCGCTTCGGCCTGCCCGAGCTGACCCTCGGGGTGCTGCCCGGCGCGGGCGGGACCCAGCGGCTCTCCCGGCTGGTCGGCGTGGGCCGGGCCGTGGAGATGATCCTCACCAGCCGCATCGTGGACGCGCAGGACGCCCGGGAGATGGGCCTGGTGACCAGCGTGGTCCCGCAGGCCGACCTGCTGGCGAGCGCACGGCATACGGCCTCCACCATCCTCACCAAGGGGCCGGTGGCCGTCCGGCTGGCCAAGACCGTCGTCCGGGCCGGCTACGACACCGACCGGCACACCGGCCAGGTCGTCGAGCGGCTGGCCCAGACCGTGCTCTACGCCACGAGTGACAAGACCGAGGGGGCGACCGCCTTCCTGGAGAAGCGCCCGCCCGAGTTCACCGGCCGCTGAGCCCCCCAACCCGGTCGCAGACCGCGTCCCAGACCACCTGAAGGAGACTGACATGGACCTCACCCTCACCGAGGAGCAGGAGAGCTTCCGGGCGCTGGCCCGCGAGTTCCTCGACCGCGAGGTGGTGCCGCACCGGGCCGAGTGGGACCGCCGCGAGGAGGTCGACACCGCGATCGTGCCCAAGCTCGGCGAGCTCGGCTTCTTCGGGCTGACCATCCCCGAGGAGTACGGCGGCCTCGGCGGGGACTACATCACCTACTGCCTGGGCATGGAGGAGCTCGGCCGGGCCGACTCCTCGGTGCGCGGCATCGTCTCGGTCTCCATGGGCCTGGTCGGCAAGGTCATCCTCAGCCACGGCACCGAGGAGCAGAAGCAGGAGTGGCTGCCGCGGATCGCCACCGGTGAGGCGCTCGCGTGCTTCGGGCTGACCGAGCCGGACACCGGCTCCGACGCCGGCAACCTGCGCACCCGGGCGACCCGCGACGGCGACGACTGGGTCATCAACGGGCAGAAGATCTTCATCACCAACGGCAGCTGGGCGGACCTGTGCCTGGTCTTCGCCCGCACCGGCGGCCCCGGCCCCAAGGGGGTCAGCGCCTTCCTGGTGCCGACCAGCACCCCCGGCTTCGAGCGCCGCGAGATCAAGGGCAAGCTCGGGCTGCGCGGGCAGGCCACCAGCGAGCTCTTCCTCGCCGACGTGCGAGTCCCGGCCACGGCGATGCTCGGCGAGGAGGGGCAGGGCTTCACCATCGCCATGAAGTCCCTCGACAAGGGGCGGGTGTCGGTGGCCGCCGGCTGCACGGGCATCATCCAGGGCTGTCTGGAGGCGGTCGTGGACTACACCACGCAGCGGCGCCAGTTCGACAAGCCGCTGGCCGGCTTCCAGCTGATCCAGGACATGATCGCCGACATCTCGGTCGAGGCCGACGCTGCCCGGCTGCTGACCTGGCGCGCCGCCGACCTCATCGAGCGCGGCCGGCCGTTCGGGGTGGAGGCCTCCAAGGCCAAGTACTACGCCTCCGAGGCCGCGATCCGGGCCGCGAACGCGGCGATCCAGTGCTTCGGCGGCTACGGCTACGTCGACGAGTACCCGGTGCAGAAGTACATGCGCGACGCCCGGGTGATGGCACTCTACGAGGGGACCTCGCAGATCCAGAAGCTGCTCATCGGCCGCGCCGAGACCGGCATCAACGCCTTCGTCTGAGGAGATGGACGTGTCAGAGGAGATCCGTATGACGGACGCGAGCGGGCCGCGGCAGGCCGCCGGTGGGTCGCCGGGCATCGGCCGCGCTCTGCGCGTCCTGGAGCAGGGCGCGCCACCGGAATGGGTCGAGGGTCCGCTGGACCCGGAGACCTCGCCGGGCGAGGTGCTGGTGCGGGTGAAGCACTCCTCGCTGAACTTCAAGGACGCCCTGGCCGCCACCGGCCGCGCGCCGGTCCTGCGACGGCACCCGCTGACGCTGGGCATCGACGCGGCGGGCATGGTCGTGGAGTCGACCGACGAGCGGCACGCGGTCGGCGACCGGGTGGTCGTCACCGGCTTCGGCATGTCCGAGGACCATGACGGCGGCTGGGCCGACTGGCTGCACGTCCCGGGCGACTGGCTGGTCCGGCTCCCCGAGGCGCTGACCGGGGAGCAGGCGATGGGGCTGGGCACCGCCGGGCTCACCGCGGCCCTGGCCATCCACCGCCTCGAGGAGCACGGCCTGCGTCCCGGCGACGGACCGGTCGCTGTGACCGGCGCCAGCGGGGGCTCCGGCATGCTCGCGGTCGCCATGCTCGCCGGTCTCGGCCACGAGGTGGTCGCGATCAGCGGGAGCGCCGACAGCCACGACCTACTGGGCCGACTGGGTGCCGCCGCAGTGGAGGGCCGACCGGACGTCTCCGCGCTCCGTCCGATGGCCAGCGCCCGCTGGGCCGGTGCCGTCGACTGCGTCGGCGGCGCCCCCCTGGCCTGGCTGCTGTCCACGACCCGGCCCGGTGGCAGTGTCGCGACCTTCGGCAACGCGGCCGGCAACGACCTGCCGGGCAGCGTCCTGCCGTTCATCCTGCGCGCGGTGAACCTGCTCGGCGTGAACACCGGGTGGTTCGACCCCGACCTGCGGAGCCGGCTGTGGGAGCGGCTCGCCACGGACCTGCGGCCGCAGGGGCTGGAGGAGATCGCGCGCACCGAGCCGCTCGATGACGCGCTGACGCTCTCGGAGTCCCTGCTCGACGGCCGCGTGACCGGCCGCGTCGTCCTGGAGGTGGCCCGATGAGCACCACTCTTGTCCCGCCGCTGGTCACCGAGTCCGCGGAGACCCGAGCGCTGCGCCTGGAGGTGAGGGCGTTCCTGCGCGAGGAGATCGCCGCCGGGTCGTTCACACCGTGGGTCGACACCTGGCTGACCCGCTGGGACGCCGGATTCACCCGCAAGCTCGCCGGACGCGGCTGGGTCGGCATGACCGTGCCGACCGAGTACGGCGGCCACGGCCGCACCTTCCTCGACCGGTTCGCGGTCACCGAGGAGCTGCTGGCCGTCGGTGCCCCGGTCGCCGCGCAGTGGGTGGCCGACCGGCAGATCGCCCCGTCCCTGCTGCGGTTCGGCACCGAGCACCAGAAGCGCACCTTCCTGCCACGGATCGTCGCCGGCGACATGTGCTGGGGCATCGGTATGTCGGAGCCCGAGTCCGGCTCCGACCTCGCCAGCGTGCAGACCCGGGCCCGCCAGGTGGACGGCGGCTGGGTGCTGCAGGGCCGCAAGACCTGGACGTCCGGCGCCCACGAGGCCGACGCCTTCTTCGCGCTGGCCCGCACCGCACCGGTGGACCCGAGCAACCGGCACGCCGGGCTCTCGCAGTTCGCCGTCGACCTGCACGCCGACGGCGTGAGCATCGAGCCGATCGTGGCGATGAACGGCAGCCGGCACTTCAACGAGGTGCTGCTCGACGACGTCTTCGTGCCCGACGAGATGGTGCTCGGAGAGATCGGCCAGGGCTGGCACCAGGTCACCTCCGAGCTGGCCTTCGAGCGAAGCGGGCCGGAGCGGTTCCTGTCGACCTATCCCCTGCTGGAGGCCGCACTCGCCGCCCACCGGGAGAGCCGTCCCGGCACCCCGAGCGGTCTGGGCCGGCACATCGCCCGGCTCACCGCCCTGCACCAGCTGTCGATCTCGGTCGCGGGGAGCCTGCAGGCCGGTGCCGGGGCCGACACCGCGGCGGCGCTGGTCAAGGTGTTGGGCACCACCGAGGAGGGCGACATCGCCGACACCGTGGAGCGGTTGCTGGCCGACGGCGCGCTGGACGGCGGGGTGGACCCTGGGGCGCTGGCGGCGCTGACCGACGCCGCGGTGCTGCAGCGACCGGGGTTCACGCTGCGCGGCGGCACCAACGAGATCCTGCGCGGCGTCGTCGCCCGCGGGCTGGGCCTGCGGTGAGCGGAGGAGATATGAGCGAGAGCATGACCGAGGAGCTGCGCACCCTCGCCCGCGAGGTGTTCGGCGACCACTCCGGTGCCCACCAGGAGGCGCCCCGCGTCGAGCGCGACCTGGACCCCGGCCTGTGGGACACCCTGACCGAGCTGGGCCTGACCCGGCTGACCGGCAGCGAGGAGCGGGGCGGCTCCGGAGCCGGCTGGCCCGAGGCGTCCGTCCTGCTGTGGGAGGCCGCGGCGCACGGGGTGCCCCTGCCGCTGCTGGAGCACGACCTGCTCGCCGGCTGGCTGCGGGACACCGCGGGCCTGCCCGCGGGCACGGGCGCCCTGGCCACCTCCGTGCTGGTGCGTGAGAACGGCCCCGTGCCCGTGGCCTGGCTGTCTGCGGCGACCACGGTGGTGGTGCTGGACGCACGGGGAGCCGGCACCACGGCATACGAGATCGCCGTCGCCGACCTGGAGGTCACCCCCGGCCGGACCGTCGCGGGCGAGCCCGCCGACCGGGTGGTCCTGCCGCCGGCCGCCGACGTGCCGGGAGCGGTCGAGGTCGACCCCGACGTCGTGCGGGAGTGGGAGCACCGCGGTGCCCTCGGCCGGGCGGTGCAGCTGGCGGGCGCGATGGACCGGGTGTCGTGGCTGTGCGTGGAGCACGCCGCAGGACGGACCCAGTTCGGCCGCCCGCTAGGGCGCTTCCAGGCGGTCCAGCAGCTGGTGACCGAGGTCGCGTGCGAGGCCGCCCTGTGCCGGGCCGTCGTCGAGCGGGCCGTGCAGGCCGTCGCCGCCGACGGGTTCGCGGACCCGCACGCCCGGTTCCTCGTGGCCGCGGCCAAGGCCGCGACGGGCCACTCGGCAACCCGGGTGGTCCGGCACGCCCACCAGGTGCACGGCGCGATCGGCACCGCGCTGGAGCACCCGCTGCAGCAGTTCACCCGCTCCCTGCTGGCCTGGCGCCGCGACCACGGCTCCACCCGGACCTGGGAGGATCGCCTGGAGACCACCGCGCTGGAGGACACCGGCGGCGACCTCTGGGACACCCTGACCCGCTGACCGCCCCGACCAGTTGACCCACTGACACCCTGACCAGCTGACCCTGGCACCCTGACCCACGGCACCATCCCACCCACCTGCGAGGACACCCATGAGCACCGAGGCCCTGCTGGTCGAGCGCGACGAGCACATCGAGACCTGGACCATCAACCTGCCCGAGAAGCGCAACCCCATCTCCGACGAGGAGGTGGTCCGCGCCCTCGTCGGGGCCGTGGACCGGGTCAACCGCGACCGCGACGTGCGCGCCGTGGTGCTCACCGGGGCGGGCTCGGCGTTCTCCGCCGGCGGCGACGTGAAGAAGATGGCCGACCGGCAGGGCATCTTCGGTGGTCATCCGCACCAGGTGCGGGACGGCTACCGCTACGGCATCCAGCAGATCCCGCTCGCCTTCCACGGGTGCGAGGTGCCAGTCGTCGCGGCTGTGAACGGTCCCGCCGTGGGCGCCGGGTGCGACCTCGCGCTCATGTGCGACCTGCGGGTGGCGGCGGACACCGCGTGGTTCGCCGAGTCGTTCGTCAAGCTCGGCATCATCCCCGGCGACGGCGGCGCCTGGCTGCTCCCCCGGGTGGTCGGGCCGGCCCGCGCCGCGGAGATGGCGCTGACCGGCGACCGCATCGACGCGCAGACCGCGCTGGAGTGGGGTCTGGTCAACCAGGTCGTCCCCGCCGCCGAGCTGATGGACGCGGCCCTCGCGCTGGCCCGGCGCATCGCGGTGAACCCGCCGCACTCGGTGCGCATGGGCAAGAAGCTGCTGCGCGAGTCCGGCCACCAGACCCTCGCCTCGCACCTGGAGATGTCAGCCGCCATGCAGGCGCTGGCCCACCACGCGCCCGACCACACCGAGGCGATGGCGGCCTTCCTGGGCAAGCGGGAGGCCAACTACACCGGGGAGTGAGCAGTCTCCTCCTCCGACCGGGCGCACCGTATTGCGCCCCCAGACCCGACCGGGCGCACCGTGTTGCGGCATACGGCCGGCGGACGGCCCCTGACCGACTGACCGGCATTTATGGTCGCGCGGAACTCGTCGCATGCGACGTCATCCGCGTGACCAAAAGCGCTCGTCACACCGAGCACAGCCAGGCAGTCTGGTCGCACCACACTGGTCTCCACGAACGCAACACCAGGTGTTCGGTGGCCCCTTGGGTCGCAACGGGATGCGCTTGGTGACCTTCTGGGGAGACGCGCAGCGCGCTCGGTGCCCCTGGAAAGCACCGCCCCGCGCGCTCGATCAGGCGCCGCCGGCCGTGGTGACCAGCCCAAGGACAAGCGTGATCGCCACGAAGGTCACGCTATAGCGCACCCAGCCCCAGGGCCGCGAGGAGAAAAAGGCCCACAGTGCGGTGATCACGTAGGCCATCAGGCTGCGGCCGACGTAGAAGCCGATCGCCTCCGCCAGGTTGTCCGCACCCGCCACGATCGGGATGATCGACAGCAGGGCGGTGAAGATCAGCGCCACGATGGCGGTGCGCCCCCACGCGTTGCGGTTCGGGCGACCGCCCGCCTCCTCCGCCGCCCCGTTCGGGACCCAGAAGTCCCACCCGTCCGGCGCCGGCCCCCACGCCGGGTCGGGCTGCCAGTCCTTCGGCGGGGTCCAGCCCTCAGGAGGTGCCGGCCAGTTTGGGGGTGGGTTGTACCGGTAGTCAGCCACCCGGTGATCCTGCCACGACTCGCACGAACACCTAAGCGTTGCTGGTCAGCGCGGAAGGCACGATCGTGACGGGCCACGGCAAGGCCACGTGTGCCGTCTCGTCACCCTCAGCCGATGTGGCTTTGACGTAGGCTCCGTCCCGCAGCTCCCAGACCTTAAGGCCGGGCCCGTCCGGGTCCACGACCCAGAAGTGCGGAATGCCGGCACTCGCGTAGCGCGACCACTTCAGTCCCACATCGATGTGCCGCGTACTGGGCGACAGGATCTCGACAGCCAGCAACGGCAACGACTGGTCAGGCTCGGTGGTGTCGAAGACCAAGAGGTCGGACTGCACGACGCTGTCGTTCGCGAGGCGGACGTCGTAGGGCGCGTGCAGTACAACGAACCGGTCCGGAGCGGGATTGGCGAGCGCGAGGTGCACCAGGAGGTTGGAAGAGACCACCTGATGGGACCAGGTAGGCGACGGTGTCACGATCAGCGAGCCGTCGATGAGCTCATAGCGGTGGCCGTCATCGGCCGCGCCGCGGATCGCCTCGAAGTCCTCGAGCGTCAGCGGTCGGCTCATCGGCATGGTCACCACGCTTGCCATCCTGCCGCGCTCAGCCTGCCTGGGCCAGCGCGAGCGGGAGCACCGCGTCGGCACCGGCCAGGCGGAGCGCCCGGGCGGCGACGGTCATGGTCCAGCGGGAGTCGACCAGGTCGTCGACCAGCAGGACCGGTCCGCGCAGGCCGGCGAGCTGCTGCGCCAGATCCGGGGCCGCCGCGAACTGCTCCCACACGCCGGCGAGGCGGAAGGCGCTGTTGCCACCGGACTCCCCCGTCGGTCCACCGTCGACCGCGGTCAGCTCGCCCAGGTAGGGCAGGCGTCCGAGCTCACCGATGCGGCGGGCCAGCGAGCCCACCAGCTCGGGGTGACTGCGGGACGGCACCGACACGATCGCCACCGGCCGCTGCGCCCAGTCCCAGTCGGCCAGCACCTTCGTCACCGCGTTGACGATCTGGTCGGGCACCGGCGCATCCGGTCCCTGGACGAGCTCCCTGACCCGCTGGCCCCAGCCGAGGTCGGAGACCCGGGCCAGGGAGCGGCCGGTCGTCATCGACTCCCCCGCCGCGATCTTGCCGCGGACGGGCACCCCCAGGCGGTCCATCCCGGTGGGCCACTGAGCGCGCGGCTCGAGCGGCACGCCGACCCGGGCGAGCTGTCCCATCGCCAGGTCGACCGCGTCGGCCGGGATGTCGGTCGGGAACCACGGCCCGGCGCACACGTCGCAGCGACCGCACGGCGCCGCGGTGGCGTCGTCGAGGCACTCCTGGAGGAAGGCCATCCGGCAGGTCCCGGTGCGCAGGTAGTCGAGCATGAGCTGCTGCTCCCGCTCCCTGGCCTGCGCGACCCGCTCGTAGCGCTCCGCATCGTAGGTCCACGGCTGACCGGTCGACGTCCAGCCTCCCTGAACCTTCTCGACCGCACCCTCGACGTCGAGCACCTTGAGCAGCAGCTCCAGCCGGGTGCGCCGCACGTCGACCTGGGTCTCCAGGGCGGCCGTCGACAGCGGCCTGGCGGACCCGGCGAGCGCGGTGAGCACGGCGTCGGCCTGCTCCTGGCGCGGCATCGCGGCGGAGGCGAAGTAGGCCCAGATGTTGCGATCCTCGACACCCGGGAGTAGCAGCACGTCGGCTCGCTCGGTGGCCCGGCCCGCGCGGCCCACCTGCTGGTAGTAGGCCACCGGCGAGCTGGGGGCGCCCAGGTGCACGACAAAGCCCAGGTCCGGCTTGTCGAAACCCATCCCGAGCGCGCTCGTCGCGACCAGGGCCTTGACCTCGTTGTCCCGCAGGCGCCGCTCCAGCTCAAGACGGTCGGCCGGGTCGGTCCGCCCGGTGTAGGCCGCCACCGTGTGCCCTGCCCGAGTCAGGGAGGTGGCCAGGTCCTCCGCCGCCGAGACCGTCAGGGCGTAGACGATGCCGCTGCCGGGCAGGTCGCCCAGGTGCGCCAGCAGCCAGGCGATGCGCCGCTCGGGTGTCTCCAGCTCGAGGACGCCCAGCCGCAGCGAGGCCCGGGCCAGCGGGCCGCGGATCGTGCTCACGGCCCGGGCGGAGCCGTCCGCGCCCACCGAGAGCTGCTCGACGACGTCGTGCACCACGCGCTCGTTGGCGGTCGCCGTGGTCGCCAGCACGGGGGTGTCCGCCGGCAGCCCGGCCAGCAGCGTCCGGATCCGGCGGTAGTCGGGGCGGAAATCGTGCCCCCAGTCGCTGATGCAGTGCGCCTCGTCCACGACCAGCAGCCCGCACCGGGCCGCCAGGTCGGGCAGCTGCTCCTCCCGGAAGCGAGGGTTGTTGAGCCGCTCGGGACTGACCAGGAGCACGTCGACGGAGTCCTCCGCCAACTGCTGGCGCACCGCCCCCCACTCCTCGGCGTTGGCGGAGTTCATCGTGACCGCGGTGATGCCGGCGCGCCGGGCCGCCTCGATCTGGTCCCGCATGAGCGCCAGGAGAGGCGAGACGATGACGGTCGGGCCTGCCCCTTGCTGACGGCGCAGCACGGTCGCCACGAAGTAGACCGCGGACTTCCCCCACCCGGTGCGCTGGACGACCAGCACCCGCTCGCGACGTGCGACCAGCGCCTCGACCGCCTCCAGCTGCCCGTCGCGGAAGTCGGCGTCGTCGCTCCCGACGAGCCTCCTCAGTGCCTGCTGCGCCTGATCCCTCATGGCCCCCACGGTACGGTCCGCCACCGACGGAGCCGCCCACCCGTCCACAGGCGCCACCGCTCGCCCTTCGAGGGAGGCACGTCATCCTCCAGACCGACACGGAAACCTCCTCGGGGCCAGCGACATCATCCTCTGGCCCGACGCGGCGGCATCACGAACATCCCTAGGTTCAAGTCTTGGCCCCACCACGCGGTGCGGCCGGGTCGGACCCACACAGCTGGGGGGCCGGTCCACCAGCCTTCCCCCTTCACCAGGAGTACATCTCGTGACGCGCAAGACCCTTTCCCTGTTAGCCGGTGTCCCCCTGCTCGCCCTGGTCACCACGGCCTGCGGCGGCAGCACCACGCCCACCGTCGAGACCGTCACCGTGCAGGCACCCGCCGGCGACTCCGCCGACGCCACTGACGCGCCCAAGCCGGACCAGGCACCGATCACCGCCGCGCCCGCCGACGCGGCCGGCAGCCCCATCACCAGCCACCTGGACGCCCAGCCCGCCGTCATACAGATCCGGGCCATGGGCGGCATGCGGGACCCCGAGTTCGGCAACTACGTGGGCGGCGGCAGCGGCAGCGGCTTCCTCATCAGCTCCGACGGCCTGGCGATCACCAACAACCACGTCGTGACCGGCGCCGCGACGCTGGAGGTCTTCATCGGCGGCGACACCACCCGCAGCTACAACGCCCGGGTCATCGGGGCCTCGGAGTGCAACGACCTGGCCCTCATCGACATCAGCGAGGCCGAGCCGCTGCCCTACCTGGACTTCGCCCAGGAGCCGGTGTCGGTCGGCCAGGAGATCTACGTCGCGGGCTTCCCGCTCGGCGACCCGGAGTACACCCTGACCCGCGGCATCGTCTCCAAGGCCAACGCCGACAGCGAGGCCCTGACCTGGGCCTCGGTGGACCACTCCCTGGAGCACGACGCCGCGGCACACCCCGGCAACTCCGGCGGACCCCTGCTCACCACCGACGGCAAGGTCACCGGCGTCCACTTCGCCGGCTTCCTGCCCGCGGACATGGTGCGCCAGCAGTTCGCCATCGACCATCTGCTCGCCCAGAACGTCCTCAGCCACCTGCGCGACGGCGACTACGAGTCGCTCGGCATCAACGCGCACCCGGTCTACGACCAGTCCATGGACATCACCGGCCTGTGGGTCAGCGGCGTCAAGCCCGGCTCCCCCGCCGCGCGCGCCAAGGTCGTCCCGGGCGACATCATCACCACGCTCAACGGCCTGCCGATGGCACCGACCGGCACGATGACCGAGTACTGCGACGTGCTGCGGACCTCCGGCGAGGGCACGCCCGTGGCCATCGAGGTGCTGCGCTGGGACACCGGTGAGGTGCTGCGCGGCGAGCTGAACAACCCGGTCGACGCGGACGCCGCCATGACCCCGGTCATGTCCTTCTACGACCAGCTCGGGGACGAGGTCGCCGACGGCGGTAGCGAGTACACCTACGAGCGCGTGGTCGACGACTCCGAGAGCATCGTCATCGAGGTGCCGACGACCTGGACCGACCGGGAGACCAGCGCCTACCCGTCCACCGGTATGCCGGCCATCGTCGCGGCCCGGGACATCGACGCCTTCAACAACAGCTGGTCCGAGCCCGGCCTGCTCTACACCCAGACCCCCACGACCGATGACCTCGGCGGCCTCATCGACGCCCTGGACTTCGTCGAGAGCTGCACCGACGACGGTCGCTCGGACTACTCCGACGGCCTGTTCACCGGCTACTACAACCAGTACAGCGACTGCAACGGCTCGGGCAACCAGGTCGTGGCCCTGGCGGCCAACCCGACCGACGAGTCCTTCACCGCGGTGCTCGTCGTGCAGGTCATCAACGACAGCGACGTGCTGGCCCTGGACCGGGCGTTCGCCACGTTCAACTACTTCACCGACTGACCACCGGCGCCCCGGCGCCTCCTTCCCGGTCCCGTGCGCACGCGCCCCACCCTGGGCTGACCTAGGGTGGGGCGCGTGCAGTGGGACGACTACGACGCAGCCCTGTTCGACCTCGACGGGGTCCTGACCCCGACGGCTGAGGTGCACATGAGCGCCTGGGCCCGGATGTTCACCGACTTCCTGACCGCGCGCGGGGTCGCCGAGCCCTACACGGACGCCGACTACTTCGCGCACATCGACGGCCGGCCCCGCTACGAGGGGGTGGCCACCATGCTCGCCTCACGCGGGATCGACCTGCCGGCCGGCTCCCCCGACGACCCGGGATCTGCGGAGACCGTCTCGGGGCTGGGCAACCGCAAGAACGAGCTGTTCACCCAGGTCCTGCGGAGCGAGGGCATCACGCCGTATGCCGGGTCGCTGGCCCTGCTGGACCACCTCGCCGGCGTGGGGGTCGCCATGGCCGTGGTCTCCTCCTCGAAGAACGCGCCGGAGGTCCTGCGGGCGGCCGGTATCGCCGACCGGTTCCCGGTCGTCGTGGACGGCGTGATCGCCCACGACCAGGGGTTGCCTGGCAAGCCCCGGCCCGACACCTACTCGTATGCCGCGGAGCAGCTGGGCGTGCCCACCTCCCGGTCCGTGGTCGTGGAGGACGCCATCAGCGGGGTGCAGGCCGGTGCGGCCGGGGACTTCGGGCTCGTCGTGGGCGTCGACCGGGGCGTGGGCGCCGACGCGCTGCGTGAGAACGGCGCCGAACTGGTGGTGCAGGACCTGGCCGAGCTGATCGGAGACCACTCATGACGCAGACCCCGCACCCGGTCGCCGACGATGGGCTGCACCGCGGCACCGGCGCAGAGCCGCCCGAGGGTCAGCACGAGCGCCCGCTGCTGGAGCCGCCGGTCGATCCCCTGGACCGCACCCGCTTCCCGGCGGAGCCCTGGCGACTGGTCGAGACGGACTACCGCGGCGACGACCTCGGCGTCACCGAGACGATCTTCGCCGTCGGCAACGGTTACCTCGGTCTGCGCGGCAACGTCGAGGAGGGCCGCGACACCCACACGCACGGCACCTTCGTCAACGGCTTCCACGAGACCTGGCGGATCAAGCACGCCGAGGACGCCTTCGGGCTGGCCCGGGTCGGGCAGACGATCGTCAACGTGCCCGACCCGAAGGTGATCAAGCTCTACGTCGAGGACGAGCCCCTGCTCCTGGCGGACGCCGACCTGGAGGACTACGAGCGCTCCCTGGACTTCCGCGACGGGATGCTGCGCCGCTCGCTGGTCTGGCGGACCTCCTCCGGCAAACGGGTCCGGGTCACGACCACCCGGATGGTCTCCTTCCCGGAACGCCACCTGGCCCTGATGACGATGGACCTGGAGATGCTCGACGGCGACGCACCGATCGTCATCTCCAGCCAGCTGCTGAACCGCCAGGACGGTTTCGACGAGTACCACGTGCGCGCCGCCGCGATGGGCGAGGGCCTCGACCCGCGCAAGGCCGAGGGCTTCGACCGGCGGGTGCTGGATCCGCAGTCGCACTGGGCCAAGGGCCGCAGGGCCCTGCTCGGCTATGTCTGCCACGAGTCGCGGATGACCCTCGCGGTGGCGACCGAGCACGTGCTGGAGACGGAGAACCCATACACCGAGGAGAGCGCCTGCGAGAACGACAGCGCCAAGCACGTCTTCCGCATCGAGGCGAAGGCCGGCCACCCGATCCACCTGGAGAAGTGGGTGACCTACCACACCTCCCGCGGGGTGCCCGTGCGCGAGCTGAGCGACCGGTGCCTGCGGACCCTGGACCGGGTGCGGCAGGACGGCCTGGAGCAGCTGCACGCCGAGCAGCGGGCCTGGCTCGACGACTTCTGGTCGCGCGCCGACGTCACCACGCCCGGCCAGCCCGCGGTGCAGCAGGCGATCCGGTGGAACCTCTTCCAGCTGGCCCAGGCCTCGGCCCGGGCCGACACCACCGGCGTCCCCGCCAAGGGCGTCACGGGATCCGGCTACGGCGGTCACTACTTCTGGGACACCGAGGTCTACGTGATGCCGTTCCTGACCTACACCGCCCCGCAGGCGGCCCGCAACGCCCTGCGGTTCCGGCACAACATGCTGGCCGCGGCACGAGCCCGGGCGAGCGACATGTCGCAGAACGGGGCCCTGTTCCCCTGGCGCACGATCAACGGCGAGGAGGCGTCGGCATACTTCGCCGCGGGCACCGCGCAGTATCACATCAACGCCGACGTCGCCCACGCGCTGATGCAGTACGTCAACGCCACCGGGGACCGTACCTTCCTGCTCCGGGAAGGGCTGGACATCCTGGTGGAGACCGCTCGCATGTGGGCCGACCTGGGGTTCTGGTCCATCAACGGCGACCGGCACTTCCACATCCACGGCGTGACCGGACCGGATGAGTACACCACCGTCGTCAACGACAACCTGTTCACCAACGTCATGGCCCGGGAGAACCTCGCCAACGCCGCGGCAGCGGTGACCGAGCTGCGCGCCTCCGACCCGGGGGACTACGCGCGGGTCGTGGCCCGTCTGGGGCTGCGGGACGAGGAGGTCGAGGAGTGGCAGCAGGCCGCCGCGGCTATGTTCATCCCGTTCGACGAGGAGCTGCGGGTGCACCCCCAGGACCTGCACTTCCTGGAGCGAGAGGTGTGGGACCTCCCGCAGACCCCCGCGGACAAGCGCCCGTTGCTGCTGCACTTCCACCCGCTGGTGATCTACCGCTTCCAGGTGCTCAAGCAGGCCGACGTGGTGCTCGCGATGTATCTCGCCGGCCACTCGTTCACGCTGGATGAGAAGCGCGCCAACTTCGAGTACTACGACCCGATCACCACCGGCGACTCCACCCTGTCCGCGGTGGTGCAGTCGATCGTGGCGGCCGAGGTCGGCTACCACGACATGGCCCTGCGCTACTTCTACGACGGGCTCTTCGTGGACCTCGACGACCGGCACGGCAACACCTCCGACGGGGTCCATGTGGCCTCGACGGGCGGTGTGTGGGCCGGCCTGGTCGCGGGGTTCGGGGGAATGCGCGACCACGACGGCCTGCTGACGTTCGACCCGCGGCTGCCCTCGTCCTGGCCCGAGCTGGGCTTCCGCCTGGGGTGGAACGGCCGGCGCCTGCAGGTGGTCGTCCGCGCCGACGAGCTGCGGCTGCAGGTCCTCGAGGGCGATCCGGTGGAGGTGCAGGTGCGCGGCACGGCCGTGTCCGTGGGCGCCGCGGAGGTGGCGGTGCCCCTCGACGGCATGGGGCCGCGCATTGACGGCATCCTGCCGCCGACCCCGGTCGTCGGGGCTCACACGCAGGAGGGACAGCGCCTCATCCCCGCCGTGCCGAGGCCGTGACGTCCGGGCGGGAAGGCAGGGCAGGCGACGGGGTCGCCCCCCGCCATCGACCGGGATGTGATCGACTGGACCCATGACCGACGCGAACGACAGCGCTTCCGAGGCGGTCGACCCGACGCCTCAGGACACCCCCGCGGGGCCGCCGCCGAGCGAGACCGACCGTCTCGCGGCCCAGGTCAGCGGACCCGAGGACCAGGTCGGCATGACCGCGCTGTGGCGCCTCACGATGGGGCTGGACCACTGGTGGTTCATCGCGGTGGGCGAGCCGGGTCTCGAGTCGCCGGCCGCTGCCGAGATCGGGGGCCAGTTGATGCTGCTCACCTTCACGACCTCCGAGCGCGCGCGGGACTTCGCCGTCCGGCAGGACATGATCCAGGAGCAAGAGGACCTGCCGGCGATCGCGCTGCCCCCGACCGAGGTGATCGCCTCGAGCCAGAGCTATCTCGACGCCGGCATCCAGGGCCTGATGTTCGACCCGCACATCAGCGGGTTCTACATCCCCAGCGAGCAGTTGCCCGTGGTCTGGGACGCGGTCACCAGCACCCACGAGTCCGACTGAGGGCGCTCAGGGGGCCGGGATCTCCAGCTCGGAGCCGGCCTGCACGTGCAGCGTGTTCAGGTCGTTGGCCACCTGGATCGCGACGATCGCCCGATCGAGCGGGAGCTCCGGGAGCTCGCTCGTCGCGATCTGCGAGAGCGTGTCACCGGGCTGCACGGTGATCGTGTGGCCGGCCGAGGCGGTGGCCGGGAGCATGCCCAGCGCAGCCACGACTGCCAGGACGAGCACCGTCGCGACGGTCACGGTCATCGCCAACCGTCCCCGCCTGGTCAGGGTCAGCGGACCAGCCTCCCCGAGGGCCGCGGTCCGACGCGGGACCGTGTCCCCCACCGACGGCACGCCACGCTCCCCCGCCCCGACGACCCGCAGGTGGTCGCGGCGTCGCGGACGCGGCCCCTGGACCGCCGGCCCCTGGGGTATCTCGAAGTGGGGCGTCTCGAAGTCCTGCAGGTCATGCAGTGCGATCGCGCTCATGATCCCTCCGTCTCTGCTTGTCCGAACGCCTGTGCGTCGGACGCATGTTCCATGTCTAGCACACCCGTCCGAGGTTTGTCGACACGCCGCATCGAACTGGTGTTTGTCAGCACGTTCGAATACTCGTACGATGGCCTCACGCGATAGAGATAACCAGAGACCACTGACAGAGCTGTTGACCTGCGGTTTTGCGGCTGGAGCAGGGTCAGAGCGAGAGGGGTAGGAGATGGCCGACATTCATGAGATGCCGGACCGCGACGGGCGGGCCGATCTCACGGCACGCCAGGAGAAGGTGTTGCACGTCATCAAGGACTCGGTGGACCGGCGGGGGTATCCGCCGAGCCTGCGCGAGATCGGGGCAGCGGTGCAGCTGGCCTCTCCCTCGTCCGTGGCCTACCAGCTACGGATGCTGGAGCGGAAGGGGTACCTGCGCCGGGACCCGAACCGGCCGCGCGCCATCGAGGTCGTGCTGCCCGGGACCGGCGAGGGCGAGGCCCCCGGCTACCGCCGACCCGGCCCGTCGGCCACCGCCGAGGTCGTCAGCGAGATCGACTACGACGAGACCGGCATCGGTGACGCGCGCCCCGAGGCGTCCTACGTCCCGGTGGTCGGCCGGATCGCCGCCGGTGGCCCGATCCTGGCGGAGCAGGCGGTCGAGGACATCTTCCCCCTCCCCCGCCAGATCGTGGGTGACGGCGAGTTGTTCCTGCTCAAGGTCGTCGGGGACTCGATGATCGATGCGGCGATCTGTGACGGTGACTGGGTGGTCGTGCGCCGGCAGGAGGACGCCGTGAACGGCGACATCGTCGCGGCGATGCTGGACAACGAGGCCACGGTCAAGACCTTCAAGCGGACCGACGGGAAGCTGTGGCTGCTTCCGCACAACGACGCCTACGACCCGATTGACGGTGACGATGCCGTCGTCCTGGGGAAGGTCACCGCCGTCCTCCGGCGCATCTGAGCCTGCTCACCTCTGGCCCTCCCCGGCCCTGACTCACCGAGTTCCCACACCGGGCGGCCCCGCGCGATCGACGGCCAGTGCCATCGACGGTATGCGCGATCGAGCCGCGGCGGGGAACTCCCCGACTCAGGCGTGCGTTCCGCCTGTGTCCCTGTGCTGGTGCCGCCTGCCGGTCCTCCCCCCTCCCGGCAGGTGGCACCGAGAGACAACGACTGCGCCGCCCGACCACGAGGTCGGGCGGCGCAGTGCCGTGCCGGGCGTGCTCGGGTCAGAGCGCGCCGCGCGCCTCGTTGAGCCGTGCCCTCTCCTCGTCGGTCATGTCCGCCCCGTCGCGGTCCGGATGGTAGCCCTGCGGCCCGAACGAGTCCGGCTCGCCGGTGTCCTCGATGCCGGCGTCGGTGCCTGCGACCAGGGTGTCATCCGCGGGTCGGGCGTCCTCCGGGGTGAGGGCGTCCTCCGCGGGCAGGGTGGCTCCGTCCGCGGGGTTCTCCGTGTCGACAGCAAGTTCAGAACCCGGCTCGGTGTCGACGATCGGCGTGCCCTGCTCGGCCCCCGGGACCTCGTAGGCCGTGGTCTCCGTGTCGCTCGCCGCGATGCCGCCGGCCGCTTCACCCGAGGCCACCGCTCCGGCCACAGCGGCCTCGGCGCCGTCCGGGCTCTCGGGCGCCTCGGCAGGCTCGGGATAGCCGGTCCCCGTCTGGTGGGCGGCCCCCGTCACGGCATCATCGGCGCCGGCCTCGTCCACGGCCGTCTCGGCCATGACCGGCTCGACCGTGCCGAACTGAGCCGCGTCGCCGGGCTCCGGCGCGTTCGCGCCCTCGGCTGCCGCGCCTTCGGCTGCCGCACCCGCCGCTGCCGCCGCGGCACCGGTCGTGGCCGCAGCGGCTGGGGACGTGTGGCCCTCGTAGGCCCCGGAGTGCGCGGCAGGACGGTCCGGGGAGTAGCCGGACCGGCTGACCCGGGTGGGCTCCTCGTCCGCGGGATCGGTCGACGGGACCGACCAGTCGGTGGCGACGGGCTCCTCGGGGGACTCCTCCGCGGCCCAGTCCGAGTGCGCCGCAGGGTTCTCCTGCTGGTAGTGGGCGTGGTG
>Ga0123333_10001483_pt1 | contig 24751 bp, 19 predicted proteins | sample BioC12SIPDNA_3_FD_89957 | JGI IMG/M metagenome (GOLD analysis project Ga0123333, IMG submission 89957) | Anaerobic biogas reactor microbial communites from Washington, USA - Biogas_R2_B C12 SIP DNA | ecosystem: Engineered > Bioreactor > Anaerobic > Unclassified | place: Washington, USA... | reverse complement strand
GTGCTGATCCAGACGGATCGTTTCGGTACGAGCGTGGCGCAGTCGCTGCGCGTATTCGCCGACACCATGCGCACGACCCGGCGGCTGCGGGCGGAAGAACACGCGGCGAAGATGACCATCAAGATGGTGCCTCCACTGGTCTTTTTAATTTTCCCCGCCATTATGATTATAATTCTCGGGCCAGGCTATATTAAAATCATGGATGTTCTGACGAATCTAGGCGACTAACTCTGAAGGAGACAAAGATGGAACCTACGACAATCGTTCGCATTGTAGCAGGGATTTTGGCCGTTATAATCCTGATCATACTGATCTACCGTATGAAAAACAGATCGAAGTAGCGTCTCGGGAATACACAGATGACTCGTGCTGTCACTAACAGCACCAAGCGCACAACACTGGTATCGGAACTGGAAGTGGCCGAAACGGGCTGGCAAAGAATGCGCGGGCTGCTGGGCCGCTCCTCCCGTGAGTTTCCAAAAGGGAAAGGATTGTGGCTTCGTTCCTGTGAAGGGATTCACACTATCGGGATGGCGTTCCCGATAGACGTCGCCTATCTGGACGGGCAAAACCGCGTGCGGCACATGTACCACGGTCTCCGCCCGTTCCGGATCGGGAAAATAACGTGGGAGGTGCGAAGCGTCTTGGAACTGCCCGCGGGGATTCTTAAAGAAAGCCGGACGGAAATCGGGGATGTACTGCAGTTTACGGATCATGCGGACAATCCCCGTCCCTGATTCACGGAAACACAAAAGGTCCTATGCATCGGATGATGTTTCATTCAAGGGTGATCGACATGAAGCACACTAACTGCAAAGGGCAGACTCTTGTAGAATTTACACTCCTGCTGCCCCTGATGCTTATCCTGATTTTCGGCATCATTGAATTCGGCCTCTTCATCTACAACCAACAGGTCATCACCAATGCATGCCGCGAAGGCGCCCGGGCCGGCATTCTTGCCAGCAGTCCCCGGGTTCCCTACTCGGGCGCCAACAGCATCGACTCGGTCGTCCAGGCGTATGCGGCCAACCTCATCACGTTCGGAACGGCGAACAATCCCGTCACCACCGTGACTCCCGCCTACAATCCTACGGCGACATTCGGAAGCGATTTGACCGTCCAGGTAAGGTATAATTATTCCTTTCTGGTTATCCCGGACTTTCTTTTGTGGGGATCGAAGCTGCGCGTCATGAGCGCTCAGACCGTCATGAGGTACGAATGACTTTACATAAGGGGCTCAGACAATGAAACCTCCGAACAGAATGATCGAAAAATTCGGGCTGGAAAGAGAACAAGGCGTCGCCCTCATCTACATCACCATTGCATTCGTCGTCTTCCTCGGCATCGCCGCTTTCGCCATCGACATCGGATACCACGCCGTGGTGCGAAACCAGCTGCAGAACGCGGCGGACGCGGCCGCACTGGACGCCTGCAATTATCTTTATGCACGCGGGCCGGTGATTCTGCCCCCGCCGCCGCCCGACTGGAATGGAGCGACCGTACAGGCCGAAGATGCGGTGACCATCAATACGGCAGACAATAAATCCCTTTCCGAGGGGGATATCGTGACCGGCTGGTGGGATATCACCCAAACAGCGATGCCGGATCAATGGAGCACATCGATCCCGTCGGGCAGCACCCCCCCATCGGCGGACTGCGGCCCTGCAGTGCGGATAACAATCGCCAAAACCGCGAATACAAACAACGGCCCCGTATCGACATTCTTCGGTGGAATTTTCGGCTCCTCCTCGCTCGACAATGCCGCTTCCGCAACAGCGGTAAAGGCTTCTCCCGGCTCCATAATACCCGGAGCCATGCCCCCGGTCGCCATATCGAAGGAAGCCGCAGATCAATACCAGAATTACTACGACGAGGAACACTTCATCACCATCGGCTCGCCCTATCATTACCCGAACGGGTTAGCTGGCCAATGGACCTCGATGTTCGAAGATTTCAACGACGTACCGTCTGTCAGGGATTTGATTGAAAGCGGCAATCCAGCCGCCGTCAGTATCGGCGATCAAATCTGGTTACAGCCCGGAGTCAAGGACAATCTGTACGACCAGAACAACCAACCGAGCATTGACACTTATTATGCAGGGAAAACAGTTGTTTTCCCCGTCATCAACGCCGTTATCGAGGACAACACACACAGTTGGGTCACGATAGACGGCTTCGTCGGTTTTCATATATTATGCGCCGGCAAGGGATGCGACGGCGAAGCCTATGACCCGGATCCCAGCAAGAAAAATGAAGCTGTCATTGTAGGGTACTTCACCACCGAGCCTGTTTACGGAACCGGCCCGATAGGCCCTCACTACGGCCCGCTGGATCGCTGCAGGCTGTGTCAGTAGACTTTCTTCCGATGGTTGGGGCACGCCACAGGTCGCTAGAGCCACACGGTCCCTTTCCTGCGCTTTGATGACCAGGCCGGTGTATCCGCTCCGGGACTATTCTTTCAGGATCACCCGCGCGTCGACGGCCATGTAGCCGTCCGGCTGGGGCAGGAGGGGGTTCAGATCCACCTGCTCGATCTCCTCGTTTTCCACGATCATCCGGGAAAGACGGACCGCGGCTTCCGCAATGGCGTCGACATGGACGGGCTGCCCTCCTCGGGCTCCCCGCAGGATCGCCGGCGGGAGGGTCGCGCGGACCAGATCGATGGCATCCTCCATGCTTAGGGGGGCAAGGCGGAAGCCGACGCACTTGATCGCCTCGATGAAGATCCCGCCGAGGCCGAACATCACCACCGGGCCGAACAATCTGTCCCGCAGGGCGCCGAGCACCAGCTCGCAGTTGGCCGATACCATCTTCTGGACGAGGAAACGGGGCGCCGCCGCATGGGGCGCCGCCAGGCGGACGTTTTCGAGAAGCCTGCGGCAGGACTCCTCGAGCTTGGCATCGGAGTCGATGCGCAGGATCACGCCGCCGGCGTCGGTCTTGTGGAGGATCTCCTCGGAAACGGCCTTGAGCGCCACCGGGTACCCGACCCGGTTGGCGGCTTCCCGCGCGCCTTCGTAGGTATCCGCGATCCCATAGGGAGGCGCCGAGATGCCGTAGGCGCGGCAGACCTCGTACCCCTCGGGTTCGGTCAGGCTCCTGCGGCCCTTCCGCACCGCCTCCCCGAGCAGGCCGGCGACGGGCGAGGGCCCCTTCCCGACCGAGGCTCCCGCCTCGCGGCGGGACCGGAGGACCGCCGGGGCTTTCTCCCTGATGTCTCTGTACCGCGCCATGTTCCCCGCGATCCTGGCTAGGGAATCGGGGAACTCCATGGCGGGCAGGCCGGCGCTTTCGAGCTCCCGGTATATCTCCGGGACGAACGAGCCGTAGGTGACCCCGTTCAGGAGCGGCTTGCGCTCCCCCGGCTGGGACCGCCAGGCGCGGATGGTCTCGGCCACGAGTTTGCCCTGGTCCATGAACGACGTCGGCGCCACCAGATGCAGGACCATGTCGATGCCGGGGTCGCGGAAAAGGATGTCCAGGGCCTTGCCGTGCATTTCCGAGTCGGAGGCCGCCGTGACGTCGACGTACCCGTCGGGCCGGCCGATGTTGGCCATGGGCACGCAGATCTCACGGAGGGCGCGGACCGTCTCGGGCGAAAAGGACGCCATCCGCAGCTCGGGGATCTCCGAGATCTGGTCGATGCAGATCGTCCCCGGACCGCCCATCTGGGAAAGCACGCAGACGCGGTTTCCCCGGGGCATCGCCAGCCGCTCGAACACCCTCAGGGTGTCGTAGAACTCCGAGATGCTGCGGGCGCGGATCAGGCCCGCCTGGCGAAACGCCCCGTCGTAGATGGCGTCGCTTCCGGCGACGGCGCCGGTGTGGGAAAGGGCCGCGGTCGTCCCGACCTCGCTTTTGCCGCTTTTGAAGACGACCACGGGCTTTACGGCCGACACCTCCCGGGCTGTCTCGAAAAATGCCGCCGGGGCGGGCAAACCCTCGATGTAGACGCCGATAACGGTCGTGGAGGGGTCCTCCTTCAAAAACGCGAGCAGTTCGGTCATGTCGACGTCGACCATGTTGCCAACCGAAGCGAACTTGCAGAGCCCCACGAACTCCATGCTCTTCCTCCAGAACAGCACGGAGTTCCCGAGGGCCCCGCTCTGGGTCACGATGCTCAGCCCGCCCCTGGGGTAGGCGGGGATGTCGAAGTTGGTGTTGAGCCCGCTGTGCGCGTCGGTGATGCCGACGCAGTTCGGGCCGATCAGGCGCACCGAGGAGGATTTCAGGGTCTCGACCATCGTCCGCTCCATCTCCTTCGCCTCGGGCGTATTGAGCTCCCCGAACCCGGCGGACATGCAGACGGCGGCGGCCACGTCGCCGTGGCGGCGCTTTCTTTCTGCGATCTCCCCGGCGACCCGGAGGGTCAGCCCGGCCGCGACGAGCAGGACGCAGAGTTCGACCGGCTCCGGTATGTCCAGGAGGCTCCGGTAGCACCGGAGGCCCAGGATCGACTCCTCGCGGGGATTGACGGGGTAGACTTTCCCCCGGTACCCCATCGAGAGCAGGTTCTGCAGCGCCGTGTGCCCGGCCTTGCTCGGATCGGAGGAGGCGCCGATGACGGCGACGCTTGCGGGATTGAAAAACGCGTTGAGGCTCGAGATATCTGCCATGAGTCCTTCCTCTGGAAAACAGCTTCGGTTGTTGCCGCACACCCCGGCGCCCCGACACGGGTTCCCTATCCTTCCGCCGGAAATCCCGTGGATTATACGGCAAGTGCCGCCGCGGATGCGACAGGTTTCCGCCTCCCGCCCTCAGGACGGGTTCATCGGGACGGCGCGGCCCGTGCGGGCCAGAAGCACGTAGGCTTCCGAGACCTCCACGGAAAGATCCCGCAGGGCGTCGGCGTAGCCGCGGATCTGCGCCGCGTACTTCTCCTTAAGAACACCTTCGTCCGGCAGGGCGCCGTCGACCCGGTCGGTCTTGTAGTCGACAAGCACCCAGCCGTCCCCGTCTTCGAACAGCAGGTCGATCTTCCCTTCCTCGACGGAACCGTCACCCAGGGGGCGCACGAAGGGAAACTCCCTGAAAACCCTCCGGCCCGCCCGCAGTGCGGCCGCCGCCCTGCCGACGAGCTCCGAGGACAGGCTGGCCTCGAGCATCGCGTGAAACATGCGGCGGCTTTCCGGGTCGAGAGCATACTCTGTCGCGATGCCGTCGGCCCAGTCCCGGCGCCGGCTCTCGAGCAGGTCCGCCTGTTCGAGAGCCGCATGAAGCGCCGTGCCGAGCCGCCGCGCGCGCCCCGGCGCCGGATCCACTTTCGTCGGGCCCGCGCCGCCCGGGCCTCCCCCCGAGGCCGCGGCCGCGGCCTCGCGCCAGGCCCGGAGCCCCGCATATTCCCTTTCGATCTCACTGAAAATATCCGGCGCGGGGGCCGCGTTGTCCCGCCCGCCCGCCGCGGCCGCCGGGAGTCTTTCCAGGTCGATCAGCCGGACAAGGCCGCCCCCCGCCTCCAGGCACTCCTCGAGTAGGGGGCCGAGGGGTTTCAAACGCGTCGGGCCGACATCGGGCGCCCACAGGTCCGTGCCGCCGATTCTCTTCCAGCCGGCCGTGTGGGTGGAGACAACCATGTGGTCGCGCGCGCGGGTTGCGGCCACGTACAGGAGCCGGACCAGCTCGGCCTCTTCCTTGTCTTTGTCCTCTTCGGCCAGCTCCTCCCAGCTGCGGGTCGCCACGGGGCCTTCTTTGGTTACGATCCGGACGGCGAAAACCTTCCTGTTGTGCGGGTCGGCCAGGATGTCGTCGGTCCTCCCCCTTTTCTGCACGCCGAGGGCGGCCAGGATGACGATGGGGAAATCGAGCCCCTTGGCCTTGTGGACGCTCATGACGCGCACGGCGTCGCTCCGCTCCTCCATCAGCCGGCTCTCGCTCTCGGCCATCCGCTCCTGGTCCATCGTCCCGAGCAGGCCGACGACCTGGGAAAACGTCGCCTGGCCCTGCAGCGCGCGCAGGGTGCGCCCGAGCTTGCCGAGATTGGCAAGCGACTGCAGGCCCGACCCCGCCAGGACCTCCCGGGCCCCGGTCCGGTCGAGCAGCATCTCGAAAGTCTCCGACGCCCGCCTGCCGTGCCGCCCGAGATGCAGCTCCCGCAGGATGGCGAACGGCCCGCGGAGGGGGCTTCCGTCCGGGGCGGGGACGCGGTAGTCCAGGGCCTGCCCGCCGGCGCGGGCCTCGAGCAGGTCCTCGTCGGAGAGGCCGAAAAAAACCGACCGCAGGGCCCCGTAGAGCGACACGCGGTCGTTCGGGTTGGCCACCGAACGGAGCACGGTGATGGCCGAGGCCACCTCGCTGCGGGCGTAGTAGAACTTCCCCCCTTCGAGCACGTAGGGGACGCCGCGGTCGCGCAGGGCGTCCTCCAGAACGCCGGCGTGGGTGAGAACGGGCAGCAGGATGGCGATGTCGCCCCAGCGGGGCGGCCTCAGGGCCCCTTCGGGCCCGGCCGGGTCCTGGACCGCCCAGTCGCCGGACCCGCAAACGGACCGGACCAGCGCGGCGACCCTGTGCGATTCCAGTTCCAGGAACTCCCGGGAACGGCGCCGAGTCCCGTCCCCGTCCGGGGCGTCCCCGAGCAGGTGCACCGCCGGAGCGGGCGAGGCCGCCGGCCGGTGCCCGTTGCCTCCGAAGGCGAGGTAGTCCTGCTGGTAGCGGCCGGCGCCGCCCGGCGCCGGGCCGGAGCCGCCCTCGGCGCGCATGGCCCGGCAGAACGCCGCGTCCACGAATTCCAGTATCGAGGGGACGGACCGGAAGTTCGTCGAAAGCTGCAGCCGCTCGAGCCCGAGCGACCGGAGGCTCTCCTGCCGCACGATCCGGAGGTAGGTCTCGATATCGGCGTTGCGGAAGCGGTAGATCGACTGCTTCGGGTCGCCGACGATGAACAGGCGCCCCGGGCCGGGCCGGAGGCGTCCGAAATCCTTCTCATCGGCGTCGGTCGAGGTCAAAAGGAGCACGATGCGCCACTGCACCGAATCCGTGTCCTGGAACTCGTCGACGAGCAGGGTGCGGTACTCGGCCAGGCACGCGCGCCGCACCGAGGAGTTTTCCCGGAGCAGCCCGCAGGCCAGGCGCAGCTGGTCGTCAAAATCGAGCAGGCCCCGGGAGCGCTTGCGCGCCTCCCACTCCCCCGCCATGAATTCCTCCCGGATCCAGGCGACGGCCCCGCAGAGCAGCCGCTCGAGCGGCAGCCTCTCGAAATGATCGCAAAACGCGGCCACCCGGCGGAGGAAATCCCGGACCTGCCCGACGGTCTCCTTCCCCCCCGACCAGTTCGCCGCGGCCCCGGCGCTCCCGGGCATCCGCACCCCGGCGCTGTCCCTCTCGGGCGCTTCGAGCCACGCGAGGGCGTCCTCGAGGCGCGCGGCCAGCTTGTCCTCGTGCCCTAGGAGGAGGCGGCGGTATTTCTCGCCCTCCCCGAGGAGCCCCGCTGCCTCCTCGAGGATCTCTGCGTCCGAAGGGGCGGTGTCCGCGGGCAGGTCGCGCACGGTGAGCCAGCGGGAGCGCAGCGTCCGGGCCAGCCCTTCCAGGGTTTCCAGCCTGAAGCCGCCGCGCAGCGCCTCTTCGAGCGCCGGGCGGCGCTCCCGGAGGGCGCGGCCGATCCACGCCTCCCAGGCTTCCCGGAAGAACAGTTCGCTCTGGATTTCGTCGAGAGCCGCGAAGCGCGGGTCGATCCCGGCCTCGACGGGGCGCTCCTTCAGAAGCGACACCGCGAAGGAGTGAAACGTCGATATCGAGGCCGATTCCAGGTCGTACAGGGCCTGGCGCGCCCGCTCCCGGCGCTCCCGCTCCCGGCGCTCCTGGCCCGGCTGGGAGAGCGCCCGCTGGAACTGCTGCCGCAGCCGGAGCTTCATCTCGCCCGCCGCCTTCTCGGTGAAGGTGATGGCGCAGATCTGGCCGATTCGGAGCGGCGGGCCGTCCGGCCCCTCCTCGAGCACCAGGTGAAGTACCCGGTCGATCAGGGTGCGCGTCTTCCCGGTCCCGGCCGACGCCTCGACGATGAAGGAGGCGCGGGCGTCTTCGACCGCGCGGCGGCGGTCTCCGGTGTCGGTAGGCCTGGTTTGGTCGGGCGCCATCGTTCCCCCGTAAAGTATCGAGGCCTAGGCCTCGAGTTCCGTTATCGTGAAAAACCTCCGGACGCGCGGGTCCTCGGCCTTGCGCTCCTGGCGGCTGGCGCGGTCGGGGCCGCACACGGGGAGGTAGTCGCAGTAGTCGCAGTGGCCCGAGGGCCATACCGTGCCCCCGGGCCGGGCGAAAAAAAGCCCCGAGGCGATGCCGTCGCCGAGGATCTCGAGGATGCGGGGGAGCACGCCAGCGGCCGCGTCGAGCTCTTCGGCCCCGAAGGCGGCCGGGGCGATTTTGCCGTCCCGGTAGCCCAGGTGCAGGTATTCCCCTTCGACCTCCGCGGCGGAGCGGAACTCCTCCAGGACCGAGAGGGCGCCCCGGTAGAGGGCCAGCTGGATCTTCTCCCCCCCCATGAGCGGGGTGCGGGATCGGGACGCCAATGTCGGCGGCAGCGCCCCGGTCTTGTAATCGACCACCCGCGCCCTGCGGCCGTCGGCGGACCGATCGACGCGGTCGATCCTCCCCCGGAAGTCGAAGCGGTGCCTCCCGGCCGTGACGCGGTACGGGGGGGAGCCCTCCTCGCCGGGGAACCGCCCGAAGACGAGCTCGAACCGCGCGGGGGCAAGCCCCTCCGCGGCCCGCTCCCGCTCGAACGCGATCCAGTTGCCCAGCATCCCGAGAATCCCGTCCCGTTCGATCTCCCAGAGCAGGTCCGCGATCCCGGCCGGGCGGAACCGCTCCAGGACGCCCCGGGCCAGGGTGTCGATCGCGCCGCGCAGGCGCTCCTCGGACTCTCCCCGGAGGTCCGGGCGCCCGCCGAGGAAGCGCTCGAGAATCTCGTGCACCGCCTTCCCCCGTTCGAGCGGGTCGACTGCGTCGGCCGGCTCCGGCTCCTCCCACGCCTCGAGCCCCATGCCGTAGCGGAGGAAGTAGGCGTAGGGGCACCGGGCGTAGGACTCCAGCCGGCTCGCCGACACCTGGCGCCCGTGCGACCACAGCGTTTCGGCCATATGCCGGACCAGGCCGGGTTTTTGGATCAGCCCGTCGTAGGGCGTGAGGCCGCGGACGAAGCGCGCGCCGGCGTAGGCCAGGGGGCCGGCCAGGCGCTCGGGCTCCCGCCGGGCCAGCGCTTCAAGCGCCCGGGAGGGCCCGCAGGCCGCGGAGGTTACAAGGCGCAGGCGCACCTCGCCCCCGTCGATCGCCGCCAGCCCCGGGGCGGGCGCCGGCTCGTCGAGGCTCACCGACCGGAACCCCGGCACGGTGTCGGCGGCCAGCTCGCGCATTCCGAGCTCCCCGCCCCGCACGGCGGCCGCGGCGCGCAGGAAGAACTGCGAGGGGATGCGCTCCCGGTCCGACGCCTCGTCGAGGCGCGACGTCATCAAAACCAGCCGTTTGCCGGCCGACCGCGCGGCCATGTCGAAAAGCAGGCGCTCCTCGTCGAGGCGCATCTTCTTGAGCGGCAGGGGGGCCAGGCGGCTGCGCTCTGTGTCGAGAAGCAGCGGGTCCTGCCGCAGGTGTGCCGGGAAGCGCCCCTCGTCGAGCCCCGGGACGATCACCAGCGGGAAGCGGAGGCCGCGCGCGGCGGCTGCGGACAGGATATGGACCCCCGTCGGGCCTGACCGGCCTTCCGGGAGAGACAGCGACCGGAGGGCGCGGTCCAGGGCGCCGCGCAGCGCCTCCTGCGGCACCGACCGCGGGGAGAGGGCGCCCAGGGCGCCGACCGCGTCGAGCACGGAGGCGAAAACGGGCCAGTCTTCGGACGCGCCGAGCAAAGGCTCGAGGCGCCCGGCCAAAAACTCCGCCCACTGGCCCCAGCCCAGCTCCCGCGGCCAGCCGGCCGAGGCGCCGCGGAGGAGCCGCCAGCGCGCGCGCAGGTTCTCGATGGCCCCCTGCCGCCTTTCGGCCTCTTCGCGCGTCGGCCGCCGGTCCCCTTCCCCGTCATCCCCGGCGTCTTCGGCGTTCTCTCCGGAGGCGCGTTCGACCTCCCGGCCCGCCCCGGCGGCCGCAGCCTCGATGCCGGCGTCCCAGGCCCGGGCCCCGGCCAAAAAGCGCGGGTCGCACGTCAGCGCCCGCCAGGAGTCGACGTCCCACCCCGAGGCTTCCGCTTCGGGGAGGGAGGCGGCGACGAGCTCCATGGCCGACAGGATACCCTCGTGCGGGAAGCCGTCCGGTTCGAGCCGCAGGAGGGCGGCGACGGCCCTGGCCAGGAGGCTGTCGGCGAAGCGCCTCCCGCCGTGGACGCAGCAGGGGATGCCCCGCAGGCGCAGCGCCTCCTCGAGCATGGGGGCGTCGGCCTCGGGCTGGCGCACGATGACGGCCGCCTCCTGGAATCCCCTGATACTCCCGTCGCCGAAGGCCCGGACGACCTCGCGGACGACCTCCAGGGCCATGCGGGACTCCCCGGGCGCGCTGACCAGGGCGACCGACCCGTCATCGGCCATCGGCCCGCCCTCCCGGGGCCCGGCATCGGGGGCGAGGCCGAACGCGCGCGCAGCCAGCCGTTGCAGGGACGACTCGGGGGCCTTGCCGGCCAGGGGCTCCGGCTCGACGCCCAGCTCCCCGGCGCGCGCGCGGACGAACGATTCGGCGAAGGCCGACGCCTCCGTCCCGGGGATGAAGTAGGCCATATCGAGCGCGCCCCCGGCCGCGCCGAGAAGCCGCGCCTGCTGCCCGGTCGCGTCGTAGACGCCGTAGACGAGCAGCCGCCGGAGGCCCAGGACCCCCGAAGCGCGGGAACACCCGGCCGTCGCGGCGCGGAACGCGTCGTCGACGTCGTAGAACGTCGCCGACTCCCGGCGGCACCGGCCGTACAGGTCCGCGAGCGCTTCGAGACGCAGCCGGCGCTCCCGCATCTCCTGCTGCGCCGGAACGGCCTGAGGGATCCTCCCGGGCGCGATCTCCGCGTCGCGCAGGTCCCGGAAGGTCTCGAGCAGGGCGTCCTGGAATCCCGGCAGCCCGGCCAGCGGCCGGAACACCTCCGGGGTGCGCCGTTCGAGGGCGTTCTCGAGGATGAAGGCCGGGCCGAGCGCGGGCATCCGGGGCCGGTCCACCGGGGCGCCCGAAGCCGCGGCGAGGCGCCGGGCGAGGTCCAGGAAGGTGTAAAAGCGCACGTTGCCCGCGGGGCCGGCCTCGGCCGCGTACCGCCCCGCGAGGTAGTGGGCCAGGAGGTTCGACCCTACCAGGACGCTGATTTCACCGAAGGGGTCCTCCCGGCGGAGTTCCGAGACGGTCGCGATCCAGCGCGCCTCGAGCGCGGCGAAGGAACCGGTATAGATGCGGTGGCCCATATCCGAACCGTTGGTGTCCAGCTGTTTCAGGTTACCGGGGAAAAACGCGGGACCGGCATGCCGGCACCCGGCCGTCCCGGGGGAGTAATGAAACGGACGGTTCTCTGGCGGCGGGTTACTCCAGGGCCTCGCCGTAGCTCAAACCGCGGTCGAACGCCTTCAGGTTCATGACCTCGGTCCCGGGCGGGACGCTGGCCCGGACCGCGTCGCGCACCGCCCCGGCATCGACCAGGCGGGTGACCGAGGTGAAAAACCCCACCATGACGATGTTGAGGATCATCTTGCGCCCGAGCTCTTCGGCGATCCGCGTGGCGGGGATGCCGTAGACCCGCATCCCGGGCCGCACGCCGCGGGGCTCGACCAGGTCCTGCTCGATGATCAGGGTGGCGTCGTCGGCCGCCTCGGGGAGGAACCTGGTGCACGCCTCCTGCGACATCGCCATCAGGATCTCGGGCCTGGTGACGTAGGGGTAGAGCACCCGCTCGCCGGAAACAACCAGCTGCGCGCTGCAGGCGCTGCCCCGGGCTTCCGGGCCGAAGCTCTGGGTCAGCGTCGCGAACTTGCCGGCGTAGATGCTGGCGGCGCGGCCGATGATGATGCCGGCGAGGATGACCCCCTGGCCCCCGAAGCCGCTGAACTTGATCTCGGTCGTCTTCATAGCACCCCCCCGTACGGCGTGAAGGCGTGCCCCAACCGCTCCGCCATCGTTTCGTTGTACCTGTCGAGGAACGTAGGCCGCTCCCGGTCGATGAACGTCCCGCACAGGATGCCGCCCTTGAAGTCCAGGCCGGCCTCGCGCGTGTCGGCGCCGTTGCGGACGACGCTTTTTTCCTTGAACTGCCGCATCATCTCGAGCCCGTCGCCGAGCCGGTTCCTCCTCCCGTACAGGGTCGGGCAGGGGCTGAGGATCTCGACGAAACTGAAGCCCTTTTTCCGGATCGCATCCCGGATGGATTTGACCGCCTGCCGGACGTGCAGCGTCGTCCAGCGCGCCACGTAGACGGCGCCGGAGGATTCGGCCAGGTGGGGGAGGTTGAACGGGTCCTCGAAATTCCCGTAGGGGGTGGTCGAGGCGATGGCATCGAGCGGCGTGGTCGGCGTGACCTGCCCCCCCGTCATGCCGTAGGTGAAGTTGTTGACGCACAGGACCGTCATGTCCATGTTCCGCCGCGCGGCGTGGATGAAGTGGTTCCCGCCGATGGCGAACAGGTCGCCGTCGCCGCTGACCACCACCAGTTTCAGCTTCGGGTTGGCCAGCTTCAGGCCGGTGGCGAAGGGGATGGCGCGGCCGTGGGTGGTGTGGAAGCTGTCCAGGGCCAGGTACCCGGCCACCCGGCCGGTGCAGCCGATGCCCGAGACGATGCTGATGTCGTTGCGGGGGATGGCGCACGTCATCAGGGCGCGGACGAGGCAGTTGACGACCGTTCCCAGCCCGCAGCCCGGGCACCAGATGTGCGGGATCCGGTCCATCCGGAGGTAGGCGGCGACCGGGTTGACGGGTTCGTTGGCGCTGGCGGTTGGCTCGGGTTGCTTCATTGTGCGGCTTCCTTTATCTTCCGGTAGATGACCTCGGGGTCGTGGACGGTCCCCCCGCCGTGCGGCACCAGGTGCGTCCGCGACCGGCCCGCCACCACGCGCTCGAGTTCGAGATACATCTGCCCATAGTTGAGCTCGGGGAGCACGAACGCCTTCCCCGCTTCGGCCAGCCGGCGGATGCGGGTCTCGGGGAACGGCCAGACGGTGACCATCCGGAGATGGCCGACGCGGATCCCTTCGGCCCGGGCCCGGGTGATGGCCTTCAGCGCCACCCGCGACGTGATGCCGTAGGAAACGACCACCACGTCGGCGTCTGCAGTGTCGTCCTCCTCGATCGCGACGATGGCGTCGGCGTTTTTGCGTATCTTGTCGACCAGCCGGCGGACGCACGCCTCCTGGGCCTGGGCGTTCATCACGGGGTAGCCGTTCTCGTCGTGCGTCAGCCCCGTGATGTGGAAATAGTGGCCGTCGCCCGATTTGGCCATGGGGGGGACCCAGGCGCCGCCGGTTTCGTAGGGCCGGTACCGGCCCGGGGCGGCCGTGGTGAGGCGGCGCTCGACCAGGTCGATGGCGTCCGCCTCGGGGATCAGGACCTTTTCGGTCATGTGCCCGACGCACTCGTCGAGCATCATGAAAACGGGCACGCGGTAGGTCTCCGCGTCGTTGAACGCCCGGATCATCAGGTCGAAGCACTCCTGGGGGGAGTTGGGGCAGTAGGCGATGATCTCGTAGTCGCCGTGGCTCCCCCAGCGCACCTGCATCATGTCGGCCTGCGCCGGCAGGGTGGGGAGCCCGGTCGAGGGGCCGCCCCGCTGGACGTCGACGAACACGCACGGGGTCTCGAGCATGGCTGCGAGCCCTATGTGCTCCATCATGAGGGAAAACCCGGGGCCCGAGGTGACGGTCATGGCCTTGGCGCCCCCCCAGACGGCCCCCTGGATGGCGATCGACGAGGCGATCTCGTCCTCCATCTGGACAAACAGGCCCCCGACGGTCGGGAACCGGGCGGCGATGCGCTCGACCACCTCCGTCGACGGAGTGATGGGGTATCCGGCGACGAAGCGGCACCCGGCCGCGAGCGCGCCCTCGCAGCAGGCGTGGTCCCCGTCGAGGAAATGGGCGCCGGTCAGAACGCCCCTGGGATCGGCTTTCACGGAGCCTCCTTTCAAGCGGCTGTCGAGTTGAGGACGCCGAAAATGGCGAAATCGGGGCAGTACATCCCGCACAGGCCGCACCCGGTGCAGCTGTCGGGCCGCACGGCTTCGGGCGGGTGGTACCCCTTGGCGTTGAACGCCTTGGAGAACGCCAGAACGTCCGCCGGGCAGAACTCGATGCAGAACCCGCACCCCTTGCACATTTCGATGTCGATGTAGACCCGCCCGCGGGGCTCCCTGGATTTTCCGTCTGCGGCCATGGCGCGCCTCCCTGGTGATGTCGCCCATAAAAGCTACACTGCCGGAAAAAGCGCCGCAACCCAAAAGTATGCACAAAATGCAGGATGCCGGCGGCGGGCGGGCCAGATGAATCGCCACAAACAAAAGCTTTCAAAGGATTTGCCCGTTCCGGGCGCCGGGCGGCGACCCGTCAGGCTTTCCCGAGCGCCCGAAGGACCCCGGTCGGGGGTGGTGGGGTAGTCGAGGACCCATTTGCCGGTGGCGTTGTAGATGGCCGAAGCGGTGATCCCCGACATGGCCGCGCCGACATTCTCCCCGATGCCGTAGGCGCCGAAGGCCGCGTACCCGAGGCGGCTTTCGTTGATCCGGCACTGCACCGGCGGGTAGTCGTTCATCGTCCCGATAGGATAGCCGATCATGTCGCCGTCGAGGGCGACGCCCGTCGCCGGGCACCAGACGAGCCCCTCGGTAGCGCTGCGGCCGAGGCCCATCACGGCCCCGCCGTACTGCCGGGCGGCGGCTCCCTGCGGGTTGAACAGGTGCCCGACGTCGTTGACGCACACGATGCCGGTGACCTCGATCCCGCCGGTCTCGGTGTCGACCTCGATCTCGATGAAATGCGCCTGGCGCCCCATGATGTACAGGGTTGGGTCGGGTTGCCCGTCCACGGTCAGGCCCCGGAGCCTGCCGACGACGGGATGGGCGATGGCGGGGTCGGCGTCCCAGAAGACATCGGCCACTTCCCGGACGGTCCTGCGATTTCCGGGATGCGCCTTCTCGAAAACGAAGCCGTCCCGGACATCCAGGTCTTCGGCCCGGAGGCCGGGGAAGGCGGGCGGCTGCTCCTCCCTGAAGAAATGGCTGCTGTTGTAGGCCGGGGTGGGGCGCACGGCGTAGCCGAGGATCTTGGCTTTGAGCTCCCTGGCGGCCAGCACGAGCTGGGTGTTGATGTAGGGGGTCGAAAACGACCCGCCGGGCTGCCACATCGTGAAGCTGCTGTTGTCCGAGCGCCGCTGCTGCACGACCGTATCCTCGTAGCGCACCCCCAGCTCGGAGGCCACGATGTGGCGCGCCCCCGATTCGGTGTCCGACCCGATGTCGCTGCGCACGCCGACGATCGCGGCAATCCCGTCGCGCAGCATCAGGCAGGCGAAGGACATGGCCGGTTCGGGCGTCTGGTGGCCCACTCGTTGATCGAGACGAATCCCATGCCGTGCATCCTCCCGTTGGGGAGCCTCCGGGGGAATCCGTTCTCCTGCTGGTAGTGCGAGACCCAGCCGGTGTCGTGGCAGCGGCAGCCGTCGTTGCGAAGCGCCCCCTCCACCGGGTCCAGCCCGAACTCCGCGGCCACGCGGTCGAACATGACGTTGTGCGGGATGCAGGCGTGGGCTCCGTGCCGGATGCAGATCAGGCGCCCCTTGTTGACCAGGCCCCATTTGTAGGTGCCCGGGATGTTCGGGATTTTCGTGCATTCGTAGGTTTTGTCGACCACGGCGTTACGCGACCCCGCGACGTGCCAGTGGCAAGCCGTGATGGTGCCGGTAGAAATCTCCGCTCCCCGGGAGCGTCAGGATGTCGTACTGCCGGAGATCTCGTACCAGGCGCCGGTCGCGCTGTCGCCTTCGATGTCGGGATCCGAGTAGGTGAGCACGTCCCGCACGCCGGGAAGCGATGCGGCCCGGCTCGTGTCGAGGCGCGTGATCACGGCGTGCGCGTGGGGCGATGTCATGATTTTTGCGTGGAGCATGCCGGGCAGCGCGATGTCCCTGCAGTAGACGGCCTGGCCGCTCACCTTCTCGTAGGCGTCCTGGCGGGAGATGTCCGGCCGGGCGTCCCTGTAGTTTTCCGGGGGCGACCAGGTCCACGGGCGGTAGTCCATGGCGCATCCTTTCCGGCCCTGCGGCGCGGGCGGGCCCTGGACCCACTTGTAGAACGGAAAGAGATTGCGTGTCAACAGAGGAAAGGGCGGGAGCCGAAAAAAGAGCGGGAGCCGAAAAAAGAGCGGGAGCCGAAAAAAGAGCGGGAGCCGAAAAAAGAGCGGGAGCCGAAAAAAAGGCGGCCCCCGGGAGTCGCGCTCCCGGAGGCCGCCTGGAGGGTTTGCGGGCCTGCCGCCTAGGCGGCGCCCAGCTTGTTCTTCGACTGCAGGTAGTCGGCCACGTGCTTCATCTTGAGGTCCTCGAGAGTCTTGCGCGTCGGGTAGCCCGTGTCCGTATTCCACCCCTCGATCTCGTAGAAGTGGGTCTTCCACTGGTTGACCCCCTCCTCGGTGAAGTAGAGCTCCTTGCAGTCCTGCCAGTCCCACTTCGACCCGTCGTAGATGGGCTTGGAGGCGGAGAACCCGCAGTAGGAGGCCCCGGGGCGGTAGTAGTAGCCCGTGAAGTTCTCCATGTTCCTGTGCCGCCCCTGCATGACGAAGATCGCCCGCTTCAGCGTCCAGGTCCGCCAGCCGATGTGGATCCCGTCCTCGAACGTCTGGTTGTTCCCCATGACGGCGTTCAAAAACCGCGGCTCCGCCTCCGGGGTGTGGCCGTACCCCTCCGGGTGCGAGGCGCTGAACAGGCTCATGTACCCCCAGTCGCAGAAGCCGACGGATTCCTTGAAATAGTTCCAGTAGTGCTGGTGCCAGGCCGTGAACTGGGCCTTACTCTTGGAGTAGATGCCCGTTTCGTAGGCCTGCTTCCCCTGCCAGCTGTAGTCGAACCAGAACGGGTCGTTGTAGGGCGGGGTGCGCTTGGCCATGGTCTTGACGAACTCCTCGCACGTCCAGGTCTTGCCTCCGCCGCCGCCGCCGAATCCCCCGCCGGGCCGGCCCATGCTGGAGGAGTCGTGGTTGTTGATGTCGCGCGAATCCATCAGGTTCCCGTAGGCCCATTCGACCCCGGGCATGGACCAGTGGTCCATGAACCCCCACATCGTCAGGCGGCACAGGGTCTTGAAATCCTCGGTCCTCCCCAGCTTCTCGGCGAAGCGGGCGGTCCCTTCCGCCAGCAGGTCGCCGATGCCGTGGCGCGTCGCGATGGCCATCGCGTAGATTTCCATGAACTGGTTCGTGGCGAACTGCTTCATGTTGAGCGGGGCCATGTCGTACTCGGTCCCGGGGCCGATGACGCCCATGTCGTGCATCTTCTTCATGTACCACCCGAGCGCCGCGTAGGCGGGGATCTCGGGCTGGATCGGGAAGTCCGGGTTGTGCGACGTGTTGAAGCTCATGGGTCCCTGGAAGCAGGTTTCCATGGCGTTGATGCCGTACTGCTGGCACAGGTCCATCCCCCTGGCATTGGCGTCGGAGGGGATGCTCGGGGCATTCTGCCTGGTCTGGCTGAAGAAGGTGGATTCGGCGCAGTCGTCCGAATCCTGCCCGAAGACCCGGGTCCGGTTGTGGCACTTGCGGCTCGTGCCGCAGCCGGCGCAGGCCGAGCTGACGCTCGCGCCCCCGCCGAAGCCGCCGAAGCCGCCGCCGCCGCCCCGGTTCCAGATGCTGTCCCACCATTCCCTGGCGTCGCGCAGCCCCTTGGGGTCGGCGATCTTCAGGCTGCTGGTCCCGACGACGGCCACCGCCTTGAGGTTCTTCGAGCCGAAGACGCCGCCGAAGCCGCCCTGGCCCGCGCCGCTGCCGCCGCCGTGCACCAGCGAGGCCACGCGGGTGAGGTTCTCGCCGGCCGGCCCCATGGTCACGATCGCGGGCCGCTGCAGGGTGTAGCGGCCGTCGAGATCCACCCACTGCTGCCCGTAGCGGATCCCGGTGCGCTTCCATATCTCCTCCTGGGTCAGCCAGGTGGTCAGGCCCCAGAGCGCGGTGGCGTCCTCGATGGTGACCTTGTCGTCCTCGATGTTGATGTAGACGGGCTTGTCGGCCTTGCCGATGACGGCCACGCCGTCCCATCCGGCCATCTTCATCATGGTACCGAAGACGCCGCCGAAATTGCTGTGGCTGAACCACTGGATGGGGTAGCACTGGGGGGACAGTCCCGAAACGCTCGTTCTGGCGCCGAAGGGCACGCCGGTCCCGACGATGGGCCCGGTCATGAGGGAAACCATGTTGCGGGGATGGAAGGCGTCCTGCAGGTCCCAGTCCCCGGGGACGACGCAGAATTCCCAGAACAGGGCCGTGGAGATGCCGTGCCCGCCGCCGTATATCTCGTATTTTTCCGTATCCAACCGGACGATCTCGTTCTTCGTCAGGTCGACTAAAAGTATTTTTCCAGCAAATCCTGGCGTTGCCATAATCCAAATCCTCCTCTTCCTATGATTTCGGCGCCGCCTTGGGAGCGCCCTTGGGTGCCATCTTCGGGAAACTGAATTTCGGCATGGTTTTTCGAGGTGGCTGAAGGTCCCGGTCATAGCCGTTGAGGTCGGTCTGGTCGGGGAGTTCGGTCACTACCTTCAGAGCGCTGGCGGGACATACTTCGACGCATGCCTGGTTCTTGCCAGGCCCGCCCTCTTTGTTGTAGAAGGGCGTGTCCGCGCACAAGTCGCATTTGGTGGCTTTCTTCTTCCGGTGGTCCCAGATGGGACGGTACGGGATGAAGGGACAGGATTTGATGCAGGTCTTGCAGCCGATGCACTTTTCCTCGTCGATCATCCGGACATTGCCGTTTTCGGCGCTGATGTGGTTGGCCCCCGTCGGGCAGTTCTCCACGCACAGCGGCGTCGGGCACTGCCGGCAGATGTTGATCTGGATGTCGAAGGGGTATTCGTCCAGAACGGCCCGGTGCACCTGGACCCGGGACAGCGAGAAGTTGATTTCGCCCTCGTGCGCCAGCGAGCAGGCCGTCATGCAGCTGTAGCAGCCGGCGCAGTTCTTGCTGTCGCACACGAGATAGTGGGACGACAGCGGGTATTGGTCCTGCTTCTTGGCGGCCTCGGCCGCGCGGGGCGCGACAGCGGCCAGGGCCCCGCCGGCGAGTGCGGTACCGCCGCCGACGACAAAATAGCGTCTAGAAAATGTCTTCTTGTCTGCCTTTTCAGGCACGGTCTTTTTCTCTCCAGCCATGAACTACCTCCATTGGTGCCATCCATTGTACAACAAAGGTCCCGACCGAACCAAAACTCTTCTTGATCTCCTTCCCCCGGCCGACCAACCGGGGCCGCCAGCCGCGGCAATCCCCATTACTTATCTACGATCGGGCGGCCCTCCCGTTACAGCGCCCGCGGGAAATTACGGGGCCGCGCTACCGGTCCCAGACCTCGGACCGCATCCGGTAGGGGACCCCGTTGATGACGGCCTCGATCTGGTCGATGTTCCCCCTCCGGATCTGGAACAGCTCGGAAATCTGTATGGTCTGCGGGGAGTCGATGATGTTGGGCGCCATCGTCCCGTCCGGGAGCGGGTAGGTCCGGACCGCGGCGTCGTGGTCGAAATAGGCGAAGCAGAACACCAGACCGCGCTCGACGTCGACGACCGGGTAGCGCCGGTTGCGGATCTCGGTCACGAAGGCGAACCAGCCGCTCTTCTGCTGCTGCTCGCACCCCATCGAGAGGATATCGGGACCCGACGCGTTCGGGTTCGGCTGCTGGCGCGTCGTCTGCACCCCGTTCTCCCAACGCTCGCAGGTGCCGGCGAAGGGGGCGGTGTAGTTCCCGGTCTGGTTGGCCATCCCGGTGAAGTAGGCGTTGGCCACCCGGACCAGGTCCTCGCGGCTCATCCGCTCGTTGCCCGGCACCGTGGCGAGAAACTGCGGCCGCGGCACCCTCCCGTTCATCAGCTCCCCCGCGGCCGTCCCCGGCCGTCCGTCCGGGCCGGGGACGGCGGCCGAGGGCCGCGCGACGACCACCTCGATCTCCTCGATCAGCGACTCGTACACCTTCAGCCGGAGCGCGATGTAGTTGAGGTGGCCGAGTTCGGACAGCGTGCCGTAGAACCCGACCTGCCCGGCTTCGGGCTCGCACACGTACAGGCTGTACCTGCCCCGGGCGCTGGCCGTTCCCCACAGGCCGTCGCCCAGCGTGAGCTCGACGCCGTTTTCGGTGTACCGGATGTCCCGGGCCAGGCGGAGCCGCCCCGGGTCGTGCTCGGTCATGGCCTCCAGAACGGCGTCCACGTGCCGCTCCAGGCACCGGCGGTCGCACGGGTCCGCAGCGTACCCCGTGGCCAGCGCCAGCAAGGCCGAACAGATTATGGCTGCGGCGGTCGACTTTCTCATTGATGCCATCCCCTTCGTTGGAATAGATTAGGGCCTGACGAAGCATGAAAGTTGCATGGCGGCGTCACCAATCGCGGGCGGCTTTCATTCATTGGCAGGACCTGCTTGTAGAGAACCCGGGCGCACACAGATTCCTGCGCGGTACCGTATCACCCGCAGCGCGCCCCTAGCGTAAATGGCGCGCCGGGTTATTTCAAGAAAATTCAGGACGGGACGCCGCCGAGCGCGCCCCGCCCGCCCCCACAGGAGTTCGCCACTATGGACACGACACACACGCCGGAGACGGCGCCCACGCCGCAGACGGCGCCCACGCCGGAGACGGCACCCACGCCGGAGACGGCACCCACGCCGGAGACGGCGCCCACGCCGGAACAGAAACAGCAGGCATGGTTTGAGCGGTGGCTCGATGCGCCGGGGATCGATTTCGTCGACGCCGCCGCCGGCCGGGCCTACCGCGACAGGGTCACCCGCTTCATCAAGGTTTTCAGGCTGGAGCAGCCCGACCGGGTCCCGCTGATCCTCCCGGCGGGGACCTTCCCCATCTACCACGCCGGGATGACGCTCAAGGAGGCCATGGAGGACAACCGGAAGCTGTGCGACGCCTTCCGGAAATTCCTGCGGGAATTCGAGTCGGACACCTACACCGGCCCCATGATGATCCCGTCGGCCAAGGCGTCGGCCACGGTCGACACCCTCACCCTGAAATGGCCCGGCCACGGGCTCCCCGACCACGCGACGATGCTGCAGTTCGTCGAGGGCGAGTACATGAAGGCCGAGGACTACGACCTGTTTCTCGAGGACCTGACCGACTTCTGCCTCCGCCGCTACATCCCCCGCAGCATCGGCGCGCTGGCCCCCTTCGAGCATTTTCCGCCGACCCCGTTCATCCTCGGCATGGCCAACAAATTCCTCATGCCCGCCGTCTGGCCGCAGGTGCGGGCCGCCTACCAGGCTATCATCGACTACGGCGAGGAGACCGCGAAATGGATGGAGCCGCTCATGGAGTTCGAGCGCGAGGCCGTCGCCGCGGGATACCCGACCCTGTTCGGGGGGCAGGCGCACGCGCCGTTCGACATCCTGGCCGACACCCTGCGCGGGACCAAGGGGATCGTCCGGGACATGTACAGCCGCCCGGAGAAGATCCTCGCGGCCATGGACAAAGTGACGCAGATGAACATCGACTGCGGCATGGACGGGGTCCGGCTCAGCGGCAGGCCCATCGTCTTCTTCGCCCTGCACAAGGGGGCGGACAACTTCATGTCGACGAGGCAGTACGAGCGGTTCTACTGGCCCACCTTCCAGAAGGTCATCCTGGGGCTCATCGAGGAGGGGGTCGTCCCGCTGCTTTTCGCCGAGGGCCGGTACGACAGCAGGCTGGAGATCATCCGGGACCTCCCCCGGGGCAAGGTCGTGTGGCATTTCGACCAGACCGACATGGCCCGCGCGAAAAAAATCCTCGGCGACTCAGCCTGCATCGCGGGCAACGTCCCGGCCTCGCTGTTGTGCACCGGCACGCCCGCGGACGTCCGGGAGTACTGCCGCAGGCTGATCGAGGTCTGCGGCGAAGGGGGCGGATTCATCCTTACCGGAGGGGCGAGCGTGGACCGGTGCCATCCGGACAACCTGCGCGCCATGACCGAGGCCGTGATGGAGTACGGGGTCTACTGAAACGCCGGAGGCGGCCCGGCCCGACCGACCGAGCGCATCCGCGCCCGCTTCCGCTGGTCTTCGACGAAATCCTGCAGGGGGTGCAGTCCCGTCCCGGGGCGCTTCCGCTCGAGCCCGACGGTTATCCCGCACAGGAGGGTGAAGCCGGCTGCCGGGGCCGCGCGCAGCGGGAGCGTATCCAGAAACCCGGGGAGGGCGGGAACCGGGCACCCGAGGTAGCAGCCCGCCGCGGCGAGGACGAACAGGATGCCGAACAGGGCCTGGATCTCGACGATCCCCTGCTCCCGGGCCGGCGCCGCAAACGCCTCGCCGTCCTCATCGGGCACCAGTATCCTGCCGCGGTGCTCCCGGAGGCGGCGGATCCTCCTCTGGCAGGCCGATCCCGTGGCGATCCCCGTCACGGCGATGGCGAAACAGGCAAGGACCTCCAGCTCCGGCATCCGGGCGGCGCCGGTCCCGCCTGCATCCGCCGTGCCGCACAGAATGCCCGCGCCGGAGGCCACCCCCAGGATGAAGACCCCCACCATGGAGCGGCGGTAGAACCCGATCCTGCTGTCAACAGCGGCAACGATCTGCTTCTTTCTGGCTTTCATCGGCAGGCGACCCGGCATTCCCCGCGTGTCCGTCTAAGCCGCGCCCGGCGGGTCGGGCGCGGCACTTCTTTTGGAGTATCGGATGCCCCGGCCGGGGGAAAGGTTCACGGATTCCGACCCTGCAGCCGCGGCCCGGGCGCTCCCCCCCTCTGGGCCCCGCCCGACTGCGACGCGATCCTGGCCCAGGCATCCTTGAGGGAAACGCTGCGGTTGAACACCATGGCGCCGGGTTTCGAATCGGGGTCGACGCAGTAATACCCCTGGCGTTCGAACTGGAAGTTCCGGCCGGGGGGCGTCCCCTCCATCCCGGCCTCGATAAACCCCGAAATCTTCTCCAGGGACCGGGGGTTGAGGTTGTCCATGAACCGCCCCCCCTCGTCCGGGTCGGGCCGTGTGAAGAGGCGGTCGTAGAGGCGGAATTCCGCGCGGGCGGCATGGGCGGCCGACACCCAGTGGGAGGTGCCCTTCACCCTGCGCCCCCCGGGCACCCAGCCCCCCCTGGTTTCGGGGTCGTACGTGCAGCGCAGCTCCACGGGCATCCCGGTGGCGGGATCCTTGACGACCTCGTTGCAGGTGATGTAGTAGGCGTACTTGAGCCGGACCTCGCGCCCGGGCGAGAGGCGGAAAAACTTCTTGGGCGGGTTCTCCTGGAAATCGTCCGCCTCGATCCACAGCTCCCGGCCGAACGGGACCCTCCTGGTGCCCGCCGAGGGGTCTTCCGGGTTGACGGCCGCCTCGAGCTCCTCGGTCCGCCCCTCGGGGTAGTTCGTCAGAACCACCTTGAGCGGCCGCAGGACCGCCATGGTCCGGGGGGCGGTCCGGTTCAGGTCCTCGCGCAGGCAGTGCTCCAGGAGGGCGTACTCGACGACGCTGAGCGCCTTGGACACGCCGATGCGCTCGCAGAAGTTCCGGATGGCGGCCGGGGTGAACCCCCGGCGGCGCAATCCCGCCAGCGTCGGCAGGCGCGGGTCGTCCCAGCCGCGGACGCGCCCGCCCTCGACCAGCTCGAGCAGCTTGCGCTTGCTCATCACGGTGTGGTCGAGCTCAAGGCGGGCGAACTCGATCTGCCGCGGGTGGTGGATGCCCAGCCGCTCGAGGTACCAGTCGTACAGGGGGCGGTGGTCCTCGAACTCCAGGGTGCAGAGGGAGTGGCTGATCTTCTCGATCGAGTCCTCCAGCCCGTGCGCCCAGTCGTACATGGGGTAGATCTTCCAGCGGTCCCCGGTCCGGTGATGGGGGACGTCCAGGATCCGGTACATGACCGGGTCCCGGAGGTTCAGGTTGGGCGACGCCATGTCGATCTTCGCCCGCAGCACCCGGGAGCCGTCGGGGAACTCCCCGGCCCGCATGCGCTCGAACAGGCCGAGGTTCTCCCGGGCGCTCCGGTCGCGGTACGGGCTCGGCCGGCCCGGTTCTGTGAGCGTGCCGCGGTTGGCGCGGATCTCCTCGGCCGTCTGGTCGTCGACGTAGGCCAGGCCGGCCTCGATCAGCCGCAGCGCCCACGCGTACATCTGGTCGAAATAATCGGAGGCGTAATAGAGGCGGTCGCCCCAGTCGAAGCCGAGCCAGCGGACGCTGTCGAGGATGGAGTCGATGTAGTGCTGGTCCTCCCTGGTCGGGTTCGTGTCGTCGAGGCGCAGGTTGCACACGCCGCCGAACTCCGCGGCGATGCCGAAATCGATGCAGATGGCCTTGGCGTGGCCGATGTGCAGGTAGCCGTTCGGCTCGGGCGGGAACCGGGTCACAACCTCCGAAAACCGCCCCTCGTCGAGGTCTTTGCGCACCAGGTCGCTGATGAAGTTCGTTCCGCCTGCTGGCGTCATCTCGCTCACCTCCGAAACAAAAGAAGTAGTATGATGGAAAACCGCGGGGCGGGCCACCTTTTTCCTCGGGGTTCCGACCCGGCGCCTCCGGCGCCGGATTATCGTACAATTTTTCTAAGAAAAAGGGCTCCATCGTCGTCTAATAGGCATAGGCGCCTTGCAGGCATAGGCGCCTTGCAGGCGTAGGCGCCTTGCAGGCGTAGGCGCCTTGCAGGCGTAGGCGCCTTGCAGGCGTAGGCGCCTTGCAGG
>Ga0123333_10001481_pt1 | contig 24753 bp, 22 predicted proteins | sample BioC12SIPDNA_3_FD_89957 | JGI IMG/M metagenome (GOLD analysis project Ga0123333, IMG submission 89957) | Anaerobic biogas reactor microbial communites from Washington, USA - Biogas_R2_B C12 SIP DNA | ecosystem: Engineered > Bioreactor > Anaerobic > Unclassified | place: Washington, USA... | reverse complement strand
GTACCGGCAGCCGGCGGAGAAGCATTGGGCACATCCCTGGATTGGATTGCGCATAGACAATTGCGACCATGCCCGGTGAGTGTAGCGAAACGCCGTGGGCGGGTCAAGGTCAGCGGATCAGCGCCGGAAGAGCCCTGCCGGTGGGGCCCTATTGGCGTGCCAGGGGCGCCAGGCTAGAATATCGGGCGTGCATAGCCCCATAGATCAGGAGACCACATGCTCACTTACCTGGAGGCGCTCAGAGCCATCCTGGACCGGTCTGATTTCGAGCGTGACCGTGGCACGCCTTACGGGCAGAGGAACTGGCGTCTGGCCAGGATGGAGGAGTTGCTGGAGCAACTGGGGAATCCCCAGCGAGCATACCCTTCCGTACACATCGCCGGGACCAAGGGCAAGGGCTCAACCACCGCCATGGTGGAAGCCATACTCAGGGCGTCGGGGCTACGGACCGGCATGTACACCTCCCCTCACCTGCATACCTTTCGCGAGCGCATACGCTCACAGGGCGAACCTATCAGCGAAGAGGATCTGGTGGTCCTCGCCGAGGAGATGCTGCCGGTTCTGGAGAGCCGCCCTCAGGTATCCGTGTTTGAGGCCATCACAGCTCTGGGCATGCTGTACCTGGCCAGGCAGCAGGTGGACGTAGGCGTCTTTGAGGTAGGGCTTGGCGGGCGCCTTGATGCGACGAACGTCTTGACGCCGCTGGTATCGATCATCACCTCAATCAGCATAGACCATGTCGGCGTGCTGGGCTCTACACTTGAGGAGATCGCGCGTGAGAAAGCCGGGATCATCAAGCCAAATATACCGGTCGTGAGCGCCCCGCAGCGGCCGGGCGCGCTAGACGTACTGCGCGGGGTCGCCAGCGGACAGCATGCGTCGCTCACTGTGGTTGATCACGACTGGTACTGGCGTTCACTGGGGCCCTGTGATGGTGGGCAGCGGCTGGCTGTCTATCGTCGAGGCCATGAGGCCAGGCCCGAGTATCCTGAGCTTGACCTGCCGCTTATGGGCAGATTTCAGCTTGAGAACGCCTGTACGGCAGTGGCGGCGATAGAGGCCCTGCGGGAGAGAGGCCTGGGGATCGCCGATGAGGCTGTCAGAGCTGGCCTGGCGCAGGTTCGCTGGCCGGGACGCTTGCAGGTGCTCTCCCGCGAGCCGCTCATCGTTGTGGATGGTGCCCATAACGCTTACTCGATGAGCCAGCTTGTGCAGACGCTCCCCGAATGCCTGCCCTATGATCGCCTTGTCCTGATTTTCGGCGCGGGCCGGGCTCACAACCCTGCCACGATACTGGATGAGATCCTGCCTTCTGTGACGCGCGCCTATGTGACACAGGCCGCTCACCCCAAGGTGGAATCGGCAGAGATCCTGTTTGGTGTGGTGCAGCAAGCCGGAGTGGACACAGAGATCTGCGCCACCCCTCTGGAGGCTCTGGGCGAGGCAGTGAGAACGGCGCGACCTGGCGACCTGATCCTGGCGACGGGTTCGCTCTTTCTCGTCGCTGAAGTGATGTCCGCCTGGGCGGAGATGAACGGGCTGCCGGGCTATCCCTGCGATCCGCCGGGGGCGTACTGAGGGTGCAAGGCGAGGGCCGGCACGGCCGGCCCTCGCTGTTGATGAACGCCAAGCGCTAGAACTGGACCTGGGGAAGCTTGGTCAGTGACTGGCGGATGTTCTCCTCCGGATAGGCGTAGTCCTCCAGCTTGCCGGCCATGTACGAGTCGTACGAGGCCAGATCTAGGAACCCATTTCCGCTCAGGTTGAACACGATCGTGCGCTCATCGTCCTTCTGCTTGGCATCCAGGGCCTCATCGATGGCCGCACGGATGGCGTGGGCCGATTCCGGTGCGGGGACGATCCCTTCGCACCGGGTGAACAGTGCAGCGGCCTCAAACACCGGCACCTGGAAGTAGGCGACGGCCTCGATGAGCTTGTGCTCGTGCAGCAGCGCCAGGATCGGCGAGACGCCATGGTAACGCAAGCCCCCGGCATGAATCCCTGAGGGCACGAAATCATGGCCCAGGGTGTTCATCTTGACGACCGGCGCCATCTTGGCGGTATCGCCATAGTCATAGGCGTAAGGGCCTTTGGTGAGGGTTGGGCAGGCCATGGGCTCTACGGCGACGAGGCGCGTCTTGGTTCCATCGGTAACGTTGCGCCGGTAGAAGGGCAGCGCGATGCCACCAAAGTTAGAGCCGCCACCGACGCACCCAATGACCACGTCGGCCTCCGTCCCGGCCATCTCAAGTTGCATCAGTGCCTCTTCGCCGATCACGGTCTGATGCAAGAGCACGTGGTTGAGCACGCTACCCAAGGCGTAGTTGGTGTTCTTGTTGTTCATCGCGATCTCGACGGCCTCGCTGATCGCCATGCCCAGACTGCCCGGGTAGTTGGCCTCATTGGCCAGGAGCGCTCGTCCGGATTCGGTCTCATCGCTTGGGCTGGGCGTCACCTGGCCGCCAAACATGTGCATCAGCGAGCGCCGGCCGGGCTTTTGCTCATAGCTGACGCGGACCATGTACACTTTGCACTCGAGGTCGAAAAAGTTGCAGGCCATGGACAGGGCGGCGCCCCACTGCCCGGCACCCGTTTCCGTCGACAGACGGGTGATTCCGGCGATCTTGTTGTAGTAGGCCTGGGCCACCGCTGTGTTCGGCTTGTGGCTGGCGGTGGGACTGGTACCCTCGTACTTGAAAAAGATCTTGGCCGGCGTGCCGAGCGCTTGCTCCAGGCGGGTAGCCCGAATGAGCGGAGTGGGCCTCCACAACTGGAGGATCTCCTGGACCTCTTTCGGGATCTCGATGAACCGTTCCTGGCTCGCTTCCTGCATGATCAGATCCATGGGGAAGATCGCCGAGAGGTCGTCCGGGGTCATCGGTTCAAGCGTGGCCGGATGCAACGCGGGCGGAAGGGGCGCCGGGAGATCCGGAGCCACGTTGTACCAACGGGTGGGCATATCGTTCTGAGTTAGTAGGTACTGCGTCTCCATCGTGTACTCCTCCTTGTGCTGTGTCCAGATCGGTTCGAACGCGCCTGCTGGATGTTGGAGGGGTGAGGGCCGGTAAACAAAACGCGGCTCTCGCCCCTAGCCAGGGACGAGAGCCAGCGCTCCCGCGGTACCACCCTTGTTGGGCTGGCTATAAACAGAAAAACATCCACCGTGATGGCGGATGTTACAGGCCAGCCCCACTCTGCAGGTACAGAATCTCCGTCATGCGTCGACCGGATTCGATACCCTCAGCCCTGATAACGGTGGCGACTCCGTCCCCATCTACTCTGTTCGACGGGGCAACTCCCAGGCCCATTCGCTGCCCATGTCGGCACCGGGATCACACCAACCCCCGGCTCTCTGTGCCGCACCCTGACAGGTACTCTTCCTGCTCAACGTCTTTACGCGCGTATGATAGTATAGGTGTGCCAGCTTGTCAAGTAGGCAAAGGGCAAGCTGGCACACCCCATCGTCGGCTGGAGGATCAGTCCGAATCCGGTGCGAACTGCTGGCGCATGCCCCCCGGCATGGCTCGGTACGTGATGCCCAGCCAGGGCTTGTCCGGATCGTCCGGGTTCTCGCCGAGGACCACCTCGATCTCTCTCTCACTGGCGCGTCTCTGCATCGTGATGGTGATCCTGTCTCCGGGCTTGTGCTTGGCGACCAGATCTGCGAGGGATGAGTCGGCCACTCCCTCTCCGTTCACCTGGGCGATCACGTCACCCACCTGGATGCCGGCGTCTTCAGCCGGGCTATCGGGGGCGACCGCTGTCACCAGGGCGAAGGGGGCCGGGATCACGATCTCTGGAATGTCCGGCATATCCGGCACTAAAGGCCGAACGCGGTCGGGTATGACGTCTTGCTCCGGCGCGACATATGCCGGTTCGGAGACGCGGGAGGCGATCAGGTAACTGGCCACACCCCCCAGAAACCCGCCCAGTACGCAGCCAAAGAGCAATGCCAGAATGCCGACAACGATGATTATGGGAGCCGAGCTCTTTTTCTCCATGTGGCACCTCCTACCATTCTACTCCTCTAGTATACGCTGTAGCGCGCGCTCGGTTTCGATCCGGCTGGCCTGGTCGTCCTCGATGACATCCCAGTAACCCAGCTCACTGCGATACGTATCAGTCTGCTGGGCTGTCAGGCGAACATATCGGGCCTGAGCCGATGCGGCGATGGACCCGTCGTTGAGTCGAATCTCCCCTTTCCCCTCCATCATGCGGCTGCGCAGCCGAACCATCTCACCGATCACGATGACGGGCTCCCTCAGCGGAATGGGTTTGTGGTAGCGGACGTTGAGTTCCACGGTCATGGCCCAGATACCCAGGGGTGTCAGTGTGCGGCCGATCGTCTCGTCCAGGAGGGCGCTGGCGATGCCTCCATGCAGCACGCCGGGATAGCCCTGATGCCGTTGCTGCGGGAGAAATCGAGTCGCCACGCGACCATCGCCCAGTTCGTAAAAGGAAAGCTTGAGGCCGATAGGGTTCTCTACGCCACACAAAAAGCACTGGCGCGAGCTTGGCTGTACGTTCATCCCTGCACTCCCTCCTTTTCTGCACTCTATCCTGTGTGGGCGCCTTCATCAAGGGCAGGGCGAGCGGAGCTCACTGGCTTGACACCTACCCTGCGTCTCGTAGAATACAGGGCAGGTTACTCAACAATAGGTGGAGACAAGATCCAAATGACGGTGCGAACCATCATCACTGCGGAGAACTCGCTACTGCGCGAGAGATCGAAGAAGGTTACTCGCTTCACCCCAGCCGTTCGCCAGCTGGTGGCCGATATGTTCGAAACACTCGAGGCGGCAGGAGGCGTTGGCCTCGCTGCGCCTCAGATCGGCGTGCTTCAGCGCGTCTTTATCGTGTCGATTCCTGCGGACTATGACGAAGACGGGAATGAGATCTCGCCCCAAGAGGACTATGTGCTCGTCAACCCGGAGATCATCCGGCGAGAGGGCGAGGAAGAGATGGTGGAGGGATGTCTTTCGGTGCCGGGCTACCGTGGCCTGGTGCGACGGGCGACCTCTGTGGTCATCAAGGGGCAGGACGAGGATGGCCGAGCGGTGCGTTACAGCGGGGATGCGCTCCTGGCTCAGGCGTTCCAGCACGAGTATGACCATCTCGATGGCGTGCTCTATCTCGACCGGTTGGAGGATCGGGACAAGATCTGGGTGATAGAGGACGAAAGCGACGATGAAGAAGGCGATCTCGAGTGACCTGACCCCTGTATCGCCAGGTGCCCTCGGCTTCAGCCGAGGGCACCTTTCTTTATTGCAGCGGAGTGGGCCAGATGGGCTCCGCGAGCAGGTCCGCGGCACAAGGTAGGATCAGATCCGCTCCTGAGCGCTCCAGCTCGGGGCGCTCACCAAAGCCCGAAAGAACACCGATCGCAAAGGCACCTGCACGGCGGGCAGCCAGCACGTCGTTCACGGTATCGCCGATCATCAGGCACTGATTGGCTAGCACGCCCAGTTTCCTGGCGGCAGTGCGCACGGGCTCTGGGTGCGGCTTCATGCGCAGGACGTCCTGCCGCGTGATCACGATTTCGAAAAAGCTGCGCAGGCCGCTGCGCTCCAGGAACGCGAGCGCCTCCGGGCGGGCCCGGGTCGTCACGACAGCCAGACGATAGCGATGCTCAAGGGCCCGCAATAGCTGCTCGCTCCCTGCCACCGTCCTTGAGTTGTCCTGTGTGGCCAATCCACGGGCGCGCCTCAGGCGATCAGATAGACCAAAGAACGAGGTCTTGAGCCCGAGGTGCTCGATGGCGGACAGGGCATAGTTGCTGGGCGTTTCGACCCTCATGACGAGCCAGCGGGCGATTACCTCTGGATCGATGGCGTGATGAAGGCGCCGCAAAAAGCCGATGCGCGCCGCGATCTTTTCTACCCAGCGGTCATCACTTTCGATCAATGTGCCGTCCAGATCGAACAGCACAGCACGCATCCGATCCATCTCTATCGGCCTGGGCTCGTACATCGGGTGACTCCCTACTTGAACCGACTGGCCAGCTCGATTTCGACATCCTGCCATGTCAGCCCCCTGGCCACAAGGGCTACCAGCAGGTGGTAGACGAGGTCCGCGCTTTCGTAGATGACACGGCTATCATCTTCCAGAGCCCCCGCAACCACGACCTCAACCGCCTCTTCGCCGACCTTCTTGAGGATCTCGCCCGCGCCAGCTTGAAAAAGATCGCACGTGTACGAGCCCTCTCGGGGGTTTTCCTTGCGTTCCTGGATCGTCGCCTGCAGGTTATCGAGCACCTTTGTCACAGTCCACCTCCTTCGGGTCCTGCGGAATCGGGCGAGGCCCCGTTCGATGCGTCGAGAGGACGGAAAAAGCACGTAATGCGGCCCGTGTGGCAGGCAGGGCCCGCGGGCGAAACGCGTACCACGAGAGCATCGGCGTCGCAGTCCGCCCAGATGTCCACGATACGTTGCGTATTGCCCGAGGTTTCTCCCTTATGCCAGAGCGTCTGCCGGCTGCGGCTCCAGAACCAGGTCTCTCCGCTAGCCAGGCTGCGCTGCAACGAAGCGGCGTTCATGTAGGCCAGTGTGAGCACCTGCCCCGTGAGGGCATCCTGCACGACAGCCGGTATCAGGCCGTGCTCGTCCCAGCACAGCTCTGCGGGTGAAACGGGCAGCGTAGCATCATCCATGGTTCCCCCTACTCGCGTATGGGCAAGCCGCGCGCGACGAGGTAGGCTTTGACCTCTGCCACTGAGAGCTCGCGGAAGTGGAACAGTGAAGCCGCGAGGGCAGCGCTGGCGCCTCCCTCGGTGAGGGCCTCGTAAAAGTGCTCTATGGTTCCGGCCCCTCCCGAGGCGATGACTGGAATCGATACGGCATCCGCAATCGCCCGGGTGACCGCCAGATCATAGCCATTCTTGGTGCCATCGCGATCCATGCTGGTCAGCAGGATCTCGCCGGCCCCGCGGTCTTCGGCTTCACGCGCCCACGTGACGGCCTCGAGGCCTGTTGGAACGCGGCCCCCGTTGACGTAGACTTGCGCCGTGCCGTCTGGCTCAGTCTTGACGTCGATGGCCACCACGATGCACTGCGACCCAAAGCGCTTGGCTCCCTCGCTGATCAACTCGGGCGTGCGCACGGCCGAGCTGTTGATCAGCGTCTTGTCCGCCCCTGCCAACAGCACGTTCCTCAGGTCCTCCAGCGTGCGGAGGCCTCCTCCTACCGTGAAGGGGATCGTGACGGCATCGGCGACCTTTTTCACCATGTCGATCACGATATCGCGGCCTTCGTGAGAAGCCGTGATGTCCAGAAAGGCGAGTTCATCGGCGCGCTCCTGGCAGTAGACCAGGGCGTGCTCGACAGGATCTCCGGCGTCACGCAGGGACACAAAGTTGACGCCTTTTACCACACGACCATTCATGACGTCCAGACAGGGAATGATCCGCTTAGCGAGCATCCGCAACTCCTTTGGCGATCTCGAGTGCTTGTGCCAGTTCGATGGTGCCACGGTAGAGGGCCATGCCGACGATGACGCCGTCGATGCCCTCGTCTCTATGCTTCATGAGATCGCTCAGATCCTTGGTGGTGGCAACACCGCCGGAGGCGATCACGCTCAGCCCCGTCTCGCGAGCCATCTCCCGGGTCTCGGCCAGGTTGATTCCCGCAAGCATGCCGTCACGAGAGACATCGGTATACACCACCCGTTCGACCCCAAGGCGCGCCATTCTGCGACCCAGCTGCACGGCGGGAACCTCGGTAACATCGCGCCAGCCGTGAATCGCGACACGCCCAGCGCGCGCATCGATGCCGACCGCGACCTGGTCCGGTTGAGCGCGCATCAACGCCTCGACCACGACCTCCGGACGCGACACCGCCACGGTGCCCAGTATGACGCGCGAGACGCCCATATCCAGCAGTGTGAGGGCATCCGCGGTCGATCGGAGCCCGCCGCCGAACTGGATGGGCACGTGGACGGCGGCCAGGATGCGTCGCAGCGCCTCCAGATTCTCCTGGGCAGAGTCCCCCAGGGCGCCATCCAGGTTGACCAGATGGAGCCACTGCGCGCCCTCGTTCTCCCAGCGCGCGGCCGCCTCTACGGGATCGTCGGCAAATACCGTTTCGGCATCGACGCTGCCTTGCCGAAGGCGAACGCACCGTCCCCGGCGAAGATCGATGGCAGGGTAGATGATCATGGCTGGGCAACCAACGGAGCCGTCGTCGCAAAGCCGGCGAGCTCCAGCCAGTTCAACAGGATTCGGGTGCCGACATCTTGGCTCTTTTCCGGGTGGAACTGGATACCATAGAGGGCATCGCGGGCGACTATGGAGGCGAAGGCTTTGCCATAGTCTGTCGTGGCTGCAACGACCTGATCATCGTAAGCCTCTACATAGAATGAGTGCACAAAATAGGCATACTCGTGGTCGGCCAGTCCCTCGAACAGGCAAAGCGGCCGCCTCTGGTCGATCTGGTTCCAGCCCATGTGGGGCACGGTAAGGCCCGCCGGGAACCGTCTGACTGTGCCTCGGAGTATTCCGAGCCCGGCATGTGAGCCCATCTCCTCGCTTCGCTCAAAGAGCAACTGCATCCCGAGGCAAATGCCGAGGAAGGGGCGACCCGCCTCAATCGTTCGACGGATCGGATCAACCATACCCAGCCGCTCAAGATGCTCCATGGCATCGCCAAACGCGCCTACGCCGGGGAGCACCAGGGCCTGCGCACAGGATATCGTGGCCGGGTCGCTCGTAACGACGGGTTTGGCGCCAAGCCGGCGGAATGCCATCTCCACACTTCGGAGGTTGCCAACCCCATAGTCGATGATCGCGAGCATCCTAGAGTGTCCCTTTTGTGGATGGAACACCCTGCTGGCGAGGGTCGATGCTCACCGCCTGGCGGAGGGCGCGCCCAAAGCCCTTGAAGACCGCCTCGATGATATGGTGCGAGTTGGCGCCGTGCATCAACTGGACGTGGAGAGTCATCCCGGCATGGCTGGCCAGCGCGCGCAGGAACTCGGATACGAGCTCTGTATCGAAGGACCCCACACGGCTCGCCGGCATCGGAACGTCGTATACCAGGAGCCCTCGTCCGGAAAAGTCGAGCGATACGAGCACCAACGCTTCGTCCATGGGCATCAACTGGGAGCCGTAACGCACAATCCCGGTTCTATCGCCAAGCGCCGAGGCCAGGGCCTGGCCCAGCACAATGCCGGTGTCCTCCACCGTGTGGTGGTCATCCACAGCGGTATCGCCCTGTGCGCTGATCTCCATATCCAGCATGCTGTGGGCGGCAAAGAGGCTGAGCATGTGGTCCATAAAGGGAACGCCGGTCTCCGAGCGCCAGGAGCCCTGTCCATCGAGGTCCAGCGTGATGGAGATGTCCGTCTCTCGCGTCTTTCGGTGCACACTGGCTCTACGCATGTGTTCCATGACCAACCCTCCTGCCTGACTCTATCGGGTGCGTGCTCCAGCGACGAACTCCGCCAGGGCGCAGGCGATCGTTTCGTTCCGCTCCGGCGTGTCTACCGATATGCGCAGCGTGGACTCTAGTCGTCCCTGCCCATAGTAGCGGAGCAGGATCCCTCGCGCTTCCATGTGTTCCTTAAGCTCAGCCAGCGTGCCGGACTGGAGGGTACACATGATGTAGTTGGCTTGGCTGGGGAAGACGCGCAAGCCGGAAATCCCCTCCAGGCGCAGATAGAACGCCTCGCGATCCGAAACGATACGGCGGACGCGCGCAAGGGCCTCATCAGCACTCTCTAACGTGGCCAGGGCCGCGGTCTGAGCTGGCCCATTGACGTTGTACGGCGATTTGAGCCGCCACAGCGACGGCATTAGCGCCGAAGGGAAGATGCCGTATCCGACTCGAAGCCCAGCAAGCCCGGCCCACTTGCTAAAGGTGCGCAGCACGATCAGGTTCTCCCGCTCGGGGACCCAGGTCGAGCGAGAGCAGGCGGCGAACTCGACATAGGCTTCATCCAATACGACGAGGAGCGGTAGACCGAGGAGGGCGTTCAGCGAGTCAGAATCGAGCAAGCGCCCGTCCGGGTTATTGGGCGAAGCGGCAAAGAGGATCCTGGGGCGCTGGTCGCTGCATATCGCCGCGATGCCCTGCATATCCAGTTGATAGTCCTCGAGCCTTGGGACGCTTACGACGCTCATGTCGTTGGTAGCGCCGTAGAACGAGTACATCCCAAAGGTGGGCGGGCAATCGATGATCTCGGCGATGCCTCCGCCATTCCTTCCGGGCCGGAAAAGCCGGAGGATCAGGTCAATCAACTCGTCGGAACCGTTCGCCACCAGTATGTGTTCCTGCGGAACGCCTACATATTCGGCAATCCGCGCCGCAAGCCGCCTGCTCACCGGATCCGGGTATCGGTGGTAGCTGTCGTATGCGGCCAGCGCCCGCAGAGCGGCCGGCGTAGGCCCGTAGGGGTTCTCGTTGGCGTCCGCCTTGATCAGCGACTCTGGCGGTAGGCCAAGACGCTGGGCCGTCTCACCGAGGGGTTCGGGGGCGTACTCCTGCAGTCCACGGACACGGTCGCCGACGAGATCGGTTGGAGATATCAGAGTCTGGCTGTCTTCCATGATGTACTCTCGATCGCTACTGGTTCAACCGGATGCGGACCGCAGCGGCGTGCGCCGATAGGCCTTCCTGCTCCGCTAGATCGATCGCTTCACGGCTCATGCGAGATGCCTGCTCACGGCTCACCCCAAAGACACTCGTAATCTTGATGAAATCCCAGAGGTTCACCGGCGAAGAAAAGCGCGCGGTCCGGCCAGTTGGCATGATATGGCTCGGCCCGACGACATAGTCGCCCAACGCCTCGGAGGAGTACTCGCCAACAAAGACGCCGCCGGCGTGCTGGACCTTGCCCACCAGGTTCCAAGCATCCGAAGTGAGCAGGCAGAGGTGTTCTGGCGCAAAGTCGTTGGCGATCTCCAGAGCCTCTTCGAGGTCGGCTACCAGGACGATACCACCGCGACCATCGAGCGACGCACGGATCACCTTCTGGCGCGCGAGACCCTCCAACTGACGGCCAACCTCCGCCTGTACGGCGCGCGCCAGGGGCAGGCTGGGGGTCAGCAGGATGGCAGAGGCCAGCGCGTCGTGCTCGGACTGCGCGAGGAGATCCGCGGCGACAAAGGCCGGATTGCTGGAGTCGTCGGCGATCAGGAGTGTCTCGGTTGGTCCAGGCAGCGCGTCGATCGCGACGCGACCATAGACACGACGCTTGGCCAGCACCACAAAGATGTTGCCCGGCCCCATGATCTTGTCCACGCGGGGGACCGATGCCGTGCCATAGGCCAGCGCGCCTATCGCCTGAGCACCACCCATGGCGTACACTTCTGTTACGCCGGCGACCCGGGCTGCGGAGAGGATCGCATCCGAAAGCTCACCCTGCCGAGGGGGCGTGGCGACCGCGATCTCACCGACTCCGGCAACGCGTGCGGGAATCGCCGCCATGAGGAGCGAGGAAGGATAGGCGGCCGTGCCATTCGGGGCGTACAATCCCACCCGATCGAGAGGTCGAATGATCTGCCCAAGCCCTCCGCCCTGCTCATCCCAGGCCATCCAGGATTGCCCAGGCTGTCGCTCGTAAAAGGCGCGGATGCGCCCTGCAGCGAACTCCAGGGCATGTCGGATCGGCTCGGGCGTGTTCTCCCAGGCTTGTTCAATGCGTTCAGCGGGAACGCGCAGCGATGGTTCGCTGGCGCCATCCAGCATCGCGCTGTACCGGCGCACAGCGTCATCGCCAGTGCTCGCCACGTCGGCGAGAATCTGCGCTACGACTTGATCAGGGGTGAGCGACCTCCCGAAGAGGCGCTCAATCGCTCGCGCAAGCTCGGGGGTGGCGCTGTACTCATCCAGAGCCCGGCGTTCCAGGAGAGCGCTCCGAGCCTCGTTCGCACTGGAGTAGATCCGGATGACCTCGTCCGCCATCATCTGAGCTCCTTTCGGCGGGCTAGTACGTCGGCGAGCGAATCGACCACGGTGCGGATCTCGGCCGCACGTAGCTTGTGCACTGCACGATTGACCACCAGCACCGCTTCGGACTCCATCAGCGTCTCCAGCTCCACCAGGCCGTTCTCCTTCAGAGTCCGGCCGCTCTGGACCAGGTCCACAAGCAGGTCCGAAAGCCCAACGACCGGCGCCAGCTCGATCGATCCGCTCAGGTAGATGATCTCCACGGACAGATCCCGCTGCTGAAAGTACTGCTGCGCGAGCCTCGGGTACTTGCTGGCTACGCGGAGGTACGGCACTTTGCGAAGATCGCGCCCCAGCCAGCTGGCCGGTCCGGCCAGTGCAAGATGGCACTTGCCGACGCCCAGGCTGAGCGGCTCATAAAGGTCATGCCCACCCTCTCGCACGGTATCCAGGCCGGCTATTCCGAATGCCGCGGCGCCATACTCCACATAGGTCGGGACATCCCCGGGCTTGGCGAGCAGGAAACGCAACCGGCCTGTGACATCAGGAAAGATGAGCTTGCGCCCGGCATCCGGTTCGGTCCGATAGCCCGCCTCGGCGAATATCCCCAGCACCTCATCTTGCATGCGTCCCTTTGGGAGTGCTACTGTCAGTGGGTCCACCGGCTTACCTCCTCAAGTAACTCGTCCCGCGAAAGCTCGCGCTCCCCTGTGTCGTACAGCGCGAACCGGTCCTCGCTCGCGCAATCTATCACGCGAGTCGCCTGACGCTGGCGGGCATAGTCCAGGAGATCCTTGCCGTGGCGACCGACCACATCGATCTCGACGCGCAGACCTTTTTCCCGCAACGCGGCGATCAGACGCCGTACGGAAGCCGGCATATCTGCTGCAAAGAGCGCGTCCACCCCGAGGTCGGCAGAGACCGACGAGGCCAGCATCGCGCGCTCGATCCCTAGAGCAAAGCCTACCGCTGGCATGCTCGGGCCGTAGTTCGAAACCAGATCATCATACCGGCCTCCGCTGCACAGGTGAAGGCCCAATCCCTGTACGTATCCGTGAAAGGAGATGCCCGTATAGTAGGCCATCGATCGAACCTCGCCGAGATCGAGCATGACGTGTTCGGCCACGTCCTGCGCAACCAGCAGGGCATAGACTTGCTCGAGATAGTCGATCGCTTCACGAGCGGCGGCGTTCAACGACAGGTCACGGGCATTCGCCAGCACCTCCCGGCCGCCGTACAGATGGGGCAGCGCCCGGATCTGGCGTTCAGCCTCGCGGCTCACACCGATCTGCTCAAGGAGAGTGGCGACCTCGGCATCGTTCTTGCGCCCGATGGCCTGTTCCAGCGCTTCCTGGCGATCTCCTTGTACAGAGTTGTCGCCTAACGCGGCCCTCAGGTAAGCTACCTGCCCCAGGTTGACCTGGAATTCGCCGACACCCAACGCCTTGAGCGAGGCGATAGCCAGAGCGATCACTTCCGCGTCGGCTTCAGGCGATGCGCCACCGATTAGCTCCACGCCGACCTGGGTGAACTCGTGTCGCTGACCGGCCTGGGGCGGCTCATAACGAAAGACGCTCCCCGAGTAGCAGAATCGCATGGGGAGGGGGCTGTCGTAGAGCCGGGTCCCCACCAGCCGCGCCGTCAACGGCGTCATGTCGGCGCGCAGGGCAATGATCTCACCTTCACGGTCAAAGAACCGGAACATCTGGCGTTGCAGGGCGGGAGACGCCCCCGACGAGAGGCTCTCATAGTATCCAAATGTCGGCAGCACGATGCGCCGGTATCCCCAGCGATCAAAGATGCCGAGAAGACGGTCCTCCAGGGCCGACTTGATGGCCGCCTGCTCGTCATATAGTTCGTTCAGGCCGTGAGGGCGCTGCCTCTTGAGTGGTACGTTCATGTCTTGCACCTGTATTACCTGGCTCGCCATGAAAACAAAAAGACCAGTTCCGAGGAACTAGTCTCCGTAGCGGCGAGCTGTTCTACGCTGCAGCCCTGCAGCAAACAACTCACCTATCGTTTATGATGGTGGTGGATGAGTTCTTGGCCAGACGAGACCGATCTGCGGAGCATCTCACCGACTCCCACAAGGATATGGGCACTATATCACAGCCAGGCTGCGCCGTCAACTCGCGCGACCCCTCAGCGCATGCCAGGGCCCCCTCTTCAACTGGGCCGGAACCGTGGTTCCCGATCCGGACAGGGGCCGCCGGTGGAAAGCGCTGCGGGGCAAGGAGACGCCTCTCCTTGCCCCGCACTGTGCTCAGACGCGGATCTCGGCACCAAAGGCACTACGCAGTTCGTTCAGGATGCGGTCCCTCTGCCGGTTGGCCTGTTCACTGGTGAGTGTCTTGTCCGGCGCGCAAAAGCTCAGACTATAGGCCAAGCTCTTGCGGCCTTCGCCAATCTGGATCCCCTGGTAGACGTCGAACAGGGTCACGCCCACGAGCAGGGGCCCGCCGGCTGCACGGATAGTCGCCTCGATCGCATCCGATGGAACGGCCTGGTCCACAACGACAGCGATGTCGACGTTGACGGCAGGCATCCGCGACACGGGTTGGAAACGCCACAGAGTATCCGCGGCACTGAGGAGTGCCTCCAGATCAAGCTCGGCCAGGCATACGGCCTGATCGGGAAGAGCATACTGCTGGCGTACGACCGGGTGAACCTCCCCGATGGTACCAACCGCCGAGCTTCCGATGAACACGGTAGCGACGCGTCCGGGCTGGAAGGTAGCGTGCTCTGCGGGCTCGTATCGAACGTCTGCGATACCCAGCCGCGAAAGAAGGACTTGCACAACGCCCTTTAGGTCGAAGTAGTCGTAGCTATCCCGTTCGCCCACGTGCCAGGTTCGATCGTCACGGGGGCCGGACATGGCGATGCTGAGCCTTCTCGGCTCGTCCGGGAGCGAGCTTCCTTGGCGGGGCAGATAGACGCGAGCCAGCTCAAAGAGGGCTGCTCTCTCGACCTTGCGCAGGTTGTAGGCCAGACTCTCCAGACTGGTGTTCATCAGCGTCTGCCGCAGGAAGGCGATCTCGCGGTTGAGTGGGTTGGCAACCTCTACGAACGCCGAACGGTCCGGTAGCACCACGCCGGGCGTGAGCGCGCCGACGCTTGCCAGGCTCGTGAAGCTGTACGTGATGATCTCGTCCAGACCACACCCCATGAGGATGTCCCGAACACGGTCCTGCATACCCACATCGCTGCTGTGTGCTAGAGTCGGCATCTCCTCCGCGATTGTCGAGGAAGGGAGCCGGTCGTATCCGTACATACGGGCTACCTCTTCAATGAGGTCCGCGGTGATAGACACATCGAGGCGGAAGCTGGGGACCGCAACATTGACTGTTGTTGCGTCTTCCGCGTCTATCTCGCAGTCGAATCCCAACGGTCGGAGCATCGCGGCGATCTGCGCAGCGCCGAGCGCGATACCCAGCGTCCGATGTACCTGTTCCTCGCCCAGCGGCAGGCGAAGAGGAGGCCGAGGGGCGGGGTACTGGTCCACAAAGCCCCGGGCGACGGTCCCACCGGCTAGCTCTCGCATCAGTTCGGCAGCGCGCTGGAGTGCGATGGTCGTCAACTCGGCATCGACACCGCGGCCGAAACGTTGAGCCGCCTCGCTCGCGATCTTGAGTTCTGCCGAGGTGTGGCGAATGCTGATGTTGTCAAAGCAGGCGGCTTCCAGCAGGATGTTGCGCGTTTCCCCTGTGACCTCGCTCTCGAGGCCGCCCATGATTCCGGCAACCCCTACGGGCCCGCCGCCGTCCGTAATCATCAGCATATTGGGCGCCAGGGTGCGCGCCACGCCGTCCAGCGTGGTCATCTGCTCGCCCAGCCGCGCCCGCCGCACAATGATGGCCGGGGCTCGCCCCGCCGCCAACGGTTGCAACAGATCATAGTCAAAGGCGTGGAGCGGTTGGCCGAGCTCCAGCATGACATAATTGGTGATATCGACGACGTTGTTGATGGGGCGCTGGCCCGCGAGCATCAACCGGCGCTGCAGCCAGAGCGGCGATGGGCCGATCCGAACATCGCGGATCAGGGCGGCCGTGTATCGTGAACACAAATCGGCATCGGCGATCTCGATCTCTACTTGCCCGTCGATAGAGGGGCCCTCAGCATACAACTCGATTGCCGGCGGATGAAAGTCGCCGCCGGTGAGCGCGGCCACATCGCGGCCTACACCGAGTATTGAGAAGCACCGCGCCAGATTCGGCGTGAGATCGATCTCGAGAACGGTGTCTCCCCAGTAGTCGACAAAGGGCGCGCCTACCGGAGCATCGCCGGGCAGGAGCAGGATCCCGGTGTGTTCTTCCGACAGCCCGAGTTCCTTCTCAGAGCAGACCATCCCGGCGGAGGCGATGCCCCGAATCTTGGAGCGCTTCAGCTTGGTATACTTGACGCCCTCTGCGTATGGATCGCGCAACGTGGCGCCTTCTGTTGCCAGAACCACCTTTTGCCCGGCATCTCCCACGTGCAGGTTGGGAGCCCCGGTGACGACCTCAATCGGCTCGCCCTCACCCCGCGCCACGGTTACCAGCACGAGGCGGTCCGCATTGGGATGTTGGCGTACACCGACAACTTCCCCGATGACGATTCGCTCGCGATCCCACGATTCGCCCACTGCGCGAACGGCCGCGATTTCCAGCCCCGCGAGGGTGATCCGTTCGCACAGTGCGTCGAGATCACACTCCCAAGTCGCATAGTCTCTCAGCCAACTCAGGGGTACCAGCATGGCCTATCTCCTCACAATCCGCAGAGCCAGTGCGGCTCTGGTGTGTATGTCATACGAATGAACAAGCGTCGATCGATCAGCCGAACTGCTGCAGGAAACGGACATCATTGGCGTAGAACAGGCGAATGTCGTTGATTCCATACTTTAGGAGAGCCAGACGTTCCGGGCCCATACCAAAGGCAAAGCCACTGTAGATGGCGGGGTCATAGCCTCCGTTGGCGAGAACCGTTGGGTGAACCATGCCGCCACCCAGGATTTCAAGCCAGCCCGTATGCTTGCAGAGCTGGCAGCCCTTTCCTCCACAGATGGCGCAGTCCACGTCCGCCTCTGCGCTGGGCTCTGTGAAGGGGAAGTAACTGGCGCGGAACCGGAGCCTACGCTCGGGCCCGAACATCTGCCGTGCAAAGTGCTCAAGGATCCCCTTGAGGTCACCCATGGTGATATGCTGGCCGATCGCCAAGCCCTCCACCTGGTGGAACATGTACTCGCTCCGGGTGGTCACCTGCTCGTATCGATAGCATTTGCCGGGCAGGATCACACGGAAGGGGTCCGGGTGGAACTGGCGCATGGCGTGTACCTGGCCCGGCGAGGTGTGTGTCCGCAGGAGCACGCCGGGCGTGGTGGTATAGAAGGTGCTCCACATATCCCGGGCCGGGTGATCGGGCGGAATGTTAAGCATCTGAAAGTTAGTGGTATCGTCCTCCACCTCGCGGGTCTGGAAGACCGAGAAGCCCATTTGCGCAAAGATGGCATAGACGTCCCTCAACACCTGGTTGATGACGTGCAGGTGGCCGAGCGAGGGCGGGCGGCCGGGCAGTCGCACGTCCAGGGACGATGATTCCAGCATGGCTGCGAGGCTCTGCGCCTCGATGGCCTTCTCCCGCGCCTCGAAAGCGGAGGTCAGAACCTGCCGAACCTGATTGGCACGCTGGCCGGCTGCAGGGCGTTCCGCGGCGGGAAGCTGACCGATTCCTCGAAGGGCAGTTGTGAGTTCACCCGCACGCCCCAGGTACGCCTGCCGCCAAGCCTCCAGGCCTTCGCTGGAGCCTACGTCTTCGAGCTCTTGCAGCGCGCGCTGCTGCAGTTGGTCCATGTCCACCATCTCCACTCCCCCTGATCACCTCATGTCGATAGGAAACAAAAAACGACCACGACTTCTGGGACGAAGTCATGGTCGGAACCACTCCGCGGTACCACCCAGTTTGACCCCTCTGCAGGGGTCCACTCTATCCGACGGCCAAGGCCATGCAGCCAAGGCGATCGGCTGCCCCTGTAACGGAGGGCGTCCGGACAGGCCTACGCACCTGAAGTGATTCAGGCTTCAGCCGTCGGCTCCGGAGCGAACTCGGCCGGCATCTCCGCAAGAGGACTTGCAGTCTACGATCCTCTCTCCCTGGGGGGAGAACAGCCGCCTAACCTCTCCTTCACAGCCGCTTCTTTCTTCTGACTGATGACACTATATCGCTCGCGGCCTCTGATGTCAACCATGGGTCGGATGCTGTGTGCCTGGGCCTGTGAGAACGGGCGATGCCGAACCTGCCACCGATGGGCGTTCGGCTGGCTTGGCTCTGGATGAATGCGCCGATACACACCCGCTCTCTCGAGCCGGGCGTGCACATGACGCGCCTGCCCCCAGGGGGCAGGCGCAAACCTCCCGCTAGGGTAGGATGAGAGCGCTAGTCTAGCTGATCCTCGGGGAGTCCGGTTGGCAGGGGGGCCGGGCGCTCCATCGAACTGACGGTCTCGTAGTAGACCGAACCGGCACTCGATTCGAGGAAACCGTTCATCAGGTCAAGCACGTGATAGGCCTGGCGTCCAGAGGCGCGATGTGGCCGATCCGCCAGCAGGGCATGAGCCATCTCGGCAACACCGATCCCCCACATGGCGTGGCCATCTGAATGGCCGTGCGTAAGCGGCACGTCGACGAACTCGCGCGTCCCGGCACGGGCGATGGACACTGGCCCCGCGAGCGTGTTCGGATCAGGCACGTTGAGTGTTCCTTCGGTTCCATAGATCTCGATCCGTGGCAGCTGCGAGTGCCATGTCGCAAAGGTGGTGATGATTGTGCCGATGGCGCCGCTGGAGAACTCTATCAGACCGGTAACATGATCCGGCGTCTCTACGGTGATCTTTTCCCCGTACTTGGGCTGGCTCGTAATGGTGCGCTCGCCGATCTGGATGCCCGCGATGCCCGCGATTCGCCTGATCGGGCCAAGCAGGGTAGTCAGGGCCGTCAGGTAGTAGGGGCCCATGTCGAACATCGGGCCGGCGCCGCGCTTGTAGTAGTAGGCTGGATCCGGATGCCAGCTCTCGTGGCCGTGGCCCATCATGAACGCTGCTGCGGCGACGGGGCGCCCAATCGCGCCGTCATCGATCAGCTTACGGCACGTCTGCAGACCGCCGCCCAGGAATGTGCCCGGAGCACAGCCCACCCTCAACCCTTTGGCTTCGGCCAGAGCGATCACTCTCGCGCCATCCTCGCGCGCGACGGCCAGAGGCTTTTCCGTGTAGACGTGTTTGCCAGCCTCCAGCGCGGCGAGATTCACCGCAGTGTGCGATTGCGGCGTCGTAAGGTTCACCACGATCTGGATCTCTGGATCGGCCAGAAGCTCCTCTGGCGAGCAGGCTCGCGGTATGCCGTACGTGTCGGCCGCCGCCCGGGCGCGCTCTGGCAGAATATCCGAAACGGCGACGCAATTCAGCACGGAAAATGTCTGGACCGTGCGCAAGTACGCGGCGCTGATGTTGCCGCAGCCGATAATCCCGATCCTGACCTTCACCATGGTCTCCTCCCTGGTATGTCCTGGCTAGTGCTGCTCCTGACGTATGTGGACCTGCTCGATTAGCCCCCATGGCTTGAGCACATACGACGGCGTAAAGGTCTCGTCTGTCCGGCGGAAGGCTCTCCAGTCGGTCCAGGGTTCGCGGCCCGTCGCCAGGTGTAGCGGCCCCAGCATGTTGCGCGGGCTTCCCACGACCGTGATATCGATGGCATTCTCCCCCTCTTGCAGGGCTTCTGTGATGTCCAGCCCGTTCGCAGACGTCCAGGGGATGTGGCCGGCGGGGTTTCCGTTTACTGCAACGGCGACGTGCACGGCTTCGTGGCGGCCGAGATACAGTCGTGTGCGGCAGCCGGCCGCCGGTACGTGCTCGTAGCTACCGTGGTACGTGATCGCACCGGCGTAGTGCGGATAGCCCTGCGTGGTCCAGTCGCCAAAGTGAAGCTCTGTTGGTTCGGCAATGATCGCACGATCGATGCTGACGCCAAAGTCGCCGAGCAGATAGATGTCCTCCAGTTCCATGTGGTTGGTGTACCGGCACAAAAGCGATAGTTCGTTGTGCCCGGCGGCCAGCGGCGGCAGAGCAACTCGGTGCATGCTGCGATCCAGATACCAACCAGTGGCCGTGCTCTCGAAGGGCACGCCGTTGAGCGCCATCTCGAACTGTTCGGCTCCCTCCACCAGCAGATGGACGGGCTCGCTCGGGACCTGTTCCACTCGAAAGCCAAAGTGAAGGGATACCGGCGCGCCATCGGCGGCATGGGGCAGCACCGCCCACTTGTACCGCTGCGGTAGGCCGTTGTAGTAGTTCGAGCGCATGCCCAGTGCAGAGCGAATGGCGTCCTGAGCACGCCACACCTCCATCTCCTCCGAGAGCGGAGCGCCCTCCAGGCTGTAGCGGCACATGTCCAGCGTAAGGATGTTCGGATCCGCTCGCGAAAAGCGACAGCTGGGCCCTATGAAGCATGTGTTGCGCGCCGTGCGCTGCTCGCGATGGTGGGGCGGGCAGGTTCGGGAGGGGCCGGGCAGAAGCGTGCTGGCCGGATCGATCACGAAAATCCGCGATCCGGCCGGAGCGAGGTGTGTCGCAAAGCGCACGTTTCCTGGCACTCCGTCGTCACCACTCAGCTCCGCGATCGCCCCCGTCAGAGGATCCCACTCCTCAAGACGGCCCTGGCCCTGCAGCGTCACCTCCAGATCGTATCCATTGGCGCGATCGCCATTGAAGACAAAGTACATGTTGCGCCCGCCACAGGAACGCTGCATATAGAGAACAGAGGCGGCCTCCTGTCCCCGCGTCGTGCGCAGGCTGACGCGCCGGGGGACGCAGGCCTCAAGGGCGGATTGCAGGTCACGCCGATCGACGATACGTACCACGTTGCGATGCTGCCACAGCGCACGGATGCGCTCGCTGGGCTCAGCCTCGATCATCGAGGGCGGGTCTCCCGCCACGATCACACGGCCACCGTTATCCAGCAGGCTCTCCAACAGCGTGACGGTGGAGCCGAGCAGCGTAGTGGTCTCTTCAGGGATAACTGCGACGCGATATGCCCGCTTTCCTACCCAGAGCTCACGCCCCTGTATGCGTGACTCCTCTGCCATGATCTGCTCGTCGCCCAGATCACAATCATAGTGCGTGGCGAGCAGCGCCTCCAGAAAGCCGTTCAGCCGCTCTCCGTAGAGATCGGCCTGCCGAGTCTGCTCTTTGCCCTGTCCCAGCATCGCCCAGACGGTGGCGATCGGGTGGATCATGAGGACATCGCGCACGGCCTCGCCCTCCGTCAGCACGCGGCCCACCCGGGCAAAGTAATCCTCGACAACCCCGTTGTATGGCCACCAGGTGGTGTTGTAGTTAAATGCCGGTGGGTAGTCGCGCTTTCGACAGCCTCGAAGCGTGTACAACGCCAGATGCTGGCAGCGCAGGTTAACGCCCAGGACGTATTGCCAGTCGCCGACCCACTTCTGGCCCTCGAAGGTGAACTCCCAACTGGTGCATCCGTACAGCTCAGAGAGAACGCGCTTCCTGCCCAGTTGGCTGGCCACACTGGAGCACTGCTTGACCGTCAGGACTTCATGGTTCTGCTCCGTGAGCATGTCGATGCCTGGCACGTGCTGATAGCGGTAATGCGGCATGATCGCCCCGCCACGTAGGGTTCCCATGCCCAGATCGTTCTCCATCAGATAGTGACCGGTGAAGGCCAGGCCGTGTTCCTCGCACCAGTCGCTGATTTGCCTGCTGTAGGCCTCGGTGAAACGCTGGCTGATGGTGAACCAGTAGTCGTGCCGGGCCTTGGCGTCTCGGTCGCCGGGCAAAAAGAGCCACGGAAGCGTGTCGAGGAGATCATGCCCGCGGCGCTCTCTATAGAATGCGGGAAGCCCGTCAGTCCACGGAAGGGCGGGCCGTCCGGAGCGGACCTCCACGGCGAACACGTTCGGCTCATCGGTAAAGATGCCCGGAACGGCCTTGCCAAAGGCATCGCCAACTTCCTGATAATAGGGCTCATAGGTGGTCTCGATGAAGCATCGGACGGCCTCTGGGTTCAGGTTGTCGGCGTACGCATCCTGGTTGAACCACTCGCTTGGGCCAGAGATCTCACGCCGGAACACGAGATAGGTCTCGTCTGCCGCAGGACAAGCAGTCTGACGCGGGTCGAGCCGCTCGGCATACTGCAGCGCACCGTTTTCGATTCGAGCGCGATACAGGGCGAGCAGATCCTTCCCGGGCGGGGGGGCGGTGGTGGTCATCTCCATGGTGATCACCTTGGCGCGGAAAGCATCCCCTCCGGTCTGCGGTACCAGCCCTCCCGCTGCGCCCGAGGGCCAGCGGTCCTCATCGTACAACCAGGCCCCCATGCCTTCCTGGGTGGCAATATCCACAGTCCGGCGCACACACTCACGCCACTCAGGGCCCATGTAGACCGTCTCCAGCCCGTCGCGCGAGTGCATGAAAAAGCCACCCATACCATGGGCCTTCATGTCACGGACCTGGCGGGCAAGCTCCACAGGATCAAGGCGATCGTTCCAGGACCAGAACGGCGCTCCGCGCAGATCCAGTGACGGTTTTTCGAACTCCATCCGGAGCTTGTCCATCTCCACCCTCCCTTGCCGAGGCTCAGCCCTCTGCCACAACGGGATTGCCAAGCGTACCGATCCCCTCGATCTCGATCTCCACCCTATCACCAGGGCGCAGGAACACGGGCGGTTTCCGTGCAAAGCCGACACCAGACGGGGTCCCGGTCATGATGATCGTTCCGGGGAGGAGTGTCATGGCTCTTGATAGGTACGCGATCAACTCACGGCAGGGGAAGATCAGATCGCTCGTGGACGAATCCTGCATGACCTCTCCGTTGAGTCGAGTGACGACGTGCAAATGATCCGGGTCTAGATCCGTCTCGATCCAGGGACCGATCGGGGCGAAGGTGTCAAACGACTTGCCGCGCGCCCACTGGGTATCCTCCCTCAGCTGGCAGTCCCGTGCGCTCACGTCGTTGCCACAGGTATAGCCCAGAACAAAGTCCAGGGCGCGCTCGGGCGAAACGTTCTTTGCTCTCTTGCCGATGACGATCGTGAGTTCGCACTCGTAGTCGACTTCGGCAGGGGCCATGCGCGGCAGAACGATGGGGTCCTCTGGGCCGCAGACGGCTGTCGTCGTCTTGAAGAAGATGACCGGCCGATCGGGCAGCGCCATCTGACTTTCTTCAGCGTGTTTCCGATAGTTGAGTCCGATGGCAACCACGTTCGGTGGCGCAACGGGGGCGAGCAGGCGAACGCTCGAAAGGGGAAGGACCGTATCGCTCTCGTGCCATGTGCCCAAAAGATCGCCCTCGATGATGTGCACCGCATCGCCTCTGAGCACGCCATAGAGAACACCCTTATCACAGGAGAACCGAGCAACTCTCGCCATCGATAACAACTCCTTTTCGGCTATCGTGCAACTTGCGCGCGCATTCTAGAGTCGCCGTCGCGCAGCGTCAAGACTGCGTATTCACTCACCTAAAATGTCACCGACGGGCTACAGTTCACTCAAATGATAACGTCACCGAGGGGACGATGCCCGACGAAGACAGAATGCCTACTAGTGAGTTGTTGGCCTACCTTACCCGCATGCAGAAGCGATATCGAGTAGCGGACCGAGGAGGACGAGGAGCGCTTCTCAACGAAATGGAAGAGATGACACAGCTGCATCGCGAGACGCTGATTCGTTGGATGGGCCGCACCGTGGAAAGGAAGCCCAGGCGCCGGGAGCGAGGACGTCGCTACGGTTCCGACGTAGAGGATGTGGTGCGAGTCATCTCCGAGACGCTAGACCACATCTCACCGGAGCGTCTGACGCCAGCGCTGGTGCCCACAGCCAAGCTCCTGGAGGCTCATGGGGAACCACTGCTCCGGCCAAGACTCCTGGAAGCACTGGGAAACATCAGCTGCGCCACGGTGGGACGGATGCTGAAGAGGATCCGTCAGGACGAGCCTCGTCTGCCTCGCCGCGGGCCGCAGGAGGCCAACCGACTCCGGACAGGAGTTCCGATGCGACGTATCCCCTGGGATGAGCCCAATCCCGGGCACGTTGAGGTGGATTTGGTCTACCATAGCGGATCCATTGTAGGTGGCGAGCATGTGCATACGCTCCAGTTGGTCGACGTAACCACGGGATGGAGCGAGCGTGCGGCCCTGTTGGGGCGCAGCTATCTCGTCATGTCAGATGGCTTTCGACGCATCCTGGACAGACTCCCCTTCGCCATCCTGGAACTGCACCCCGACAACGGTTCAGAGTTCTTCAACCGCTACCTGCTGCGCTTCTGGGCTGAGACCGTCCCTGGCCTCACCCTCAGCCGCTCCAGACCATGGCACAAGAACGACAATCGCTTCGTCGAACAGAAGAACGACACTCTTGTCCGCGCCTTCCTTGGCCATACTCGCCTCGACACCGCACACCAGACTCGCATGCTCAATGCCCTCTACGAACGCATGAGCCTCTACTACAACCTCTTCCAGCCGGTGATGCGGCTCCGCTCCAAAGAGATCGCCACCGATCCGCTGGGAGGCTCGCGCGTCCGACGCCTCTATGACACCGCCGCCACACCGTTGGAGCGGCTGTGCCGAACCGATGCGATCACTCCCTCGGAATGCGAGCGCCTTGCCCGGCAGCGAGATAGCATCAATCCAAGGGAGTTGCACCGCGAGATCGAAGAGCGCCTGCGGCACCTTTTCACCCTTCCCAGCGCGCGGCCCGGAATAACCGAGGATGTCTATCAGACCCTTCTCACCTCTGTCCCCACACCACAGGAGGAGGGCGTCCGGTGACGCTATCAAATGAGTGAATGACCATCGCTCGGTGACGTTATCATTTGAGTGGACACGG
>Ga0123333_10001473_pt1 | contig 24818 bp, 31 predicted proteins | sample BioC12SIPDNA_3_FD_89957 | JGI IMG/M metagenome (GOLD analysis project Ga0123333, IMG submission 89957) | Anaerobic biogas reactor microbial communites from Washington, USA - Biogas_R2_B C12 SIP DNA | ecosystem: Engineered > Bioreactor > Anaerobic > Unclassified | place: Washington, USA... | reverse complement strand
TGGAGGCCAGCGCTGAGGAGCGAGAGACTCGGGGGTTCATCTCGATGGTCAGAACCCGCCCGTCGGATGGATTCACCGCGAACTGGACGTTCGATCCGCCGGTCTCTACGCCCACCCTCTGCATCACCAGCCGAGCCATGTCCCTGAGCCGCTGATACTCCTTGTCCGTGAGGGTCTGTGCCGGCGCCACGGTGATACTGTCGCCGGTGTGAACGCCCATTGCGTCCAGGTTCTCGATCGAGCAAATCACCACGAACCCATCATCGGCGTCGCGCATGACCTCGAGTTCGAACTCTTTCCACCCGATCACCGATTCCTCGACCAGGACCTGGTTGACCGGGCTCTGTTCGAGTCCGCGAACGACCATGCTCTCAAAGTCGGCCCTGTTGTACGCGATGCCGCTTCCTGTGCCGCCCAGCGTGTAGGAGGGACGGATGATGGCCGGCAGACCCGTTTCTGCCAGAGCCACGCGAGCCTCTGATAGCGAGGTCACAGCCTGGCTGCGTGGAACGGCCAGTCCGATCTCGGACATCGCGGCCCTAAAAAGATCGCGATCCTCGGCCAGGGCGATGGCCTCCGCCGAAGCGCCGATCAGGCTCACACCGAATCGCTGCAGTACGCCGGACGAGTGCAGATCCATGGCTAGGTTCAGAGCGGTCTGCCCTCCCATGGTGGGTAACAGCGCGTCCGGCCGCTCCCGCTCGATGATGCGCTCCAGAACCGGCAGCGTGAGCGGTTCGATATACGTAGCGTCCGCCGTCAGCGGATCGGTCATGATCGTCGCGGGGTTCGAGTTGACCAGAAGCGTCTGGTAGCCTTCTTCGCGTAGAGCCTTGCAGGCCTGGGTACCGGAATAGTCAAACTCGCAGGCCTGGCCAATAACGATCGGCCCCGATCCGATCAGCATGATCTTGTGCAGATCAGTCCGTGGAGGCATGGTCTTCTCCCTTTGGAGCAAGCCAGCTGACGAAATCATCGAGCAGATCCAGGCTATCGTGAGGTCCCGGGGACGACTCTGGATGGAACTGGACACTGGCGATCGGCAGCGTCCGATGGCGAATGCCCTCAATAGTGTGATCGAACAGGTTCAGGTGCGTCACGCTATAGGGCAGGCCAGCGAGGCTCTCAGGATCTATGGCATAGTTGTGGTTCTGACTCGTGATGGCCACGCGCCCCGTTCTCGTATCCTGCACAGGGTGATTGCTCCCGTGATGTCCAAAAGGCAGCTTGTAGGTGCGGCCTCCTGCGGCCAGGCAGATGATCTGGTGTCCCAGGCAGATGCCATAGAGGGGCACGCGCCCCATCAGTGCTCGAGCGGTATTGATAGTCGAGATGGCCTGCTCGGGATCGCCCGGGCCATTGGATATGAGCACGCCGTCTGGATGCAGCGCCAGTACCTCCTCAGCCGTGGTGGCGGCCGTAACGACGGTTACGGCAACGCCCAGGCCCACAAGCAGGCGCAGGATGTTCTCCTTCACGCCGCAGTCGATCACCACCACGCGTCGCCCCGACGCCGCTGACGTCGAGCGATCCCGCCCGCGCCAGCCTTCGGGCACGGCATGATCCCACTCGCATCGTTCGGATAGCGTGACCTCCTCAACAGGAGCCAGCGTGCTCATGTCCGGAGCACTCCGTGCCATCTGTTCCAACCGCGAGGCATCCAGGTACAACGTGGAGAGCGCGCCGCGCATTACGCCCGATTGCCGCAACAGCAGCGTCAGGCGCCGCGTGTCCACCATATCCACCGCAGGCACGCCTCGCTCTCGCAACACATCGAGCAGGGATCGCTGGGAGCGCCAACTGCTCGGCCGGTGCGTGATACGTCTGGCCAGTACGGCCCGTACGTGTGGCCCACGAGACTCCCCATCTTCGTCGTTTACACCGACGTTCCCGATATGCGGGCAGGTGAACACCACCATCTGCCCCCAATACGAGGGGTCGGTGATCGTCTCCTGGTACCCTGACATGCTGGTGACAAAGACCACCTCGCCAACCCACTCTCCCTCGGCAGCCAACGAACGACCCTCAAAGATGCTCCCATCTTCCATGACCAGCATCGCTGGGCGGCCGCCACCCTCCATCGCCTTGATCGAAGGACGCTGAACTTCCGCAAGCGCCTCGTCACCTCGTGCAACGGGTGGCACCTTGAATTGTCCCATTACAGCCATCGCCCTACTCGGTCAGTAGGCATAGAGGCGGCCGTACGGCCGACGCGTGCGTGGATACAGCTTGGCATAGCTCCCCCGCAAAAGAGGCTCTGGATCCTCGTCAAAATACCGGGCATAGGCGAACACGTACTGCCGCACCGTAGCCCAATCGTCGTCATCCAACGGCGCCACGCCGACCTCTTTGCCGAGAAAGCGCTCATCAAACTTGCCCCGGAGGTAGATGACGCCGCCATGCATGCCCGTTCCGATATATCGAGAGGGATGGATGTCGCCAGTCTCGAGGGAACGCCCCAGCACAAGGATGACGCCACCGGCCATATACTCACCCAGAAAGTGCTGTGCCGTGCCGCCGATGACGATGGCCGGGCACCGCTCGCCGTACTCTTTCATGTGGATCCCGACACGATATCCCGCGTTATCTCGAACGAGAATCGTGCCTCCCCGCATAGAGTGCCCTGCGATGTCTCCCACCGATCCATGAACGGCGATCAGGCCGCTGTTCATCGTGTTCCCGCAGCCATCCTGTGCGTCGCCCATCACCTCTATCTGCGGGCCGTCCATAAAGGCCCCCAGATCGTTCCCGGGCACGCCATCGATCGCGACTCGGACGGGCGCCATCAGGTTCGTGCCGAGGTAGCGCTGTCCGGATACCGCAAGCACCCTGAGCCGGCTGGCTCCCTGGCGTACCAGCTCTGCCAGGCGTTCGTTCAGGGTTCGATAGGGCAGCCTTCTGGCATCCACCTCGATCTCTTCTTCTGAGCTCTCCGATCGAACCAGATCCAACGAGGTCAGCCATCTCAGATCAACCATACGTCGGCTCCTCGATGATGCGCGCGACCCTCTTTGGAACCGCGCGAGGGCACTCCGGAACCTCGCCCAGTCGCCCGATCACAGGCTCACCTCCGAAGGGCGTCCACACAGCCTCCACCTGCCTCTCTATCAGATGAACAGCTGCGATCTCTGAAGACACATAAAGCATCGGGCCAGCGATCGCCGCGGTCAGCGGCCTCAGCCGGATGCGGTCCCCCAGACCGATTAGTTCGCCGGAGCGAGCGATGATGACCGTGAAGGGACCATTCATCAACAGAGGACCGTAGGTTTGGCGGATCGTCTGGCAGGTGCGCTGTTCCTCCTCCGGCAACACCTCGATCTCGTTCCAAAGCGGGCTCGCCATCACCAGGGCAGCCTGTTTCGGAGTCAATCCGTGCCGGCGCATCAGCAGGTCCGCTGCATAGGCCATGACCTCCGTATCTGTTCGCATGGTGCAGTGGTAGCCCTTTGTCTCAAGGTACCTGCGGTTGGTGCCGTACGAGGAGATCTCGCCATTGTGCACCACGGACCAGTCCAGCAGACCAAAGGGATGCGCCCCGCCCCACCAGCCCGGTGTGTTCGTCGGAAACCGGTTGTGGGCCGTCCAGAGATAGCCCGCATAGTCCGCTACCCGGAAGTATTCGGCGATCTCCTCCGGATGGCCTACTCCCTTGAACATTCCCAGGTTCTTACCGCTGGAGTACACATACGCCCCCTCCATGCGAGTGTTTGCCGTCATTACAGCGCGCACCACGTACTCATCGGCATCCTTATCGCCGTCATCGGCCTGCCTCGGCACGCAAAAGAACCGCCAGATCAGCGGCGCGTCCACTACCCCAGCGCTACTGTGGACCGGCAGAGGCTCCTGATGCACAATCTCAAAAGCGCCCGCGAGATAGCGCGCCATCTCCTTCCGGTCGTCCTCCGTACGGCACATCACGTGCAGAGCATACGCTTCCGCCAGTTGAGGATAGCAGCCGTACACGGCATAGCCCGCTCCCAGCCCGTTACCGCGTTCTTTCATGCTCGTCAGGGCAGAGATCGCCGCCTGCCCATCGTGCCGCTCGCCCGTTGTATCGATAAACCCAAACAGACCGCACGCGCTGGAGACGCGGTCGTCGCCATAGCGATTCTCCAGGTCAGACCAGGACATTGTCACCCCCTACACCTCGATGCCCGCGCCACGGACCACGTGTTTGCGATACTGCTCTGGAGTTGACAGCAGACTCATGTGCCCGTCCAGCAGCCGCTGCCGCTGCTGCCCAACGTCGATTCGGTTTCGGATCAGGCCGGTATAGATGCCGGCCCGATCGATCTCCCCCACGAGTATCGCGCCAACAAGACGCCCCTCCCGGAGGACCAGCCGCCTGTAGACATTGGCGCTCTCGTCCAGCCGCACGAGCACGTCATGCCCCTCTTCCGGTGCATTACCGTTGCCGATCGACATCGCCGGAACGCCCATGACCTCGACAGTGTTCATCGCCACGCCGCCCGGATCCGGGCGCTCGATGCCAACCATGTGAGCTCCGGCGATCGCGCCCTGCCGGTAGGCATTCGGCCAGATCGCCACGGTTCGATTCATGTCCACCACGAGATCATAGGCTTCAGCAACATCGCCGGCGGCATAGATGTGCGGGTTGGAGCTCCGCATGAACTCATCAACACAGATCCCACGGTTGACCTTGAGTCCCGCGGCATTTGCGAGCCCGCTGTTGGGTCGCACGCCAATGCCAAAGACCACGACGTCGCACTCAACAGTGCTCGCGTCCTTGAGCGTTGCATAGCGGACGCGGCCATCCTCTCCGTGGATCTCTGTGACGGTGTTCTCCGTCCGGACGTCTACGCCGTTCTCTCGCAGCAGACGACATACCATCTCCGAGGCCGGGCCATCGAGCGCGGCCGCGAGGATCATCGGGGCCAGTTCGACCATCGTGACATGGGCACCACGCTTCCACAGTGAGTCCGTGGCCTTTATGCCGATCATGCCTCCGCCCACCACCAGCGCGCGGGGCGAGTTCACACCCTCCAGAAACCGCGACAGTTGGGTCGCGTCTCCTTGCCGGGTGAAGGTAAAAACGCCATCCAGATCCAGCCCCGGCAGGGGGGGGACGATTGGCTGGCCGCCGGTCGCGATCAGCAGGCGATCATACCCGATTACCCTCCCCGAGTTGGTCTCCACGGAGTGTCCAACCGGATCGATCGATACGACCGCATCGTCGGCGATCACGGCCACGTTGTGCCGCGTCCAAAAGTCGGAAGGCCGGTAGGCCAGCCGCGCACGGTCGATCTCTCCCGCCAGGTAGTGCGACAGCATCGGCCGGGAGTAGATCATTGGCCCTTCGTCCGAGATGACTGTGATCTCGGCACTCTGGTCGTGCTCGCGGATGGATTCGATGGCCCCAACGGCCGTCGCCGAGTTGCCGATGATGACGATCCTCATGCCGCGCCTTCCTCCTGATCCGGTATATCCTCATAGGTCAGGGCTCCGTTGGGGCAGTTGGCCACACAGGCCGGCTCTTCCGCGCCGTAACAGAGATCGCATTTGCTGGCGATATGCGTGCCGAGAAGGTTCTGTCGTATGGCGCCAGCGGGGCACACCATGATGCACATCCAGCAGCCGACACACCGAGATTCGTCACACACCACCGCGCCGGTCCGCTCATCACGGTGCATCGCCCCGGAGATGCAGGCCTCGAGACAGCTGGGCTCGTCGCACTGGCGGCACTGTAGAGCGAAGGATAGCGGGCCGCTCTCCTCCACGATCAGCCGGGGCATAATCAAAGCCCGTTCTCGTCTGTAGGCCTTGATGACATCGCGCGACGACGAGTGCTGTACCAGACAGTGAACCTCGCAGAGTCGGCAGCCGATGCAGTGCTCCTCATGGATGACGATTCGCTTCACGGCTACCCCCTATTGGCCGGCCGCGCGGATGCCCAGGGTATCCAGCTCGACCTGATTCAGCCCCACACCCCGCAGATGGTCCCGGTGTCCGCGCAGGCTTTCGATTGCGTTCAAGCCCATCCCCCCCATCATCTCCTTGATCTCCAGGCTCCAGGCTCTGAGCAGATTCGTCAGGCGTTGTGCGCCCAGGTCCGAATTCAACCTCTTGGTAAGGTACGGATCCTGAGTCGCGATTCCCCAATTGCACTTGCCCGTATAGCAGTTCTGACAGAGATGGCAGCCCATGGCGACAAGAGCAGAAGTGGCTACATAGACGGCATCGGCCCCCAGCGCGATCGCCTTGATGACATCCGCGCTGCTGCGGATGCTCCCGGCAACCACCAGCGATGCGCGATGGCGGATCCCCTCGTCTCTCAGGCGCTGGTCCACCGCGGCCAGGGCCAGTTCGATGGGGATACCCACGTTGTTGCGCACCTGCGTGGGAGCGGCTCCAGTTCCTCCGCGCAGCCCATCGATCGCTACAATATCCGCGCCCGCGCGGACGATGCCGCTGGCGATCGGCGCGATGTTGTGCACGGCCGCCACCTTGACGCTCACCGGCTTGGCGTAACCCGTAGCTTCTTTAAGCGCATAGATGAGCTGGCGCAGATCTTCGATCGAGTAGATGTCGTGATGGGGCGCCGGAGATAGCGCATCCGTGCCCACGGGAATCATCCGAGTGGCTGAGATGTCCGGCGTTACCTTTTCTCCGGGTAGATGTCCGCCGATCCCCGGCTTGGCTCCCTGACCGATCTTTATCTCCAGCGCGGCAACGGCATTCAGATACTCTAGATGGACTCCGAATCGGCCCGATGCCACCTGAGCAATGGTGTTTGCCCCGTACTGGTACAGGGCAGGGTGCAGTCCGCCCTCACCTGTGTTGTAGAAGGTGCCGGCCTCGCGGGAGGCGCGCGCCAGCGATTCACAAGCGTTAAAACTGATCGATCCGTAGGACATAGCGGAGAACATGATCGGAACGTCCAGGCGGAGCTGCGGAGCCACCTCGGTCTCAACCCGCCCGTCGGAGAAGGCTACGCGTTCGGGCTTGGCCCCGAGGTAGGTGGTGAGCTCCATCGGCTCCCGCATCGGGTCAATCGACGGGTTGGTCACCTGGCTGGCGTTCAACAGCATGTGATCCCAATAGATGCGGTAGGGCTGGTCGCAGCCCATCCCGGTGAGCAGCATTCCGCCACTTTCCGCCTGGCGGTAGATGTTGCGAAGCGCCTGATCGGACCAGTTCGCATGTGCGCGGAACGCGAGAGGATTCCGCTGAACGCTCAAGGCGTGCGTAGGGCACAGCGTGACACAGCGATGGCATCCAACGCACTGGGCATCCTGGCTGTGCACGCAGTCATCCTCGATATCGTAGACGTGCACATCGTTGGCACACTGCCGTACACAGACCTGGCAGGAGATGCACCGGCTCAGGTCACGCTCGATGACGAACGCGGGCATGGTATAGGAAAGAACCACGGCGAACCTCGTGTGGGGGTATGAAAAAGCCGCTTCCCGAGGGGAGCGGCAACGCTGCACGGGTGGTCATTCACCTGCAACGCCAGCATACGCGACCGGAATGGAGGTCACATCGACCGGGTGGAGGATTTGGCCAAAGCCAGATGGAGGATCTCTCAGACAGAACGAGCGGGGGACAAAGGCCGCTCTAGGCGTTCAAAGGAGCGCGAACGCCTGCCATGAGCAGGCCCAACTGTTCACGGGTGGCCTGGGAGGCCTCGACGGTGGCGATGATCTCGCCCTCGTACAGCACGGCTATCCGGTCCGAGAGGGTGAGGATTTCGTCCAGTTCAGCAGAGACAAGCAAAACAGCGATGCCCCGGTCCCGCTGGGCCACGATCTGCCGGTGGATGAACTCGATGGATCCGACGTCCACTCCACGGGTCGGCTGGCTAGCAACGAGGAGGGACACCTCGCGTCCCAACTCCCTCGCCACCACGAGTTTCTGCTGGTTTCCCCCCGAGAGCGATCCGGCGGCCGTATCCACCGTTGGCGTGCGGATATCAAAGGCCTGCACCAGTTGCTCCGCGTGATCCCGTATGGCGGCATCGTCACGTACGCCACGCCTGGAGTAGGGCTCAAGGTGATAGGTGTTCAGTACGAGGTTCTCTGCCACGCTGTAGGAGCCCACCATCCCGAAGCGGTGCCGGTCCTCCGGGATATACGCCATGCCCATCGATGACCTCTGTCGCGGGGACCAGGCCGTCACGTTGGATCCATTCATCGAGATGGCCCCGCTCTGAACGTGCCGCAGCCCGGTGATCGCCTCGACGAGCTCGGTTTGGCCATTCCCCTGGACTCCGGCCACGCCCAGGATCTCGCCGGCGTGTACCTCCAGGCTCACGTCCTTCAGGGCCACTCCGCCTCTGGTCGCGGACATGCTCAAATCCCGCACCTCGAGCACGACCTGATCGGCATGGGCCGGCCCCTTGGGAACCTGCAGGATCACCTTTCGGCCCACCATCATCTCCGCCAGAGTCGCCTGCGTCGACGACTCGGGCAGCGACTCTCCCACCACGCGGCCCTGGCGCATCGCCACAATCCGATGAGCGACCTCCAGGACCTCACGCAGCTTGTGTGTGATAAAGATGATCGAGTGGCCGCCCCTGGCGAGTTCGCGCATCACACGGAATAGATCCTGTATTTCCTGAGGAGTGAGCACCGCCGTAGGCTCGTCCAGGATGAGTATCCTGGCCTGGCGATACAACGCCTTTAGGATCTCCACGCGTTGCTGTACGCCCACCGGAATGTGCTCAATCACGTCATCCGGGTTCACCGATAGCCCGTAGCGCACAGAGAGCTCGCGAACACGCTGCCGCCCCGCCTCGAAATCCAGAAAAGGCGTACGTCCCAGGGTTATCTCCGAGCCCAGGAGGATGTTCTCCGTGACCGTCATGGGCTGAACCAGTTGAAAGTGCTGGTGGACCATGCCGATGCCCAGACGGATTGCGTCGCGCGGAGAAGAAAGCTGGACCGGCTCGCCTTCGATCAGAATCTCTCCCTGATCTGCGCGATACAGGCCGTACACGACGTTCATCAGCGTGCTCTTGCCGGCACCGTTCTCCCCCAAGAGAGCGAGGATCTCGCCGCGGTGGAGGGACAGACTGACATCGTCGTTAGCGACGACCCCCGGAAAGGCCTTGGTAATATGACGAGCCTCGAGCACGATGTCCGTCATCGCCTACTCCGTCTCGTACACTTCGCCCTCGGCAGCGGGTGCGCGAGTTCGCCCAACCACGCTCGCAAGCACGACGATCGTCGTGACATAGGGCAACATGCTGATAAAGAAGCGAGGCACCCGGGTTATTCCGGAGAGCAGCAACTGATTCTGCAATGCCTGCGTGTAGCCGAACAGCGTCGAGGCGCCCAGCGCTCCCAGAGGTGACCAGTTCCCAAAGATCATCGCCGCCAGCGAGATAAAGCCCCGTCCGGCGGTCATGCTCTCCTTGAACTGGCCGACGGCCTCAAGCACGAGAAAGGCGCCGCCCAGTGCCGCAACCGCTCCCCCGATGGTCGTGTTGATGTAGCGCCACCGGTTCACATTCACACCCATCGTATCCGCGGCCCTTGGGTGCTCTCCGATCGCGCGGGTGCGCAATCCCCAACGGCTGCGAAACAGCAGGAAATGGAGAGCGATCGCCATCGCCAGCGCCAGGTAGGTGAGCAGGCCGTTGGTGAAGAGAACCTCTCCGATCACCGGGATCCGCGCGAGGACCGGGATGGCGATATCGGAGAACTTGCCGCGGCTGAGCCAATCGGGATCAAACAAGTAGGTGCTGAGCCCTGTGGCCAGCACGATTATCGCTGTGCCACTGATGATCTGGTTCATGCGGAAGCGGATGCTGAGCAAGGCATGCAGATAGCCCATCGCGGAGCCCATGGCGCAGGCGCTCAGCGTGGATAGCGCCAGGCTGAGCGGCAGAGGGAGTTGCCCCGTGTGCGACTTGACCGCAAAGGCGCCAAAGGCGCCCGCCAGCATCATCCCCTCAATCCCGATGTTGATGATGCCCGAACGCTCACACAGGATGCCGGATAGCGCCCCAAAGATGAGCGGGACCGCAGCGCGTAGCGTAAAACGAAGCACGCCGATGCCGAACAGAATGCCGAGCGGACCATCCCCAAGGGATGTTCGATCCACCAGTATGACGATCGCCAGCAACAAGAGGGTCAGCCCGGCCGTGATCCAGCGCCTGCGCAACACGCCAGCGCTTGCGCGGCGAGCGGTCGTCTCTACGGGGGCCATGCTAACCTCCCCATCCGGTCGCAAGCTTGGACTCGGCGGTATCCTCCTCTGAGCGTCGCGCTCGCATTCTGTACACAACGCGCACGAGTTCGGGCGCCGCCACCATCACCAGGACGAGCGCCTGTACAACCTGGATGATCTCGCTCCGCACGCCGGATTCGAACTGCATCTTGGCCGCTCCGCCGTACAGACCACCCATAAAGACCGCAGAGAGAAGTACGCCCACGGGCTCGGTCCGGCCCAGAAGGGCGACGGTGATCCCCTCAAAACCCGCGGAGCCTGTGAACTCTGGAGCGAACCTCCCATGAAGCCCCAGACACTCCACCGTCCCAGCCAGGCCCGCAAGCCCCCCTGCGATGGCCATGGAGAGGACAATCGTCCAGTTGACGCGCATACCCGCGTACCGCGCGGCCGACATGTTCTCGCCAACGGTCCGCACCTCAAAACCGAATGTGCTGCGCTTGAGGATCCACCAGATGACGGGCACCGCGACAAGGGCGATCACCAGCCCCCAGTGCACACGGGTGAGCACGTCGGGAAGAAGTTCGGGGAGCTTTGCCGTTGGCAGGATCGTACCCGTCTGCGAGATGCCCTGGGCGGCGGCCGCAGGGTCGGACAGAGGCCCGGGCTGTTGTCCTTGCGTGCCTCCGGCATATACGAGCCAACTGGTAAAGAGCGAGGCGATATAGTTCAGCATGATCGTGGTGATCACCTCATGCGCGCCACGCCAGACCTTGAGTACTCCAGGGATGGCGCCCCACAGGGCTCCTCCAGCAAATCCAGCGAGGAGCGCCAGGGGAAGGTGAATGAACGCCGGCACGCCCTTCACAAGCACGCCCACAGCAACTGATGCCGCCGTACCCATCAGGAACTGGCCCGAGGCTCCGATGTTAAAGAGCCCAGCCTTGAAGGCAAAGGCCACCGAGAGGCCAGTGAGGATGTAGGGGGTTGCGGTACGCAGCGTGCGGGATAGTGCATCCAGCCCGCCAAATGCGCCTTGAAGGAGCCCCCAGTACGCCGTCAGCGGATTGTCTCCCGATAGGAGCATGGTCACCGCTCCGACGGCAAAGGCGGTAACGAGAGCCAGCGCGGGCGACACGAGCGGGTGGGCCAGGCGCACAAGCCACCGGGAGAAGCGAGTCCTCTGGTCGAGCGGGTCAGCCATGTCGACTCCTGTGCGTGGAGCGCCCAGCCGCATGCCTTATCGTCACAGGTGAAAAGCTCCGAGGGAAGGCAATCGCCTCCCCTCGGAATCGCGTGCTGCTATTGTCCGTAACCGGTACTGAGCGAGCCGTCCACCAGGCCCTGGGCGATCTCCGCCAGCTTGGTCTTGAGCTCTTCGGGCAACTTGTCGGCAAAGTCGTGAAAGTCCGATAGCCCGGCCTCGCCGTACACCTGGCCCCCTTCGAAGGTGCCATCGGCCACGCTCATAATGAGCTCGTAGACACCCTTGCGCACCGTCTTGACGGCGCTGGCAACGAGGCAGGGATGCGCCCCGGGCAGGGTGTCCCACTGGTCGGTGTCGACACCGATGCAGTAAAAGCCCTCATGCGTAGCCGTCTCCTCCAGGGCGCCGTTTCCGGTCTGGCCGCCGGCGGCAAAGATTACGTCCGCTCCGCCATCGATCGCCTGAGCGGCCGTCGCCGCGCCCCACTCTGGATCTGTAAAGGCTTGGGCGATCTCGCCCGGATGGTACGCAGAGATGATGTTGATGTCGGGCTTGACGGACTTGGCCCCGAGCTCATATCCCTCACGGAAGGCCACCACCGCCGGAATCAGGTCGGTACCAAAGACGCCGCCGATGGTATCGGTCTGTGTCAGGCTGGCAGCCAGCACGCCGGCGAGGTAACCGGCCTGGTCCTCGCGGAAGACAAGGCCCGCCACATTCGCGACGGTTTCAGCCTGGAACTGGTCGACACCGATGAACATCGTCTCTGGGTACTCGGCCGCCATCTCCAGGGTGGCCTCGCCGAGCGCGTACCCGACCGTGACGATGACGTCATAGTCCTCTTCCGCAAACTGCCGGATGTTGTCCAGATAGTCCGTCGCCGCCTTGGTCTCGATGTACTTGGCCTCCACGCCAAGCTCTGCGGCCGCGTCCTGCACTCCCTCCCAGGCAGATTGGTTGAACGTGCGGTCGTTCACACGGCCCACATCGGTGACAAGGCCGATCTTGAGGCCTTCTTTTGCGGTGCCGCCGCCTGCGCAGCCGGTGACCAGCATCGCAGCGACCAGCAACACAGCCAATATGGATGCGATCGATCTGTGCATTGTGATCTCCTCTCTGGCCTGAACTCCCATGTCCCGCGAGCGCGCGCCGTGATTGCCCCCCTGTTGACACGCGCCCCCTGAGGCAGAGGTTATCACTGGACGAGAGGATGCGCAAGCGACACACTCTGTGGGACGATGAGCGGCCCCTGGAATGTGGCCACCCGTAGATGCCCCATCCAGCACTTGAGCACAAAAAGCCGCCAGCTGAATCGCTGGCGGCTCTTCGAACATCGAAATATGCCCCTGACTGGACTCGAACCAGTGGCTGACGCACAACCAGCCGCAATCAGAAAAACGGCTTGCACCACTCGCGAGGCCCCCACGCAACGATGTGCCCGTCCCTGTACTCGACACGCCGAAGTATACCGTGGATCAGGTCGCGGCGTGCAGTAGGCATCACCTCATGAGACAGCAGTGCGACCACCTCGCTGATCTGCGTCAGAACGGCCTCGAGGTCTGCTGCCTCAGCGGCCTGGAACGCCTCGATGTTGTGCCGGTGCGTGAGCAGGATCCCCCTCTCCTCTTCGAGGCGGCGCAGGTTGCGTTGGTAGATCTCGCCGTTCAGTGATGTGCTGATCGCCAGTTGTACGAGCCGATCTTGCTCACCAGCGACGCGCCGCAGGTTGGCGTCGATCTCCTCGATCTCGGCATCGGCCTCGTCACGGGAGCTCGCCGAGATACTGGCGAGCATCTCGGCCACGGCGATATGCGCAGCATCCTGCGGCAGATGGAGCTGCAGCAGAATCTCCTCAGTCTCGCGCTCGAGGATCTCGGCCATGCACCAAGTCTGAGAGCAATCCCCGAGCCGGGCATGGCGATAGTAGCGGACCCCGCGCATCGTGTGGCCATTGAGACGCCGGCCGCATTCGGCACAGGTGAGGATCCCGGTCAGGGTATACGGGCTAGGCTCGGAGCGATCGCGCGTCTTGGGCTCTGGTAATCGCCAGACCCTGGAGCGGGCAGCCAGCGCATCGCGCACGGCGTCACAGAGCTCCGGAGGCAGCACAGGATCAAAGTTCCCTCGCACCCACTCGCCGTCGACCCACCGGGTGCCCTTGTCCTTGTTATGTCCTTCGAGAGGCACCCATCCCGCATAGACGCGATGCATCAGCAGTACGCTCCGCACGTTGTTTTCATCCCAGCGGCGCGGAGAACCCTGCCGACCACGGAAACGCCAGCCCTGAGCATTGAGCTCGCGGCCGGTGGCAACCAAACTATGGTCGCCATCGCGATAGAGATCGTAGAGCGCCACGAGAGAGTCGTGGTAACGGCGATCCTCGCCACCGACGGTGTAGGTCTCCTCACTGGGACTCAAGGCGCCAGTCACGGGCTCGCGAGCGCAGCCAAAAGGCGTGAGGCCCCAATGCCGACCGCGACTCTTCTTGTAGGCAATCTGAGCCGTCATGCGCTCCGAGGCCAGATCGCTCTCGAGCTGATTGACCACGGCGATGAACCCGAGCATCGCCTGGCCGATGGCGTTGGAGGTATCAAAGCGCTCCTTGAGCGAGACCAGGCCGATCCCCCGAGCTCGCAGCTCTTCCACAAACTCGAAGAAGCTGCGGACGCTCCTGGATGCGCGAGAAAGCGACTCGACGATGACGGCCACGACCGTGCTGTCGCTGCGGAGCCGCCGGCGCAGGCGCTGCCAGGCGATGCGGCCGTCATCTCGACCTGACTGGTGCCCCTCGGCATCGACGTAGACGTCGCCCTCCTCCACCAGCCACCCGTGTCGCTCGGCTTCCTGCAGGCAGTTGGCGCGCTGGCGCTCGGGCGAGATGGCATCTGAGCCGGTGCGCACGATCGACTTGCGGATATAGATCAGGGCGCGGTTTCGCTGTGGACCCGCGTTACTCGAGATGGCCACCCCAGCTGTTCACTCCTGTGTACGATCAAGCCCGAGAGCCTTGAATGACTAGAACATTTGTTCTATGATAGAGCCATGAGCAACATGCGTCAAGGGCAGCATAGCACGACTATTGAGCCATGGCTCAAAGTGGAGCGTGAGATGGGCGAAAAGAAGCAGCAGCGGGACAGGCAGCGGAAGGAGGTGTTGGCGGTCCTGGACGTGCTCGAGTGGGCGCTGAGGAGGCTGCGGGAGATCCTGGGGAGCTAGAGCAGCTCCCCCTGCGTTCCCTTCGTTTCCTCGCGCTCGGCGCGGTTCAGGGTCACGTTGGCCTGGGGGTACTCGAACATCTGGCCGGCGAGCAGCTGCTCGATCGTACGGATCTGGATCTGCGGATAGTCACGATTCCAGCCAGGGGAGTGATAGTGTCCTGCGGCGAGAGCCTCTATCTCCATCGGGCGCGTGGGCGCTTCCAGCGTAACGAGCAGGCCCATCACGGCCTTTTCACGTTGGACCACTCCCTTGAGGTCACGGATGATACTGGATCCAACGTGGCCGCTCTTGACCTGAATGACGACCTTTTTCCCCTTGCTCCGCGCTTCATCCATGATGAACAACACGCCGTCCGAGCCCTGATCGGCTCCCTTCTTTGACTGCGCAGGCCGCGCCTTGATCAGCGACAGGGCCCACATCTGGAACTGGTAGCGATCGGCCAGGGCGAGGGCCTGGGCGGAGGCCAGATCCGCCGGCTGGCCCACCACCTCGTACTGGACCGCTTCCCCGAACATGTCGTCGAGCCGCTGGCGCATCAGTGCGATGGCCAGGTGGGTGACGTCGATGCCGATCCACTGCCGGCCGAGTTTCTGCGCGGCGCACACTGTGGTGCCGCAGCCGCAGAAGGGATCCAGGACGACGTCGCCCTCGTTGCTCGACGCCTGGATGATGCGCTCCAGCAGGGCGAGGGGCTTTTGGGTGGGGTAGCCGAGGGCTTCCCGCTTACTCGCGCCCATCGTGACCATCGAGGCTATGTCGGAAATGATGTCCTGCACTGGCACGCCTTTGGCCTCGTCCAGATATCGCTTGAGCTTTGGCCAAGCGCCCTGAGTGGGGGGCCAATAGATGCGCCGATCTGTATCCAGAGCGTCTAGGTCCGCGCGCAGATATGCCCAGTGTCGTCCCTTGGGTGTGGGGTCGAACCCGCGCCACGGCAGGCCGGTGTCGCCCGTTCTCACTCCCGATCCGGTGATGTCACCAGTCCAGTACCTGCCGCGACCATCGTTGTCGTCGAACTTGAAGTAACGCTGTATGTACTCATCGGAGTACTCCTGATAGCTGTTGTTCCAGAGGTAGGTATCCGACTTCGTGTAGAACAAGATCACGTCGTGGATCGGTCCCCATCGCTTCGCGCTGCTATGCGCGTGAGTCCTTTTCCAGATGACCTCACTTCGGAAGTTGCGCGGGTCAAAGATCGCGTCCATGACGACCTTGAGATAGTGGCTGGCGGTGGGATCACAGTGGAGGTAGAGGGAGCCGGTGGGCTTTAATACGCGATGGAGCTCAATCAGGCGGACGGCCATCATCACCAGGTAGGCGGTCATATCGTTGCGACCCACGAACCCGACGATGGCCTGCATCATCTCGACCACGTGCGCCGGCGCGGTGGCCACGATCTCCCGGAGGGTCTCCTCCGAGGCGGGCCCCCAGTGCCAGGTATCGTCAAAGGCGGTGATCTGGGCGTCCGCGGACTTGCCGCTGGCCTCACGGAACAAGACGTTGTACGAGCGGTTGGAGTTGAAGGGCGGGTCCAGGTAGACCAGATCCACGGACGCATCGGGGATGTGTTCGCGGAGGATGTATAGGTTGTCGCCGTAGTAGAGGAGGTTCATGCAAGCGGAAGGGTGGGTTGTCTGAGGTACGGCCGGCAGATGGGACAGCCGACGGGCTGCTCAAAGGATGGCAGCTGCTGGTCAAAAGTGTGCACTTCGGACACGCCGGCATACATTGCGGTCGCGAGGTGGATCGCGTCCATCGGTTTCAGCGTACGAATCCCCTCGCCAACAGACCAACGGATCAGTTCGCGAGCACGCCTGGCGATATAGCTGTGGAACTCCACAACCTCTATAAAGTGCTGGGACCAGAGGCCGTCAATGGTTTCCTCGACCCTTGTGTCCAGCACATGCTGCGAGCGTTCCTGGGCCGCAAAGGCGACTTCGACGGTGGCAACAGAAGAGACGACGATCTGGATGGTGCCATCCTGGATCGCCTTTTCCAGGATCGGCGCGATGAGCTCAACATGTCCCGGCGTTGCGTTGATATAGTCGGTGAACAGGCAACTGTCCCAGTACAGAACAGTACTCTCAGCCATCCCGCAACCTACGAATCACGACTTCGGAGGGCTCTGCGTTCGGAGCCATGGGCAGCACACCGCGGGCGAGGCGAAAGTCCGGCGGCTCAGGGAGAATCTCTATTCCTGAGATGTCCGAGATCGAGACCGGACGCCCCGTACCGATCGCTCGCTTGATGCGGCCCTCCACAATCACCCTCTTCCCAAAGGCGAGGAGAAGAGCCCGTTCGTGCTCTGGGCTGCAGATGCACCGGATGGGCTGATCAAAGAGCGCATCATAGATGACGCAATGCGTACCGCGCCGGGTCGAAATCGTCTGGACGGTCCCCTTGACGGCTCCCATCGCCACGCGAATCTGAGGTCTTGGCAAGCTCTGAGCTCTGGCCGTGAGAACCGCTTCGCACATCGCCGTGCGCAATCTGATCTGTTTCACTGTTCCATCGATCAAGCCCATCAGTTTGTCAGCGGCCTTCTGTACGGACGGCGAGTAGGGCACCTGCTCGCCGCTCTCCAGGGCGCGGCCCATGTTCTCATAGGCAGCCCGGATCAACGCGACTATCTCGGGCGAGCCGTTAGTGCCCCGGATGGTTGCAACCGCGCTCCCGGCCTCTAGATCATCGATCACCCAGGATACGCGGGTCTTGGGGGCCAGCTCTGTGTTCAAGCCCTCCACGATCTCCTGGAGCGCATCCAGGGCCTTGGCGAAATCGGACAGCCCAATGCTGCCTTCCATTTCCATGGTGAGAGTGTCGTCGTTCATCGTGCACCCCCTACTGCCTTGATCAAAGCATAGGGTGTTTCGCGTGTATATGCAAGGGGGCCCACCGGTGCTGCGCCAGCTCGCTACCTCTCCCCCAGCCCCCTGGCGATGTTGAGCACGACGCCCTGGTGGGCATCGTCAGTACAGCAGTAGATCGCTGACAAACGCCGCGTCGATCTCGATACATACGTCGCAAGCTTCACGTAACGCCCGAGCATGACCGTATCGGGTGCACGCATTCTCAACGTGCTTGCCGTGCTCCTTGACCGCATAGACGGCATACGCGAAATCGCCGTCTCCGGTGACGACGATCGCGGTGTCGTACACATCGCGCGATGCCATGGAGACCATGTCAACCGACATCATGATGTCGACGCCCTTTTCAGAGTGCTGTCCCCCAGGTCGGCTCTCAAGCCGGCCGAGCTTCAGCTCAAGATAGGGGATCGCCTTGATTGCGGCGAAGAATCTCTGCTGCTTGGACGCCGCCAGAGGATCTTCGTTGCTGTTGAGCGGGGCATTGTAGTAGTAGGTCCTGAGTAGCCTGCGGTCGCCAACAAGCTTGGCGATGAGCCTCCTGTAGTCGATCCGTTTGTCAGGGAACGCTTCTGCCAGTCCGTGGTACAGGTTACTGCCGTCGATAAAGATCGCCACGCGCTCATCCGGCATTGCGGGCCTCCGGGGCAAAAAAAGACCCAGGGTTGACAGGCAACCCTGGGGAGGTAATTGGCCCGCCTTTGACAACCGCAAAGACGGGGAGGTGATTCACTAGAATTATAACAAGAGTGCTAACGCTTGTCAATACATTTAGAGCATGCAGGAGAGCCTGTGTAGTCACTTCTTCTCCCCCAGCCCACGCACCATGTTCAGCACCACCTTCCGGTGCGCCTCGTCCAGCGCCCCGTACGCCTTGAGCAGCTCCTCTTCGTCTGGCTCGAGCACGCCAGGCTCCTTCGGCTCCATCCCCGCCAGCCAGTCGAGCGACACGCCCAGGGCGCGGGCGAGCGGAATCATGAGCTCGAAGCGGGGACGTCGTTCGGCGTTTATGATCTGGGATATATGGGCTTGACGCAGGCCCGACCTCTCGGCCAGATCGCTCTGGGTCCACTGCCTCGCCAGCATTGCATCATTGACTCGCTGCCCAATCTGCTTGGTGTCCATATTCAGACAATATCACAAATGCTGTGCCTTTATCCCAAACCACCAATCTCACTGGCCAAAGTGCTTGACTTCTGATAACAACTGCTGTAGGATTATAGCGTTTGAAGGAGGAACCCCATGACCATGATCGAACTGCTCAGGGAGCTAAAAGGCGACCGCCCACAGCGCGAGTTTGCGGAGATGCTCGGGATCTCCCAGGTCCACGTCAGCATGCTACTGTCTGGCGAGCGGGCCGCTGGGCGCAAGGTCGCCGATGCGCTCTTCCGCGCGTTCCCCGCACGGCGATCTGATATCGCCGCAGCTTTCTTTGCTCAGGAATATAGCAATACCGATACTATCACAGCAGATGGCATTGACAGCGTCACTGAGGAGGTCGAGGCATGAAATCCGATGTCGCCGGTTGCAGCACATGCCCGCCGGGGGAAGAGCGTTACGAGACGTTCCGGGCGTCGCGACGCAGTCGTGAGCCCATGGTTCAGTACGACTATCGCGCGCCGGACGGCGTGCTGTTCAGTTGCGTTGGCAAGTCCTTGCCGATCTGCCGCGCGCGCCGCGATGAGTGGCTGGCCAAGCGACAGGCGCGGCAGGAGGCCACATGCCAGACGGCGTAATGCCCCCCCGGACCGAACCACTCGTCGATGAAGATGGCGGCCGGCCATACGAGGAACTGCGCAAAGACCCCTACTTTCGGATGTTCTGCCGTGGGTTGAGTGCCGTGGTGTACGAAAAGATGAAGCGCGATGGCACCCTGCCGGCCTGGTGGCGGGCGCCAGAGCCCGCAGCGCAGGAGCAACAGGAAGGAGTGATGGAATGAGCGGTTACGAGCCGAACCCCGGAGCCCAGGCGGACATTGAGGCGGACGAGATCCGCCGGAGCCGCCAGCTGAGGCGGCTGGAGCAGGCAGAGTCGGCAGCGCGCTTTGTGCCGGCGGAGCTCGCGGCCCTGCAACGCCATGTGCTCCGGCAGGGCGAGCAGTTGCGCGCCCTCGAGACGCGCCTACGCCAGATCGAGCTCGGGCTGGAGGCCGCGACGGCGCTGGCGGACCATCTGGGAAAGCAACTGGACTCTGCGCGGCGGGCCGAGTGGGACCGCCAGGAGGACGCCGGGGAGATCGAGACGGTGTGCTGCATCTGCCACGCGCACCTGCGAGGCCCCGTGGGCGCGCCGCGCGTGAGCCACGGGCTGTGCGACAAGTGCCTCGAAGAGAAGTTCCCCGAGAAGGTGATGGAGTGAAAGCCACAGGAATGGCACAGCCCCTGCCGGAGGGGGCAGGGGCTGGCACGGTGCGGGAGGCGATTGGCGTTGTCTCCCTTACGGTTGGCCGCGGTCTCCGAACACTCAGCGGACACAGGCATCGCATAGATAGTATACGGCCCCTTGACAGAAAGGTCAAGAGCTGTGCCCCGGGTCGGACTCGAACCGACGACCTCAAGGTTGCGATGCCTGTGCTCTATCCACTGAGCTACCGGGGCACAGGTCCATTGTACCACGGGCTTTGCGCTCTGAAAGCTCTCCCGTGGGTAGCAGCGAGAGGACGCTATGCCCGAGCCCATGAGTGTAGAGGCGGCGACGCACACGTGCGCGCGGGTGCTCGCCGAGCGAGAGACGGAAACGGTGGGCCTCGATTCCAGAGACAGTATACCCCACCCCTCCACACAGTTCAAGGAGGTGTGATATGACGCGGTGTTTGGTTCGAGAACGCCGGCTGGACGCCGTCGAGGACGTCCTGGCCGGGATTGTGCGGGTGAGCCTGAATGCCGAGCGGACGGTCGACCTGGTGGACGCGCTGCGCGCCGAACGCGTGGCGACGATGGACCCACGCGTCTCGGCATGGGTGTTCGGGGCCCTGGACGCGCTGGCCACCGATACGATCGGGCGCTGCCAGACGATGCAGCGGGGCGTGATCTCGGTGACCGGGTATCCCTACGGCCGCGAGATGGAGGAGGTGCGGGTATGAGCGATCTGCAAGCCGTGCTGACCAACCACGCCATCACTGACGGCGCGGCGCGCGTGGGGGCCTATCTCACGCTGCTGCCCGGCGCCACTATCCGCGAGATCGCGCGGGACCTGGGCATCTCCGAAGGCGCGGCCAAGCGCCGTCGCGAGGAGCTGCGCAAGCAGGGCTGGTCGCCAGGGGGCGCCGCTCCTGGGGAGACGCCGCAATGAGCAAACGAACTGCACGATACGAGGTGCTCATTCGCACGCCACACGATACGGATTGGCGGCTGTTGCGGCGATACAACGATATCCAGAGAGCCCGTCGCGGCATAGGGAGGGACGCTTCCGGGAGTTGGTGCCGCGGCTTTCGTTATCGCATCGTGGACACCAGGGACGGAGTAGTCGTAGAGGAGGTGACGGCATGACGCCGCTCAAGTGCCTCGCGATGATCGGCGCGATCCTGCTGGCCAGCCTCCTTTGCTGGGTGCTGGACCGGTGGCTGTACCCGCCAGTGCCCGACGAGCTCGTCACCCGCCGGCGGCGCTCCACACCGTGGTACCGATAGGGAGGGAGCCATGCAGACAGCGACAGCGTTTCGCAGTGTTTCATTTCCCCGGCCGCCTACTGTGATCTGCCCGGATTGCCTCGGGCGGGGCTATGAGACGGTTGAGATAACGGAGAGAGGCGCGATCTGGCCCGAGTACCAGGTCGAAGTGCCGGTGGTGTGTTACAGGACCAAGCCGTGCCGGCGCTGCCACGGGCGCGGATTGGTGGTTGAGGAAAACTAGGTATCCGAGCCTGCAGAGGCTAGACATAGAGAGGTGCAAGATGACGCAATCGACAACCGCCAATCCGAGAACCGCCGTGATGGATGACCCCTTTGACTCGGCGGACAATCCGCAACTGCGCCCCAGAGAGTACTACGGACAGCTGAATATCGATGCTCACTATGTGAAGCTGATCAAGGGCCAGGGCAAGGTTCCCTGGGATCCCGAGGTCGATTCGGTCGATGGCCGCTTTACGTCGGTAACGATGATTTTGACCCCGCTGGCGGATTGTGGACTCTCCTTCAGTCTCCAGCGGGACATGATCGCCGAGAGCACCGAGTGGGCGCGGATCGTGCTGCCATCGATCAGGGCGCAGGGAATCCAGAGCGCCAAGCTGGCCGATGGCCGGTGGGTGCGAATGGTCCAGGAGCCTACGGGGCGCAAGTACCGCCCAAAGAGCGGCGGCGAGGAACGTGAGGCCACAACTTTCAAGATCCTGGAGGCGTACGCCGATGAAGAGGCTTGCCGGGCGGCGTACCTGGCGGCAAGTGGCAAGTCGGATGATGGCGCTAGTGCGGCCCAGAGCGCTTTTGCCGACGAGTTCGGCGAGGCGCTTGCGACAGGCGGCAATGGCACCGCACAGAAGCGACCTGCCGACACAAAGGCCAGGGAGACCGCGGTGGCCTTTATCGCGGCGTTGACGAAGCAGCATCATGGGTCGATGACCGCGATCAAAGCTGCGGTGGCCTCAATCCCGCTGATCACCAACGCGATCGATCCGGAATCGGAGGATTTCGCGGCGATCGTTGCGGAGAACATCGCATGAGCATCGTAGCAGTCATGATTGACCAGCGCGAACCTGAGTGGGTACGGCGGCTGTCGTTCGGCGCCCAGATGCGCTCCGTAACGTTGCTCGAGCACGGCGACGTGCTGGCGACAACGGATGATGGCGTGCTGCTGGCGGTCGAACGCAAAACCGCCGATGACCTGCTCAACTCGGTTCGCTCTGGTCGGCTATGGCTGCAACTGGCGGGAATCCGGCAGCAGACGCGCTGGGCGTACCTGGTGGTCACCGGGGTGCTGCTGCCTGGATCCAACGGCAAGGCCATAACCGATCGCGGCGAAACGGGCTGGCTGTGGAGTAGCGTGCAGGGCGTGCTGCTCAAGGCGCAGGAGCTGGGGTGCATGGTCGTCCACGCGGCCAGCGACGCCGACTTTGAGGCGACGGTGCTGGCACTGGCCGGGCGCGATCATGGTGAGGAATGCCCGATAGAGCCGGTGCGGACGCCCAAATTCTACACCGAACCAGAAGCCTTGCTCGCGACGCTGCCGGGCATTGGCCTGGATCGGGCGCAAGCGCTCCTGGCCTATGCCGGCACGGCGGGCTGGGCCCTCAACTGGCTTACCGACAAAGAGTCAACGGACAAGGTAGACGGGATAGGCCCGCGCACGCGAGAGAACATCCGCGCGGCGCTGGGCCTGCGAGACGACGAATCGCTGTGTGTGATCATCGGCGGACAGCCGATAGAGAAAGGGAAGCAATGAACGAGCATGCACTGGTGGTGAGAGAAACGCTCACGCCGCAGGTCTGGGAGATGATCAGCGCCATTGGCCCCGCCATGCACAGGTCGCGTCTCTTTGGCGCAACCAGCCCGGAGGCGGCCATGGCGATCATGCTCAAGGGGCACGAGCTCGGGCTCGGTCTGACCGCGAGCTTTGAGTTTGTACAGGTCGTCGAGGGCAAGCCGGCGCTGGCGCCGCGCGGCGCTCTGGCCTTGATCCAGTCCTCGCCGCTCCTGGCGGGGCTCAAGATCGATGACCTGAAGGATCCCAAGACGGGTGCCCCGGTGGGTTGCCACGTCTGGATGAAGCGCACCAATGGATTTGAGTACGAGGTTACCTGGACGATGGAGGAGGCCCGGCAAGCGGGCGTGGTCAAGCCCGGCAGTGGGTGGGATCACTATCCCGCCAACATGCTGCGCTGGCGTGCGATCGGGTTCTGTGCCGATGTGGTCTTCCCGGACGTGCTGGGCGGTATGAAGCGCGCCGATGAATACGGCGCGGATCTCACGCCCGGCGGGGATGTGATCGAGGGATCGTGGAACGAAATCACCCCAGGGGTGAAACAACCTGTTGCAGAGCCCGTTCAGCCCGTTAGTGCAGCGCCGGCGAGCATGAGCCTCTCCGAGGTCGTCGACAAGTATGGTGCAGAGGCCGTCATGGCCGCGAACGGCGGGCTGATCCCCGGCACCAACGACGAGATCGCCGCGATCGCGGCCAAACTGGAGGCCGGCAATGCCTCCAGTTGAGCACCTGAGCTACTCGAGTATCTCCAGTTACCTGCTGTGCGGCCACGCGTGGAGGCTCCACTACCTCGACAAGGTACAGACGCCAACCGCCACGCCGCTGGTCTTTGGCAGCGCGGTGCACGGCGCGATCGAAAAACACCTGCGCACGGGCGAGCCGCTTGCCACGGTCTGGTCGCAAGCGTGGGCGCAGCAGCTCGAGCGCAACCCCGAGATCGACTGGGGCGAGATGGACAGCGCCGAGAGCATGGCCGCGGAGGGCGCCCGCATTCTCGCGGCGCCCAAAGTGCAAAAGGGCATCGCCGAGATCGCCGCCAACTATGACCGCGAGCGCGGCGTGATTGAGAAACGTGTCGAGCTGGCCGTGCCCGGCGTCGATGTGCCGGTGATCGGCTATATCGACGTGATCACGCGCGATGGTATCCCCGGCGATTTCAAGACGGCTGCGCGCATGTGGTCCGACTCCAAGGCAGAGGATGATCTGCAGTCGCTGTTCTACCTCGCGGCGCTGAATCAGGAAGGCATCTCGGTGCCTGACTGGACCTTTCGGCACTATGTGATCTCCAAGACACAGAACCCGGACATGAAGACCTTTGAGGTGCAACACTCGCCGCTGCAGATCGTCTGGCTGTTTGAGATGATCCAGCGCGCGTGGCGGGGCATCGACGCCGGCATTTATCCCATGGTGCCTGGCGGGTGGAAGTGCTCGCCCAAATACTGCCAGTTCTGGGGCATGTGCCGCGGCAAGTATACCGGCTAGGACCGCACCATGGGCCGTGACTATGCACAACTGACGTGGGACTCGTCGGGGGCGCTGGCCTTTCGGTTCAGCTACAACCCGATGATGGTGGAGGCGCTCAAGTCCGCTATCCCCCCGACGGAGCGGCGGTGGGATCCATCGAGCAAGGCCTGGTATGTCACGCCGCGGCATGCGGCATTGTGCTCCCAGCTCTGTGCGCAGCATCTCGGCCTGGATGTGCCTCCGCCTTCCGGCGGCGCACCCGCTCCCCAGGTCGAGACCGCGGCCCTCGATGTGCGCTATATCGGCGCGTGCAAAGACCGTGGCACCGGTGACAGGAGCGCCTTCGGGTGGTCCGATGGCGGATGGTCTGTGGTGTTTCCGGAGCCGGTGCTGATGGCATGGTTTGGCCTCGATATCGAGCCGGACCAGCGCGCGGCCCCTTCGAAGGCGCAAACGCTCTATGGCGTGCTGGGGATACGGCAGGCCGCAGACGCCACCGACGTGCGCAAGGCGTAT
>Ga0123333_10001470_pt1 | contig 24851 bp, 17 predicted proteins | sample BioC12SIPDNA_3_FD_89957 | JGI IMG/M metagenome (GOLD analysis project Ga0123333, IMG submission 89957) | Anaerobic biogas reactor microbial communites from Washington, USA - Biogas_R2_B C12 SIP DNA | ecosystem: Engineered > Bioreactor > Anaerobic > Unclassified | place: Washington, USA... | reverse complement strand
CCTGACCGACCGCGAGCTGGAGGTACTGCGACTGGCGGCGCAGGGATTCACAAATAAAGCGGTGGGTGTGCAGCTGGGGATCAGTGACCGCACCGTCCAGGGTCATCTGGCCCGAATCTACGCGAAACTGGATGCTAACAGCCGCACCGAAGCTGTGATGCGGGCGGTGGCCCTGGGCTGGCTGGATGCCGGCGTAGCGAGCTGAGCGAGCTGTGACCGGTTCCTCGCCAAAAGGCGGATTCCTCTGGCGTGGCTTATCGCTGCAAATGCTCTTGCTCTTCCTGCTGCCGGTAGCGCTTCTTCTGCTGGCTGTGGCGGTCGGCGGCTCCCTGCTGCACCAGACGGCGATGCGCGATCTCGTGGGCGAGCGTGATGAGCGCTCGACCCGCGCCGCTGCAGCGGTGATTAGCGAGCAGCTGGAGCAGAGGGTGGTAGCGGTCAGTATGCTGGCCGAACGAGCGGCGCAGATGGCTGAGCCGGAGCAGGCGCTTGCCGATCTGGCGCCTTTCCTGCCTGAATTTGGCGGAGGTCTGGCACTCGCTGGCGCTGACGGTCGGTTGCTTGCAGCCCGGCCACATAATCAGGAATGGCATCGATCGCTGGCCGAGCGGCTGCGCCAGCGTGGCGCGCCGGGGCCACCTTCGTTCTTCCTTGTCCCCCTGTCCACGGCGGGAGCCGTCGAGGAGTCGGCGCTCGTCGTCGCCGCTACAGCCAACGCCTTAACTGCGGCCGGCGCCTTTTCTCCGTTTGAGCTGGCCCGGCGGGCCCTCAGTCCCGTATTCCACGGCGGCGAGGCAGCGTCTGCCTTTGTCGTGACAGATACGGGCGAGATTATCTACCATTCCGGCGCGTTGCCCCTGAACACAGCGCTGCTCGACCATCCGGGTGTGGTCAGCGCCCTGCGCGGCGAGAGCGGCACCACGACCTTTGCGGACGAGCACGGCGAGCACGTAGTGGCCTTCAGCCCGGTCACGCCGGTAGGCTGGGCGATGGTCATCGAAGAGCCGTGGCACGCCGTGGCCGATCCCCTATTGCGCACGACAGAGTGGGCTCCCCTTGTCCTGGCCCCTGTGCTGATTATCACGCTGCTCGGCCTCACCTTTGGCGCCCGCCAGATTGTGCAGCCCCTGCAGTCACTGGCCGAAAAGGCAACGTCGCTCGCCTGGGGCGATTTCGACGCCATCGAAGAGCCGGTCGGCGGCATCGTCGAGATACAGCACCTGCAGCGCGAACTGGTGCACATGGCGCAAAAGGTGCGCAACGCGCAACAGAATCTGCGCGGCTTTCTGGGGGCGGTCACGGCCGGGCAGGAAGATGAGCGCCGGCGCCTGGCCCGCGATCTGCACGACGATACAATCCAGGCCCTGATCGCCCTCAACCAGCGCATCCAACTGGCGCAGATGGCCGAGCCAGAAGCGACCCAGCTGGCCGAGATGCAGGAGATGGTTGCCGGCCTGATCGCCGACCTGCGGCGCACCATCCATGCCCTGCGCCCGATCTATCTCGAAGATCTGGGGCTGGTGCCGGCGCTTCACGTCCTGACGCAGGAAGTGGCGGACAGCGCCGGTCTGGCAGTTTCCTTCACGAGCACAGGGGAGCCGCGACGGTTGAGCCCGGAGGTAGAGCTGGCTCTCTATCGCATTGCCCAGGAGGCCCTGAACAACGTCGTCCGCCACGCGGCTGCCCGGAACGCCCGGGTCACACTGGCCTGTCAGGCCGGTGCAGTCAGGCTCACAGTCAGCGACGACGGGCGCGGCTTTGTCGTGCCCGAGAGCCCGGCAGGGCTCGCGCCGCAGGCCCATTTCGGGCTGTTGGGCATCCACGAACGCGCCGAGCTGATTGGCGCCCGGCTGAGGCTGGCGTCCGTTCCAGGCCAGGGAACGCAGGTCGAAGTAGAAGTGGGCGTGTAAGGCGAACCGCTAGCCGAGCGAGCCATCCCTTTCCGGCTTCGTGCCGACGATATTGACCGAACGTTCGATGATTCGGCGGTCGTCCACGTCAGTCTCGTGTGATTGCGGGCACACCGGCCCGCGGCAAGGCTTGTGCGCGACAAGACTCTATAGCCCTAGCCCTATACGGACGCCCACAGATGGTAGCTGCATAGATAGAAGCCTGCATTCCTTCTTGGAGTAGTTGCCGGGTAGTGACGAAACGGGATAATCTTCTTTCGCCAGATACGCGACCTACTTGTGTTCCAACCAGAGGAGAAGATGGAACCTGACACACTTGCGGTCATTCAGCTAACGGGCTGGCTTGCCGCGCTGGGTGCGGCGCTCTATGCAGTGAGCGACGTCCTGCTGTTGGCCCATCATGTCGGGCCGCGAGGGCCAGCGCCGGACGCCGAGCCAGAGCAACTGGAACCGTTTAGCGTCTCGCCGTTTTCCGCTGGCGACCTGATCAAACTGGGCGCACTGCCGGCTTCCCGGGTGGCGTGGGGTGGCCTGCTCGGCGTGCTGAGCACTCCGCTTTTGCTGGCCGGCGCATGGGCGATGTACCAGGCTCTACGCCCAGCGGGTCTGTGGCAGGCGCTTGTTCCGGCTGTCCTTCTCGCTGTAGCCCTGATCCTGGCGCCGTTCGTGCACGGCTCGTTCATCTATATTGAGCTGAACGCGGGCGTACTGGCTCGCCTGCCGGCCGATAGCCGCCAGCTGTTCGGACCCGTATTCCGGTTACAGCAGCGTGTGATGGCCGCAGCGTACGCTGTCATTGTGGTAGCGACGCTCCTGGCTGCGGTGGGCCACAGCTTTGTCGTCGCCCTGTCCGGTACCTCGTTGCCGCGGTGGATGGCGGCTGTGAACCCGGTGACGATGACTGTGTTGTGGCTCGTCATCAGAAAACTGCTGCCCAGGTCAATCGCCAACTACTTTGAAGGCGCCGGCTTCAATATTGGCTTCTTGCTCTTCTTCTTGCTCCTGGCCATTACCGTCCGGGGCAGTTGACCTTAGCACGGGCCGCTACCGCCTCGTGCCGACAACGATGGCCGGGTGGGAGACACCATCGTCCTGCCGCGTGACCGCGGAAAAACCGGCCTGGACCATCAGTTGCACGAGGTGGTCGGGACTGATCGCATAGTATCGAGAGCGCATGACGTGGGTACGGACTGTGGCAGGGTCCGGCTGCAGGTCGTCTTCGACGATGTACATGGAAAAGTCGTACTGGTCACCATCAAAGTCCCAGACCTGGAAGATGAGATAGCGCTTCCCATCTTCGTCCTTGACGGGAAAGGGCTTGAAGATCCTCTTGCCCCGCTCTTCCAGGTCGTACTGGCGCGTGGTGATGATGCAGCCGCCACCCGGGCGGAGGCAGGCGAGCATTGCGCGCAGCGCCTGTACAATATCGCCGTCCGAAAGCAGATGGGGAAGCGAATTGCCTGCAGAGATAACGATGTCGAAGCCGCCGCCGTGCTGTCGGTGGGCATCGCGCATGTCGCAGACGGCGAAGGCGATCGGCAGGTTGCGGGCCTGCGCCTCGCGCCGGGCGCGATCGACAGACTCAGGGGATAGGTCGGATGCGGTTACCCGGTAGCCAAGCCCCGCCAGTGCCAGACTCTGCGTGCCGATTCCGCAAGAAACGTCGAGTACGGCGCCGCTGGATAGGCCCCACTCGGCACGGATGATCCCGTCGAGTAATGCGGCCTGCCGGGCCATCGACTCCTCCCAGTCAGCGTGTATCAGGTGGAAATAGGGGGCCAGCGTGGCGTAGAAGTCGCTCATTCAAAACCCTCCAGCGGCAGCCGGTGCCGCAGGGCACCGCCCGGCCGGTGTATTCAGGTGCCGCTGTGTAATGGGCTAACGATCCAGCCGCGAGCTGCCTACACTTGCTCGCGAAGCAGAGCGCGCAGTGCGGCGAGGTTCACCGGGTCCATATCGACCTCGGCGCCGTCATCACCCGTGCGCGTCTTCGGCGTCTCCAGATGGGCCGGATGGTCAGCCCAGCGCGGATCGTTGAGGAAGTTGGCGAAACCCTCCAGGCCAATCTGTCCTTCGCCGATGTGCTCGTGGCGATCCTTGTTCTCGCCCAGGCCGTGCTTGCTGTCGTTGAAGTGGAAACAACAGATGCGTTCCAGGCCGACGATACGGTCAAACTCGGCCATCGTGGCTGCGTAGGCTTCCGGCGTGCGAATGTCGTAGCCGGCGGCAAAGACGTGACAGGTGTCGAAACAGACGCCCAGCCGCTCGTCGCCGCCGCCGAGGTCGATCAGCTCGGCCAGGTGTTCGAAGCGGTTGCCCAGGGTGCTGCCCTGACCGGCCATGGTTTCCAGGCAGATCTTCACCTCGCTGCCGGCAGTATCGCGCAGAAGCTGGCGCAATGCGCGGCCGATATTGGTCAGGCCGCCCCGCTCATCGCCCGTCGTATAGGCTCCGGGATGGAAGGTCAGGTAACCAGCGCCAATGGCGGTTGCGCGCTCGACCTCAACCCGTAGCGCATCGTACGACTTCTGCCAGAGGACCGGGTCGGCGGAAGCGACGTTGATCAGGTAGCTGGCATGAACGGCTACCGGATGGATGTGGGCGAAGGCTGCCGCGGCCGCGCGGTATTCAGCGATCGCAGCCTCGGTCAGCGCGAGGGCTGCCCACTGCCGATTGCTTTTCGTGAAGATCATGATGCTGTCGCAGGTGGCGTCGGCGCCGCGTTGAAACGCGTTGTGCAGACCACCGGCGACGCTGATGTGGGAGCCGAGTCGCATCTAGGTTTTCCTTCTACGTCCGGACCGGCCAATCTACGGCCGGCCAGGCTGCTTACAGGTCGTATTCGTCGGGGCGGGGCTCGCCCAGAAAGCCAATCGTCTCGCTGCCATCGGGCGAGGAGAGAGCGTCGCCGTCAACGCGCCAGACCCGGTTGCCGGCGGTATCGACAATAAAGCCATCTTCGAGACGGCCGGTCAGTTCGTCGTCCAGTGTATAGAGCAGATTGCCGCGGAGGTAAGCGAACAGCTCACCCTTACGGTCAAACAAGCCTCGGGATGCCATGGTTCACCTCCAGAGATTAGGGGATCTCGTACGTCGCCTGAACGGTATCCTCGGCGTCAAAGAGCGTGACCGTCTCGCCAGACTCCCAGACGGCCGTTTCCAGACCCCAGTAGAGATCCGAAGGGCCATTTTGCCCGGCTTCTGAATGAATCAGGATAGAGGGGCTGCCGGCTGCGGTGCTGCCAAAGAGGGTAATGTCGGTAAAGGTGAAGACGTTGCCGTCCTCGTCGGCGATGTGCCAGTCGCGCAGTGCGAGCGGGCGGGTGCCGCTGTTGGTGAGGCGCACGGCTTCCGCCGCAAGGTCGCCCACGCCGATCACTTCGGTAATCTCGGGCACCGCACTGCCCGAGGGGAGCGGCTCGGTGGGCCGGGGCGTGGGCGGCGCGGCTTCGGTTGGCGCAGTCGTCGGCTCGGCTGTTGGCGTCGCCAGTCCGCCGATGGGGATGATCAGCTCCTGGCCGATGGAGAGCGCGTTGATGTTGACAATGCCATTCGCGGCGACGATATCCTCCAGCGGCACTTCATAGAGCTGGCTGATGCGGCCCAGCGTGTCGCCGGCCTCGACAATGTGCACGGTCGGCCCTTCGCCGGCCGGCTCTTCCGTTGGCGCTGCCTGCTCGGTGGGCGCGTCGCCGGCCGCGGGCGTAGCAGCTTCACCCGCGATCTCCAGAGCAACGCTACCCGGCGTGATCGTCTCGCCCAGCAACGCCAGGGGCGTGATAGACGGCTGCGTTACCTCTGGTGCGCGCCGCTCCCAGAGGAACAGGATGCCCAGGATGACAGCCGCAGAGACGACGACGTTGAGCAGTAGAAACGGCAGCATGCGACGCAGAGACATAGACTTCTCCTCAGAACCTGACCTATTGTAACGCGGCAGGGGTGGGCGGCAAGGAGGCGGGGTTGCCAGAGCGCTCTGTTTTCTTTATGCTGTGGTCAGCTACTCGCCCCATCGCGCTGCTCCATCCCGCATGCAGCGAAGCCAGTAACCTGGCTGACGTGACGCAAACAGATACCCACCGTAATAGTTGGGCCGGCTCCCGTAGCACACAAGCAGTCGCCGACATGTAAAGAATGACCTCCCAGGGAGGTACGTGTATGCTCGCAGAGAAGCAGGTTACGAAGCGAGTCCACGGCTATTGCGCGCTGTGTACGTCGCGGTGTGGCTCGATTGCCGTTGTCGAAAACGGCCGGTTTGTTGCCCTCGAACCGGACCCGTCGCATCCTACAGGACAGGCGCTCTGCGCGAAGGGGCGGGCGGCCCCCGAGCTTGTCTACCATCCTGAACGGCTGCTCTATCCGCTGAAGCGCACCCGGCCCAAGGGCGATCCCGATCCGGGCTGGCAGCGCATCAGTTGGGACGAAGCGTTGAGCCTGATAGCGGAAAACCTGCGCCGGATTGCCGGCGTGCATGGCCCCGAGAGCGTTGCCTTTGGCTCGGCTTCCCCCTCGACCTCAGGGCTTGACGACTCGCTGCAGTGGCTGGAGCGGCTGATGCACGCCTTCGGCGGCCGAAATCTGTGTGTGGCTTTCGAGCTTTGCGGCTGGGGTCGTTATGGGGCGAACATCTATACCTTCGGCGCCAGCGTGCCGGGCAGCTATATACCCGACCTGGAGAATGCCGGCTGCATTCTCTACTGGGGCTACAATCCGAATCTCGCCCGGCTGACTCATGCCACGGCAACGGTGGCGGCCCTACGACGCGGCGCACGGCTGATCGTGGTCGATCCGCGGCGAACGGGCGTCGCCAAGAAGGCCGATCACTGGCTGCGCGTCAGTCCGGGAAGCGACGGCGCGCTGGCGCTGGGCCTCTGCCATGTCATGATCGCGAATGGCTGGTATGACGAGACGTTCATTCGCGAGTGGACGAACGCTCCGCTGCTCGTCCGCGGCGACAGCCGACCTTTCGGAGGCGGGAAGCCCGCAGCAGTATGTGGCCTGGAGTGAGGGCCGTGGCGAGACCGTCCTCTACGACCCCTCCATGCTTCGCTATGGCGTAGACGTGGCGGAGCTGGCTCTTTCGGGGGTTTTTGACGTGGAGACACCGGCCGGTACGGTCGTCTGCCGGCCGGTCTTTGATCTCGTCGCCGACCTGTGCCGCCGCTACCCGCCGGAGCGGGTCGAGGCCATCTGTGGCGTGGAGCGGGGGCAGGTGGTCGCGGCGGCGCGCACCCTGTGGGAGGCCCGACCTGTCGCCTATTATGCCTGGAGCGGCGTGGAGATGCAGACAAATGCCACGCAGATCGCCCGGGCGATTGGCCAGCTCTACGCGCTCACGGGCCGCTTTGACGCGCCGGGCGGTACCGTGCTCTTCGGGGTCGCACCGACGGCCAGTGTGAGCCGGGTAGATCTGCCTGCCGAGCAGGAGCGCCGGCCGGCCCTTGGTTTTCATGAGCGGCCGCTGGGCGGCGCGCGCTGGCAGTTCGTGACGACCGGCGAGCTTTACCGGGGCATTGTGGAGCAGCAGCCCTATGGCATACACGGGCTCGTCAACTTCGGCAGCAACCTGCTCCTGTCGCACGCGGATAGCCTGCAGGGGCGTAACGCGCTGGCGCAGCTCGACTTCTACGTTCACGCCGACCTGTTCATGAACCCTACCGCGGAACTGGCCGACGTTGTCCTGCCGGTCGCCAGCCCGTTCGAACGGGAGGCGCTTAAGGTTGGCTTCGAGGTGAGCCCGGAAGCGCAGGCGCTGGTGCAGCTCCGCCAGCGTGTGGTTGAGCCGCGCGGCGAGTCGCGCTCGGACATGGAGATCATCTTCGATCTAGCCGTCCGGCTCGGCCTCGGCAGCCAGTTCTGGGAGGGAGACATCGAAGCAGCTTACCGCTATCGCCTCGGCCCGTCGGGCGTGACGCTAGAGGCGCTGCGCGAGAACCCGGGCGGTGTGCGGACGCCGGTCGAGACACGTTACCGGAAGTATGCCGAGCCAGTCAACGGCAGGACGAGCGGCTTCAACACGCCGACGCGGAAGATCGAGCTGTATTCGGAGACGATGCTGGAACATGGTTACCCGCCGCTGCCGGAATATGAAGAGCCGCTGGTCAGTCCGGAATCGCGGCCCGACCTCGCCGAGGCGTACCCATTGATCCTCACCTGCGCCAAACACGTCCTGTTCTGCGAAAGCCAGCACCGCAATCTGCCGGGGCTGCGGCGGCAAGCGCGCGAGCCAGAAGTGGAGATGCATCCGTCGGCGGCTGCGGAGCGCGGCATTGCGACCGGAGATTGGGTACGCGTCGCGACGCCGCTAGGCAGCGTACGGGCGCGGGCGCGCATGAACGACTCGCTGGCTCCCGAGGTAGTCTGTGGACAACACGGCTGGTGGCAGGCCTGCCCGGAGATCGGCGCGCCGGGTTATGATGCATTCCATCCGGACGGTGCCAACTACAACCTGATCATCGGCGACACCGCCGTCGATCCGGTCAGCGGCTCCGTGCCGCACCGGGCGTACGTCTGCCAGATCTACCCGGCCTAGAACGACCATGCTCTGGCTGAGCCCGTAGTTCCAGGGCGGGCCGGTCCGAAATCGCCGAGTCGCTTTACAGAGCGCTGTACAGGCGCTATCATCCGGTGTAGGGGAAACGCCTGGTCGCCTGGAGCGACCATGCAAGCGGGTCTAGCGAGGAGGCGTAATATGGCGCGGCAGTGGCGGGTCGCGATCTGCCCGTTGGCGGCAGGGCTGTTACTGGTGGGGCTGGTTTCCATTTTGGCGGCGCCGGGGACCGCAGCAGAAACGGAGGTTGTCGTCGTCTGCCGTGAGCCCGGGCTGCCGATCCCCGATGCCGACGACAGCGGCGCAGTGGATACGATCACGTTCGGCGATGACCTAACCGTGGTCAGCGCGACCGTGGCGGTGACACTTACGAATGTGTGGCTGGGGGATCTGGTCGTGACGCTGGAGAAAGCAGGCGACGGCCCGGCGGTCACACTGCTGGACAGGCTCGGCGTTTGGGAGGGGAACACAGATGGCTGTGGCGCCGAAGAGCTGGCGGCCCTCTTTGCCGACGGCGCGCCGGAGGCGGCGACGGAAAGCTGCGAGCCCGTAAGAGTGAGCGGCGAGCTTCGGCCGGCGACGCCTCTGGCTCTGCTGGCCGGGCGGCGGCTGGCCGGAAGCTGGCAACTCAAGGTTGTAGACCGCGCCGCGGGCTGGACGGGCCGCCTGGAGCGCTGGTGCCTGCGGGTTGAGGCGGCGCCGGCTCCCCAACTGGTCGTGACGCCTGCCGCGCTCGACGCCTGGGTCGCGCCGGGGATGACACGCACCGTAACGGTCACGCTGGCCAACCAAGGGGCTGCCGAGTGGCGGTGGGGCGAGGCGCCGGCGGCGGCAGGCGGGGAGCTGCTACTGGTGGAGGACTTTGAGGATGATCACCTACCACCGCCTGGTTGGGAGGCCGTTCCGGCAACCGGCTGGCAGCGGGTGTCAGGCATGGGCCACAACGGGACACAGGCGGCATTAGTTCCATGGGCAGACGGCGCCCAGGACGTAAGGCTGAACAGCCCGCCGCTGTCGCTGCAGCGCGGGTGGCTGACGATGTGGACGTGGGGAAGCGCCAGCATCTGCGGGGACACGGAACGCTGCGACCTCGAGGTCTATCTGCTGGGCGAGGATGGCGATCCGCTCCTCCTGGGCAGGGCCGACGACGAGTGGCCCGCCGACCATAGCTGGACGGCGCACGCCTGGGAGCTGACCCCGCACTTGCCGGAGGAAGGCAGCGTGCGGATCGTCATCCGCTACGTCGCGGAGCCGCAAAGCGCGCCCGTGCTGATTGACGACGTGCACGTCAGCGGGCTGGCCCGTCCCGCCGGCTGTAACGAGCCTCCCGCGTCGTGGCTGGCTGCCATGCCGCCGGTAGCGCCCGCGCCACCGGGCGGGCAGAGCGCCCTGACGATGTTGCTCGACGCCCGCGCCCTTCCGCCTGCCAGCTACAGCAGCACACTGTGCCTTCCCGGGAACGACCCCAGGGCGCCGCTCTGGCCATTGCCCGTGACCCTGAACGTAGACGGCTGCGCCGCCATACCGCCACCGGCGCCCGACCTGACGATTGAGGAGGGACCGGGCGGCAGCGCCTTACTCTCCTGGACGCCCAAAGCGGGGCAGGCAGCGTACCGGCTCTACCGGGGCAGCCGGCCCTACGAGGAAACGCTGTGGCGGGAGCTATCGGCTGGCGCCCGGACGGCGGTGGATGCAGCGCCGGGAAGCGCTGCTTTCTACCGGCTGGAAGCGGCTAACTGCAGCGGCGCTTACTGGGCCGGAAGCGGGCGTGTGGGCTGGCTTGTCTACAGCCTGGAGCAGGTGACGGGCCAGTCTGGATCCGTTGCGCCGCCCGCCGGACTGCAGGCACCGGCCGGCACGCGTTGGCATGCCGTTACCGTGGCGCTGGATACGGGCGGCCGGCTGGCCCGCGCCTCTGATCTGCTCGCCGCGATTCCGGGGAGCAGAAGGGTGATGCGCTGGTCGGCGCCGGACCAGAAGTTCGCGGTCTATGCGCCGGCCGACCCGGCGACCGATTTTGCCCTGCAGCTCGGCGACCCGCTCTTTGTCCTGCTGGACGAGCAGGCCGGCCCGACTTTCACGCTGGTAGGCGATGTACCTGAGCCGGGCCAGGTGGGCTTCGAGATGGTGGGCGGCGCACCGTGCCGCTGGCACCACATTTCGCTGCCGCTGGAGCAGGGCGCGGTGAGAGACACGCAGGCGCTGGCCGAGGCGATACGCGGCCCGGACGAGCGAGCCGTCGAACAGCTTCTGCAATGGGACGCCGCCATCCAGAACTTCGTCTACTGGGTGCCCGCACCGCTGGGCGGCGACGGCGGACTGGGTACGAGTTTCGCTACGTCGATCGGACACGACTACTTCGTCTGCCTGAATCGCGAGGTGACGTGGCCCTGACGGCAGGGCAAGAGGAGCAGAAGTCATCATGAGAAGGCGTGCAGCCATCCTTCCCATCCTCGTCCTTGCGGCGGTATTTATCCTGGCGCACCAGTCCGAGCTGTCCGCCGTCCAGGATGGCTACGTGAGCGCCGCAGCGCCATCGGCCAGCTACGGCAACGCGGATTCATTATCCGCGGCTTCCGGCGGCCTCACTTCGTGCGCTCCGAGTGAAGTCAGCTACCTGCGCTTTGACCTGGGCGGGCTGGCCGAGGGGCCGGTTCGGGACGCAGCCCTCGTGCTGGAGACGACCTACGCGGCCGGCGGCAACAGCGGCAACCTCGTGCTCTACGCGGCCCCCGATACCCTGGCGGGCGAGGCAACACCCTGGCAGGAGGCGGCCCTGACGTGGAGCAACCGGCCCGGCCTGGCGGGCATGGCGCGCCTCGCGTCCGTCGCCGTGCCGGTCAGCGCCGGCGCCGTCAGGCTGGAGAGCCGGGCGCTGGCGGCGCTGGTGAATCGGGAGGCCTCGTTCGGCGGTGCCCGGCCAGGCGACGACGTGCTCAGCCTGGCGCTACAGATTGAAGACTGTACCGGGCCGAACAGCGTCGTGCGCTTTGCGTCGTCGGAACACGGCGATGCTGCTGCCCCGGCGCTGGTGTTCTCGCCGCCCCTGCAGCATTTCCTGCCCCTCTTGCGCCAAGGGTACACCGCCCCCGGTCGTTAATCCATCCGGCGGTAAGCTGCCTCGCCTGCCTGAACTTTTCTTGACTATCCCCAGCAAAAACGTTAGCTTGTTACGTATGGCGAGCCCTTCTCTGCTGGCGACAAAGCTCCGTATTCCCCCACAACCTCAGTGGACGGTCGCTCGTGTTGCCCTCCTGGAGACGCTGGAGGAGAAAGTACCCCTGCACCGGTTGACGCTTGTCACGGCGCCGGCCGGTTATGGCAAGACGACGCTGGCGAGCGAGTGGGCGCAGCAGAGTGTCCTCCCCGTCGCCTGGCTATCGCTGGGCGAAGGAGAGAACCACCTGGAGCGCTTTCTACGTTATCTGTTCGCGGCCTGGAAAGAGGTAGACCCTGGCGTGGCGGAGAGCACGCTAGGGGTGCTGCTTGGCGGACAAATGCCGGAAAAAGATTCCGTGCTGGCAGCCTTCACCAATGTCGGAAGCAAGCGCGATGAGCATCTCGTCTTTGTGCTGGACGACTTTCATCTGATCGACGAGCCATCCGTTCTGGCGGCGCTGGCGTTCCTGCTGGATCATCTACCCCCTGCTCTGCACTTTGTCCTCTGCGGGCGAGGAGAGCCGGCCTTACCCTTGGCGCGCTATCGGGCGCGCCGGCAGCTCCTGGAGATCCGCGCCGAGGATCTGCGCTTCTCGCGGGACGAGGCACGCGCTTTCCTCGACCACTTCATGGGACCAGTCCTGGGCAGGGAAGATGCCGACGGGCTACACCAACAGACGGGAGGCTGGATAGCCGGCCTGCAACTGGCGGCGCTCTCACTGCGCCATCATAACGAGCGGCTGGCAGATCGTCCTGTGGTCAGCGGTCGCCAGCGCTTTATCGCCGATTACCTGAGCGATGATGTGCTCGCCCCGCTGCCGCAGACGATGCGTGAATTCCTGCTCCAGACCAGCATTCTGGAGCGGCTTTGTGCGCCATTGTGCGCTGCCGTCACCGGTTACAAAGCGAGCCAGGCGATGCTAGAGAAGCTGGAAGGCGAGAGCCTCTTCCTGACACCGCTGGACGACAGCCGGAAATGGTTTCGTTACCACCCGCTCTTCGCGGAATTCTTGCAGGCGAGACTTGAGCAACGCAATCCCGAGGAAGTGAAAACGCTGCACCGCGTGGCGGCCCGATGGCACCTGGATGAAGAGCTGCCAGAGCAGGCCTTCGAGCACGCGGTTGCCGGAGATGATGCCGGGTGCGCGATAGAGGTCATCGAACGCTATCTCGGCATCAAGCTGACAGGCGGCGAGTTCCGGCAGGTGCAGGCGTGGCTTGATGCGCTGCCAGAGCAGTGGCTGGTCGATTATCCGGTCATCAACGTTGCGCGGGCGGCCCTGTTCGCCTACACCGGTGCTGTCGAGCAGTGCATCAGATGTCTTGACGACGCCGAAGAAAGAATTGTGCAGTCCGGCGAAGAAACGCGCGCGCAGCGAGCGCGCATTACGGCGATGCGCTGCTTCGTTGCCTGCTTCCAGAACGATCTGGCGCAGGCTGAGAGGCTGGCGGCGCGTGCCCTACGCGATCTACCGGAAGAGAACCAGAGCTTTCGGCCCGGCGTTTACGGCGCGCTCGGGGATACCTATCGCCGCCATGGGCGCTGGGAAGAAGCCAGACAATGGTATCTGAAGGCGCTTGAGCTGGCGCACGCGCCGGTCGTCCGTTTCCAGGCCGGGCATGTGTTCGGCGCACTCGCCGACCTGGCGCTAAGGCAGGGTCGCTTGCACATCGCCAACGACTTCTGGGCGAAGGCGCTCGCGTCGGTGGCGGAGCAGGCATACCAGCCGACGCTGCCACTTCCCGCCATCGGCTGGTTGTATATTCGCCGCGGGGAGATCCTCTACGAGTGGAACCAATTGGCGAGCGCCCGGGAACACCTCTCTCAAGGATTGGAGCGCGCCGAACTCGGCGGTGACAGGCGGGCGATGATCGCCGGCTACCTGCTCATAGCGCGGTTGGCGCTGACGGAGGGCGATAGCGAGCAAGCCGGTGCGTATCTGGAACAAGCACGGCCGCTGGTAGAGGAGGTGTCATTCGCCGAGTGGACAAGCGCCTTCGAGCGACGCCAGATGGAGCTGTGGTTGGCAGAGGACGGGCTGCGGGCGGCCATCGGCTGGGCCGGCGAGATGCTGGCAAGCGGCGAGCTTAAACAGCGGCCAGAGAGCGAACTGGCGCAACTCGCGTTGGCGCGCGTCCTGATCGTCAAAGGGGATTCCCTGGCGCTCGAGCGCGCACAGCAATATCTGGCAGCCTTACTGGAAGCGGCGGAAGCCGGTGGGCGTGGCGGCGTCGTTGTCGAGGCGTCGGCATTGGAGGCCCTCGCTCATTGGCGGCGCGGCGACAGCGCGGCAGCCCTGACCTCGCTGGAGCAGGCATTACGGCGAGCGGAACCTGCGGGCTACGTGCGGCTCTTCGTCGATCTTGGGCTGCCGATGGGGCGACTGTTGCAGGAGGCCCGGGTGCGTGGCGTCATGCCTGCTTATGTCAACAGACTGCTTGCCGCCTATAGTGACCTCCCTTCCGCTACCCAAAGCTCCCTGCCGGAGCCGCTGACAGCACGTGAGCAGGAGGTGCTGGAGCTGCTCGCCGCCGGCCTCACCAACCGCGAAATCGGCGAGGAACTGGTTATCTCACCGCAGACGGTGAAGAAACACACGGGCAACATCTACGGCAAGCTGGGCGTGAGCAACCGAACGGAAGCCGTAGCGTACGCGAGAGAGCTTAGCCTGCTCGACTGAAAGACCAATCCGGCGCGCCGGCATCTATTTGACCGCCTCGCCGCGGGCGCGCAGCCCCGTTCATTTTCCATCCTGGCCGGAATACACCGCTGGTCTACCCCATTTGGGGCATGACTGCCTGCGCTCGCTGCCTTAAGCTGAGGGCAAAAAGGAGTGCATCTGACCATGAAGGAAACACACAATTACCACACCATTGTCATTGGAGCCGGCCAGGCCGGGCTTTCGGTCGGCTACTTCTTGAAGCAACAGGGGCGCGACTTCATCATTCTGGACGCGAATGAACGGGTCGGCGACTCGTGGCGCGAGCGGTGGGATTCGTTACGGCTGTTTACGCCGGCCCGCTACGATGGGCTGGTCGGGATGCCCTTTCCCGGCCCTTCGCACTACTTTCCGACCAAGGACGAGATGGCCGACTATCTGGAAGCCTATGCAGAGCGCTTACAGTTGCCGGTGCGCACGGGCGTGAGGGTAGAGCGGTTGTCCCGACAGGAAGACAGGTTTGTCGTCAGATCCGGCGATCTGCGCTTTGAAGCGAGCAACGTCGTCGTGGCGATGGCCAACTACCAGGAGCCGAAGCTGCCTTCCTTTGCGGACGAGCTGGATTCCAGCATCGTGCAGCTCCATTCGTACGAATACCGAAGTCCGTCGCAGCTTCAGGATGGGGGACTGCTGATCGTGGGTGCAGGCAACTCGGGCTCGGAGCTGGCCATGGAGCTGGCGAACCGGCACGAGACGTGGATGTCGGGCCGTGACACGGGTCACCTGCCCTTCCGCATCGAGAGCACCGCTGCCCGACTGCTATGGATACCGTTGGTATTACGCTTCCTTTTCCACCGCGTGTTGACCGTCGATACGCCGATCGGACGGAAGCTGCGACCAAAGATGCTATCGAGGGGAGGGCCGCTGATTCGAGTCAAACCTGAGGACCTGGCGGCTGCGGGCGTGACGCGTGTCCCGAAAACGGTTGGGGTTCGCGATGGCCGACCTGTCCTCGAAGACGGGCAGGTACTGGACGTCGCGAACGTTATCTGGTGCACCGGCTTCCAACCAGGCTTCTCCTGGATTGATCTGCCCATCCAAGGGAACCGGGAGCCGCGCCACGAGCGCGGTGTCGTTCCTGACATACCGGGCCTCTACTTCGTGGGTCTGCACTTTCTGACCCGCCAGTCATCGTCGATGATTCACGGAGTCGGGCGGGATGCGCGCTACATTGCGGATACGATTGCGGCGCGCTCCGTTGCGCCGGCTCCAGCAGAGGAAGCTCTCAGACTCCGCACCAACGAGCCACAGACTGCAAGGGGGTGACGCTACCCCTTGAACCTGCAACAGGTTCTGAGCGCTGGACCGAAGTTTCCAAAACACGGCTGCGCCGGTACAATCAGGCAGTATGCCACGGACGACACACGTTGTGGGCCGGCGCTTGCGGCGGCAGCGACAGAGCGGGCGCGGGGGGCGAGTCGCGCTTCGCGGCTGCGCGCTCTTTGTCGTCGGCGTGGTTGTGCTCGTCTTCTTCCTCTTCGCCGGCGGGGTGAGCGCCGTCCTCGCCGTCTACGACTCCCTGGCGGGAGACCTGCCGGACTTCACGGAGATTGAGCGGCTGGGGCAGGACCCCGACGCCAGCTTCGAGACGAGTAAGATCTACGCCTGGGGTCCGGCGGACGAAAACGGCAACCGCGAATTGGTACTGATCTACGAAGTGATCGACCCGCTGGGCGGCGACAGGCAGTGGCTGAAACTGGACGCCATCCCACATTACGTGGCCGACGCAACGGTCGCCATCGAAGACAAGACTTTCTGGACCAACGAAGGCTTTGACCTGGAAGGCATCGCCCGCGCCTTCTACGAGTACGTCTGGCTCGGCGGGCCAATCCAGGGCGGCAGCAGCATCACCCAGCAGCTCGTCAAGAATAATCTCATCGAAGAAGAGCGGCGCGTGATCGGCGAGCAGGTCGGCTGGGACGACTACCGGCGCAAAGCGGAGGAGGTGCTGCTGGCCCAGCGCATCTCCCAGACCTATTCCAAAGAACAGATCCTGGAATGGTATCTGAACAGCAACTTTTACGGCAATCTGGCCTATGGCATCGAAGCGGCGGCGCGCGTCTACTTCAATAAGCCGGCGGCGCAGCTAACCCTGCCGGAAGCGGCAATGCTGGCGGCGATCCCCCAATCGCCGGCGCTCAACCCGATCGACAACCCGGAGCAGGCCAAGAGCCGGCAGGAACTTGTGCTCGACGCGATGTTCCGCGAGGGGTACATCGATCGCGAACAGCTCGTGACGGCGAAATACACGCCGATCAGCGTCGCGCGCGGCGTGGAGGAGCGCTACGACATCATTGCGCCCCACTTCGCCCTCTACGTGCGCAAGCAGCTTGAACAGCGCTTCGGGCCGGAACAGGTGCTGCGTGGCGGGCTGCGCGTCTACACCTCGCTCGATCTGGAGATGCAGCGGCAGGCGGAGTGTGTGGCGCGGGCGCACGTGGCCCGGCTGAGCGGGGCGCTGGGCGACGCGCTGCCCACCGACGAACAGGCAAGCTGCGCGGCGCTGGCCTACCTGCCAGAGCTGCCGGCGGCGGTGCAGGGCACCGACCACCGCGTGAACAACGCCGCCGTCGTCGCCCTCGACCCACGGACCGGCGAAATCAAGGCGATGGTCGGCAGCCTCGACTACTGGGACGAGAGCATCGACGGCAGCTTCAACGTGGCGGTGGATGGGCTACGCCAGCCCGGTTCGGCGTTCAAGCCGTTTACCTACCTGACGGCGCTGAGCCAGGGTTACACGGCGGCGACGATGGTACTGGACGTGGAGACGGACTTTGGCACGCCGTATAACGGCGTCGCCTACGTGCCGCAGAATTACGACCGGCAGTTCCACGGGCCGATGCGCATCCGCCAGGCCCTGGCGAACAGCTACAACGTGCCCGCCGTGGAGGTGATGAGCTGGGTGGGAGTGAACAACGTCATCCGCACGGCCCACAGCCTGGGCATCACCAGCCTGGAAGACAACGCCTCGGGGCAGTACGGCCTCAGCCTGACGCTGGGCGGCGGTGAAGTGCGGCTGATCGACATGGTCTACGCCTTCAGCGTACTGGATAACATGGGCCGGATGGTCGGCGAGGCGGTGTCTCCGGAAGAACAGCGGCTCGGCTTTCGCACGCTGAATCCGGTCAGCATCCTGCGCGTGGAAGACCGCCACGGCGAGGTGCTCTACGAATATAGCCAGCCCCAGCAGCAGGAGATCGTTACGCCGCAGCTCTCCTTCTTGATCAACGACATGCTCAGCGACCGGCAGGCGCGCTGCGCCGGCTTCGGCTGCCCGAACGCGCTGGAGCTGCCGGATAACCGCCCGGCAGCCGTGAAGACAGGCACGACCAACGACTTTCGCGACGCCTGGGCCGTAGGTTATACGCCGCAGCTCGCGACCGGCGTCTGGGTGGGCAATACGGACAACAGCCCGATGGAGGAGGTTCCTGGATCGCGCGGTGCAGCGCCAATCTGGCATGCCTTTATGGCCTGGGCGCTGCGTGACGAGCCGCTGGTTGGCTGGACCCAGCCGCCCGGCGTGGTGCAGCGCACGGTGTGCGATACTTCCGGGCTGCTGCCGACGCCCTTCTGCCCGACGGTGAGCGAGTATTTCGTCGAGGGAACCGAGCCGACCGTCTACGACGACATCTACCAGGAGTTCAAGGTCAACCGGGAGACCGACCGGCTGGCGACCGTCTACACGCCGCCGGAGCTTATCGAGAGCCGCATCTACCGCATCTACCCGGATCGGGCCGCCGACTGGGTCCGCGAGCAGGAGATCGAGCAGCCGCCCACGGAGTTTGACACAATTCCCGGCACGGTCGCCGCGGGTGGTCCCGTCGCCATTCTGGAGCCGGAGCCGTTCCAGTTCGTCCGCGGGCAGGTGCAGATTACGGGCAACGCCGGGGGCGACGGCTTTGCCAGCTACCGGCTGGCCTATTTTCCGGGTCTGACGCCTTCGGCTATCCAGCCGATCAGTGACGGCGTCACGGAGCCCCGCGAAAACGCAGAGCTGGGCGTGTGGGACGTAAGCGGGCTGAACGGGCTGTACACGCTGCTGCTGACGGTGCAAAAGGAAGATGGCAGCTTCGAGGAAGTGAGCGTGCCGGTGACGGTGGACAATACAGCTCCGACCGCGCAGATCCGCTTCCCCCTGCCCAACCAGTCCATCTTCACCGACGACGACTATGTCATTGTTCAGGCGCAGGCTGAAGACGACGTGTCGCTGGAGCGCGTGGAGTTCTACGTCGATAATGCCGGCGTGCCCTTCGCGATCAGTACCGTCCCGCCCTACACCGAGCGGTGGCCGATCCGGGGCACGGGCTGCCACAGCTTCCGCGTGCTGGCCGTGGATGCGGCAGGCAACGAGACGAGCAGCGAGCCTGTGCGCGTTTGCCTGGTGGCGCGAGGGGAGTAAGATTCACTCCAGATGTGGAGTGTCTGATCAGCCGGATGACAATGAACCGAGGGCTGCGAGGTTAATATGAACACAATGCAGAATGGTGAAGAGAAGACGCGGGGCGCGGCACCGCTGGTTTCGCTGGCGGTAGGCGCGCTGGCCGCGGCCGGCGGCTGGATTGGCTACAGCGCGACGATGATCGACCACAATCTGCCGCTGCCGCTGGCCCTGAGTGCGGAACGCCACCTCTTTACGGGGCGGATATCCGGCCTGCTCAACTTTTACGTGGACGACAGCGGTACGGGCCGCCCGCTGGTACTGGTCCACAGCATCAATGCGGGCGCTTCGAGCTATGAGATGAAGCCGCTTTTCGACCACTATCGCGGGCAGCGCCCGGTATACAGCCTCGACCTGCCCGGCTTCGGCTTCTCCGAGCGCTCGGACCGGCGCTATTCGCCGCATATGTACGCCGCTGCTGTGCGCGACTTCCTCGCCGATATTGTACAGGTGCCGGCCGACGTGGTGGCCCTGTCACTGGGCAGCGAGTTTGCCACCCGCGCCGCGCTGGAAGCACCCGGCCTGTTCCATAGCCTGGCGCTGATCAGCCCGACAGGGCTGGGCAAGGAGAAGAAAGCCGACGGCGACGCGAACGGCGCCGGAAACGCTACCGCCTACCGGCTATTCTCCGTGCCGCTGTGGAGCCAGGCTTTTTACGATCTACTGGTCACGCGGCCTGTTCTGCACTACTACCTGCAGAAGAGCTTCCACGGGCCGGTCGATCAAGGCCTGGAGAACTATGCCTACCTGACCACGCACCAGCCCGGCGCCCGCTATGCACCGCTCCACTTCATCAGCGGGCAGCTCTTCACCCCGCAGGTTCGCAGGCAGATCTATGCGAAGGTAACGACGCCGGCCCTGGTCATCTACGACGAAGACCCCTTCACCGGCTTCGCCGAGCTGCCGGGCCTGCTTCTGGACCATCCGAACTGGAACGCGGTGCGCATCACTCCGACCCGTGGCCTGGCCCACTTCGAGCAAACGGAGACGACAGTGCGCGTGCTGGACAACTTCTGGGAGAGCATCGCAGGCGCATGAACATCATCGGCCAGCTTCACGGCGCACTCTCCAACACCATCTGGCTGTTTTACCTGTTTCTCGGGCTGTGGGGGCTCTATCGAGCTATCCGGCGGCAGCCGGTGAACGGCAGCTACCTGGGTGCGGTTGCCGTCATCCAGATCGTCATGATCGTCCAGGCGCTGATGGGCGGCGCGCTCTACCTGGGCGGCAACCGGCCGGAGCGGGAGCTAGTTCACTACCTCTACGGCGCGTTTGGCATCGTCTTCCTGCCGGGCGTGTTTGCCTATCTGAAGGGCGACGACTCCAACACCGCGCAGTGGATCTTCGCGCTGGGCTCCCTGTTTATGTACGGGGTCATCCGGAGAATCATCGAGACGGCAGTTTAAGAGAGCAGGCAGGGGCAGTTTGCGAGCCAGGAAACGGGCGGCGCGTCTGAACGGGTCGCCCGTTTTCGTCTAGCGCAAGGCCCGCCAGACGCCGGGAGTCTCGTCGTCGGCGTGTTCGATCGGCTCGACGTGGAAGGGCACGTCGATGATGATCAGATTCTCCTGGTTGCGCAGGCGGCGGCGCAGGAAGTTGGCCGTCTGGTTGTGCAGATAGCCGGCCCAGAACGACTCGGCGATGAACTCTGGCACCACGACGGTCACCAACTGCCCAGGGAACTCAACATTATTTACGTGTTCGATATAGTCGATGAGCGGGTCAAGAATGTCGCGGAAGTCGTAGTCGATGATTTCGTAGCGGATACCCGCGGTGAGGTTCGGAAAGCGGGCCCAACGGCGCTCCAACCGCTCGCGGACCTCTGGCGAAGTGGCGATGGAGACTGCTCTTACGTCGTCGGCAATTCGCCGCGCATACTTGAGTGCGCGGATAGTGCCACGGTGGACATCGGCAATGGGCACAATAGCGACCGGCGCTACCGGTACGAAGTCACTTTCGTCCAGACCGCGCGTGCTCAGGGCGGCGGCGACGGATTCGTAATGACGGTGAATCGCATAGAAGAACATCACCAGCACGGGGATCAGAACGGCAATAATCCAGGCGCCCTCCAGAAAGCGGGTGGCGAGCAGGATGATGAAGACGACGCCCGTCACAAATGCCCCAAGGGCGTTAAGGGCCTGCTTCCAGCGCCAGTTCGGCTCGTAATGAATCTGCGTAACCGTCGTGTTTACCGACTCGCCCGGCTGCAGCCGGCCAATCTTGCCCATCAGCACAAACATGCCTGCCTGGGATAGCGTAAAACTCACCATGACGCCGACGGCATAAAGGGGCAGCATACGGATTTCGTCGGCCTGAAAGATGACGACCAGCACCGCCGAGATAATGGTCAGTACGATGATACCGGAACTGAAGACCAGCCGGTCGCCGCGATTCTGCATCCAGCGGGGCATGAAGCCATCGCGGGCCAGGAAGGAGCTTAGCCGGGGGAAATCCTGATAGGCTGTGTTGGCGGCGAGGAAGAGGATAAGGGCGGTGAAAGCCTGAACCGCTACGTAGAGGAAATTACCCAGAGGCACGCCGCTGGTAATCTGGCGGGTCATCTGCGACAGGATCGTCTCGCCTGCTTCGGCCGGAACAAGGTTGAGGCGGGTCGCCAGGAAGCTGATGCCGACAAAGAGGGAGCTCGCCATAAAGCCCATGACCACCATCGTCTCCGCCGCGTTCTTGGACTCTGGCGGCTTGAACGCCTGCACGCCGTCGGAGATGGCCTCGATGCCCGTCAGCGCCGTGGTGCCGCTGGCGAAGGCACGCAGGATGAGCCAGATGAGGGCGACGCCCGTTAGCGTCTCCTGGGCCGGGAGGCTTGCCGGTAGCGGTTCGAGCGGGGTGAGCCCGAAGAGGCCAAAATAGCGTACCAGGCCGATAGCAATAACCACCCAGACGAAGGCCACAAAGGCATAGGTCGGAACGGCGAAGACCGTACCGCTCTCCTTTGCGCCGCGGAGATTCATCCACGTAATGAGCAGGATAGCCAGGAGCGCCAGCCAGACGCGGTAGGGCTGGACCTCGGGGATAGCGGAGGTGACGGCGCGCACACCCGCCGAGGCCGACACGGAGACGGTGAGAATATAGGCAGGCAGGAGTGCGCCGCCGGCAATGAGGGACGGCAGTCGCCCCAGGTTGTCCTTGGCGACCATGTAGGCGCCGCCGCCCTGCGGATAATGCAGGATCGTCTGGATGTAGGTGAAGACCACGGTGAGGACAAGCGCAGCCACAGCCACAGCGACAGGCATTGTCAGCTGCAACCCGGCGCTGCCGAGGACGACCAGAACGCCCATGATTGCTTCGGTCGCGTAGGCGTTACTGCTGATCGGGTCCGACGCAAAGACGGCAAGCCCGCGTACCTTATCCAGCCGCTCATGTAGCTCGTGGCTTGTGGGGAAAGGCGGGCCAATCAAAAATCGCTTGACAGTAGAGCGGTCCATAGCGCACCTCGGCTAATTACCTCTGCAAACCAGCGGGCGGATAGTTGCCCGCACGCGCAGTGAGCGTCCATGAATATCCTCAAAGAACGAGATTACAAAGTAGGGATTAGCCGCTACCGGGCCTTGCCGGGGCCAAAGGGCAGCGTGAGAGTGGGGAGTATGATTTCTGGCGGACCAGGACGCCAAGAGCGCTTGTCCGCGTCCAGATCCATTGCGAAAGTCGTACCATTGGCCTCACACGAGGCACAAAAACAGAAGAGCCGTTGCTATTGATCATTGTCAGAATACCAACGCGCTACGGTACCGCTAACCGCTCCCTGATGCAATGGCGCACCGGAGAGGGCCTCTCATCTTGACGTTTTCTTGATACCGGTTGCTGCTTTCTTGACGAAATCCTGATCTGGCACAAGTATGCTAGAGACGACCCTGCCTGTAAACTGTCGCGCAAATCCACTACAATGAGGGTGGGCGGAAGCGGGACGATGGCAGATGGATGAACGACACGATCAGGTCAACGCAAATACGGCAACCGGGGCAGCCTCCCGCGACGCACGGGCCGGGAGGGAAAAGCCGGAGCAGCCGCCGGCCGAGGGCCAGCAAGCAAGGCGGTACGCACTGGCTGTTGTCTTCGTCGCGCTGGCGACACTCGTTGGGTTGCCCTGGCGGCCCATCATCGAGCCGACCAACCTCGTCATGGTCTACCTGCTCGCCGTCATACTGGCGGCGCTACAGCTTGGGCGAGGTCCGGCGGTGCTGGCCTCGCTGCTTAGTGTGCTTGCGTTTGACCTCGTCTTCGTCCCGCCCTTCTATACGCTGGCGGTCTCTGACGTAGAGTATATTCTGACCTTCGCCGGCCTTCTGGGCGCCGGTCTGGTCACCAGCTCGCTGGCGGCCCAGGCGCGCGGACAGGCCCGCTTTGCAAGGATGCGTGACGCGCACACGGCTGTGCTCTTCTAGCTTAGCCGTGACCTGGCTGCCGCCGGTGGGGTCTCGCAGGTAGCCCAAGCGCTGGTACGGCACGTCGAACAACTGATCGGCGGCCAGGCAGCCGTGCTGATATTCGAGGACGACGAGCTGGAGCTGAGCCAGGTGAGCGCGGCGTTTCCCTTCGACGAGACAGAGGCGGCAGCGGCGCGCTGGGCCTTCGCCAACAACACTGCTGCTGGCCGGGGAGAGGGTCCTCACGGCAGCGCCCGCGGCCTGTACCTGCCGTTGAAGACGGCAGGGGAGGTCCTCGGCGTGCTGGGCGTTCGTTTTCCAGACGCGCCGGTTCCCGGTGGTCCGCTACCGGCCGAGCAGCAACGGCTGCTGGAGTCGTTTGCCAGCCAGGGCGCCATAGCCGTCGAGCGCTCATTGCTGGCCGAACAGGCCCGGGAAGCGCGGCTATTGCAGGAGACAGAAAAACTACAGACGGCGTTGTTGAATTCCATTTCGCACGACCTACGCACACCTCTCGCGGCAATAACCGGTGCCTTAAGCAGTCTGCACGAGGACGGCGAGCTGCTGGATACACATGCCCGTCAGGAGCTGCTGACCAACGCCTATGAAGAAGCAGAGCGGCTAAACAGCCTGGTAGCGAATCTGCTGGACATGAGCCGCCTGGAGGCCGGCGCCCTGCGCGTCGGCGCTATTCCCGTGGATATCGAAGACGTGCTCGGCGTGGCACTATCGCAATCGGTACAGCGCCTGCACGAGCGCGAGATCCGTCTGGAGATACCGGCGGGCCTACCCCTGGTCTCGGCTGATTTTGTGCTGCTGGCACGCGTTTTTGTAAACCTGCTGGACAACGCCGATAAATATGCGCCCCTGCAGACGGCGATCACCGTGCGCAGCTTCGTGCAGGAGCAAGAGCTCTGGGTCCAGGTGCTGGACCGCGGTCCGGGCATCTTCGAGGGAGATCGCGAGCGGATATTCGAGAAGTTCTATCGCGGCGCCGCCGAATGTGCAGAAGCGGATGGCGAGGCACGCGAGCGCAGCCGGGCGGGCACAGGTCTGGGGCTGTCCATCAGCAAGGGGATTGTCGAGGCGCATCGCGGCCGGATCTGGGCCGAGAACCGCCCTGGCGGCGGGGCCATCGTGACGGTCGCCCTCCCGCTGAACGGCGAGCTGGAAACAGCAGCGCGGAGTACAGGCCATGCGTGACGCGGGCGGGAGGGTGCTCATTATCGACGACGAGCGCCCCATCCGGCGCTTTCTCTCGACGGTGTTGCAGGCGCACGACTATGCGACCTTTGAGGCCAGCAGCGGGGAGGACGGACTGGCTGCTGTCACCCGTCACCGGCCCGACGTCGTGATCCTGGACCTCGGACTGCCGGGGATCGACGGGATCGAAGTGACCCGCCGGCTGCGAGAATGGACCACGATTCCCATCATCATCCTTTCGGTACGCGACCAGGAGGCGGACAAGATAGCCGCGCTCGACGCGGGCGCCGACGACTATCTGACCAAGCCGTTCGGTATGGAGGAGCTGCGGGCGCGGGTGCAGGCTGTGCTGCGGCGCGCTGCCGTGAGCCCCGCCAGCGATCCTGAAGCCAGGATTCGCGTGGGCGCCGTGGAAATCGACCTGGCCCGGCATACTGTGGCGGTGGCGGGCGAGGAAGTCCATTTCACGCCGACGGAGTTCGAGCTGTT
>Ga0123333_10001469_pt1 | contig 24852 bp, 26 predicted proteins | sample BioC12SIPDNA_3_FD_89957 | JGI IMG/M metagenome (GOLD analysis project Ga0123333, IMG submission 89957) | Anaerobic biogas reactor microbial communites from Washington, USA - Biogas_R2_B C12 SIP DNA | ecosystem: Engineered > Bioreactor > Anaerobic > Unclassified | place: Washington, USA... | reverse complement strand
CTCGATCCCCGTCCGGAGCGGCGTCCGTCGGCCGCCCGGCTGCGCGGCGGTCCGGCCGGCACCCGACCGTTCACCGGCCTGGTCGACGCCGTGCGCCACAACCGCGCCCTGGCCGCCGCCGGGGTGGGAGCGGTCCTTCTGCTGCTCCTGGTCGGGGTCGGGGTGGCGCTGGCCGGCCGCGCCGGTGACGACGGGGACGCAGCCACCACCGACGGGGGGACCACGACCGAGGTGACGACGACCACGACCGAGCCGTGCGAGCCGCGGGCGTTCCAGCCGTGCCGCGACGGCGTGCTCGGGCCGATCGCGCCGAACACCGACGGCGATCGCTGCCTCGACGGGTTCGCGGACTACGACGGCGACGTCGAGAACGGGTGCGAGGCGGAGGCGGACGGACTCGACGACCCCGCGATCCTGACCGAGCGGGCCGGCAGCATCGAGGCGACGATCGTGCCCGAGGACGACGTCGACGTGTTCGTGTTGCCGATCAGCGAGTCGACCGGCCTGTGCCGGGGGTCCATCGCGGTGACGATCGAGGTGCCGGCGGGCATCGTGCTCCAGATGACCGTCGAGCGCGACGACGGCGAGGTCATGGGCCAGCCGGTCGTCGAAGGGGAGGGGCGAGCCACCGTCACCGTCGGGGAACGGTGCATCGTCGATGACGGGGACCTGCGGGTTACCGTGCGCGCCGTCGGCTCGGACCGGACCGGTGAGCGGTACCGGCTCTCCCGCGAGGGGTCGTTCTGACGGCGGTGGCGGGCCTGATGGCGGTGGCGGGCCTGACGGCGGTGGCGGGCCTGACGGCGGTGGCGGGCCCGAGGGCGGCCCGGGATCGGGTGGGGCGCCCGGATCGGGTGACGGGCCGGGGTCCGACGGCGAGCCGGGAGTGTTCGGGTCGAACGGTGGATCGAGGAGGGGATCGACGCCTCGGGGCTCGTCGCACGCGGGCGGTACGGGGTGACCGCCTCGACCCAGGAGGCGGGTGAGGATCGGGCCCGACGGTGGATCGTACCGTGGGCCGCCGGGCGGACCCGGCGTCGGCGGGGGGTCGGTCGGGAACGGGGGGTCGGTCGGGGGCGGCGACCCCTGGGGCGGGCTGCCGAGGAAGTCGAGGTCGGAACGCACGTCGTCGGATTCGAGGTTCAGCTCGTAGACGCCACGGGAGACTCGTCGGGCTCGACCGGCGTCGTGCTCGTAGCCGAGGGCGTCGCCGAGCACCTTGACCGGGTGGGCGCCGGCGACCCGGTACCCGTAGCGGTGCAACCACGAGTGGATGTCGATGAGCGACAGGGGCCCGTGGCGCTTCAGCACGACGAGGCAGGCGTGGCGGAGCTTCCAGCCGCGCACGGGTTCGGCACGGGGCGCGGCCGCCGGGAGCAGGGGGAGGCCGATCGCGGGGGGACGGCGGCATCGTTGCTTCGGCACCTCGGGCCAGAGCGTCTCGCGCGTCTCGACCAGGCGGTGGCGCACATCGATCCGCTCCTCGGCGATCGCGATCGCCTCGGCGTCGAGCTCGCGCAGTCGGGCGAACAGGTCGTCGCGCTCCACCTGGATGACGAGGCGCTCGCCGGATCTCAGGCCCGAGGCCATCCGGTTCCGGAACATGCGCGGGTCGCGGAACGGCTCCGGCCGCCCGGGCGCGAGGCGGTCGGCGATGCGCCGGTGGACCGATTCGTCCGGCGGGCCGTGGTAGTCGCCGTCGTGTCGCCAACCGCGCCGAGCTGGGCCGCCGTCACCATCCGTACCGCCCGCACCCTCCGTCCCGCCCGCCTCGGTCGCGTGGGCGGGGTCGCGGGCGTCGTAGGGAGGAGGGGTGGAACCGTCGGATGCAGGGTTGGAACCGCCCGAGCGAGGCTCGGACGGTCCGTCGTCGGGTGGGGGGACGGACAAGGTCGGCTCCTGGGTCGGAGCGGGTCAGCGGTCACTCCCGCGGCCGGGGGTGCCGCCGGTTGACGATCCGTCACCCCTCCGGGTGCCGTGCGCTGCAGTGTCACACGCCCCCACCAGTCTCAAACCCGAAGCCGCGCCGCCCGTCGTGCTGGCGCGGCCCGCCGTCGCACCACCAGACCGCCACCCCGATTTCTGGCCCCTATCCGTGGCGAATCGACGGCGAATCGCCACGGATAGGGCGCGGAGATCGATGGGTGGGGATCGGGGGTTCACGGCTGGTGGGAACGTCGTCGCGGAGGGCGGCAGCTCCACCGATGGCACCAGGGCCGCCGGCGGGGCGCCATCGGCGCGAGCAACACTCCGCAGGCCCCACCATCGACGCGAGTGACGCCCCGGGCGCCGCCTCACCGCCCGGTCAGGACGTCCAGCGACCTCAGCACCGCGCGCACGGCCTCGGGACCGTCGACCTGGTGGCCGCGCAGGCCGACCGACGTGGCGGCCTCGGCGTTCACCAGGTTGTCGTCGAAGAACGCCACGCGGCCGGGCGCGACGCCGAGCTCGTCGACCACCCGGCGGAAGATCGCCGGATCGGGCTTGGCCAACCCGAGCTGGTACGAGGGGAAGTGACGATCGAACATCGGCAGCACCGTCGTCACGCAGAACGGCGCCGACCAATGCACCGCGTTGGTGTTCGACAGCGTCGCCGTGACCAGGCCGGCGGCGCGGACGTCGGCGACGAGGTCGGCCGCACCGGGCAGCAGGTCTCCGGGCCAGTCGACGAACTCGGCGAGGAACGCGGCGGGTTCGAGATCGAGCCCGGCCTCGGTGAGGAAGGCGTCGACGTAGGCGTCGGTGTCGAGCGCGCCCCGCTCGAACTCGGCGTGGGCCCCCGAACCGAGTGCCCGGGCGAAGAACGTGGCGAGGTCGAGGTCGTGACGGTCGAGGAAGGCGCGGAGCCCGGCGAGATCCAGGATCACCCCACCGAGGTCGAACACCACGACATCGACGGCACGAGACGGCATGGATCCCGAGGGTACGGCCGGGTCGGACGTCCCCCGGCATGGATCCCGAGGGCAACGCGCGAATCGGAAGCGGCCCGGCATGGATCCCGAGGGCAAGGCGCGAATCGGGCGCGGCCCGGCACCTCCCAGGCCGCGTTCGGCGCCAACGCGCTGGAGGCGGCCACACTGTCCCCATGTCGCCAGCCCGGCCGATCGTCGACGACGAGGACGACCCGCTCTCGGGCACGACCGGTACGGACCCGGTCCGCGCCGACCCGGCCCGCTCGACCACCGCCCGCCCCGAAGCGGCCGACAGGGTGCGCGGGCACGGCCGCCCGACGCCGGAGGTCCGGTGACGGACCCGACGACGCCGCCCGCCCCGGCGCCGGGCGGCGTCGAGGTGTTCGCCCCGGCGAAGCTGACCGTCTCGTTGAAGGTCGTCGGCGTCCGGGCGGACGGCCTGCACCTGATCGACGCCGAGATGACCTCGATCGACCTCGGCGACACGCTCACCTTCGGCGATGGTGACGACCTGACGATCACCGGCGCGGCGGGTGGCCTGCCCGTGACCGCCGGCGACGACAACCTCGTACGCCGGGCGTTGAGGGCGATCGGCCGCACGGCATCGGTGCACCTACACAAGCGCATCCCTGCGGGGGGCGGTCTCGGCGGCGGGTCGACCGACGCCGCCGCGGTGCTCCGGTGGGCCGGAATCGACGACGTCGACGTGGCGGCGGGCCTCGGGGCCGACGTCCCGTTCTGCCTCCACGGCGGCCGGGCGAGGGTGACCGGGATCGGGGAGGAGATCACCCCCCTCACGGTGATCACCCGCATCTTCACCCTGGCGGTGCCTCCGTTCGGGTGCTCGACCCCGGCGGTCTACGGAGCGTGGGACGACCTCGGCGGACCGACCGTCGACGGACCGAACGACCTCGAGCCCGCCGCGCTCCGCGTCGAGCCCCGCCTGGCGGAGTGGCGCGACCGTATCGGCGACGCCACCGGCGAGACGCCGATCCTCGCCGGCAGCGGCAGCACCTGGTTCGTCCCCGGCGCCCACCCCGGGCCCGGTCGGATCGTCGTCGCCACCGTCGATCGCCACTGATCCGCGGTCCCGCCCCGCCCCGGACCCAGCCCGACGGATCCGACGCCCCGTCGGCTTCCTCCTACGCTGCGGCGATGGCCGATGACAGCCCCCTCGAGGACCAGGTGCGCCACCGCGTCGACGACGGCGTCGCCTGGATCACCCTGAACCGACCCGAGGTCGGCAACGCCATCACCGCGGACCAGCGCAACCGGGTGATCGACCTGCTCGCCACGGCCTCCTCGGATGTCGCCGTGCGGGCGGTGGTCGTCACCGCGACCGGCAGGGCCTTCTGCACCGGCGCCGACCTCCGGGCCCCGTCGACCACGGCGGCGCCGGCCACCGCCAACCCCCGCCCCAGCGACGCTCCCGACCGCCCCGTCGGCGACGTGTCCCGCCTCATCCGCGACGGCGCCCAGCGCCTGATCGCATCGGTCCTCGACTGCGAGGTCCCCGTCGTCGCGGCCGTGAACGGCACCGCCGCCGGCATCGGCGCCCACCTCGCGTTCGCGTGCGACCTCGTCCTCGCCGCCGACACCGCCTCGTTCATCGAGGTCTTCGCCCGCCGCGGCATCGTCCCCGACGGCGGCGGCGCCTACCTGCTCCCCCGGCTGATCGGTCCGCAGCGCACCAAGGAGCTGATGTTCTTCGGTGACAAGCTGACGGCGACCGACGCCCGCGGGATCGGCCTGGTCAACCGGGTCGTCCCCGCGGATGACCTCGAAGCGACCGCAGCCGAGTGGGCCACCCGACTCGCCACGGGCCCCACCCGGGCCCTCGCCCTCACGAAGTGGCTCGTCAACCGCTCACTGGAGAGCGACCGGGCCGGGGCCTTCGCCGACGAGGCCGTCGCCCAGGAGCTCGCCATGCACACCGAGGACGCCCAGGAGGGCATCGCCGCGTTCGTCGAGCGTCGCGACACGCAGTTCCGCGGCTGGTAGCCACCCGGCTCCCGGCGCCGACACCCGGCCCCGGGCCCGGTGTCGCCCGGCGGCGAACCACGCCGACCCCGCCGGTCAGGACGACCGGTAGGGTCGCCCGCGATGAGCGAGCACGACGCCTACCGCCTGCCCCGAACGGTCCTCCCCCGCCGCTACGACCTCCACCTGGTCCCCGATCTCGACGCCGCCACCTTCGCCGGCACCGTGTCGATCGAGGTCGAGGTGGTCGAGACGGTCACCGAGATCGTCCTCAACTCCATCGAGCTGACGATCGACGAGACGACCGTCGAACGCGACGGCGAGCGCCACCCGGCCACCGTGGCGCTCGACGACGACACCGAGCGGGCGACGCTCACCCTCGACGCCCCCCTCGGACCGGGCCCGGCGACGGTGCACCTGACCTTCGCCGGCGTCCTCAACGACAAGCTCCACGGCTTCTACCGGTCGACCTTCACCGACGACCACGGCCGATCCCGCACCATCGCCACCACCCAGTTCGAGGCCACCGACGCCCGCCGGGCGTTCCCCTGCTGGGACGAGCCCGACATGAAGGCCGTGTTCGCGGTGGCGATCGACGTCCCCCGCGGCCTCTTCGCCGTCAGCAACGCCGCCGAGGCCGCCACCGAGGACCTCCCCGACGGCACCCGCCGCGTCCGCTTCGCCGACACGATGGTCATGTCGACCTACCTGCTCGCCTTCGTCGTCGGGCCGCTCACCGCCACCGACCCGGTCGACGTCGACGGCGTCGAGCTCCGCGTCGTCCACCGCCCCGGCCAGGAGCACCTCACCGCCTTCGCCCTGGAGTCCGGCGCCTTCGCCCTCCGCCACTTCACGGAGTACTTCGGCGTCGACTACCCCGCCGACAAGCTCGACCTGATCGCCGTGCCCGACTTCGCGTTCGGCGCCATGGAGAACCTCGGCTGCGTCACGTTCCGCGAGGCGCTCCTGCTCGTCGACCCCGACCGCGCGACCCAGCCCGAGCTCCAGCGCGTCGCCGACGTCATCCACCACGAGATCGCCCACATGTGGTTCGGCGACCTCGTCACCATGAGCTGGTGGGAGGGCATCTGGCTCAACGAGGCGTTCGCCACGTTCATGGAGATGCGCTGCACCGACGCCTTCCGACCCGAGTGGGACCGCTGGACCGACTTCGGCATCAGCCGCACCGCGGCCTACGACACCGACGCCCTCCGGTCGACCCGCCCGATCGAGTTCGAGGTCGTCTCGCCCGCCGACGCCGAGGGCATGTTCGACATCCTCACCTACGAGAAGGGCGCGGCCGTCGTCCGGATGCTCGAGCAGTACCTCGGCGAGGACCGCTTCCGCGACGGCATCCGCCTCTACATCTCGCGCCACGCCTACGGGAACACGCGCACGACCGACCTGTGGGATGCCATCGAGGAGGCCACCGGCGAGCCGGTCCGCCGCATCATGGACTCCTGGATCTACCAGGGCGGCCACCCGGAGGTCAGCGTCGAACGGGTCGCCGACGACCGCCTCCGGCTCGGCCAGCAGCGCTTCCTCTACCGCACCGACGACGACACCCCCGACGACACGACCTGGGCGGTGCCGGTCCTGCTCCGCATCGGCACCGACCCCACCTCGGATCCCACCGACGGGGGGAGCGCCGCCTCCGCCGAGCGGGTCGAGCGCGTCCTCCTCGAAGGGCCCGGCACCGACGTGGCGCTCGACGCCGGCTCGACCTGGGTGCTCGCCAACAGCGGCGGGAGCGGCTTCTTCCGGGTGCGCTACGACGCCGCCGGGCGCGCCGCACTCGGGCGGGCGACCGGGCTGGCCCCGATCGAGCGCTACGGCCTCGTCGACGACGCCTGGGCCTCGCTCGTCGCGGGCACCAGCCGCGTCGGTGATCTGCTCGCCCTTCTGCGCACGTACGCGGACGAGCAGGACCTCTCGGTCTGGCAGCGGGTGATCGGCGTGCTCGGCAGCCTCGGGCGCCTCCTCGACGACGAGGCCCGGCCCGACGTCGAGGCGTTCGTGCGCGCCCTCGTCGGCCCGGCCCTCCTCCGCACCGGTCTGGCGCCGGGCGACGACGAGTCGGCCCGCACCACCGCCCGGCGCGGCGCACTGTTCGCCGCCATGGGCACGCTCGGGCGCGACCCGGAGATCGCCGAGCACGCGGCCCGACTGCTCGAACGGGCCGACGCCGACCCCGACGCCGTCGACGCCGACCTGCTCGACGCCGCGGTGCGGGTCGCCGCCGCCCACGGCGACGCCGAGCGCTTCGCCGACTTCCGCCGCCGCGCCGCGGATCCGGGTGCCACCCCGCAGGAGCGCCTGCGGTATCAGGGCGCGCTGGCCGACTTCCCCGGCGCCGACGAGGTCGACGTCTTCCTCGCCATGACCGTCACCGACGAGGTCCGCAGCCAGGATGCCCCCTTCGTCCTGCGGCGGGCCCTCGGGAGCCGCGACCACACCGGGCGGGTCTGGGAGTTCATGGCCCGCTCGTGGGACGACCTGCTCGACCGCTTCCCGTCCAACAGCATCGACCGCATGCTCGAGGGCATCCGCACCGTCACCGACCCGGCCACCGCCGCCGCCATCGACGGCTTCCTGGCCGAGCACCCCGTCCCCCAGGCCGGCCCGACGCTCGATCAGCACCGGGAGCGGATGCGGGCCGGGGTGCTCCTCCGCGAGGCCGAAGGCGCCGCCCTCGCCCTGGCGCTCTCCCGCTAGGCCCGGCGGGCCACTCCCGCGAGCCGCTCCGCCGGACCGCCCGCTCCGCCGGACCGCCCGCTCAGCCGAGCGAGTAGGTCAGCCCGCCCCGCTCATCGCGGACCCGGACGACCACGGTGCGGACGTCGTCGCCGTCGCGTGCCTCGCACTCGAAGGTGGCATCGGGTGGCTCGACCCGCACCTCCGGCCCCGGGCAGTCGACGGTGGCGTCCTCGCGCTCGAAGCGGTCGGCCAGCACGTCGACGATGTCGGTCTCGACCTCGGCGGCCACGAGGAGGGCTGCCGTCGGCGTCACGTCGAGGCGACCGTCCCCGTCGACCTGGCGCACCTCGACGACCAGTTCCACCACCTCGTGACCGGCGTCGGATCCGGATCCGGCGCCGCCGTCCGATCCGGCGTCGATCGTGACGGTGCAGCGGAACCGTCCTCCATCCTCGACCGGGATCTCGTCGGGGCAGTCGACCGCCTCGACCTCGACCGGGTGGGCGTCCTCGACCCGGGCCCGGATGCGGGCCTCGACCGCCTCGGAGTCGAGCACCGCCGGTCGCCCGCACGCCGCCGACCCGGCCGCCACCCAGGCGAGCAGGCCGGCGACGACCCGGCGCCGGGTCGTGGACCCCGCCCGCGACCGCGAGCCCGGGTTCGGCGCGTCGGCCCCCATCGGCTTCAACCCAGCAGCGACAGCAGCAGACCGAGCTGGCCCAGGTGGTAGGTGACCATCACCGCGATCTGCAACCGGCGGTCGGCCTTCACGAAGCGGTTCCAGGCGAGGATCCCGTCCGAGGTGAAGAACAGCAGTGCGCCGATGATGCCGATCACCACGGCGCGCCCGAACGCGGTGACCACCATCGTCGAGATCACCCCGATGTACGCGAGCACGGGCCCGACCATGCGCCGGTCGACGTCCTTCACGTGGCTGACGATCCGCGGCCCGAGCCAGGACCCGGCAGCCGCCACCGCGATCAGTCCGACGATCGTCAGCGGCCACGAGCGGTGATCGACGACCTGGCCGACGATGTACGCGACGTGGCCGAGCAGGAAGGCGACCAGGCCGAGCAGGAAGGGCTCGACCGGGTAGCTCCGCTCGGTCGGCAGCATGAGGAACACGTCGCCGGCCAGCGACAGCACGAGGCCGACGACGAACCAGGCCCGCACCGTGCCGTCGACCTCCGCCGGATCGAGGGCGATCGCCGCCACCACGAACAGAGCGAGCACCACGGGCTTGCCGACGTACACCAGGCGCCGGTCGGCCCGGGCCACCCCGACCCAGTTGACCAGGGCGAACGGGACGGCGACCAGGAGGCAGGCGAGGGCGAGGGGCGTCATGCGGTCCCGCACCCTACGGGTAGCGACCGCCGGCCCGGAAGCCCACCGGGCGACCGCCGCCGGCCTCAGTCGGTGATCGCCTCGTCCCAGCCGACCCGATCGGCCAGCCGGGCCCGCCACCGGGCGAGCGGCGCCGGCCGGTTCATCCCGAGCGCGGCCACCACCTCGTCGCCCCGGCGGTAGAGGGCGACGAATCGCCGCTCGTCTAGCGACCCGTCGACCACCCGTACCTCGTCCGCGCCCTGCACCCGCCCGGCGAGCATCAGCTTCCGGTCGTACTGGTCGGACCAGAACCACGGGACCGGCTCGAACGGCAGGGCGTCGTCGCCGGCGAGCAGCGTCGCCGCCGCGTGGGCGCCCATGGCGATGGCGTGGTCCCAGTGCTCGATGCGCACGTGCTCGCCGTAGCGGCGGTGGTACCAGCGGGCGACGTCGCCGGCGACGACCACGCCCGGCCCGGCCCGACAGGTCGCGTCGGCGACCACGCCGTCGTCGAGCGCCAGGCCGGAGCCCTCGAGCCAACCGGTCGCGGGCACGACGCCGATGCCCACCACCGCCAGGTCGCAGGCGACCGTCGAACCGTCGGCCAGCACCGCCCCGGTCACCCGCCCGTCGGCGGTCTCCAGGCGGTCGACCCCGACGCCGGTGCGGAGGTCGACGCCGTGGTCGCGGTGGACGTCGGCCACCACCCGGCCCACGTCCTCGCCGAGCACCCGTCCGAGCGGGACCGGGAGCGGCTCGACCATCGTCACCTCGGCCCCGACCTCCCGGCAGGTGGCGGCCACCTCGGCGCCGATGAACCCGGCCCCTACGACGAGCACCCGCGCGCCTCCGGCGACGGCGTCGCGAACCGCGACGGCGTCGTCGAGCGTCCGCAGGGCGTGCACCCCCGCCACGATCTCGGTTCCGGGCAACGTCCGTGGCCGGGCTCCGCACGCGATCACCAGCCCGTCGTAGGGCACGTCGTCACCGTCGTCGAGGGAGACCGTCCGCCGCTCGACGTCGAGCGCGGCGGCCCGCCGACCGAGCCGCCAGGTGACGTCGAGGTCGGCGTCGGCGTCGCCGAGCAGGGCGGTGCGCTCCGGCGGCCACTCGCCCGCCAGCACCTGCTTCGAGAGCGGGGGTCGATCGTACGGGAGGTGCTCCTCGTCACCGACGACGGTGAGCTCACCGTCGAAGCCGAGGCGGCGCAGGGCGCGCGCCGCGCTCAGTCCCGCCTGCGACGCCCCGACGACCAGGGCCCGTCGGGGGCGGCCGTTCACCCGCTCCTACCGACCACGGTCAGTCCTCGATGGAGATCGCCTGCTTCGGACAGCGGACGACGGCCTCCTCGACCTTGGCTCGCAGGTCCTCGGGCGGATTCTCCTGGAGCACGTAGAGGAAGTCGTCGTCGCGCACCTCGAAGACCTCGGGAGCGATCGACATGCACACGGCGTTGCTCTCGCACAGGTCGTAGTCGACGACTACTCGCATGGTGGATCCCCTTCGACGGTGACGGCGCCCACCCTACCTGGACAGGTGTCCATCGGTCGGCTGGACCGGTCGGTGGCTCCCCGCGACGCCCACCGACGCGGACCCCGGGCCCGCGGGCCGAGGCTCTAGGGTCGGGGGCCGTCCCGGAGGTCCCCCGTGTCCCATTGCCGTCGCCTGTCCCCCCTGCTGCTGGTCGGCGCACTCGCGCTGGCCGCCGCGTGCTCCAGCACCGAGACCGACGTCAGCCGGGAGCGGTTCCGCGACGACTTCCAGGCCCGCGCCAACGCCGGCCTCGGCGAGGACGAACCCGAGAACGTCACCGACGAGGTCGCCGACTGCTTCACCGACGCCGTGTTCAGAGACTTCGAGCAGCCCGACATCAACGAGATCTACCGGGCGCTCGACGAGGACGACCTCGGCGAGGACCGCCGCGACCAGCTCTTCGAGATCAACCAGCGCTGCTTCACCGAGGCCGCCGCGGCCGACGAGGGTACCGAGGAGCCGGAGGGCGAGGGCGGCTGACGCGCACCGGCCGCGGGGACGGGTCCCCGTCGGGCGCTCGACCCGGCGACGGACGCCGCCCCACGGGGTAGACAGGGCGCCGACGCCCGCCCGCCGGAAGGGATCCCCCGTGGCCACCACGCTCCGCCGCCCACTCCGCCTCGTCGCCGCCCTGCTCGTCGCGCTGGCGGCGGTCGCCTGCTCCGACGACGCGATCACCGCGGACCAGATCCAGGAGCAGCTCGAGGAGGCCGGGCTCACCGCCGACCAGGCCTCGTGCGCCGCGGAGGCGATCGTCGACGACCTCGACGCCGACCAGATCCGCGACCTCTACACCGCCGACGACGAGGCCGACGCCGGCGACGCCTGGCGGTCGGGCAGCGACGCCGTCGACCGCTGCGTTCGGGAGAACCCGCCCGGCTGACCCGACCCAGGCGCTACTCCCCCGTCTCGCCGTCGACGCTCTCCCGGATCAGGTCGGCGTGGCCGTTGTGGCGGGCGTACTCCTCGATCATGTGCACGAGGATCCACCGCAGGCTGGGCCGGTCCTCGCCGTCGGACCAGCTCCGGGCGGCGAGCTGGTCGATCCCGCCGTTCGCCAGCGCCCGTTCGAGCTGCGCCCGGGACCGCTCCACGGCGTCCGACCACAGGCCGCGCAGCGCGGCGGGATCGTCGTCGGCCGCGCTCACCAGCTCCCAGTCCGGCGTCGCCCTCCAGTCGATGCCGTCGAACGGTTCACCGCGCGGGTCGAGGTGCAGGAAGTCCGAGAACCAGATGCCCTCGACGAGCGCCATGTGCTTGAGCAGGCCGCCGAGGGTGAGCGTGGAGACCGCGGTCGTGGCGCCCAGCCCGGCCGCGTCGAGGCCCCGCGTCTTCCACTCGAGGGTCGCCCGCTGGTAGTCGAGGAAGCCGACGAGCGTCTCGACCTCCCCGGCCGCGAGCGGCGGCTCGAGGCGTCCGTGGTCGTCGACCGTCACGGAACCACGCTAACGGCGCCGGCGGCCCGCCACCGAGGGTCCTCCGGCACCGGTGCACGACGAGGAACCGCCGAAACCGCCGTCGGCGAGCGGTTCCGGCTCCGACCTGGGTGGAGGTGATGGGATTCGAACCCACGGCCTCTTCGATGCGACCGAAGCGCTCTAGCCAGCTGAGCTACACCCCCGTAGGGAGGTCAGAGCATATCCGCGGCCCGCGGCGGCGACCGCATTACGAATGTGTGTCAACCGGCTGGTCGCGGGAAGTGCGTACCCATCCCCTCCACACCCGACGGAACCCGCCGATGAGGTACCCCATGACCCCCACCCGAGCCACGAAGCGGATCGTGACCGCGGCGGTCGCCATCCTGCTGGCCATCACGCTGTCGGGCTGCATGACGACCGGTCAGGAGGCCGTCGCCTCCTACCTGAACTCCGACCGGCGTTCGCACGGCCTGCGCAGCCTCCCGACGTCCGAGTCCCTCAACCGGAAGGCCCAGGCCTGGGCCGACCACCTGGCCCGTTCCGGGAGCCTTTCGCACTCGCGCCTGTCCTCGGGCGTCAGCGGGTGCTGGCGCCGCCTGGCGGAGAACGTCGGCTACGGCTCGAGCGCCCGCGCCGTGCAGACCGCGTACATGAAGTCCTCCGGCCACCGGGCGAACGTGCTGAACTCGGTCTGGACCCACGTCGGCGTCGGCTACGCCAAGCGGGGCAGCCGGGTCTACACCGTCCAGGTGTTCATGCAGGCCTGCTGAGGCGCCCCGCCCTCGAGGGCGGACGACCAGATCTCCCCCCGGTCACCACGGCCCCGCACCCCGGTGCGGGGCCGTCTCGCGTCCCGGCGACGGTCGCCGCCTCGCCGCGTGACCATCGTCGGGTCCGGGCGCCCCTCGGGTTCAGGCGGGCCCGAGGCCGCGACGCGCACGGCCCTGCGACCAGCAGGTCGGCCCCGCGGGACCGACCGGCGGGTAACAGGTTTCCTCCGACCCCACCTGTTACTCGGTCAGCGGGCGCCGTCAGCCGACGGAGCGGCGCACCGTGACCAGGTGGGACACGGTGGGGGCGGGCGGCACGTACCGCACCGGCACCGGGCGACCGGCGGCGTCCTTGCGGAGCTGGACGAGCAGGTAGACGTAGCCGGCGAGGGCGGCGTCGACGAGCAGGTGCGCCAGGATCAGCGGGCCGCCGAAGGCGAGCGCCAGGAGGAGCGTGAACACGGCCAGGCCGGCGAGCACGGCGAGCACGTCGCGGCGGCGCCGACGGACCTGGGCCCGGGAGGTCGGGGTGCCGGGCAGCCGGGCGGCACCGGCGAGCGACGAGCGCCGGCCGGTGGTGCCCGGGGTGGCCCGGCCGAGCACGGCGAGGTCGTGACGGAACGTGTTGACCGAGCGGCCGGGGCGCACCGCGGCCCGGTTGCGCACGATCGGGGGAAGCAGGAACGCCGCCCACGCGATGGCCAACAAGATCAGGACCGGCAAACCCATGTCTCCAGTTCCGTGGCTTTCGACTCGGGACCGTACCGGAGAGACGACCGTCACAGGGGGATGGTCGACCGCCGGGGGTCGGGGCGGGCGGGACCGGCGGCGGCCGGCGAATGTGACAGTTCTACTACGAAGGTGACGGCCGAAGCCACACCGCCGGGGACATCGCGCCGGGCCCGGGGGCGCGACGCCGCGTCACGCCTCGATCGGGCCGGCCCCGCGGTCGTGGTCGTCGAGGACGCGGTCGATCGCGGCGTCGAGTCCGTCGGGGCCGTGGGCCATCCCGTCGGGGGCGGCGCCGTCGACCACCGCGGCGTCGCGGCGGTACGAGCCGGATCGGCCACCGGTCTTCTCCCAGAGGGCGACGTCCCCGATCACCATCGAGCGATCGGCGGACTTGCACATGTCGTAGATCGTCAGGGCGGCCACCGAGCAGGCGGTGAGCGCCTCCATCTCCACGCCGGTGCGGTCGACGGTGTCGACGTGGGCCTCGATCTCGATGAAGGTGTCCTCGATCCGGAAGTTGACGAGGACCGAACCGACGAGGAGCGGGTGGCAGAGCGGGATGAGGTCCGACGCCCGCTTGGCGGCCTGGATGCCGGCGACCCGCGCCACGGCCAGCACGTCGCCCTTGCCGACCCCGCCGCGGGCGACGAGCGACGTCGTCTCGGGCTGCATGTGGACCCGGGCACGGGCCACCGCCCGGCGGGCGGTGGGTTCCTTGGGCGTGACGTCGACCATCCGGGCGCGGCCGAGCGGATCGAGGTGGGTCAGGCCACGGTCGGACATGGGCCGATGCTACGCCTCGCGGCGTCAGCCCCCGATCTGGGACATCGAACGGCGGGGCCGGATGAACGCCGGTTGGCCGATGAGGTGGCCGGCCTCCTTGGCGTCGACCGACCGCACGACCGCCTCGGCGACGACCTCGTCGGACGCCCCGCCGCGCAACAGGGACCGCAGATCGGTCTCGGAGGTGGCGAACAGGCAGGTACGGAAGGCGCCCTCGGCGGTGAGCCGGACCCGGTCGCAGTCGTCGCAGAACGCCCGGGTCACGCTGGGCACGACGCCGACCTCGCCCCTCCCGTCGCGGTATCGCCAGACGGTCGCGGGGGCCGACCCGCGACGGGCCGGCTCCAGCGGGAACGCGGCGTCCACCGCGGCGACGATCTCGTCCTGCGACACGACCGCGTCGCGGTCCCACCGGCCCGATGCGTCGAGCGGCATGAACTCGATGAACCGCACGGCGACGCCCCGCTCCCGGCCGAAGCGGGCGAGGTCGACGACCTCGTCGTCGTTGACGCCCCGCATCACCACCGCGTTCAGCTTCACCGGGTCGAGCCCGACGGCGAGGGCGGCGTCGATGCCGGCGAGCACCCGGTCGAGGTCGTCGCGGCGGGTGATGTCCTCGAAGCGGTCGCGGCGCAGGGTGTCGAGCGAGACGTTGACGCGCCGGAGCCCGGCCGCGACCAGCGGGGCGGCCAGGCGGTCGAGGGTGGTGCCGTTGGTCGTGAGGGACAGATCGACGTCGAGGCGGGCCAGGCGGGCGACGAGGTCGGGTAGCCCGGCACGGAGCGTCGGCTCGCCGCCGGTGAGGCGGATCGACCGGATGCCGAGCCGGTCGACCAGGATTCCGGCGACCCGCTCGACCTCCTCGAACGTGAGCAGTTCCGACCGAGGCAGCCAGGTGAGCCCGTCCTCGGGCATGCAGTAGTCACAACGCAGGTTGCAGCGGTCGGTCACCGAGATGCGCAGGTCGCGGTGGACGCGCCCGAAGCCGTCGGTGAGGGACCGGGTCACCCGGCCGAGCCTACGGGGCGAGCCGGGCCACGAGGCCGTCGACGTCGAGCACCATCACCTCGACCTCGGCGCCCGCGGCCAACCCGGTGCCGTCGGGCACCACGGCGAGGCCGGTCGCGGTCGACGTGGCGGTGAGCTGGTGGCTGCCCTGGGCGGCGACGGGCGTGACGGTCCAGGCCCCGGCGTCGCGCCCGATCTCCACGCGCACGAGGTGGTCCTTCCCGTCGGGCTGCCGGTCGAGGGCGACCGCGGCCCGGGCGACCACGCGCGGCCGGTCGAGGTCGTGGTGGCCGGCGAGGCGACGGATCGCGGGGCGGGCGAGCACCTCGAACGACACGAGCGCGGAGACGGGGTTGCCGGGCAGGCCGAGCAGCGGCACGCCGTCGACCGAGGCGACGGCGAACGGCTTCGCCGGTCGGATGGCGACCTGGATCCACTCGGGGTCGCCCATCCGGTCGAGCACTAGCTTCACCACGTCGGCCTCGCCCATGCTGACCCCGCCCGACGTGAGGATCAGGTCGCACTGGAAGGCGGCCGAGCGCAGGGCGGCGGCGACGGCGTCGACGTCGTCGCGGACCCACCCGAGGTCGACCGGCTCGGCTCCGGCGGCGGCCGCCGCCGCCAGCAGCATGGGGCGGTTCGAGTCGCGGACCTGGCCGGGCGCGGGGTCCCGGGGCGGGGCGACCAGCTCGTCGCCGGTCGAGATCACCCCGACGCGGGGTCGGGGCACGACCTCCACCGCCTCGATCCCGGACGACGCCAGCACGCCGACCAGCGCCGGGGTCAACACCGCTCCCTCCGCGGCGAGCGCGGTGCCGGCGGTGACGTCGTCGGCGGCACCGCGGACGTGCTGGCCGGGCGCCACCGGCTCGAGCACGGCGACGGTCTCGTCATCACCACGGGTGCCGCCCGACGGCCGGGTCACCTCGACCGGCACGATCGCGTCGGCGCCCTCGGGCACGGCCGCGCCGGTCATGATCCGGACCGCCTGCCGGGCGCCGACGGACCGCTCCGGCACCCGGCCCGCCATGACCGTCTCGACCACCTCCAGCACGACGGGCAGATCCGACGTCGCGGGCGCCACGTCGGCGGCGCGCACGGCGAAGCCGTCCATCGCCGAGCTCGCGAAGCCGGGCAGGTCGGCGGGCGCGGTGACCCCCTCGGCGAGGACCAGCCCGAGCGCGGCCGACGGGGCCCGGTCGACCGGGTCGGGCGGTGGGCACCGGTCGAGGACCAGGGCGCGGACCTCCGACAGCGGGCGCATCGGTCCGAACGTAGCGGCCGCGCCCCTCACCCCGTTTCCGTCAACCGACGCGTGCGACAGGTGGCCGACACCTCTAGCGCGTCAGAGGTCCTCGTACTCGCGGACGAAGTCGACGAGGAAGCTCCGGAACTCGGGGCCGAGGTCGGTCCGCTCGGCGGCCAGCTCGACGATGACCTTCAGGTAGTCGAGCACCTGGCCGGTGTCGTAGCGCCCGTCGGTGAACGTGTAGCCGTAGACCGCCTGCTCGTCGAGCAGGAGGCCGATGGCGTCGGTGAGCTGGAGCTCGCCGCCCGCACCGGGCTCGATGCGGTCGAGCATGTCGAAGATCTCGGGCGTGAGCACGTAGCGGCCCATCACCGCCAGGTTCGACGGGGCGTCGGCCGGCGACGGCTTCTCGACGATGTCGAGGACCTGCACCAGGCCGTCGGACACGGGCTCGGGCTTGACGCATCCGTAGCGGGCGATCTCCTCGCCGGTCACCTCCATCAGGGCGATGACCGAGCGGTTGTAGCGCTCGTAGGTGCGGATCATGCCGTCGAGCAGCCCGACGTCCGCCCGCATCCACTCGTCGCCGAGCAGCACGGCGAAGGGGTTGTCGCCGACGTGCTTGCGGGCGACGGAGATGGCGTGGCCGAGGCCGAGCGGCTCGCCCTGGCGCACGTAGTGGATGTCGGCCAGCTCGGCGATGTCGACCAGCTGGTCGCGCTGGTCGTGCTTGCCGCGCTCGCCGAGGAAGTACTCGAGCTCGAAGTTGCGGTCGAAGTGGTCCTCGAGGCTGCGCTTGCCGCGGCCGGTGATGATCAGGATGTCGTCGATCCCCGCGTGGACCGCCTCCTCGACGACGTACTGGATCGCCGGCTTGTCGACGACCGGGAGCATCTCCTTGGGCTGCGCCTTGGTGGCGGGCAGGAACCGCGTGCCGAGGCCGGCGGCGGGGATGACGGCGGTGGTGACCGAACGAGCTGGGCCCATGCGATCTGTTGTAGCAGCCATCCGGAGGGCCAGGGACCCGGGACCGGGCGCCGGCGGGTTGCCGGGCCCCCGGCGGAGCCCGGTACGCTGGCACTCTCACCGTTTGAGTGCCAGCCCCGCCGGCGAGGCGGACGGGTCGACGAGGAGCACCGGATGCCCACCTACGAGTACCGCTGCAAGGACTGCAGCCACACCTTCGACGCCTACCAGGCCTTCTCCGACGACGCTCTCACCGAGTGCCCCGAGTGCGGCGGTGCGCTGAAGAAGCTCTTCGGGAACGTCGGCATCTCGTTCAAGGGCAGCGGCTTCTACAAGAACGACAGCCGCGGCGGTTCGTCCTCCTCGTCCTCGGGTGACTCGTCGGCCGCGGGCTCGGGCGGTTCGGACTCCGCCAAGGCGACCGACTCCTCGTCGGGCGGCTCGACCACCGACTCCTCGAGCGGATCGAGCGGCCCTAGTGGTTCGAGCGGGTCGAACGGTTCGAGCGGGTCGGGATCGTCGACCGGTTCGAGCACCCCCGCCGCCGCCAACGGCTGAGGCCGGGTTCGACCGGCGGCCGCCGGGGAACAGGACCCCATCGACGCTTCCCCCGTCACCGTCCCCGACGGGAGGTCGCCGTCCCCGTGCCCCCGCTCCGCCCCCTCCGCTCGCTCCGCCCGGTCCGCCCCCGCCTGCCCCGCCGGGCGGTCGCCTGGTACGCGGCCGCGGTCGTCCTCGCCCTCCTCACCGCCCTCGCCGTGCACGGCGCCCTGGCCCGGGCGGCCGACGCCGAGGCCGCCTACGGGCGCAGCCGCCCCGTGGTCGTCGTCGTCCGTCCGGTGGCGGCCGGCGACCCCATCGGCGCGGAGGACGTCGCGGTGAGGCACCGACCCGAGGCGGTCGTGCCCGAGGGCGCGCTGGCCGAACGTCCCGACCCAGCCACCGCGAGGGTCGACCTGGTGCCCGGCGAGGTGTTGGTCGCCGGGCGGATCGCCGGGCACGGCCGCACCGGTCCGGCCGCCCGCCTCGGACCCGACGAGCGGGCGGTCGCGGTGCCGCTCGCCGTCCCGGGGCTGCCGCTCGCCTCCGACGACCGCGTCGACCTCGTCTCGGGCGGGGCGTACGGCGGTGGCCCCGAGGGCGACCTCCCGGTGGGCGCCCCGGCCGAGGTCGTGGCGTCCGGCGCCCGGGTGCTCGAGGTCGGCGGCGACGCGATCGTGGTCGCCGTGCCCGCCGCGGTCGCCATCGAGGTGGTCGCCGCCCTCACCGCCGGCCCGGTGGTCGCCGCCCTACGCCCCGTGGGCTGACCGTCCCCCGGGGCAGCCGGATGGCCGCCCCGGTGCCAGCGGATGGTGGCCGGATGGTGGTGGCCGGATGGTGGCGGACCCGTCCGGTCGGGCAGCATGACCGGCCGTGTCGTTCGTCGAGGCCGTCGTGCTCGGGATCGTGCAGGGCCTCACCGAGTTCCTGCCCGTGTCGTCGAGCGGCCACCTGCGCATAGTCCCGGCCCTGCTCGGCTGGGACGACCCCGGATCCGCGTTCACCGCCGTCACCCAGCTCGGCACGGTGCTCGCCGTCGTCATCTACTTCGCCCGCGACCTGTGGCGGATCGGCACGACCTGGCTGCGCTCGCTGACCGACCGCGACGTGCGGGGCACGCTCGACGCCCGCATGGGGTGGTACCTGATCCTGGCGACGATCCCGATCGTGTTCTTCGGCTTCGTGTTCCGCGACCAGATCGAGACCGGCGCCCGCGACCTGCGCGTCGTCGGCACGACGCTGATCCTGCTGGCGCTCGTCCTGTGGTTCGCCGAGCGGGTCGGGCGCCGGACCCGGGAACTCGAGGACGTCGACTCCCGCTCGGCGGTCGTCGTCGGCGCGGCGCAGGCGCTGGCCCTGATCCCGGGGGTGTCGCGCTCGGGCGCCACGATCAGCGCGGGGCTGTTCGCGGGGTTCACCCGCGAGGCCGCCGCCCGCTTCTCGTTCCTGCTGTCGATCCCCGCCGTGGTGCTGTCGGGGATCTACACCGCGCCCGACGTCGTCGCCGGTGACGGCCCGGGCATCGAGGCCACGATCGTCGCCACCGCGATCTCCTTCGTCGTCGGCTACGCCGCCATCGCGTGGCTGCTGCGGTGGCTCACCAGCCACTCGACGCTGGTGTTCGTCGTCTACCGCATCGCCCTCGGGGTCCTCGTCCTCGCGCTGGTCGCCACCGGCACCCTCGACGCCACCGGCTGACCCGCCAGAGCCCCTCAGGTGCCGGAGATGGTGACGTCGCGGATGACGAGGCTGACCCCGGCGGCACGCATCGGCAGCCAGTCGACGTCGGCGCCGACCGCGGCCACGTCGCGGAGCATGCGGGGCAGCGTCGAGGCGATCGTGAACTCGCGGAGCGGGGCGCCCTCGACGCCGTCGACGATGCGGAGGCCCTCGGCGCCGGTCGAGAAGTCGCCGCTGACCGGGTTGACGCCGGAGTGGAGGCCGATCACCGACGAGATCAGCACGCCGTCGCCGACGTCGCGGAGCAGCGCGGCCTGGTCGAGGTCGCCGGGCTCGAGCGCCAGCGCCCGGCAGCCGGCCCCGGGCGTCGACTTGAACCCGCCCCGCACCGCGTTGCCGGTGGAGACGGTGCCCGCCCGGCGCGCGGAGTACGAGTCGTGCACGAACGAGCGCAACACCCCGTCGACGATCAGCGGCGTGCGGCGGCTGGCGAGCCCCTCGCCGTCGGTGGCCGAGGCGGTGTAGGCGAGCGGGTTGGACGCGTCGTCGACGAGCGTGACGATCGACGCCGCCACCTCGTCGCCGAGGCGGTCGGCGAACGGCGAGCGGCCCTTCAGCACCGCCTCGCCCGAGAGCGTCGAGCCGATCACGCCGATCACCTGGGCGGTGACGTACGGGTCGAGCACGACGGTCGTGCGCGTCGAGGCGGGCTTGGTCGCCCCGAGGAGGCGGGTGGCCCGGCGGGCGGCGTCGTCCACCGCGTCGGCCGGGACCAGGTCGTCGAGCTCGCGCCCGACCGAGAAGCCGAAGCCGGTCTGCGTGACGCCGTCGGCCTCGGCGAGGCACGACACCGAGACGTAGCAGGCGGTCGAGGCCGACTCCGAGCGGATGCCGGTGGTGGAGGCGACGCACGACTCGCCGGAGGCGTCGACGAACTCGGCCGACTCGACGCCGGTGATCCGGGGGTCGGCGGCCAGGACCGCGGCCTCCAGCTCCAGGGCGAGGGCGACCTTGCGGTCGGTCGGCACCGCGAGCAGCGACGGCCGGAACAGGTCGATGTCGGGCACGGCCACGCCGTCCGGCTCGGCCAGGCCGACGTGGGGGTCGGGGGTGGCGAAGGCGGCGTTGTCGCGGGCGTCGGCGAGCGTCTCGGCCAGCACCTCGTCGTCGAGCGTCCCGGCGTAGGCGAAGCCCTGGCGGTCGCCCTGCACGACCCGGATCCCGACGCCCATCGACTCGGCGGCCGAGAGGGACTCGACGTCGCCCCGGTAGGCGCGCACCTCGGTGTGGCGGCTGCGCCCGACCACGATCTCGACCGCCTCGCCGTCGCGGGCCCACCCGACGACGCGGTCGGCGACGTCGCCCAGGTCGCCGCTCACGCCGCCGTCCCGCCGACCGTCAGCGAGCGCACCCGTAGGGTCGGGACCCCGTCGCCGACGGGCACGCCCTGGCCGTCCTTGCCGCACGTGCCGGGCGAGCCCATGGCGAAGTCGTCGCCGAGGGCCTCGATGTCGAGCAGCACCGCCGGCCCGTTGCCGATCAGGTTGCCCTCGCGCAGCGGCTCGGTGATCTCGCCGTCCTCGATCAGGTACGCCTCCCACATGCCGAACACGAAGTCGCCGGTGGCCGTGTTGACCGAGCCGCCACCGAGCTGGGCGACGTAGATGCCCTGGTCGGTGCCGGCGATGATGTCGTCGGGGTCGTCGGTGCCGTTCAGGAGGAACGTGTTGGTCATCCGCACCATCGGGAGGTGCTGGTAGCTCTGGCGGCGGCCGTTGCCGGAGCGGGGTCGGCCCTCCCGCCGGGCCCGGGTGTGGTCCCACATGTAGTCGGTGAGCACGCCGTCCTCGATCAGGACGTTGCGCCGGGCCGGGCTGCCCTCGTCGTCGATGCCGAAGCAGCCCCACTCGTCGGCGACGGTGCCGTCGTCCACCAGCGTCACGAGCGGCGAGGCGACCTGCTCCCCCACCCGGTCGCGGTACACCGACGCCCCCTTGGCGACCAGGTCGGCCTCCAGCCCGTGCCCGCACGCCTCGTGGAACAGCACGCCACCGCCGCCGGCGCCGATGACGACCGGCATCTCGCCGCTGGGCGCGGGCCGGGCGGCGAGCTTGGTGACCGCCCGGCGGGCGGCCCGCTCGGCGAGGTCCTCGACCGGGTATCGGTCGAACAGCTCGAAGCCGATCGTGTGACCGACGCTCTGGCGTCCGGTCTGCATCCCGGTGTCGCCGGTCGCGACGACACCGACCGAGAAGAGCGTGCGCACCTGGTCGTCGGAGGTGAGCAGGCCGTCGCTGTTGGCCACGAGGATCCGGCGGCGGCTGTCGCCGTAGCGCGCGCTGACCTGCGACACCGCGCCGCCGGCGGATCGGGCGGCGTCGTCGGCGCGGCGGAGGAGCTCGACCTTGCGCGCCTTGGGCACGTCGTCGGGGAGCACCTCGACCGTGCTCGGATGCGTGGTCGGGCGCCGCTCGAGCGCGACCACGTTGGCGCCGCCTCCGCCGTGGCGGGCCGCGGCCCCGGCCGCCTCCGCGGCGGCGAGCAGGCCCGCCTCGCTCAGGTCAGACGTGTGGGCGTAGCCGGTCGTGTCGCCCGCGATCACCCGGACCCCGGCGCCCCGGTCCCGCCCGGACGAGAGCTGCTCGATGCGCCCGTCGTCGAACACGGCGGTCGTGCCGCGGCGGTCCTCGGCGAACACCTCGGAGAACTCGCCCCCGCCGACCAGCGCGGCGGACAGGACCCGGCCGAGGACCGCTTCTTCGATCATGGGCACGCAATGTACCGACGACCCCGGACGACCCGGCGCGGCCCGCCCGAGTCGGTGCCCAGCGTTTCCGGACGGGGCGGGCGCCGTCGTAGCGTGGGTGCGTGGCCATCCCCTCCCTCCTGAGCGACACGATCCACCCCGGGATGACCGGTACGTCGACCGTCACCGTCACCGCCGCCGACACCGCCGAGGCGATCGGGTCGGGCGACGTCCCGGTCCTCGCCACGCCGCGGGTCGTCGCCCTGTGCGAGGCAGCCTCGATCGTCGCCCTCGCGAGCACGCTCCCCGCCGGCCTCACGTCGGTGGGCCGCCGGGTGCAGATCGACCACCTCTCCCCCAGCACGGTCGGCTCCGAGGTCGTCGCCGAGGCCACGGTCGAGAAGGTCGAGGGGCGCCGCCTGATCTTCACCGTGTCGGTCAACGACGGCCGGGGCCTGGTCGCCGCCGGCCGCGTCACCCGGGTCGTGGTCGACCGCGAGGAGTTCCTCGCCCACGCCGAGGGCTGAACCCGTGACCGGCCCCGAGCCGCTCCCGCCCGCACCCGACGTCGAGGTGATCGGCCTCGACGCCGACGACACGCTCTGGCACAACGAGTCGTTCTACGCCGACGCCGGGGCGACCTTCGCCGAGATCATCGCCCCCTGGATCCCCGACGGCGAGGACGTCGCCTCCCGCCACTACGAGACCGAGCGCCGGAACCTGGAGCTGTTCGGCTACGGCGCCAAGGGCTTCACCCTCTCGATGATCGAGACGGCGATCGAGCTGAGCGGCGGCCGGGTGTCCTCCGCCGCGATCGGCGAACTGCTCGCCCTCGGCAAGCGGATGCTCGCCCACCCGGTCGACCTGCTCGACGGCGTGCGCGAGGCGGTCGAGCGCCTCGCCGAGCACCACCGGCTCGTCGTCGTCACCAAGGGCGACCTGTTCCACCAGGAGCAGAAGTTCGCCGCCTCCGGCCTCGACGCGCTGGTCGACCGGGTCGAGGTCGTGTCCGAGAAGGACGTGCGCACCTACCGCTCGGTCATCGGTCGTGTCGGCGTCGATCCGAGCCGCTTCCTGATGGTCGGCAACTCGGTGCGCTCCGACGTGCTGCCCCCGATCGAGGCCGGCGGCCACGCCGCCCACGTCCCCTACGAGATCACCTGGGTGCACGAGCACGTCGACGACGCCCCGGTCGCCTTCCCCGTGCTGCCGTCGCTGTCGGCCTTCGCCGACTGGATCACGACGCGCTGACGCCGGCGCCCAGGAAGCCGCTGACGACCTTCCACCAGCGGTCGGGGTTCTCGAACTGCGGGGAGTGGGCCGCGCCGGTGATGACGGCCAGCTCGGCACCGGGGATCGCGGCGGCGAGCCGCTCGGAGGGGCCGACGAAGTCGACGTCCTCGTCGCCGACGACGACCAGGGTGCGGACGCCGAGCCCGGCCAGGCGGTCGGACCGGTCGTCGGCCGCCAGCAGCTCGGTGGCCATCGCCGCGTACATCGCCGGCGACGACGAGCGCAGCTTCCGGTCGGCGAACTCGACGTAGCCGGGCCGCTCGGCGCGCACCCGGGCGTCCGAGGGCGCCGGGGGCCCGGTGTCGACGGTCGCGTACAGGTCGGCGAGGCGGGCCATGCCCTCCTCGCGGGCGACGGCCACGGCCAGCGCGGCGAGATCCGGGTCGACGCCCTCGACCGCGCCGGGGGCGGTGTCCATCAGCACGAGCGAGTGCAACCGCTCCGGGGCGTCGAGCGCGACGAGCTGGGCGACCATGCCACCCATCGAGTGGCCGAGGAGGTGGAACGAGGCCCAGCCGAGCTCGTCGACCAGGGCCCAGGCGTCGTCGGCGAATGTCCGCAGCGAGTAGTCCCCCTCGGCGGGCGGGTGGTCGCTGGCCCCGTGGCCCCGCAGGTCCGGGGCGAGGACGTGCCACCCGCGATCGGCGAAGCCGTCGACGAAGTCGGCGAAGTCCTCCTTGGCGCCGGTGAACCCGTGGAGCAGCAGCAGCGGCTCGCCGGTGCCCGCCTCGACGACGCTGTGCCGCAATCGCGGCGTGGTGACCTCGCCTACCTTCATCACACCCCTCGCGGCCGCTTCGCCCGACGCCGCACTCTACGCGGAACGTCGGGCCGCCCGGCCCGGGCCGTGCACGGTGAGTAGCCGGCACCCGCAACTCGCCCACGCACCGTGGTAGGGTCCGGCTGAGGCCCGTTCGGAGGGAGCGGGCCCGGACCGGCCCCGTGCGGGGCAGGGAGGGAACCAACGTGACACGTGCTCCTCGGGTGGAAGGGCGCCGGGTCCGCCGCCTCGGCCTCGCCGCCGCCCTGCTGACGACGGTCCTGCTCGCCGCCTGCGACCCGCCCAAGCCGGCGAACGACTGCGCCGAGATCCCCGGGCTCGACAAGTGGACGTGGGTCGGCGGGGCCACCGACTCGATCACGAACAAGGCCAAGTGGCACCACCCGGGCGAGGACGGGATCGGGTTCCCCGGCGCGCGCACCGAGCCGGCCGCCGCCG